>Ga0181520_10001072_pt1 | contig 57281 bp, 45 predicted proteins | sample PEATcosm2014_Bin_29_FD_132451 | JGI IMG/M metagenome (GOLD analysis project Ga0181520, IMG submission 132451) | Peatland microbial communities from MTU Mesocosm Facility, Houghton, MI, USA - PEATcosm2014_Bin02_30_metaG | ecosystem: Environmental > Terrestrial > Soil > Wetlands > Peat | place... | reverse complement strand
TAAAAATATTTTTAGTGACTAAATTGGCACTTTTTCAAACAGGGTACCGCAAACAATCGGCTTACGAGGTCCGCAGGGCCTCGAAAGCCGATTTTTGCGAAGCGAGTGCGGAACCCGGGCTAGGTCTGCGGTTCGAGTCCGCATCCAGCCACCACCTAAACCTCCAAGTTTCAACGACTTGGAGGTTTTTCGTTTTTGTGGTTTCCGGCGTTTTCCCCATTTTCTCAGCCTAGATGCGATTCGTAAGTGCCCTGGATAGCTAACGAGGTTTCAAAACTCACGCAGAAATCACGCAGACTATACACCCCAGGTCGGTTCCGCGCCACCATCGAAGTTGTCAACATTCTCAAGGGTTTCGGATCGATTTTGATCGTCATCCGACAACGAGGCGGTCGGCAACTTGGCGGGTGGTCAGGTGGTTCCGGCATTTCAAGCGGCTCGTCGTCCGCTGCGACCGGAGGGCAGATATCCATTTGGCCTTCCTGAAGCTGGCAGCCTGTCTCATTTGCTTCTCAGCCCTGCGATGGTTGGATTCATCGCCACTACAAATTTGAAGGAGACTCCGTCAATGAACCAAGAATCTCAGGAATGCCTTTGCGCATGAACTCCACAAACCTCCGGAGCCTGGCTGGATAGGACGGTGCGTAAGGGTAGACCAGGTTCAGCGGCAGCGGAGCCCCACACCACATCGGCAAAGGCTGGATAAGACGGCCCTGGGCCAGATCCTCCGCAAAGATCCAGGCTGAGCCCAGGCAGGCTCCAAGTCCTTGCACGGCTGCGGAACGCAGGGCGTAGAGGTTGTCGGTGCTGAACCGCGGATGGATCCGGAACTTTTCACTCATGCCTGTGATGGCATGGACCAAGGTCACTTCGGAGTGGTAGTACGTCCGGAAGGCCAGCCAGGGCATCGCCGCCAGCTGTTCGATCGTCTCGGGGGGAGGAGTGGCTCCGGCCACGGAAGGGGCTGCGACGACAATTCTGGGAACCTGGGCGAGTTTCAGAGTCACGAGATTCGGATCCTGAATCTCACCCACCTTGATGGCGCAGTCAATGCCTGCGGCAATGAAGTGCCTTGGATCGTCATGGAGAATCCATTCGACCGAAATTCGAGTGTGGCGTTCCAGAAAATCCACAAGGGGTCCAATGAGTTTTTCCTGGCCGAAGGCATGGGGAACCACCATGCGTAGGGTTCCTCCGGGATCGCTCCCGGGAATCCTCAATTCCGACTCGAACCCCTCCCAATCTGTGAGCAGGCGCTTGACGCGCTCGTAGCAGCTTTCACCTTCGAGGGTCAACCGGAGGCTATGGGTGGATCGCTGGATCAGGTGCATTTCTGTCAATTGTTCCAGCAGTTTCAGCCGCCGGCTGATGGTGGGCTGGGTCGTGTTGAATTGGCGCGCAGCCGCAGTGAGGTTGCCGGCCTCGACAATGCGAACGAAGGTTTGCCAAAGGTCCAGGCGGTCAACTGCGGGGATGGGATCCCGGTGATGGCCGACAGGGAATGGATGACGACTGGTCATGCGTCTATTGTATAACCATTATGACCATCCCCCGTCTACCCGGCGCCCTTTCCGGAATGGACACTGTCTCCGGTGAACATCCTGAGGAGACAGATATGAATATGCTTGAAGACACCCTGACCGTGACTACCCCGGCATCCGTTCCTGGACAAGCGGATCATTCACTGGATGTATTGACACCTGGGCTTCTGGGGCTCATCGGTGCTGGCGCCGGATTTTCGGTGGCAACCCTTTATTACAACCAACCCCTGCTTGGAGTCCTGGGTACAAGCCTGGGAATCTCCGACCAAGCGCTGGGTTGGATGCCGACCCTGACCCAACTCGGCTACGCCCTGGGGATCCTGTTCCTGGCACCTCTCGGGGACCGCTACGACCGCAGGACGGTGATTATAGCCAAGGCGGCCGGGCTCATCGGTGCATTGACGCTGGTCGCCACGGCTCATACCCTTGGCCAGCTCCTATTCGGTAGTTTGCTGGTTGGCCTCACCGCCACCATCGCCCAGGATTTTGTGCCCGCGGTCGCGACCTTGGCTCCTGAGCAAAGCCGCGGGCGCATGGTCGGAACCGTCATGACGGGACTGCTACTGGGAATTCTGCTGTCGCGAGTGGTCAGCGGATTCCTGGCGGCGCGCTTCGGTTGGCGCTGGACCTTTGCAGGCGCGGCCTTCAGCATCACCATAATCCTGGCCGCTGTCTGGAAGTACCTGCCGCGCTTCCGCCCCACCACAACCCTGGGCTACGGTTCGCTACTGGCGACCTTGAAAGACCTCTGGCGCCGCCATCAGCCCCTCCGCAAGGCGACCCTGGCCCAAGGCCTGCTCGCGATCGGCTTCAGCGCATTCTGGTCCACCCTCGCGATGCTCCTGCATGCAGCGCCCTTCCATCTGGGTTCCGCAGCAGCGGGTTCCTATGGTCTGGCCGGAGCTGCCGGAGCCGTCGTCGCCCCGATGGCCGGCAGGGTCGCAGACCGCAAAGGTACCCAATGGGTCGCCTCCGCTGGAGCGACCTTGACGCTCCTGGCTTTCATGCCCATGCTGGCTTTCCCCTGGCTGACTCCTCATGCCCGGTTGTGGCTGCTTGGTATCAGTGCCGTGGGCTTCGACTTGGGTGTCCAGTCCTCCCTCATTGCTCACCAGACCCTCATCTACGGCCTTGAGCCCGATGCGCGAAGCCGGTTAAACGCCGTGCTCTTTGTTGGGATGTTCCTCGGCATGGCGATTGGCTCCGCCCTGGCCACCAACCTATACCAGCATTGGGGCTGGCAGGGCGTGATCATCCTGGCTGTGGGCTCTTCTCTCCTGAGTCTCGTGATCCGGCGACACTGAATCTGACGATGGATTGGATGTAATGAGTTCAAGACTCCGCATCATCTGCATTCTGTCGCCCAATGGGATCTGGGCACGGACGAGAACCTGTCTGGAGTCCTTGGCGTCGGCCGGGACGCCATAAGCGAACCAAAGCTGGGCGAGGAAACTCCGATGGAGAATGAACGGCAGTTCCGGGACTTTATTGAGCACATGCACTCCGGTGTCATCGTTGCGGACTTGATCCAGGCTGCAGACGGTACGCCGACGGGATTCCGCCTTGTGAAGGGGAATCCCTCTGCGAGAAACTGGTCGAGGTCTGCAGCACCCCGTGGGTCCGCCCAGCCGCTGGCTGGCACCCAGCGGGCGGACCCGGGCTTCCAGGGTGGTGACCGCGAAGTCCAGGCCGCGCGAGCGCCATGGTTGCGCGGCTCCAGTGCGTTGCATTGGTTGGCCTTTCTTGGGGCGTCTTTTGGAGGATCTCCTGGCCCTTATTCGCAATGACCCAGGACTTCCGACCTCGGCCCGCCTGCTCATGCTCGATCCCATCAAACCCTGCCGATTCCCACCTCCGGGCCCATTGCCAAGCGGTCCGGTGATCGCAGTCCAAGGCCCGTGCAATGGATCGGAAGGATTCACCCATCGCGAGGCGGAGGATGATTTTCGCCCGCAGAACCTCGCGGGCAGCCAGCGTACGGCTCATCGACCTGAAAGGCCAACCCCAAGGCCTCACCCGTTACGCCTGTCTGAAGGGTCTTGGATGGGTTTTACCGAGGTGATGAAGAACGTGTCATGGGTGCCAACACAAACGACCCAGGGCAGGTCTACACCGCTCAGAAATTGATTTTCTGATGCCCATTCAGGCTCAGGGTTTCGTCGGAATGGCAGGGAGCGCAGGTCTGCTTGGACCGCATGTTTTCCATGGGGCCGCCCTTTTCATGGCAGCCCATGCAGGCCCTGGTGCGCGCGTCCACAGGGGTGACCGGAATGATCTTTCCGGCGATCTGCTCATTCAGCAGCAGGGCGCATTGACGGGCCACCGAGGCGGCCAGGACCCCGCAGCGCTCGTCCCGTTCATGGGAATAGGCCTTCTTCCCCGAAGCCTCGCACCACTTGGCGATGGAGGGATGGCAGAGCGGTGAGCCGGCGAGGCTTTGCACTGTCTTGAATCTCCTCCCCTTGGGGTCAAAGTTGGGCAGGGGATTATTCTCGTACCAACGGAATAGCTCATCCACCAGCGGGCTGGGGTTCGGGCTCAGCAGCTGGATCGCCGCGGCGCAACCATTGAGCGCGCCGCAAAGCGTTCCCCAGCCGTACACGCCACCCATGCCGTAGAGGAACATCTCGAAGGGGAAGCCGGTATAAGGGGCCCCGAGTTTCTCGGCCACGGTGCCCACGATGGCATCGAAGGTCCCGTACATGCAGTGGCCCTTCAGGTAGCTTTCGAAGGCGCGCTGGCCAATGGCGTCCGGATCCAACTGCCGGTAAGGCCAGGGCAGGTGCGCCATGGGGTTTGCCGGCGCGGCGGCCGGGGTTCCCGCCGCGAGCGATCTGCCCAGGCAGACGGAGCCGCCCAGGGTGATCGCGCCTCCAAGGCCCGCCAGGATTCCGAGCACGTTTCTGCGATCGAGAATGTCATTGCCCATGATTGGCTCCCTTTCCGTAGACTGTGAGGATCATCCGATCATACCGATATAAGCCCCGCCCAGACCGCGCCCAGCGCGAGCGAGGCGATGAAATGGCCTGCGCGCTGCAGCCCCGGGTTCCAGGTCACCAGCGCCGCCACCAGCAGCAGGAAGCCGCCGATGAACCAGGGCTTCTTTACCGGCACGGCCTCGGCCTCGGACCCCGCAGCCCCCGCGCGCCTTTGCCGCCTGGCGACCCAGAAGCCAAGCCCCTCAGGCGCAGGACATCATCAGCGCGATCCAGAAGGATGGTTCCTGGGGCGTGCACGCGCCGGACTACATGCTTCAGAAAGTCAAGGAAGCCAAGCTGCTGGTGGATGGCGCCAAAGCCACCCTAGGCAAGACCAAGTGACGGCGGACCAGTCTGTTGAAACGACCTGAACACGAGCGGCGGGGTATCCTCAACACCCCGGCGCTGGCTATCGACGGTCGCCTCATGTTCCAGGGCAAGGTGGCCAGTTCCGGTGAAATTCTTGCTCTGCTGAAGTCATGACTGATCGCTTGCAAATATCACGGCACTGCCTTGAAACTGAACCGGGAGGGTTTCTTGCCCCGTCGTCCCTGCTGCAAGCGAGTCGAGGAAATGCCTGGGGTGAACTACTTCAAGCCTCGGGCTGTTCCATTGTCGGTGCTGGAGGAGATCACCCTTTCCGTGGAGGAACTGGAGGCACTCCGGTTGGCCCACATGGAAGGGCTCTACCAGCAGGAGGCCGCCGAGCGTATGGCGGTGTCCCGGGCGACCTTCGGCCGGGTGCTGGATGCCGCCCATCGGAAGGTGACCACGGCACTGGTGGAAGGCTGCGCCCTGCGGATCGAGGGTGGTTCCTTCCGCCTGATCGGGCCGGAACGTTGCGAGCGCTGTCCAGTCAAGGCCGCCCTGGTTGCAGGTCAACCTTCTCCCTGCCTGGAGTGCCCGGTGAAGGAATCCCCCGGCGATCATGACCTTTAGGAACCATGCGATCTGCCAACCCAGTCAGGAGGCTTTCCATGAAAAAGATCGGCATCATCATCTGCAACCGCTATCACACCTGCGGTGGAGGCAAGTGTCTTCGCGCATTTCATAAGCGTGAGGGGGCTTTCGCCCGCTACCGGGACGAGGAGGTTCAACTGGTGGGATACACCACCTGCGGTGGATGTCCCGGCGGCAACGTGGAATATGTGCCCGCGGAGATGAAGAAGAACGGGGTGGACGTCATCCACCTGGCCACCTGCACCCTCGTTGGTTATCCGCCCTGCGAACACCTCGACACGTTTATCCGATTCATTCCGGCGAAGTATGGGATTGAGGTCGCCGTCGGTTCCCACCCCATCCCCCAGAACTACTACCTGACGCACCAGGAGCTGAAGACCTGGGAGTCAAGCAGGTGGCAACGGCACATCGCGGACACCCTCACCGACGAGGGGACCCGGCTAACCTATGATTGAACAACCCCCCGGGGAGGGTGCGCCCTGCCCTGCCTTAGGGTAAGGCCGGCCGCCCAGCATGGCAGCCGTTCGGGGTGGCTGGGCGGGAAGCCGGCTGAACCGGTGATGAGCACATTCCCACTAAAGCCCTGGGTCGGCAGGAGCGTCGGCGGGGGCTGAAGTGAGCCATGCCGCTGGCTGGGATGGATCCGCGGGGTGATGGACCTAAAGCGCGAGCGTGACCGGGATCACAGACCCATTATTGAGCATATGACCATAATAATTCCCGTTCTGCCCCTTGACCGCCCCGCCCGCATGCAATCGCGCCCGCATCGGCCAGGGTCATCCGGAGCACCCCAAGGAGACAGGCCATGAACGAAGCACGCATTGCCATCCCATCCTCCCACCCCGGCGGCCTCGCCGCCGAAGTCGGAGCCCATTTCGGCCATTGCGATCTGTACACCGTCGTGGACTTGAAGGAAGGCCTGATCGCCCAGGTGGACACCCTGCCCAGCATCCCGCACGAACAGGGGGGGTGCCTGGCGGCCGTGCACCACCTGGCCTCGAACGGTGTGACCGTTATCATCGCGGGCGGCATGGGGTTGCGCCCCCTGATGGGCTTCAATCAGGCGTCCATCGAGGTCTATCACGGCGGCGAATGCCCCACGGTGGAATCGGCGGTCAAGGCCCTTGTCAACGGTGATCTCAAGTGCTTCACCCGGGAGTTCACCTGCGGAGGCGGCCAGCAGCACTGAACCGCGCGGGACCGGTGCTGGGCTCGTGGTCATGGCCCTGGTTAGGAAAAAAACTGACCATTGATGCCCGTTGACTGGTATCCTCAGCCCGCTCGGAGGAACCGATGCGCTTCCTGTTGTCCATCCTGCTCGCGCTGCCATTGATGGCCCAGGTGCCGGTAGACACCGGCAGGCCCAGCATCCCGATTCTGCATGTCTACGGGCCTGGCGGCCCGGCTCCGGCCATGAAGGAGGCCGCCCGGGTCTTTTCCGCCAAACGGCGGGTGGTTGTGGAGGTGACCGCGGGCCCGACGCCCGCTTGGAAAGAGCAGGCACTGAAGGACGCGGACCTCATTTTCAGCGGCAGTGAATACATGATGACTGACTTCGTCCAAAGGGACCTGTCCGGCATCCTTAAGTCCGAGGCGGTTCAGACCCTATACCTACGCCCATCTGCGATCCTCGTGCGTCCAGGCAACCCGAAGAACATCCATGGCGTCCGGGACCTCGCCAAGCCTGGCGTCCGGGTGCTGGTGGTCCAGGGTGCAGGCCAGCTTGGGCTGTGGGAGGACGTGGTCGGCCGCACTGGAGAGGTGGCACTGGTCCGGGCTTTCCGGAAGCAGATCGTCCTGCACGCAGCCAACAGTGCGGAGGCCCGCAAAAGTTGGGTTGCCGACCCGACACTGGATGCCTGGCTCATTTGGAACATATGGCAGAAGGCCAGCCCGGAGTTGGCGGACGCGGTGCCCACCGAACCCTTGCTGACCGTCTACCGCTCATGCGGGGCGGCGGTGACCACACGGACGCCTGAACCGGCATTGGCCGCTGCGTTCCTGGCGTTCCTGGAATCCGCGGATTGCCGACCCATTTTCGCCAAGTGGGGCTGGATCACCGCACCTGTTCCCCAGGGCTGAATCGGGAGAAGCATTCAGCCAGTGAGCCAACTCTTCCTGACCCAGCTCTTCTGGATGGACGTCTGGATGCCGGTGAAGGACCACCTCAAATGGATCCTGGGCGTGCGGCAGGGCCTTCCGGACCCGGGGCGGGTGATCGAATTCGGTGCGCCCAATCCGGCCAAGCCGGTAGCCGGCTCGGAAGAGAAGAGCTGAACCGGCCTTTGCCTTTGAAGGACCAAGCCTTTCAGATTGATGGAACAGGCGGTGAACGGACCCGGCCTGGCTTGGTAAGCTGATGATTATAAATAAACTTATTTTATGGCATGGATGGTGCCTAGTTCGGACGGCGCCGTGGGTTTCGGGTCCTATGCTTCCGTTGTCCAAGGTGGCGGCACTGACATCCGAGGAGGACCGAACATGGGCACCAATCCCCTGAAGGAAGACGGCTTGCGCGGCATTACCGGCAATCCGGCCATCCTCGAAAAGGCGATCGGCGCAAGCCGCGCCTGCGACAAGTCATGAGCGAACCCACCGGTGCCATCAACCTTGCGGGCCTGCAGCCGGAGGGGTTCGGGCCGTTGGCCGAACTGGCCCTGGATCTGCGCTGGGCCTGGGACCACGGCGGCGACGCGGTGTGGCGGCAGCTGGATCCGACCCTTTGGCGGCTCACCCAGAACCCCTGGGTGGTCCTGCAGACGGCCTCCCGGGACCGGCTGGAGGCGGTGCTGGCCGATCCCGCCTTCCGCGGCAGGGTCGACGCCCTGCTGCGCACCAAGCACCAGGCTGAGCAGGCGCCCGCGTGGTTCCAGCAGGCCCATCCGGGCTCCGGGTTGACCGGCGTCGCCTATTTCAGCATGGAGTTCATGCTGAGCGAGGCCCTGCCCATCTATTCCGGCGGGCTCGGCAACGTGGCCGGGGACCAGCTCAAGGCCGCCAGCGATCTGGGGGTGCCGGTGTTCGGGGTGGGCCTGCTCTACCAGCAGGGCTACTTCCGCCAGATGATCGACCAGGAGGGGGCGCAGCAGGCCCTGTTCCCGTACAACGACCCGGGCCAGCTGCCGATCACCCCCCTGCGCCGGGCCGATGGCGAGTGGCTGCGGCTGGAGATCGCGCTGCCCGGCTATTCGGTCTGGCTGCGGGCCTGGCAGGTGCAGGTGGGCAGGGTGAAGCTCTTCCTGCTGGACAGCAACGATGCGGCCAACTTCCCGGCCCACCGGGGCATCACCAGCGAGCTGTACGGCGGCGGCCCGGAACTGCGGCTCAAGCAGGAGCTGCTGCTCGGCATCGGCGGCTGGCGCCTGCTGGAAGCCCTCGGCATCCATCCGGAGGTCTGCCACCTCAATGAAGGCCACGCGGCCTTCGCGGTGCTGGAACGGGCCCGCAGTTTCATGGTGGCCACCGGCGAACCCTTCGAGGTCGCGCTGGCAGTCACCCGGGCCGGCAACCTGTTCACCACCCACACGGCGGTGGCCGCCGGGTTCGACCGGTTCACGCCGGCCCTGGCGGAGCAGTACCTGGGACGCTATGCCGGGGAGAAGCTGGGGATCGCCCTGCCGGAGCTGATGGCGCTGGGGCGCCAGGATCCGGAGGACTCCTCGGAGCCGTTCAACATGGCCTACCTGGCCATCCGCGGCAGCGGCGCGGTGAACGGCGTGAGCCGCCTGCACGGCCAGGTGAGCCGGCAGCTGTTCGCGCCGCTGTTCCCGCAGTGGCCGGTGGCCGAGGTGCCGGTCGGCCACGTGACCAACGGCGTGCACACGTCCACCTGGGATTCGGCCGCGGCCGACGCGCTGTGGACCGAAGCCTGCGGCAAGGGCCGCTGGCTGGGCACGGTGGCGACCCTGGAGCAGGACATCCACAGCCTGGCCGACGCCAGGATCTGGGCCCTCCGCACCAGCGCCAGCCAGGCCTTCGTGGACCATGTGCGGGAGCGGATGGCCGTGCAGCTGGCCACCGCCGGCGCTCCGCCCGAAGACGTTGCCGCTGCCGGGCATCTGCTGGATCCCAAGGCGCTCACCCTGGGCTTCGGCCGGCGCTTCGCCAGCTACAAGCGGCCCAACCTGCTGCTGACCGACCCGGAGCGGCTGCTGCGCCTGCTGACCGACCCGGCCCGGCCGGTGCAGCTGGTCCTGGCCGGCAAGGCCCACCCGGACGACCAGGCCGGACAGGCCCTGATCCGGGAATGGACCCGCTTCATCCGGCGGCCCGAGGTGCGTCCTCATGTGGTCTTCCTGAGCGACTACGACATGCAGTTGACCGGCCAGCTGGTGCAGGGGGTGGACGTCTGGCTGAATACCCCCAGGCGCCCGTGGGAGGCTTGCGGCACCAGCGGAATGAAGGTGCTGGTCAACGGCGGCCTCAACCTTTCCGAACTGGACGGCTGGTGGGCCGAGGCCTACACCCCCGAGGTGGGCTGGGCCCTGGGCGACGGCCGGGAACACGGCGATGATCCGGCCTGGGACGCCGAGGAAGCGGAAACCCTGTACCAGATGCTGGAACGGGAAGTGGTCCCGGAGTTCTACGCCCGCGATGAACAGGGCATCCCCGCGGCCTGGGTGGCCCGGATGCGCAGAAGCATGGCGCGCCTGACCCCGCAGTTCTCGGCCAACCGGGCGGTGCGCGAATACACCGAACAGCACTACCTGCCCGCCGCCCAGGCCCTTGCCGCGCGCCTGGCCGACCAGGGGGCCTCGGGCCGGCGGCTGGTGGATTGGCGGCGCCGCCTGGAGCAGGGCTGGGCCGGCCTGGGCCTCGGTCCCGCGATGGTGGCGACCCTGGACGGCCAGCACATCTTCGAGGTCCAGGTGCAGTTCGGCCTGCTGGATCCGGAAACCGTGCGGATCGAGCTGTACGCCGACGGCAGCGGCGGCGCCCCGGTCCGCCAGGAAATGCAGATGGTGCGGTCCCAGGGCGGCCACCTCTACCGCACGGCTGTGCCCGCCGCCCGTCCGGCCTCCGACTATACCGTCCGGGCGATACCGTTCTGCGCGGGGGTCGCGATTCCCCTGGAAGCCCACCAGATCCGGTGGCAGCGATGAATGAGGTATTGCTGTCAGTGCTGGTCTTTGCTGGCGAAATGCACGCTCGAGAAGATGCTGATCGCCGCGACGCCGGCGAAGCAGATCCCCAGGCCGGCATCAAAGCCCGCGATCCGGCCGGCCCGGAACAGCAGGCCGCCGATGGCCAGGTTGAGCAGGGACCAGAGCACGTTCACCGTGGGTGAGGAGAGGCCCTTCCCGGGCGGGTGGGCGAACGGAGTGGGAAACCGGTCCCCGGAAATGCCATGCACGAAGTGCGGCACGGCATTGGCGACCAGGAGGCCGGCGAAGAAACTGGCAAGGGCGTGAGACAAGGTCATGGTGTTTTTCCTTTCATGGAGATTCAGGCGGTGGCCTGGATGACGGCCTGGACCCCGGGCCGCTCCAGCCCAAACCAGAGGGCCCCGGCCAGGCAGAACGCCCCGGTCACCAGGACGGTGTGGGGCGCGCCGATCCGGTGGGCCAAGGCACCCGCCACCAGGCTGCCGAACGGTGCGGTGCCGAACATGGCCATGACAAAGTAGCTCATCACCCGGCCTTGCTTGTCGCTCGGCACCAGGGTCTGGATGAGGGTATTGCTCGCGGCAAAGACCTGCATCATGCCGAAGCCGATCAGCACCAGCAACCCCATCGACAGCCACAGGGCCTGGGACAGGCCGAGCAGGACCAGCCCGCCGCCCAAAGCCGCGGCTGCGATCTGGAGCATGCGGGGCAGCCCGCCCGTGGACTTGCGGAAGGCCAGGGAAAGCCCCGACCCCAGCGCACCGACGCCCGAGGCCGCGGTCAGCCAGCCCAGGGTGGCCGGGCCGCCATGCAGCACCTGGCCGGCGAACACCGGCAGCAGGATGCTGTAGGGGTATCCCATGAAAGCCAGCAGGGCCGAAAGCAGCAGGATCGCCCGCACCGGGCGGACCCCGCTGACGTACTGCCAGCCCTCGCGCAGCTGCTCCAGCATGCCGGTCTTGCCCGGACGGATGGCCAGCGGCTGGATGCGCATCATGAGCAGGGAGGCGATCACCGCCAGGTAGCTGAGGCCGTCGATGAGGAAACAGCCGCCTTCGCCGAAGCCCGCGATCACCAGGCCAGCGATGGCCGGGCCGATCAGCCGCGCGCCGTTGGACAGGGACGCGCTGATGGCGATGGCGTTGCCGAGATCCTCCCGGTCGTCGACCGTCTGCCCCACGAAGATCTGGCGGAGGGGGGTGTCGAACGCGTTGATCAGGCCCTGGAACACCGCCAGAACGAGGATCTCCCAGATGGTGACGACCCGGGCCAGGGTGAGCGCGGCCAGGATCAGCGACTGCGTCGCGGCTGCGGCCTGGGTCCACACCAGCAGCCGGCGGTGGTCGAAACGCTCGATCCAGACCCCGGCGAAGGGAGCCAGGATGAAGGTGGGAATCAGCCCCGCGAAGCCCACCACGCCGAGCAGCAGCGGGGAATGGGTCAGGCGGTAGACCAGCCAGGTGGAGGCCATGCGGGTCATCCAGGTGCCGATGATCGAAATGCCCTGGCCGGCGAAATAGAGTTTGAAGTTGCGGTGCCGCAGCGCCCGCCAGGCGTGGCTGACCGCGGGCCCGCTCAACGTTCCGCCAGCTGCTTGAGGATTTTCCCGGCTGCGAACAGGGTCTCCTGGTCCCGCGGGTCGAGTTCGGAGACCACCCGGGCCAGCCAGGTGTGTTTGGCGTCCTTGATCCGCTGGCGCAAGGCCGCGCCCTGGGCGGTGAGCTGGATGTGGATCCGGCGGCCATCGGTCGGGTGCGGTTTGCGCTCCACCAGGCCCTTGGCCGCCAGCGCGGCGATGGTGGTGCCCATCGACTGCGGCTTGACGGCCTCGGACCGGGCGAGTTCGGCGGTGGTGGCGGGCCCGCCCCGGGCGAGCCGGCCCAGCACGGCGCTCTCGCCCAGGGAAAGCCCCTCCGTGGCGGTGGCGGCACGCACCCGGCGCATCAGCAAGCCGATGGCCTGGGTGAGTTCGGACAGGGAGTGTTCGAGATCAGGGCGTGTCTTCATGGTTCCAGGCTACAATTAGGCAGATAAACTTGCAAGTTAACCTGTCTATTGACGACACGAACACGTGATATCTTTATGTCCCGGTGGTATTCCTAGAAGGAAGCCCATGACCATTCATCCGATCGTTCCCGCTCCTGACCTCCGCGCGCAGTTGATCACGCATCTGAGGGCTTCGGAAGGTTCAGACATCGCCTGGGCCGCCGAAGCGCTCCATTCCAGCTATGTGGCAGTCGAGGATGCCCTGGATGCCATGGTCGAGGAAGGCCTGGCCTTCAAGGATGGTTCCTACGAACCAGCGGTCTACCTTCTGAAGGGCGGGTCGTCGGACTGAAACGGTGGCCATCAGCCTAGACCTGCCCCACCCGTTCCAGATGCCTTTGCAATTCGCACATGCTGAACGGCTTGGACAGCAGGGAGACCCGCGCGCGCTGTTCGATCAGGTCCAGGACCGCCTGGTCGGGCCGTCCTGTGGCCAGGATGACCGGCAGCGACGGGGCCATGAGCTGCAGGAGTGGCAGGGTTCCGGCACCGCCCAGGCCGGGCATGTTCATGTCCAGGATCACCACGTCGGGCTGGAAGGCCTCCAGGTGGCCCAGGGCCTCCTCCCCGCTCATTACGGCCAGAACGCAGTGGCCCAGGCATTCCAGCACCTCCTGCATGGCGCTGCGGATCAGTTCGTCGTCATCCACCAGGAGCACCCGCAGGCCCTTGGCGCAAGCCTCGGGGAAGGTTTGCCGGCCTGAATCAGGCAGCGGAGCCGTGGCGGCCAGGGCCGGAAAGCTCAGGCTCACCCGGGTGCCCAGGCCCGGTATGCTCTGGATCTCCAGATGCCCCTGGTGGGCTTTCACCGTGCTGTAGACCAGGGACAGGCCAAGTCCGGTGCCCTTGCCCTGGGCCTTGGTGGTGTAGAAGGGGTCCAGGGCCCGGGCCTGGACGTCCCGGGTCATGCCGCAGCCGGTGTCCTCCACCTGCACCTCGACCTGGTCCGGATCCAGGTTCCGGGTGCGGAGCGTGAGGGCGCCGCCGTCGCCCATGGCGTCCACGGCGTTGACGCAGAGGTTCATCAGGGAATGGGACAGGGCGCTGGCATCCCCGCGGATGGGCCGGAGCCCCTGCTCCAGGTCCAGCACCAGCCGGACCCGGGAAAGGGTGGTGCGTTCCAGGAGCTCGACCTGCTCCCGCAGCAGGGCGTTCAGGTCCACCTCGCGGGTCTCCGCCGGGCTCTGACGGGCGAAGCTGAGCAGGCTCTTGACCATCGTGCCGCCGCGCACGGCGGCCTGGGCGATGGTGCCGAAGGCGCTGCGGGCGGGGCTGCCCGCGGGCTGGGTCTCCAGGTTGGCCGAGGCCAGGGCGAGGATGGCCCCCAGCACGTTGTTCATGTCGTGGGCGACCCCGCCCGCCAAGGTGCCCAGGCTTTCCATCTTTTGGGCTTGCATGAGCTGCGCCTGGAGCTGGGCATGCTCTCGTTCGGCCTTCTTGCGTTCGGTGATGATGAACTCGATCCCGTCCCAGCAGGTGCAGCCATCCGCCAGCTTCTTGGGGGTGGATATGAAGGAGGACCAGCGCACGTCGCCGGAAGGACCCTTGACCCTGGCCTCGATCTTGAAGGTGGTGCAGGCCGCGAGCGATTCGCTTTCAGCCCGGGTCAAGGCTTCGATATCGTCTTCGTGGATGCGGCCATAGATGAGCGCCGGGTCCGCCTGGGCCGCCTCGGGCGAAACGCCGTACAGATGCTTCACCGAGTCGCTCAGGTAGGAGAACTTCCTCCTGCCTTGGGCATCCACGATGATTTGGTAGAACATGCCGTTGACGAAATTGTCACTGATGGATTTCATGCGGATTTCACTCTCGCGCAGGGCCTTGCGTTCTGTGATATCCCGCACGGCCAGGATGAACGGACCCCTGACCCTGGTCTCATCAAAGCGCGCCGCGATCTCCAGCGGAATGAGATGGCCATCTGAGTGCCGGCCCGACCACTCGAACAGGACCGTGCCCTCCCGGCATGCGGCGGCCAGCCTGGCATTGAACCGGGAGCCTTCGCCCAGGTCGTCCATGCAGCGGGCCAGGAGCTGCTCGCGGTCCAGGCCGAACACCTCCATGGCGCGGGCGTTGAAATCCAGGATGCGGCCCTCGCCGTCCGCCACGAACACCGCGTCGCTCACCGAGTTGAAGAGCGTCTGGATGTAGGCCTGGGATGCGCTCAGCTCCCGGGTCCGTTGGCGCACGTTGCGCCGGAGGGTCCAGACCCACAGCAGGAGCAGGCAGAGCAGGCCGCAGGAGGCCGCCGCCACCTTGGCGGCGATGGTGAGATCCTGCCGGGTGATGACGGGGGCGCCGTACCAGTGCCGCTCGATGGCCTGGTAGTCGCGCCTGGAGATGGCGTCGAAACCTCGCTGGACCAGTGCCAGCAGGGCATCGTCGCCCTTGGCCACTGCGCGGTGGAACTGGCCGCTGTACAGGGGCTCGGTGGCCCGGAACAGATCCTGGATGCCCAGCTTGACCAGGTAGTACTCCGCTGGGGGCTTGTCCACGGTGAAGACCTTGATCCGGCCGTCCCGGGCGGCCTCGATCAGGCTTTGGTAGTTGTTGAAGAGTTCGATCTGGTTGACGCCGCTGGCCCGGAGGATGTTCACCGAGTTGTCGCCCCGCTTGGCGCCCACCACGAAACCCGCCAGGTCCTTGGGGCCCCGGATGCCCGACAGCTCCCGGCTGAAGAAGATGGGCACATCGATGCGCGCATAGGGTTGGGTGAAAGCGTAGCTGGCCAGGCGCTGATCGTTCTTGAAGATGGTGTCGATGACGTCGAAATCACCCGCGGCCATGCGCTGCTGGGCCTGGGCCCAGTCCATGCCTTCCAGCCGGACCCGGACGCCGGTCTTCTGCTCCCAGAGCGCCCACTGGTCCACCAGGATGCCCTGGAGCGTCCCGTCGGCGGCCCGGAAGATGAAAGGCGGGTAGGCGTCGTCCATCACCACCCGGATCGATTCCCTGGGCACCGCCGCCGGCAGGTAGGCGAAGGCCAGCAGGAAGGCCAGCAGGAAGGCCGGGATCAGTCCGCCCGCCCGCCGCATCCGTTGGCGGACTGCGATCAACACTCCGGACCGCAGCGACGGGCAGGGCACGACGGGAACCCGATGGGTGGGAACACAGACCTCTCCTTGACGCCATTTTACGATGATTTCTTGAAACTGTTCTCAATTGGGCCTGAACGCAAGCCTGCATATCCTTCATTCTGAAAAAATAATGTATAATTAATTTTTATTGAGGTCTCATGCTCAGCACGCGCACCCCCCTGATCGCACCCGCCCGGGTCATTCTCACCCTGCTGGCTGCAAGTCAGGCTCACGCCCAGGTGCGCGTCGAGATCCTGGCCCAGCTGGAGCTTACCTGCCGCGGCCGGCTCGGCAAGGTGCGGCTGGAGCGGCTTGAACGGGAGGGAGCGCACCGCTGGCGCAGCGAGATCCACGTGGGCCGGCTGGTGCTGGCGGGTCTTGTGCCCCTGGCGGGCCGTTTGGCGCCGGGCCTGGACCCGGCCGGGGAGGTCCGCCAGGGGCTTGCGGCCAGGTTCGTGGAGCCCTGGGGCGTGGCGGAGGCAGGCCCCGCGTTCCAGCACCGGTTTCCCCAGCACCCGGATGATGGAATCCCCGAAGCCTGCTGGCTGGTGGCCGACCATGGGGCCCACACCGTGCGGTGCGTCTATGCCGAGGCCCGGGTGGCGATCCTGGCCGGGCATCCAGGCCGGCCGGGGTTCAACCGGTTTCAACGGCCGCTGCGGGTGGAGTAGCCGAAAACAGGGCGCATGGACGGAAATCCGGGGGGCAATTCGTCATTTATGTTGTGCTGTCCGGGGGCCGCAGGCCCCTGACGCTCCAGCTCAACCTCGATCCCAAACCGGATGACCATGCACGCCGCCTTTCTCGTCAAATCCCGCTGCACCACCCTGGGCGTGCTGCGACGGCTGCACGATCCTGTAACGTCCGGCCCCGCGAGTTGTTCCTCCCGGCTGGGCTCATCCTCAAGGAGCACTCCGGTGTCATGCCCCCAGGGCCTACCGGGCAGCGGCGGCCGCGGGTCTTGACCGGCCGGCCAGCTCGGTCTCCAACGCCGCCAGGAACGCCCGGGCCGCCGCCGGATCCGGCAGCCGGGCCGCGGCGCAACTGGCCCCCTTCCCCACTCGGATCGTCAGGGCGGTGGGCGGAAGGGCCCGGAACAGGTCCTCGTCGGTGCGGTCATCGCCCAGCGCCACCGCCTTGGTCCCGGGGGACATGACACCGTCTGCGGCCAGCCCCTTGTGCACCCCGCGCAGCCGCAGTTCGAGCACCTTGGCGCCCGGGAGCCACTCCAGGCCCTCGGACTCCGCCAACGGGCGCAGGGCTTCGCGCAGAGCCGCCAGGTCGTCGTCCTGCGGTTCGCGGGACAGGCGGTAGTGCCAGACCAGGGAATGGCTCTTTTCCTCCAGGAACGATCCCTCGTACTCCCGGCACCAGCCTTGCATTACCGCCCTAGCTTCCTGCTTCCAGGCATTGCCGTGCTCGAAGGTGACGGCCCAGGGGGCATCCGGCCCGTCCTTGCGCCACAGGCCGTGTTCCGCATGGAGGCGCAACGGGAGGCGGCCGAACCAGGCCTCCAGGGTCTCCCGCGGCCGGCCGCTGACCAGATGGACCTCAACGGCCTCCCCCAGCCGCTCCAGCAGGGCCAGGAGCTCCGGATCCGGCGCCGCCCCCTCGGGACGGGGCGCGAACGGCACCAGGGTGCCGTCGTAGTCCAGGAACAGGACGACCCGCTCCCCGGCCACGGACCTTGGGTCCGGCGCCGCCACCTGGGCCTCCAGGTCCATGACGAAGGCTTTGGACCACCGGTGCACGTCGTGGGTGGCGACCTGCCTGCGCAGCGCGCGCATTCGGTTCCGGGCTTCCGCCTCGGGCATCCGCAGCGCGGTCTCCAGGGCCTGGGCCACGGCCCCGGTGTCGTAGGGGTTCACCAGGAGCGCCTCGCGGAGCTCCTGGGCGGCGCCGGCGAATTCGCTCAGGATGAGCACTCCGGAATCCTCCCCGCGGGTGGCGCAGAATTCCTTGGCCACCAGATTCATGCCGTCGCGCAGCGGGGTGACCAGCATCACGTCCGCCGCCCGGTACAGGGCGACCACGCCCTCGAACGGGAAATTCTGGTGCAGCAGGTGGATCGGCACCCAGCCCGGCGTGCCGAACCGGCCGTTGATCCGGGCCGCGAGCTGGTCCACCCGCTCGCGGTATTTCCGGTAGGCCGGGACCCCCTCCCGGGACGGCACCGCGACCTGGAGCATGAGCAGGCGTCCGCGCTGGTCCGGGTGCCCTTCGAGATAGCGTTCCAGGGCCAGCAGGCGCTGGAGGATGCCCTTGCTGTAATCCAGGCGGTCGACCCCGAGGATCAGGGTGCGTCCGCCCAGTTCGCGGCGGATCTCGGCCACCCGCCCGGTGATCGCCGGCGACGCCGCGGCCCGGGCGAAGGCCTCCGCGTCGATGCCGATGCCGAAGGTGCCGAGGGTGATGTCGCGCCCCTGGAAGCGCAGCCCGGCCGCCGCAGGCTCGGCGCCCAGGACCCGGACGGCCGTCCTGGCGAAATGGTCCTGGTCTTCCGCGGTCTGGAAGCCCACCAGGTCGGCGCCGAGCAGGCCCTCCACCAGTTCCGCGCGCCAGGGCAGGACGCGGAAGGTCTCGAAGACCGGGAACGGGATGTGCAGGAAGAAGCCGATCCGGAGATCGGGCCGCAGTTCGCGCAGCTTGCGCGGCACCAGCATCAGCTGGTAGTCATGGATCCAGACCGGATCGCCCGGGGCCACCCGCGCCGCCGCCGCCCGGGCGAAGCGCTCGTTCACGGCCACATAGGCGTTCCAGTCCTGGTCCATTTCCAGCCGGATCTTGTCCAGGAAGCCGTGGCACAGGGGCCACAGCACCCCGTTGCAGAACCCTTCGTAATAGTGCTCCAGCTCCGCGGCGGAGATCTCCACCGGCATGACCCGGCGCCGTTGCAGCTCCTGGTCGAGCTTCCCGCGCTCCTGCGGGTCGAGCCCGGCGAGATCCCCGGGCCAGCCCACCCACAGCGTCCCGGACCGTTCGTGGGTCCTGGACAGAGCGGTGGCGAGCCCGCCGGAAGAGGCCTGGAGGGTGGGCACCCCGTCCACGGCGGCCACGGTCCAGGGCAGCCGGTTGGAAACCAGCATGAGCCGGGATTCCCCCTCCTTGCGGATGGCACAGGGCAGCCGGCGCACGAAGGTATAGCAGTCATCGGCCTCGCGGGTCGGCTGGCGGGTCTTGAACCGCAGGGTGGCGATCAGATCGCTGACCCGCTCGCAGCCGGAGAGGGTCGGGCCCTTTTCCGTGGAGATGGGCCAGAGCCCCTGGTGGATGTCCGGTGCGCCGGGCTCCCGCGACCAGACGTCGGCCTCGAAACGCGTGGCAAGCAGCTCCAGGCCGGCCTCCGGGTTGAGATGCAGGCGGGGCGCTTGCGCCAGCACCGCCTGCCCGGAGGCTTCGGCCAGGACCGGAGCGGCCTCGAAAATGAAGAGGCCCCAAGGCAGGGCCTGGACCGGCCGGTGCCCCTGGGCTTCCAGCCCGCCCTGCCGGAGGTAGAGCGACAAGGACAGCAGGTCGGACCCCGGCAGGCCAGGCTGGATGGGGGCTTTGCTCTGCCCCCGGCAGCCCGGCCCGTCCGCCTCCAGGCCTTCCTCCGCTGAGGGTTCCAGGCGGCGCAGCGTGAACAGCAGCCGCGCGTCCTGCTTCCCCAGGTCCGGATCGTAGCCGATGAGCATGAAATCGAAAACCGCCCAGCCGTGCACCTTGTCCATGGGACTGAAGGCGACCTCCACCTGCCCGCGCTCATCGCGGGACCGGAAGCATGGCTCGCCGGCGTTGGTAAAGGTGAGGAGCGGCGCGCCGGGGCCGTCCGGGTGCAGGCGCAGCAGCCCCGCGACCCGGGCATCCTCGGCCTGGGCCGCATTGAAGAGCATGACCCGGAAGCTGCCGCGGTACTTGTTGTACAGGGTGAAATACGGGATGGCCGGCGCCGCCAGCTCGGTGCCGAAGTCGCGGTGCACCAGCATCCAGCCATCCTCCTTGAAGCGGTTCCCGGGGGCTTGATACAGCCGGCTGCCCGGGCAGAAGAACGGCAACGCCGCCTGCACGCGGCCCGGCGCCTGCCCGGGGCGGTGGTAGAACAGGGTCTGCGGCTGGTCCGTGGTCCAATCCCAATCGGCGTTCAAGTTGGGATCACCGGGCGGCAGGTTCCGCTGGGCGTGGCAGGGCGGATGACCAAGAACGCCTGCCAGCACCATCGCACTCATCAATCGGTACATGAGATCACCATGAGAAAGTAGGCTCCGAGCGGCCTCCCGGGCGTTCCCGATCGGCAGGCGAATACCAGATAGAACCTTCGTGGGAAGGATCTGGAAAAGGTTCCAGCCCGCGCTGCAAGCCGACAGTCCTATTTCCGGCCGCATGCGGCCATCGCCCATGGATTCAGGCCAGGCCATCCGGTTCTGCACCTGGGCCGGCTCCTTGATCAGATCGGGGGGCTTTGATTAAAGGGTTGACGAGTATCCGGCCGTTACGTTGAGGGTGACCACGTTGCTGCCCACCAGCGTGCCGTCGTTGGCCGCCATGGTTGCCTGGATGGTCACCGTGCCTGGAGCCACGCCGGTGGCCGTTTCAGCAGATGACAACGTGCCAATGGGGTTGCTGCCACCGGTGGCCATCGGGTGTGAACGCGGCTGGAATGCGTTCACCTGCCTAGGAAGGGGATGACTTCATCGTTAAAATAAGCAGTTAATTAATTCAGACAAGGGGATCCTTGGCAGCCGTGCCGAACCGGTGCTCGGGACCGCCGGGCCTTGGGCGGCTCAATCTCGATCCGGCAAAGACTTACAAGGCTGCCGAAGTCACCAAAGCCTACCGGGCGTTGTAAGCCTCATCTTGCCTCATCCATCATCCTCACCTGGGCCACCGCAGCCTGCACCGCCGCCGGCGCCAGGATGAGGGGGATATGCCGAACGCCCGGCACCAGGGTGACCGGCACGTCCTTGCCCTCATTCTGGAAAACTTCGGCAAAGCGGTCCGAGTGGAACACCTCGTCGTCCTGGCCCGCCACCAGGCGGCAGGGTTGCCCCATCGCCCGGATATTGGCCCGGTAGTCGCGCTGGGGCTGGAAATCGAGCGCCAGGTTATACGAATAGTGCGGGGTGAGGATCGCCTTGGCTTTTTCGTCCAGGGCGAAATTCAGCACCGGGAGGCCATTGAAGATGCGCACGCCGATTGCGTTGAGCATGGAGATGGCGATGATGCGCGCCAGCCCGATCCTGACCCAGCCGCCGCTGTCCGGGCGGAAGGTGGGCGCTTTGCGGCCGATCAGCGGGGAGAGCAGCAGGTAGTTGTCGAACAGCTTCTGCCGGGCGCTGCCGGCGAAGCGCAGGGCGAACCCCCCGCCCGACGAGAACCCGGCCAGGGTGATGGGATGGGCCGGTTTGACGGCCGCCAGGAAGTCTTCCAGGTCATCCTCCAACTGGCCGACGTAGGCGATGGTTCCCTTGGGCCCGGATTCACCATGCCCGCGGATATCCAGGGCATAGGCTGCGTAGCCGGCCGAGGCCATGGCCTTGCCCAGGACGTGCATGCCGCCGCTGCTACCCGAAGAGCCGTGCACCAGCACGACACAGCCCATGGTCCGGCCGCCGGCGGCAGGATAGGCCCGGTAGGCCAGGCTGGCCCCATCCCTGGCCAGGAACCGGCTGGTCGCTGGCAATCCTGAGAAATCCACATCCTTGAACGGGTCGTTGATGCTCGGCATGGGCGGCGGCGCGCCCGGCCCGCCGAAGACGAGGGCCAGGCTGAGCACCACCGCCATCACGGCCAGGGACATGAGGATGTGGCGAAAAATCCGTTGCATGGATGGGTTCCTTCGCGGAGAGCCACCTGTTCGGATGGGAGGGATGGGCGATCGTTTACCTCAGAATCGTCCCGCTGGGGGGCTGGGCGCACAAGCATAATCCAGATGCGTCGTTCCAGTTGGACAGGGTGAGTATTATGCATATATTTAGTTATGATTTATTAATTTTTAAACCTTTCAATGGCAGCAACGCATGTGGAGCTTCAACCCCAACCGCCTTTCCCCTTCATGGTTTCTGGGGACCGCCGCCCTGGTGCTGCCGGACAGACCACCCGGTGGGGGCGGACAAAATCGGTATTTCCCTTGGTTCGAGGGTCAGTATGTGTAAGCTCGCGGTTTGCATCCTGTTCGTCATGCTCGGCTCGGTGGGTTGCACCAGCAACCAGTTCTGCCCTGATTGCGAGAAGGCCGCCGCCCAGCAAGCGGCTGCGCAAGCCGGCTCCCTGACCCTGAGCTATGCCTCGCCGGAAAACTTTGGCGATGACAATCCCATCCCCGCCCAGGATCCGACCCTGGGCGGCCGTCTTTCCGCGCAAACCACAGCCTACGCCGTCATCGCGGGGTCGCTGCCCCCAGGCCTGGCCCTGGATGCCGGCAGCGGCGCAATCACCGGCAACCCCACCGCCCCGGGGTCTTACACGTTCACCGTCCAGGCCAGCAATGGGGCCCTCACCGCCACCAGCACCCCCACCTACAACGTGTTCCTCCTCGGCCTCAGCTACGCCACGCCTGAGCAATTCATAACCGGAACCGCCATCGCCCCCCAGATCCCGACGGTGACCTATCAAACCCTCCAGCTTCCGACCACCTTCGCGGTCACCTTCGGTGGCCTGCCTCCAGGCCTGGTCCTGGACTCCGGCACCGGCCAGATATCGGGTAGCCCAACCACGCCGGGCGTCTACCCATTCAGCGTCACTGCCACCGAGGACGGGGTGACCGCCACCGCCAGCGCCACCTACACGGTGGTGGCCATGGGCCTGAGCTATGCCACGCCCCTGACCTTCTACGTGGGCGTGGCCATCAATCCCCCCCAGTCCCCGACGCTCGTCAATGCTCCTACCGCCACCACCGCCTACTCCTCGGCGGACCTGCCCGCGTGGCTGTCCCTGAACGGCACCACGGGCACCATCACCGGCACGCCCACCACGGCGGGCACCTTCAACGTCACCATCACCGCGCTCAACGGCGGCGTGACCACCTCCTTCTCCTTCAACTATTCCGTGCTGGGGCCGCCAACCATCACCCTCCAGCCAGTCAGCCAATCCGTCTGTGTGAACGGCACCGCCACCCTCTCCGTGACAGCGACCAACGCCATCTCGTACCAGTGGTACCAGGGCGGGGTGCCCATCTCCGGGGCCAACGCCAGCACCTTCACGGTCACGGCTACCGGCACGGTGGGCACCTTCACCTACACCTGCACCGTCACCAATCCCGCCGGTTCCGTCCCTTCCAACCCCGCGACCCTGACGGTGGGGCTTGCCATCATCACCCAGCCCCAGAACCTGGCCATACAAAGCGACCAGGCCGCCACCTTTTTTGTTTCGGCTGCGGGCAACGGCCTGACCTACCAATGGTACCAGACCACTCTTTTCCCGGCCGCCACGACCCCTGTCGGCGACAATGCCAGCGTCTATACCACGATCTACCTGACGCACGAAAACAGTGGGAATACCTACTACGTTGTGGTCACGGACGCTTGCGGGAGCACGGTCACAAGTAATACGGTGACCCTCACCGTGGATGATGCCATGTCGACTCCGCCGACCATCCTCGTCCAGCCTCAGGGGCAGGCGTCAACCATTTCCGGCACTCCGTCTTTCTCCGTGGTATACAGCAGCCCCATTCCGACCAACCTGGCGTGGTTCAATAGCAACAACCCCCTGGCGTCCGTGGGCAATTCCGTCCCCTTGACCCTGCAGCCGGTGACCTCCAGCGATGACGGGACCAGCTATTACGCCGAGGTCACCAACACCGATGGGTCTGGCCAGGCGGTTTCCGTCCCTGCGCCGCTGGCCGTGGGTCAGGGCATCCTGGCGGTCGGGCAGCCAACGTCCCAGTTCGTGGGGCCCGGAGCCTCGGCCACCTTCACCTTCAACGCCATCTCCAGCAACCCTTCTTCTCTCACCTACCAGTGGTCCTCGGCGGGACCCGGGTCCCCAACTTTCACCCCCATCCCCGGGGCCAACGCCGCCAACTATGTCCTGGCCACCACCTCCAGCGCCGATTCCGGGACGGTCTTCCAGTGCGAAGTGAGCAACGGAGTGACAACCCCACTGATCAGCCAAACCGCGGCCCTCTTCGTGGGAGCTCTTGGGACCATCGATAGCCTGGACAGCAACTGGGTCTCCAACGGCAGCACCCTTCCCTTCACCGGCCCACCCAGCGGGTTCGCTTTGACCCAAGGAACGGCCGGCAACCAGATCGGCAGCCTGTTATGGCCCAACGTCATCCCTACCGCGAGGCTCACGGTCGCATTCACCTTGACCATCCCGACCTCCGGCACGCCCTCGGGCGGGTTCTGCATGGTCCTGGCGGATCCGTCCCAGGGGGCCACGCCCGGCAGCCAGGGCCTCATTGGAGGGCTGGGGGCCCAAGGCATACCCGGCTTCGTACTGGCGTTCGACCCCACCGGCGGGCCGACCCTGGAGGCCGGCCCCGGGGCGGCGGCGTCATTCGGCAACCCGTGGACCCTGACGAATACAAACCTCCCTGCTTTACCCGGTTTCAGTAACTCCAACGCCTACGTGGTGACCCTGGCCGGGGGCATGCTGAGCGTCTCGATGAACCGGCTCCAGGTGTTCACCGGTGAGGTGGCGGTTCCCCCCGCGGCCTATCTGGGCTTCACCGCCGCCACGACCTCCGGTTTTGCCTACCAACTCACCAACCTGACGGCGACCCTTGCCACCCCATGATCGATCTGCGAGAGACGGCCATGCGCTTCCATCGGACACCCATCCGCGCCTTGACAGGATTCGTCGTGACCCTGGCCGCCCCGGGCCTCATGGCCCAGAAGGCGGCGCCCCTGACCTGGGTCCAGGTCCAAGGGGCAGCCCTCACCCAGCAGAATTCCGCATGCACCGCCAACGCCCCGGGGTTCGGGGCCGGGATCGGCCAATGGCTGTCGCCCCGGTGGGGCTGGGAAGCCAGTGTCCTGAGTGCCACGATCAAGAGTTCGACGGGGCTCTGGGAGGCCCGGGAGACCCATCTGGACCTCTCCCTTCTCAATGCCCCCCTGGCCCTGCAGGGCCCTTGGAAACCCTACCTGCGGGTTGGCCTGGGCCCTTCGCGCCTGGCGTCGCCGCTTTCCCTGGACGGGAACGCCACGACGAAGTTGAACCTGCTGGCAGGCGTGGGCACCCAATATGGGTTCGGGAAGCACGGGTTGGCCTCCCTGGAGTTCCGGATGGCGCAAATCCGTTCCAGCGAACCCAGGGCCGAGAGCCAGATCGTTCTGGGCATCGGGGCCCGGTGGGGTGCGCGGCCCGCCCCACTGGCACCGCCGGCGCCCGCGCCCGCGCCGGTCGTGCCGCCGCCGCCGGCGCCCGAACCTCCCCCACCCCCTCCGCCGCCAGCGGAAACCCCGGCGCCGGCCCCCGTCCTGACGACGCCTCCCCCGGTCAAGATCATCCTGGACGACGCCCAGGTCCATTTCGCCAACGACGAGGACGTCCTCAGTCCCGAAGGCAAGGCGGTCATCCGCAAGATCGGCGAGGAGCTGACGAAATTCACCGGCGACTACACCCTGGATGTCACCGGCCACACCAGCAGCGTCGGCTCCATGGCCTGGAACATGGCCCTCTCCAAACGCCGCGCCGATGCGGTCGCCCGGGTGCTCGTGGAGGCCGGCGTCCCCGCTGCCAAGATCCACACCCATGGTCTGGGACCCACCCAGCCGCTGGCCGGCAACGACACCAGGCTGGGCCAGGCCCGCAACCGCCGGACGGAAATCGACGTGAAGGCCGGCGCGGTGGAGGTGCACAGCCAGGATACCGGACTGGTGGACGTGCCGACCTACGTGCACCGCCCGTTCAGGCACTCGGCCAAGCCGACGCCTTGACGATGGGTGTTTGAATAAAAAAATTAATATTGTATTATAATTTTTTTCTTCACGGTTTCCTTGTCCATATTGGGTGCAGACCTATACATTTTCCAGCAGCTGCCGGAAATAAAAATTGAATATAGTCCATCAACAATCCGTTCTTCCCAACCTCTTCGGGAGTGACCCATGCTGTCCAAAACCCTAGCCATGGCTCTGACCGGAGCCATCGCCGTACCAAGTTTTGCCGCCAATCTCTTGAGTGGCGGCACAGGACCGGTTTGGCAGGTCTGCCTGCGCACCACCTCATCCGGGGGAAGGGTTACCGAAACGCCCATGCCCGGGATCGCGACCTTCGACCTCAAGGTCACCCAGGCCCCAGGCCCGCGAACGCCGCCCGGCGCGCAGGGGGGGGCGGGCTCCGTCACTTTTGTCGCCATGGGCGATGACCACGGCTGGCGCGAACAGGCCCGCTTGTGCCGCCAAGACAACGGCCAGGTTGATCTCATCATCAAGATCCAGCCGGGCAACCTGCCTTCGGGGGGCTTCCCGAATGTCGTCGACAACACTTTCACTTCCGGTTCCAATTCCGGTTACACCATCATCCAGATGTTTGATGCCTCCGATGACGTGTACAACGGGGCTGGGACCGGGGCGAGCGTGGACGGCGACGGACGGGGGGTACCCAAGGTCACCACCTGGACTTTCTCTTCCATCCAGGTGGTGCCAAACAACCCGTCTGGCCCCACTGCTTCATAATCATCTTTCCAAGGAGCGTAACCATGAAAATTAAATGCTTGGCCTTGGGCCTGCTGGTCGCCCTCGGCGCCCCTGGCACCGGCTTGATGGCCATAGATGATCCTTTCCAAACGTCAGCCACTGCGGTCTTCACAGGCCCCAGTTCCTCCGTGACGGTCAACGGCGTCACTGCGGTAAGCGTCGATACGGTCTCGGCCCCGCCCGGTTCGCCGGGCGTGACCGTGCAAGGCGGCTCCCTGACCCAGGCCATCTGGGACGGAACGGGCGACCTGCTCACGCTGCTCGGCAAGGAGTGTGCCCTTTCATTCACCCTGGGGGATGACGTCTCCTACTCCCCGCTCCCCTTCAATCCGTATTTGACCCAGGTGGAAATCTCCGGAGTGAACGGGTATTCCCTTTCGATGACCGCGGAACTCGCCAGCCCGGACTGGTACAACTACAACATCGGCACTGCGCGGTAGCCGCCTTGCCCCATGACCGCCAGGGCGCAGGAACCTTGGCCCGGAATCGCTCACCGATAGGATGGCCCGGCCGCTCGGGAAGCCGGAAGCCGGGCTTCGTTCGGGAGTGGGCATGGCGGTCGACCGGAATCTGCTCAAACGTTATCTGATTATTGCCGCTCTTGGCCTCCTGGCGGGCGCCAGCCCGGTTTTCGCCGGCCGCACGGCCCAGCGGAAGGCCGGTCCGCGCGGGACGTTCCAGACCTTCCACCGCCGGTCGAGGCATGATCTGTCGCACGCCGCCGGCCGGCGCGAGCCCGTCCGGGGCCGCCGGGCCAGACCCGAGCTGCAGCCCCCCCGGCGGCCGCAAGAGGTCCGGGACAGGCCACCGGAGCAGGCCGGGAACGCCGCGCCCCCCTGGCCCGAGGGGCCGGGCATGGACCGGCGCCCGCTGGTCAGCTGTTCCATGGGGTCCTCCCACCCCGGCTGCTTCGGCTATTTTCGGTTCATGCTGCTGGCCATGGCCCTGTGCCACGGGTTGCCGGGGGCGGGCGGGACCAGCGTGCCGCTGCAAGCCCATGGTGATTATGTGGCCCAGCGGACCGCCGCCTTCAACGAGACCCTGGCCCTGGCCGGCCTCCCGGCCCCGCCCATGGCCGGGCCGCCGGACCCGCCGGCCAACCTGACCCAGGCCCTGGACCAGTTCCGCAACGCCTCGGCGGCCCTTCGGACCGAGCCCCCGGCCACCGCCATCGCCGGGTTGCGCGCCAGCCTGGCGTCCTTCCAGCCCTGGCTCGCCCAGGAGCTGGCGCAGGCCCGCGGCGCCATGGCGGCCAGCGCGCTCGGGGGCACGGCGCCGCCGCCCCTGCTGCCGGCCCTGACCACCCAGCTGACGGCCCTGGAAGGGCTTTCGAACGGCATGCAGGTGGTGTCGGGCGGATACTTGACCGGGGCCCTGGGCCCGGCGGAGGCGGTCCGCCTGATCCGCCTGGCCTCGGACACGCTGATCAACATCGTCAACAGCTTCCGGGTCGCCGCCCAATCCCTGGCCTTGTCCACCTACGGCCCCCAGCCGGAGGTCCCGGATTCGCCCTGCTGCGAGTATGCCGACCTCATGGCCGAGTACACCATCCAGCAGGTCCTGGGCGCCGCCGGAGCCACCAATGTCGCCGCCTACATCGTGGCCACCGAAGCCGCCGCCGAGCTGGCGGGGGCCGCGGTGCTGCCGGCCGCCGGCAGTGTCCTGTCCGCCCCCGCCCGGCTTCTGCTGGCCGGCACCGACCTGACCTCGGTGACCGCAGCCGCCCTGAGCGCCCAGGTCCTGGCGCCGCCGCCCGGCGCGGTGCCGGCGGCGTGGTTCCCGGGCCCGGGGATCGTCCTGGATCCGGCGGTCTGGGGCAATACCAGCCAGGCGCTGGCGGCCCGCTGCGGCGCCGCCCCGTGCGACCATCCCGCCACCCGGGCCATGGCGGTGGTGGCGGGGGAAACCCTGGCCGGCTCCATCATGAACGTGGTCGGCCTTGCCCTGTTTTCGGTTGCCACGCAGCTGACCCTGGCCATGGAGCCCCCGCCCGCCAGCGCCGTGACAATGCCAGGCCCGGATCCGGCCCAGCCCATGGCCTGGACCGGAAGCCTGATGCGCCAGTTCCAGGGACGGGCCCTGCAGACCCTTTCGGCGCCGCGCCTCGCCGCACTGTTGGGCACGGTGCCCCATCCGCAGGCCGATGGCGCCGGCCTCACCCGGACCCTCCAGGATGAGTACTGGCCGGCCCTGGCGGGGATGAGCACCGGCGCGGTCCCCCCGCCGTCCCGCCTGACCGGCATGCTCTCCGGTCTGTACCAGGCCTCGGCGGGCCTGGCTCCAGCCCCCGGGCCCGCGCGGCAGTTCCATGGCCAGGTGACCGCTTTCGCCCAGTACGCCCTGGCCACCGCCAACGGCTACCAGAGCGGCGCCGTGGAGCGCCCGGCCGCCTTGACCCTGCTCGCGGACATCGCGGATTCCCTCCAGGCCCTGGTTTACGCATGGCTCATCGAGGCCTCCGCCGTGCCTCTGGAAGTCTCCCTGCTTTATCAGCAGGGCGCCATCGCGCCGCTGACCGAGGCCCGGGCCAGGGCCCTCGGGCTGGGGGCGCAACCCACCGCCGCGGAGCAGAGCTGCCGGGACGCGTGCCGCCAGGCTCAGCGCCGGCTCCAGGCCGCCAGCGACGCCATCGCCGGCAACGCCACCCGGACCTATCTGACGGCCTACATCGAGGCCCTGACCGGTTCCATCATCTCCGAGGCGCTGGATGTCGCCGCCCCCGTCCCGGCCGGCAACGGCACCGCGTCCCGGCGGCTGCTCCAGGCGGCTTCGGCCGCGCCGGTGCCGGCGCTCGCGCGGTTGTATCAGGATTGTCCCCCCTGTGACCTGGCCTTCAGCGGGCAAAGGCTCGCGCTGGCGGAGGAGACCCGCGACGGGGCCGGGCTGACGCTCATGGCCTACACCTTGAACCTGGTGGTCAAAGGCCTGCGGATCGCCGTGGCGGCGGAATCAGGGGGCTGAATGGCCCTCCACCTTCAGGATGCTCATGTCCGTCGAGTGGGAGTACTCCACGTAATCGGTGTAGAAGAGGTTGACGCCGTGCCCCTTGGCATTGGGCAGGAGGAAATTCGCCGCGGCGGCCAAGCTGCGGTTGGCGTCCTTGGAGACCAGCCAGACGCCGGTGGGCGGGGTCAGGGTCCAGGAGAGCAGGAAGAGGTCGCAGGGCACCGGCTGGCCGTCCTTGCCGGGATGCTTGCAGCGGCCGTCGTAGGCCTGGAACTTGCGGGTCTGGTCATCCTTCATCGCCGTGAGGGCGATCTTGTTGGCGTACTGATCGAAGACCCTCAGGTCGCCCGCGTCGGCATCCGGGGCGTCCCAGTCCCGGTAGACCCAGATGCCCCGCTGGGGGAACCGGAGCGGGAACGCCTCGTCGCAGACCACGAGGACCTTGCCGCCGGTGGCCAGGAGCTCCTGCAGGGGGATGTCGCACAGGCGCTTGCCCGCGGGCAGGGCCGTGACCAGCCACGGGTCCAGGGCGGCCTTGATGCGCCGGGCCAGCTCCTGGTAGGCCTTGGCATCGTCGAAGTCGCTGTAGTGGGAAAACTTGAGGATGGCCAGTTCCCTGCGGCCCTCGGCCATGAACCGGCCCACGTCGCCAAGGACGTCGGCCAGCTTCGGTCCGTTGATGGGACCGTGGCAGATGACCAGGTCGTTGCCGGCCCAGCGGGGACGGAGGTCGAAATAACGGACCCCTGCCATGAGTTGGTCGTGGATGTTGAGGTCCTGGGTCTTGCCGAGGAGGGACCTGGCGCCGGCCAGGTACATGCCCGCGTCGTGGCTGGCGGGGAGGGCCAGCTGCTTCAAGGTCTTGTCCTTGAGGGAGCCGCCGAGGCGGTCGCGCATCCAGTCGGGACGATCCAGGATCAGCGAGGCGGAGTACCAGAGGGTGCTGAAATTTTCCGAGCTGTGGGTCTGGATCGCCTTGCCGCCGGCGCAGGCCACGGAGGGCTCCGCGCCGTCGTCGAAATAGGCCGCCCCGCTCCAGGCGACGGCCTCGCCCTGGAGCATGCCCATGCGCCGTTCAAGGCCGGCCGGATTCTGGTGGACCTCCACCATGAGGCCGTCCCGGCCCCAGGCCACCGAGGGATGGGAGCCTTCGCCATAGGGCCGGGCCGGCCCCCACTGGATGAGGTCGCCCTGGATCCTGCCCAGGCGGCAGAGCAGCCCGTTGCCGGAAGCGGCCTGGTGCACCAGGATGACCTCGCCCTTGCCGGAGAGGGCCAGCGCCGGCTGACGTCCCGCGCCCAGGGCCTGGGAGCCGCCCCAGGTCACGTCGCCGCCCTTGGACCGGCCCGCCATGGCCACCAGTTCGCCCGTGGCCGGGTCCAGGTGGACCTCCACGAGCAGCCCCTGGTCGTTGAGGGCGACCGCGGGGGTCGCGCCCACGGCATAATGGCGGGCGCCCTGGGGCCAGCGCACCCCGCTGGCGGCGGCCGACCCCACCAGCCAGGCCAAGCCCTTGCCGTCGCTTTCGGCGTGCACCTCCACCGCCACGCCGCTGCCGTTGAGGGCCACGCAGGGGGAGCTGCCGGCGCCGTAGGACACGGATGCGCCCCAGGCGACGGTGTCGGCCTGCAGGGACCCGGTCCGGCAGTAGAGGGTGGCGAAATTCTGGGAGGCATGGACCTCGAGGACCAGGCCCTTCGGGTTGAGGGCCACATGGCTCATGCGGCCCGTGTCGTAGTTCTGGCCGATGCCGAAGAGCGCGTCCGGCTGGGCCGCGGGTTGCGGGGCGGCGAACAGCACGGGAGCGAGCAGGACGAGGAGGACAGGAAGCCTGGGCATGGGTTTCCTTGCATCGGCATGGGCCGGACAATGGCCGGGTCAGTCAACAATGTAATATTTATATATTCGCCGTCAACCTGATTCAAAAGGATCGCGCAGCACTGCGGGTCCAGCTCCATCGCCTCCAGCCGGGCTGTCCTGCTGCCCGGCCATGGGTCCGTTTGAACCTGCGGTGGGCAGACCGCACTCACCCATGCGGGAGGGGATGCATGGGCATGCGGGGTTTTGCATATCGTAATAATGGTCATGGCGCTGGCCGCGTCCGCCCAGGCCGAGGTCCAGGTGACCGTGGAGCCCTCGGCCCCCGCGGTTCCGGGCGGCGCCACCGTGCAACTGCGCTGGCAGCAGACCGGCGCTTCCGAGGATACCCGGTCGGGCTGCTACTGGGCCTTTGCCGGAACGGATGCCGGGGCCGTCCTGGCCAGCACCGGGTGGGACACGGCTGCCTTCACGGCCCCGCACACGGACCGGCAGCTGGCCGTGCGCATCCTGGCCATCAACAAGAAGGAGGCCCAGTGGCGGGGCACCGCGGTGATCACGGTGGTGCCCGCCGCCGGGCCTGCCCCGGCGCCCCCTGCCCTGCCCGGCTTCAATCCCCTGGTCACCCACTGGAACCGGGTGCCGTTCCTGAATGTGTTGCCCGGGCCCCGGCTGAAGGGCGCTCCTTTCGGGTCGGGAACCAATCCCCAGCCGATTCCCGCCTCGCCTATCCCGGTGCGGCACCTGGCCGGCTACGGCTGCCCGGTGCAGCTCCGGTGGCACCGGCCGACCGGGGAGCTCGCCTCCATGCTATCGGTGGACGAAGGCGACCGGGTGATCCACCGGAGCGTCCCGGGCCAGGGCGCCCAGGAGATCACGGTCCGGGACGCCGCCTGCAAGTTCCTCGTCTGGACCCGGACGGCAACCCCTCCGGAACGATGGCGCAAGGGAACGGCACCGTGGATGTGGCGCTTCCTCCGTTCCGGGGAAGGTTCACCCGGGCCGGGACCTGGACCCTGAAGCTGACCCTGGTTCTGGAAACGGGCCACACCCTGGCCTGGTCCTGGCTCAAGGAGGTTTCGGACCCTCCCGGCGGGAAGACCCTGGTTCATTCAAAAAAACCGGTCTGAATTCGCCTTGCTGATGCATAATGATCGAAATTGCCGCCAGAAAGTATTTAAAAATTATTCAATACCATTTAAAGCTTGTTTTGGAGCCGTTATGAAGCATGGGCTTGCCGGCCTGCCGTTCGCCGTCGCCGCCAGCCTGGTGGCCCAGCCCTTGCCGGAGGCCCCGGTGAGTCCATCCGCCGTCATGATCTCCAGTTTCACCCCCACCTGCGGCCCGGTGGGGACTGAAGTGATCATCATCGGGCTGCATCTGGATGATCCAGGGCCGCTCACCTTCGGCGGCGTGGCCGCCGCCTGGAACCGGGTCAGTGCCAACATGATCAGCGCCATTGTGCCGGTGGGCGCGGTGACCGGGCCCATCGGCCTGGGAACCTACCAGTCCACCATCCCCTTCGTGGTCACCGCTGGGCCATGCGGCGGCCGGTCAAACGTTCAACAGGTTCCTGGTTGGCTAGGCTTGAATTATCGGCTTCCCGCCGGGTTGATGACCTCGAGCAGTTCCCCGGCGCCGCCCAGGTAGTTGGCATCGCCCGCATAGACGGCCGTGATCGCGTGGGGGAGGATGCCCGCCTTCAGGCTGGAGGCCTGCAGGCTGGCCGTGCCGCGGCTCAGGGACACGGTGCCCAGCAGCGTGAAATCATCATAGAACTGCACCGACCCGGTGGGCGTGGCCGTGGCACCCTCGTTGGGAGCCAGCGTGGCGGTGAGGGTGACCATGGTTCCGGCTTTGGCCGGGTTGGCGGAGCTGACCAGAGCCACCTGGGCCAGCGGCTTGTAGACCGTCACCTGGCGAGTCGCACTTTGGGAGGCCAGGAACAAGGGTGAGGCTCCGCTGTAGACCGCCTTCAGGCTGTGCGTCTGGGTGAGCGGACCCGGGCTGAGGCTGGTGATCTGGGTGGAGGCTGTCCCGGTGGCGTCGAGCTGGATGGTGGCCAGGGTGGAACTGCCGTCCATGAAGGTCACCGAACCGGTGGGGGTGCCGGCCCCCGCCGCGGTGGCGGTGACTTTGGCGGTGAGGGTGACCGGCGCCGAGGCCGCGGCCAGGCCCGGCGTCGCGGTGCAGCTCACGGTGGTGGCCGAAGGATTCGCCGCCTGCACGGACTGGGACAGCGAGGGGCTGTTGGCCGGGGCGTAGTTGACATCACCGGCGTACTGGGCCGTGATGCTGTGGCTGCCGGCGGCCAGGAGGTTGGTGGAGAAGCTGGCCACGCCCGCACTGGCCGCGACGGAGCCGATCTCGGTGGTGCCATCAAAGAAGTTCACCGGGCCGGTCGGAGTGGTGGAGGTGGTATAACCGGTCGTGGCGGGGACGACGGTCGCGGTGAAGGTGACCGTTCCCTGGTAGGGCGCTGGGTTCTGGCTGGAAGTCAGGGTGACCGTGGGGGTGTTCTGGTTCACCGTCGCCTGCGCGGTGACGGGCCCGCTGGCAGCGTAGCTGCCGGTGGAGTCGGAATAGTTGGCCGTGATGCTGTAGTGGCCAGGGATGGCATTGGGTATGACAAAGGTCGCGACGCCGCTCCCATTGACTGCGACCGGCTGGGGAAGCTGGGTCCGGCCCGTGCCGACGAAAGGCGAGAAGGTGGTTTGGAAATTCACCACGCCTCTGGTCGCGACGCTGCCAGCCGACGTATTGGTGATGGTGGCCGTGACCATGAGTTCCCAGCCGTTCGCGGTAGTCGACATCTGGCTCGAGGCGAGCGCCATGTTCGTGCTCGCGGCCAGGCCGGTGCCGCTGACCGCGATCGCCTGCTGCGTCCCGCTCTGGTTCAGGCTGTTGTCGGTCAAAGTGACGGATTCCGCCAGGCTGCCCGCGGATTGCGGAACGAATGTCACCGACACATCGGCGCTGGCGCCGGCGGCGATGCTCGAGCTGATCAGGTTCGTGTCGGCGCTGTTCACCGGGAAATCGGCGGGGTATTGGACGGCGGGGCTGAAGGTCAGGGCGGCGTTGCCGAGGTTGGTCACGGTGACCGGCTGGGGGCTATCGGTGCTGGTTCCGCCCACGGCGGTGTTCGCGAAGGTCAAGGCCGGCGGTTGGGACATCGTGATGGTCCCGACCCAGAAGCCGCCGGCGGTGGGGTTGTAGAGGGCCTGGACGTCGCCGGACCTCAGGACCGCCATGGTCTGGGGCGCGTCGCTCGCCTGCTGGTCGAGCACGACGGCCGTGCCGCCGGCAGGGGGCACCCGAAGGATTTTCAGGGTCGAGCTGTCGGCGATGTAGAGGTTGCCCATGGCGTCCACCGCCAAGCCGTTCGGCTTGACCAGGGTCACCGGGCCGGTGTTCACGGTCGTGAAGCTGGCGTTGCTTTGGAAAGGGTTGGTGACCTTCAGTACCCTGGGATTGCCGCTATCGGCCAGGTAGAGGCTGCCATCCTGGGCCACGGCGATCCCGGCCAGGGTGGTGATGTTCAGCTGCCGGGTTGCATTCTGCGGTATGGCGTATTCCTGCCATGAGTAGACCGGGCTGGTGACAAGCTGGACCACCCGGTTGTTGCCGGTATCGGCGATGTAGAGATTGCCGGAGCCGTCCAGGGCCAGGGTCCCTGGCTGGCTCAGGCTGGTGTTGAGCTGGTTGGTGGAATCCAGGTAGGTGACCGTTCCGGCAGTGTCCCTCATGACGATCCAGTTGTTCGCGGGGTCGTCGACGTAGATCTTGCCGGAGCCATCCACGGCGATCCCGGTGGGTTGGCCAAGAGCGTTGGGGAGACTGGAAAAGCTCACTTGGCTCACGCCGGCGGACGTGGACTTGAGCACCTGATAGCCTGCGTAGTCGGCATAGTAGGTGTCGCCAAGGCCATCCATGGCCATCTGCACCGGCCCCTGGGGGATCACGCCGAACCATGACTGGGCGAAGGGTGGTGCAACCGGCGGCATGAAGCTGATCATGGGGCTCTGGCCGGTCCCGGTCAGAGGCAGGGTATAAAGGATGTTGCTGTCGACATCCTCGAAGACCACGGCTCCGGTGATCTGGCCCGGGAACGACGGGGCGAATTGCACGGTCACGGACATCGAATTGTCGTTCACCGGTGTCGCCACCGACCCCGACAGGGTGAAGTCCTTGCCGGAGGCTCCCAGGGTCAACACCTCAACGCTGTTCACGGTGACATCCGATCCCACCGTGAAGTTCAGCTGGGTGGAGCTGGAACTGCCCACCTGCACCGACCCCACACTCCCCGTCGCCCCCCCGGCTACCAGATTCACCCCATTCGCGTAAGACTCGATTGCCAGCATCGGCCTGCCGGCCAGGATCAGGAGGAACGCCAGCAGCGGCCACAGGGCTTGGCGCAAAGTCTTGGATACGATGAACGGCAAGGTGGGCATGACAGCCTCCTGATGGGGGAATAAATTTGATTTTTATCGAGCAGATGTTGATTTTAAAAGAAAGAATGATGTGATTAGTTCAGGCGGTACTCGCGAAAAGTGGTAAAGAATATTGGCCCGTTTGGGGGCCAGGCAAGGACCTTGATCATATTTTTTTCATGCCGGATAAAAATCAATTTTGAGCAAATCCTGGAATTCCGGCATCCGCGCTAGACTCCAGGCATGTTCGTCGCCGTGGCAGACCTTCCCGCAGATCCCGCCGCCCTGGAACGGGCCGCGGCGCTCTGCGGCCTGACCATGCTGGAAGCGCGGGCGCGCACCTGCGGGGTGCTGCCGAGGATCCTCGTGCGCCAGGCCCCCGAGGACCAGGCCCGGCGGCTGGTGGCCGGCCTCGCCGACCTGGGTTTCCGGGCCTTGGCGGCCGAGGCGCGCCAGGTGCCCGGGGACGCCCAGCGGATCGTGGCCCGGCAGTTGGAATGGACCGAGGCGGGCTTCGCGGTCACGGACGGGCGCGGAACCCGCCACGATTGCCCCTGGTCGACCATCGCCCTGCTCCAGTTCGGCTTTCGCACCACCTCCCATACCGAGGTGGTCAAGTCCAAGGAACGCAAGTTCTCCATGGGCAAGGCGCTGCTCACCGGGGGGCTGTCCCTCAGCACGACGGTGGAGAAGGTCACCGAGCAGGTGACGGCCAACCGGGAATTCTGCATCCTGGCGGCGCGCAAGGGCGACCTGCCCGGGATCATCCTGTACGAGCAGCGCCTGGGCTTCCAATGTCTGGGCGCCGAGCTCAAGCCCTCCCGGTATCTCAATCTCAAGGCGCTGCTTGAACGCCTGCGCGCGGTTCCGCTGCCGGTGGACGAACGGACCGCCCAGGCGGCCTATCTGGGCGGCCTGCCCCAGCTCGGCGGGGACGTGCTCGACCTGGGGCTGTTCCTGGTGCGCGAGGCCATGAACCTCTAGCATTGTCTTGTGGCCCTGGCTCGGTCAGACTGGGGGCATATTGATATCGTAAGTTATTCCCTAAGGATAGTTGCCGTTGCCCTTTGCCATGCGAAGTGCCTTCCCCGATGCGGAACCCGTCGTTCCGGGGGTGGAGCGCCCTTGATGGCTTTCCAGGGTGCACGCATGGTTGGCAGGGTTCGGGGTTGGTTCGGCCTGATCGTCCTGGCATTGTGCCTTTCGGCCCTGGGCGCCCGCGCCCAGGGCTGCCCGGCGGCGCCGGCCGCGGCACGCTTCGCCCTGCCGCTTCCCGGTCCCAACGCCAACCTGGAGAAGGTCAAGCCCCGCCAGGGGGCGTCCTTGTCCCATGGCGCCGTCCAGCCCCAGTGGTCCGAAGGGGAGACCGGGGAAAACGGCAGCGGATCCGACCTGATTCCCGCGCGGCCGGTGTTGCTGCCCAGTCCGGGCACGCCCGGCACCATGGGAGGCCATCGGCAGCCCGGGCCGACCTTGCACCCGGGCTGTCAGGCCGGCGACAACCGCCCGCGGCCGCCCCCGGGCCACTGATCGGAACCTCTTCGACGCCAGCGTAGCTGCGTCCGGCGCCCCGTCTGCTCCACGGGCTCATGAGCCCATGTGCCCCAATCCCGCTTTCTTCCGCTCCGGCTCCGGCCCTTCCGGGCCCGGCGCCCCTTCCATAGGAGACGCTGCCATGTCAGCTCTCAGCAAGACCACCCCCATTCTCGCCCTGACCGCCGCCTTCATGGTGGCGGGAGGCATGGCCTGCCGCAAGCCCGCGCCGGCCGCGCCTGCCGTGGCCCCCAAGGCGGCGGCCCCGGATACCGCCAAGGTCGATGACGCGGCTCGCCAGCGTGCCGAAGCCGAGCAGAAGCGCAAGGCCGAAGATGCCGCCGAGGCGGCCCGCAAGGCGGCGGCCATGAAGGAGGCCGAATACCGGCAGGCCGCCGCGGCCGCCCTCAAGGATGTCCACTACGACTTCAATCTGTCCGCCGTCCGGGAAGGCGACAAGCCGGTCCTGGTGGCCATCGCCGCTTTCATGAAGGCCTACCCCCAGGCCAGCGTGTTCATCGACGGCAACTGCGACGAGCGGGGCACCGTGGAATACAACCTGGGCCTGGGCGAACGCCGGGCCCACGCCGCCATGGACTACCTGGTCGGGCTCGGGGTGCCCGCAGCCCGCTTGAGCACCACGTCCTTCGGCAAGGAGAAGCCGGTCTGCACTGAATCCACGGAATCCTGTTGGGGCAGGAACCGCCGGGCGCACTTCAGCCTGAAATAGCGACGACGGGCAGCCCCGCCCTCCGCGTGCCGGCGGAGGGCGGGGGCGCGCCCTATTGGGGCAGGATGATTTCCGTTCTGCGGTTCAAGGCGCGGCCCGCTGGCGTGTCGTTGGTCGCCACCGGGTAGGCGCTGCCGAAACCCTGGGTCTTGATAAGGCTCTTGTTGACCCCCTTCAGGGTGAGGTAGTTGCTGACCACTTCCGCCCGCCGGAAGGCGAGCACGGCGTTGTGGTTGGCTTTGCCGGTCAGGTCGGTATGGCCGCAGACGAAGACCTGGATGCCGGCGAAGTGGCTGGCCAGCAGCTCCGCCTGGTGGTCGAGCATGGCGGTGAAGGCGGGGGCGAGATCCCATTTGTCCGTGGCGAAGGTCAGGGCCGAGCCGTAGTCGAACACCAGGATCCGCGGCAGGCCCAGGGCCCGGGCCATGGGGGAAGCGCTCGGGCCGAACACGAAGGTCACTTCCGCGGAGGTGTCCGACAGCACCCGGATCCGGGTTTCCGTGGGCTTTTCCTGGTCCTGGGCGGCGGTGATCTGGAACACCTCGTCCAGGGAGGCCACTTTCACCGTCCTGGGGGTCTGGCCCAGGGATTGCCCTTTCAGGGCCACCTCGGCCGGTCCGGGGCGCGAAAGCAGGGAAGCCTCCAGCTTGGGCTCGACCACCACCGGAGGGGGCGGTGGCGGCGCCGGCACCGGAACGGGCTTGGGCGCGCAGCCGACCAGCAGGCCGGCGATCGGGAAGAGGAGGATCGCAAGGTTCTTCATGGGCTTTCCGGGAACTCCAGGGCGAGGGTGGTGACGGCTTGCACGGGGTGGCCCTGGGCATCGAGGGCCGGCTTGAAGCGATAGCGCAGCGCCGCCTTGCGGGCGGCATCGGCGCAGGCCGGCGCGCTGTCGGAAAGAATGCGGCAAGCCTGCACCGCGCCATCCTCGCCGACCGTGAGGGTAAGGATGACCCGTCCGCCCGCGCAGGCGCCGAGGGCGGCCCCCTCGGGCGGAAAGGACTGTTCCAGCTGCGGGTAGGAGACCGGGACCTTGATGGCCGCCTTGGCCGGCGCCGGGGGTTTGGCGGGCAGCGCGGCCTTGACCGGAGCCGGGGGCTTGGATGGCGGCGGCTGGGGCGGCAGCGACTGGGGCGCGGGGGGCTGGGGAACGCTGACCGGCGCCGGGGCCGGCTGCTTCGGGCGCAGCGCGAAACCGGTCACGGCCAGCACGCCGGCCAGGCCCAGGAGCCAGCGCCAGGTCCGCCGATGCCGCCGGGCCGCCGGGGCCGGAGGCGGGGTGCCGGCTTCGGACAGGGGCGGCAGCGCCCACCTGGCGCAGGGGGGCAGCGGCAGACCGGTGATCGGCCCCTCCCAGTCCACCCCGGCCTCCTGGCAGAAACCCCGCAGCGCGTCCCGCATCAGGCCGGCCGTGGCGTAGCGCTGGTCCCGGTCCCGGGCCATGGCGGTGGCCAGGATGGCCGCGAGGCCGGGGGGCAGGTCGGGACGCAGCTCCCGGATGGGGATCGCGTCCCGGTCCAGGCGGGCCACCACGATCTGCAGGGGGGTATCGCCCGGAAAGGGCATCCGCCCGGAAAGGAGGTGGTACATCATCGCGCCCATGGAATAGATGTCCGCCCGGAGGTCGGCGCCGCCGGTCAGGGCCTGCTCGGGCGCGATGTAGGCGGGCGTCCCCAGGAACAGGCCGGTCCGGGTCTTGAGCAGGCTCTCCTTGGATTTGGCCACGCCGAAATCGGCCAGGTGCGGACGCCCTTCGCGGTTCAGCAGGATGTTGGCGGGCTTCAGGTCGCGGTGGATGATCCCCATGCCGTGGGCGTGCTCCAGGGCGTCCAGCACCGGGATGACCGCCTTGGCGAAGGCGGAGAGTTCGAAGGGGCCGTGGTCGGCCAGCAGCCCTTCCAGGGTGGGCCCATCCACCAGGTCCATCGAATACCAATGGACGCCTTCCTCCATCCCGAAATCGTGGATCTTGACGATCCGCGGGTGGTTCAGCGCGGCGGCCACCCGGGCCTCGTGGGCGAACCGCTCCGCCGCCTCGCCCTCCAGGGACTCGCCCAGCACCTTCAGGGCCTCGATGCGGCCCAGACGCAGGTTACGTACTTCGTAGACGGCGCCGGTGCCGCCGCGGCCCAGCAGGTTGACGAAGGCGTAGCGTTCCCGCAGCCGATGCGCCAGGAAAGGACGTCGGCGGTCGAACGTGGGGTCTGCGGGATCGGGCATTTTGGGTAGCCAAAACACTCCCAGGGGAATCGGAAGTTGATTTACTATAGTATATCTCAAATAAGGTCACCCCAGACTTCACTAACGCCCGGGCCCAGGCGGACCCAATCAAAAGAACAGGGTGATCTGCAGACCGGCCGGATCAATCCAGCCACCCTCAAACCATGGCTGTTTCCGGGTGGAGAAGCAGGCCCTGGCGGCCAGGCGTTCCTTCAAAATGATCTGACCGCGCGCCCGGTGAAGTCGCCGAGGGGTCCTTCTGAAATGTTAACTATCTTCTTTTACTTAATTAATGATTTGGAACGGAAAATGCTTCGAAATGCTTTCCAAGTCCCCGCCGGAATCCAGGACAGCCTCGCGCACACCCCGGGTTCAGGACCGCCCTGCGGGCTGGAAGGAGCCATCCATGGTCATCGCTTCGCCCGCCGCCGTTCTGCTGGACCTGCTCGCTCCCCTGTCAGGCGTCATCGTTCCCCTGGAATCGGTGCCTGATCCCGTGTTCGCGGGCAAGCTGGCCGGTGACGGCATCGCCATCGATCCCACCTCCTCCGTGCTGCTGGCCCCGGTCGCAGGCAAGGTGACCCAGCTGCACCGGGCGCACCACGCCATCGCCATCACCTCCGACGGGGGCGTGGAGGTGCTGCTCCACCTGGGCCTGGATACGGTGATGCTCAAGGGCGAAGGCTTCACCGCCAAGGTCGCCCTGGGCGACCGGGTGCAGGCGGGGCAGCCGCTGATCGCCTTCGACCCGGTCCTGGTCGGGCGCAAGGCCGCCAGCCTGATTTCGATGATGGTGATCGCCAACGGCGACCGGGTGGGGGCCATGCGCGCCGCCACCGGCCTGGTGGTGGCGGGCAAGGATCCGGTCCTGCACCTGGAGCTGCGCGAACCGGCGGCGGAGGCCCCCGCCGGCGGCGACAGCGTCCTGTCGCGGATCGTGGCGCTGCCCAACAGCCTGGGGCTCCATGCCCGGCCCGCGGCCGTCCTGGCCGCCGCGGCCCGGCAGTTCCACTCCGCGGTCCGCCTGCTGCGCGGCGCGGCCGAGGTGAACGCCAAGTCGGTGGTGGCCATCCTCGGTTTCGAGGTCAAGTGCGGGGAAGCCCTGCGGATCCAGGCCAGCGGGCCCGATGCCCGCGCGGCGGCGGAAGCCCTGGCGGACCTCCTGGCCGCAGGCTGCGGCGAGGCCCCCGGCACGGCGCCGGCCGCGGCCCGGCCGGCCGCCCCCAAGGCCGTGGCCGCCGGGGAACTGGCGGGCCTGGCCGCCTCCCCTGGCCTGGCCATGGGGCAGGTCTTCCAGTACCGGCCCAAGGTGATGGAGGTGGTCGAGGCGGGCACGGATCCGGCCCGGGAACGCGGCCGCCTCCAGGCCGCGCTGCGCGATGCCGGGCTGCAGATCGAAGCGGTCAAGGCCCGGGTGCGGGCGGGGGTCGACCTCACCCGGGTGGGGATCCTCTCCGCCCACCAGGAGCTGCTGCTGGACCCCGAACTCACGGAACTCGCCCTGGCCGGCATCACCGCCGGCAAGAGCGCCGCCTTCGCCTGGCGCGAAGCCTTCAACGCCAGCGCGGCGCAGCTGGCGGGGCTGAGCTCGGCCCTGCTGCGGGAACGGGCCAACGATATCCGGGACGTGGGCCGCCGGGTCCTGGCGCTGCTCACCGGCTCGGTCCAGACCCGGGTGGAGGCGCCTGCGAATTCCATCCTCATCGCCGAGGAGTTGAGCCCCTCGGAGGCGGCCCAGCTGGACCGCACCAAGGTGCTGGGCCTGTGCACCACCGCTGGCGGCCCCACCGGCCACGTGGCCATCCTGGCCCGCTCGCTGGGCATTCCGGCCATCTGCGGCATCGACGAAGCCGCGCTGAACCTGCCCGACAAGGCGATGGTCGTGCTGGACGGCACCCGGGGGATCCTCAAGCAGGCGTCCGGGGCGGCGGAGCTGGCCAAGGCCAAGGAGAGCATCGACCGCCAGAGCGCGAACCGGGCCCGGGAACACGAGGCGGCCCAGAAGCCGGCCGTGACCGCGGACGGCGTCGCCATCGAGGTGGCCGCCAATATCCGCGACGCCCAGGAAGCCCGGGAGGCGGTGGGCGCCGGAGCCCAGGGGGTCGGCCTGCTGCGCAGCGAATTCCTGTTCCTGGACCGGGAAACGGCGCCCACCGAGGATGAACAGGCCGCCGAGTACAGCGCCGTGGCCAAGGTCCTGGGCCATGGCCGCAAGCTGGTGATCCGCACCCTGGACGTGGGGGGCGACAAGCCCCTGTCCTACCTGCCCCTGCCCAGCGAGGCCAACCCCTTCCTGGGCCTGCGCGGCGTGCGGGTGAGCCTGGCCCGCCCGGACCTGTTCCGCACCCAGCTCCGGGCCATCCTGCGCGCCGCGCCCCTGGGGGATCTGCACATCATGTTCCCGATGATCGCCACCCTGGAGGAGCTGCGCGCCGCCAAGGCCATCCTGGCCGAGGAGGCCAAGGCCCTGGGGGGCTCCGCCAAGGCCGGCGTGATGATCGAAGTGCCCTCGGCGGTGCTGATCGCCGACGCCCTGGCCGAGGAGGCCGACTTCTTTTCCATCGGCACCAACGATCTCACCCAGTACTGCATGGCCATGGACCGCGGCCATCCGCAGCTGGCCAGGCAGGCCGACGCCCTGCACCCCAGCGTGCTCAAGCTGATCGGACTCACCGTGGAAGGCGCCCACCGGCACGGCAAATGGGTGGGCATCTGCGGCGGCCTGGCCTCGGATGTCCTGGCGATCCCGGCGCTCCTGGGCCTGGGGGTGGACGAGCTGTCGGTGAGCGTGCCGGCCATCGGCGCGGTCAAGGCCCGCATCGCCCGGCTCAGGAAGGACGAATGCGCCGGCCTGGCCCGCGAACTCCTGCAGATGAGCACCGCCGCGGATGTGCGCCAGCGCCTTGCCTCCTGCGCCGAATAACCGAACTGGAGCCCCTCCATGTCCATCAACTATCTGGCCGCGTTGAAAAAGCTGAACCTGTTCGGGTCCCTGCAGAAGGTCGGCAAGGCGCTGATGCTGCCGGTGGCGGTGCTGCCGGTGGCGGGGCTGCTGCTGGGCATCGGCTCGGCCCACTTCGGCATCATCCCGGCCCAGGTCTCGAACATCATGAAGGCCTCGGGCGACGTGATCTTCAGCAACCTGCCCCTGATCTTCGCCATCGGCGTGGCGCTGGGCTTCACCGACAACGACGGGGTCTCCGGGGTCGCGGCCACCGTCGGCTTCCTGGTGATGAACGCCACCCTCGGCGTCATGGCCGGCATCTTCCACGTCACCCCGGCCACGGTCATGGGCATTCCGACCATGGACACCGGCGTGTTCGGCGGCATCCTGGCCGGCGGCCTCGCGGCCTTCATGTTCCAGCGCTTCTACCGCATCGACCTGCCCACCTACCTCGGGTTCTTCTCGGGCAAGCGGTTCGTGCCCATCATCACGGCCGTGGGCGCCATCGTCCTGGGCGTGGTGCTGTCGTTCCTGTGGCCCCCGGTGCAGCGGGGCATCGACCTGTTCTCCCACTGGGCCGCCGTCGGCAGCCCGCGCTCCGCGGCCACGGTGTACGGTTTCGTGGAGCGGCTGCTGCTGCCCTTCGGCCTGCACCACATCTGGAACGTCCCGTTCTTCTTCGAGATGGGGTCGTTCAAGGACGCGGCGGGCAAGCTCGTGCACGGCGACATCAACCGGTTCTTCGCCGGGGACCGCTCGGCCGGGATCCTGGCCGGCGCCTTCCTGTTCAAGATGTTCGGCCTGCCCGGCGCGGCCCTGGCCATGTGGCGCAGCGCCAAGCCCGAGAACCGCAAGCGGATCGGCGGCATCATGATCTCGGCGGCGCTCACCTCGTTCCTGACCGGCATCACCGAGCCCATCGAGTTCTCGTTCATGTTCGTGGCCCCGGGCCTGTACCTGGTCCACGCGCTGCTTGCGGCCTCCACGCAGTTCCTGGCCAACACCCTGGGCATGCACATGGGCTTCACCTTCTCCCAGGGCGGCATCGATTTCGTGATGTTCAACGTACTGGGCCACCAGGCGACAAGGTGGTGGCTGGTGCTGGTGCTGGGGCCGGGCTACGGCCTGCTCTACTATTTCGTGTTCCGCTGGTCGATCGCGTATTTCCATCTCAAGACCCCCGGGCGGGAGGATGAAACGGAGACGGCCGCCGTGGCGACCAGGGGCGACGCGCGGGCCCGGGACCTGGTCCTGGCCTTCGGCGGGCGGAACAACATCAGCGCCCTGGACGCCTGCATCACCCGGCTGCGGGTTTCGGTCAAGGACTCGGCCCGGGTGGACCGGGCCAGGCTCAAGGCCATGGGCGCCGCCGAGGTGCTGCAGGTGGGCAACAGCGAACAGGCGATCTTCGGCACGGCCTCGGAGAACCTGAAGACCGACATGGAAATCTACCTCAAGACCGCCGGGCCCGAGGCGGACGGCGAACCTGCCGCGGCGGCCGCGGCGGCCGCGACCGTCGCCCTGGCCGTCACCGCGGCCCAGCGCCAGCAGGCCCAGGGCATCTATGCCGCCCTCAAGGGCCCCGGCAATGTGCTGGCCCTGGCGGCCGTCGCCGCCACCCGCCTGCGGGTGCGGCTGGCGGACCCGGCCCTGGTGGACGCCAAGGCCATGGCCGCGGCCGGCGTGAAGGCGGTCATGGTCCTGCCCGGGGACGAACGGGATCTCATCGTCGGTCTGGAAGCAGCGCAATTGGCCATGGCGCTTGCGCCGGCGAAGGAGAAGGCATGAACAAGCGCAGGGTCCTCCTGGTTTCCTGGAACCAGGTCGCCAACCAGGCGGAGGTCTGGTGGTGAACCCGCTGCCGATCACCACGGTGCTGTTCGATTTCCACGCGACCCTGGTGGACGGGGGGGATCCTTGCGCGTCCCTGGACGCTGCCTGGGCGCGGGCCGGGCGCAAGGGCAACGCGGAGCGGCTGCTGGGCAGCGAACGCTACCGCCGGGTGGCCCAGCAGGTCCACCATCTCTGGGACCGGGTGCGGGAGGTGGACCCCCTTGGGCTGCGGGATCTTTCCCCGGAACGCCACCGGGCGGCCTTCGACGCGCTCATCGGGCGCCTGCCCGACGTGGACGGCGACCTGGCCCAGGCCTTCTACGAGGTCATGCCGGACATGTGGCGCCCCTACGAGGACACCCTGCCCACCCTGCGGGAGCTCAAGCGGCGCGGCATCCGCATCGCGCTGGTGTCCAACGTCGACTCGGACATCCGCCCGGTCATGACGCGCTGCCACCTGCTGGAACTGTTTGACGCGGTGGTCCTGTCCTGCGAACTGGGGGTCGTGAAACCCCAGGCGGCCATCTTCCAGCACGCCCTCGACACCCTGGGCGCGGCCGCGGCCAATGCCCTCATGGTGGGCGACGATCCCATCGGCGACGCCGGCGCCGCGGCCCTCGGCGTGCGGACCCTGCTGCTGCCGCGCACGGAGGGCCGCAACCACGGGCTCGGCCTGGTGCTGCGGCTCGTCCCCGGCTGACCTGTTCCGGTCAGACGATGATGTCGAGGGCGGAACTGGATAGGGCTTTCAGGACCTTCACCAGCGGCGCGAGCTGCTGGGCGATGTGGGTGAACGGCTTGCCCTGCGGGCTGCTGGTGTTGCCCGCAAGGGCGGGGGAAGGCGCCATCCCGTTGACGGCGGGAATGGCCTTCAGGGCCTCCTCGTAGGCGGCCAGGCCCGCGGTCTGGTTGGGTTGCTGGCCCGCCCCCATGAACTTGGCGGCGGCATCCGTGGCCAGGCTCCCGGAGCCCTGGGCCAGCTGGCTGGCGGCGTCGGCCTCATAGAGCGCGTTGGCGGCGAGGCTGGCAATGTTGGCCGCCGGGGCCGGGTCGGCCTCGGACGGGGTGGTCTGGGCGGCAGCGCCGCCAGGCGGCGCGGCCGGGATGGTCGTGGCGCCCTGGGTGAAGTCCACCGGGGCCGAGGCCTCGTCTGCGGTGGCGTCCCCGGCCTCAAGGATGGGCGCCGGGGGCGTGGCCACATCGACAGCGCTGGTGACCGCGGCGAGCGCGGGGGTGGACGTGCTGCCGGCGGAAACCACCCGGGCGGTCTGCCGGGTGATGGCCGCCCGGGCGATGGCGGCGGGATTGGTGATGGCGTTCAGGAAGGCGTCGAAGGGGGCCTGCGCCAGGAAGCTGGGCTGCGACAAGGAGGGCAGCCCATAGCGGTACCCGCCCATCGTGGCGAGGGTGCCCGAATTCAGGGGGGTGATGGGATTGATATCCATGGTTCGCCTTTCCGGGCCATCGCCATCAAGTGCCTGATGGTCTGGTTTAGCTTTCTGCGGGGAACCTTGAATCCAGCAGAGACCTATGGAGTAGCATTTCCTGCGCCAGTATATAAGACTAATCATTTAAATAATTAAAATATATTCATTCATTCCGAATGGCTGGCTTCATCAGAATGAAATAAATAATCATTCACATCATCCGGATCGGTTCTTTCTTTGGATGGGACGAAAACCCATAGTGCCAAAGCGGGAGCGCCTTGGGCCCATTCGGCAAGGCCATTCAACCCGATGGCATGCAACCTGCATGACCTCGATTCATCTGGCCGGCAGCCTCGCCGCTGGTGTGGGGAGGCGCGAGAGGAAATGACACGCTCGGAGTCGCTGATGACCACACGCCGGGAAAAGGACCGTCAGCGCCGGCGACCGGTCCTGCTCGCCGCCCTGGCCTTCTGCGCGGTCCTGCCGGCCCAGCCGGTGCTCACGCTGCCCATGGCCCTGCGCCAGGCCCAGGGCACCTCCCTCCAGGCTGGCCAGGCCGAGCGGGCCAGGCAGACCGCCCAGGGCGACCGGGACCTGGTGGAAGCTGCCTTCTTTCCGGATATCCAGTTCCAGGGGGGCCACCTGAACCAGGACCAGGACACGGTGTTCAAGGGCAGCCCGGTCACCCTGGACATCCCCGGGCTGGGCGCCCTCTCCGTCCCCGGGCAGGACCAGTCCGTGGCCCAGAAGTCCTCCTGGCGCTACCAGGTCAGCGCCAGCTACCTGGTCTATGATTTCGGCCGGCGCGGCCATGCCCTCGCCGCCGCCAAGGGCCGGCAGGCCGCGGTGGACCTCCAGGGCCAGGATGCGCTGGGGCGCGCCCTGGCCCAGGTGGCGGCCCGCTACATGGGCGTGATGAACCTCCAGGCCCAGAAAAAGGTGGTGGAGCAGCGCCGGATCGCGCTCCAGGACCACCTGGCGGATGCCCAGGCCCTGTTCGACCAGGGCGTGGTGGCGCGCAACGACCTCCTGCGCACGGGGGTGGCCCTCCGGGCCGTGGCGGACGCCGCCCGCACCCTGGACAACGCCGAGCGCTCCGCCCGGGAGGGGCTCAACATCGCCCTGGGGCTGGCGCCCGGCGACCCCCTGAACCTGCCGGACGGCCTCGCCGCCCCGCCGCCCCTGCCCTGGGACGAGGGCCAGGTGCAGCGGGCCGCCCCGGAAGCCAATGCCGGGGTCCAGGCCCTGGAGGCGAAACTCAGGGCGGCCGGGGACCAGGTGGTCTTCCGCAGGCGGGACTATGCCCCCAGCTTGACCGCTCAGCTGGCGCATTCCTACCAGGAGGACCAGTTCCTCCTGCATCCGGACCAGACCACCCTCTACCTGGGCGTCGCCTGGAAGCTGTTCGACGGCGGCACCCGGGCGGCCCGGGTCAGCCAGTCCAGGGTCGACGAGCAATCCGCGCGGCGGGATCTGCTGGAAGCCCGGCGCCAGGTGGAGAACGCCGCCGGGACCGCCTTCCGGGACTTCCAGGAGGCCCTCGCGGAAATGGCGACCGCCCAGGCCAACGTGGCGGCCTCCCAGGAGAACCTGCGCATCGTCAATGACCAGTACCAGCAGGCCTATGCCAAGAGCGCCGACGTGCTGGACGCGGAGACGGTCCTGGCCGAAAGCCGGTTCAGCGTCTCGGACCGCCTGTGCCGGGCCTACGCCCAGCAGGCGGCGCTGCTCGCCCTCATGGGCGAGGACCTGGGGACCTTCTACGCCAGCCACCCTCCGGAGCCCTGAGATGGAAAAACGCACCCGCACCTGGCTTTCCCTGGGGATCATCCTGGGCCTGGCGGCCGTGGCCGGCCTCGTCGGCTACGGCCGCTGGCGCCACAGCGAGCTGTTCGTGGCCACCGACGACGCCTACGTCAGGGGCCGCGTGGTGGTCATCTCCGCCCGGGTGCCCGGCTCGATCCTCACCCTCGACCTCAAGGAGAATGATCCGGTCAAGGCCGGCGCGACCATTGCCACCCTGGATCCCCAGATGGTGCAGGCCATGGAGACCAGGGCCCAGGGCTCCCTGGAGGAGGCCCAGGCCGCCATGGGCCTCAACCGCGCCCAGATCGCCCAGGCCCAGGCCCAGTGCCGGGCCACCTCCAGCCAGAAGAGCCTGGCCGAACTGGAGCAGCGGCGGCTGGAAACTCTGGTGGAGCGCCAGTCCATGCCCCGGGAAAAGCTGGACCAGGCCCGCACCGCCTGCCAGGTGGCCTCGGCCCAGGAGGATGCGGCCGAAAAGCAGGTGGCGGCCATCCAGGGCAGCCTCAAGGTGAGCGAAAGCAAGGCGGTCCAGGCCGGCGCCGCGCTGGAGGAGGTCCGGCTCCAGCGGTCCTACTGCACGGTCTCATCGCCCTGCGACGGCTTCGTCACCCGCAAGATGGCCGAGCCCGGCATGGTGGTGGCCGCGGGCCAGCCGCTCATGGCGGTGGTGCCGCTGGGGGCCGGGGAGCTGTGGGTGGAGGCCAACTTCAAGGAGACCCAGCTGGCCCATGTGCGCCCCGGGCAGAGGGTCGCCCTGCGCGCGGACGCCGAATCCGGGCAGATCCCGGGCATCGTGGAGAGCATCGCGGCGGGCACCGGGGCCGCCTTCAGCCTCCTGCCCGCCGAGAACGCCACCGGCAACTGGGTGAAGGTGGTGCAGCGGGTGCCGGTGCGCATCCGACTGGCCCCGGGGGCCGATCCTGGGCACCGCCTGCGCCTCGGCCTCAGCGTCGCGGCGGTCATCGACACCCGCTCCGACCTGCCCGGACCGCGATGAACGGGGCCGGGAACCCTCCGGACCGGGGCTCGCCGTTCAAGTGGATCATCGCCCTGTCCCTGATGCTGGGCACCTTCATGGAGGTGCTGGACACCTCCGTGGCCAATGTGGCCCTGTCGAACATCCAGGGCAGCTTCGCCGCCGGCACCGACGAGATCACCTGGGTCATCACCAGCTACCTGGTGGCCAACGCCATCATCCTGCCCATCGCCGGCTGGCTGGGCAACTACTTCGGGCGCAAGCGGCTCTACCTGACCTGCCTGGGCATCTTCACCCTGGCCTCCTTCGGTTCAGGCATGGCGCCCTCGCTCACTTTCCTCATCCTGATGCGCATCGTCCAGGGGCTGGCGGGGGGCGCCATGGTGCCCCTCTCGCAGGCCATCACCTTCGAGGCCTTCCCCGCCTCCGAGCAGGGCTACGCCGCCGCCATCTATGGCGTGGGCGCCATCTGCGGGCCTATCCTGGGGCCGCTGCTGGGCGGCTGGCTCACCGACAACTGGTCCTGGCCCTGGATCTTCTTCATCAACATCCCGGTCGGCCTGGTGGCCTTCGCGCTGGCCCTGGTGTTCGTCAAGAACCCCGCCTACCTCAGGAAGCCCGAAGGCCGGGTGGACTACTGGAGCTTCCTGTTCATCGCGGTGGGGCTGGGCTGCCTGGAGGTCTTCCTCAGCCGGGGCACCCGGCTCGACTGGTTCGCGAGCAATGCCATCAAGGTCTTCCTGGGGCTGGCCGTGCTGGGGATCGCCCTCTTCATCTGGCGCTCGCTCACGGCCAGGAACCCGCTGGTGGACATCCGCATCTTCAAGCTCCCGGAATTCGCCGGCGGCATGGCGCTCATCTTCATGGCCAGCGTGGGCATGTACGGGACCTTCGTCTGCCTGCCGCTGTTCGTGCAGAGCCTGCTGGACTTCACCCCCACCTGGGCGGGCATCATCCTCGCCCCCAGCGGCATGGCTTCCATGATCGCCATGGCGCTGGCCGGCTACCTGGTGGGCAAGGTGCATGTGCGGATCCTGGTGGGCGCAGGCTTCGCCTGCCTGTGCTGCGGTGTGTTCCTGCTCACCCGGGTGGACCTGGCCACGGACGTGTCCTTCATGGCCATCGCCATGTGCGCGTTCGGGTTCGGCATGGGCCTGGTGCTGGTGCCCATCGCCAGCGAATCCATCCGGCGCATCCCGGCGGAGCTGGTGGGCACCTCCTCGGCTTGTTCAACCTCATGCGCAACGAGGGGGGCAGTGTGGGCATCGCCCTCTGCACCACCATCCTGGCCCAGCGCTCCCAGTTCCACTATGCCCGGCTGGGGGAGCAGATGACGCCCTTCAACGGCATCCTGCAGCAGCGGGCCGCCGCCCTCCTGGGCGGGCTGTTCCCCCGGGCGGGCCTGGACCCCGCCGCCCTTCCGGGGCTGGCCGCGGGGCTGCTGGGCGCCGAAGTGGTGCGGCAGTCCTACCTGATGAGCTTCATCGACATCTTCGCCTTCCTGGCCGCGGCCATGGCGCTTTCCCTGCCGCTGGTCATGCTCATGCGCCACTTCAAGACATCCGCGCCCCGGTAGCCAGGGGCAGCAGAAAGGTTCCACAGCTATGAGCGAATCCTCCCAGACCACCCCCGGCCCGCCCTCGGGACTCACCCGCGAAGAAGCCCGGACCCGGCTGGCGAAGTTCGGCCCCAACGCCATGCCGGACACCGAACTGGCGCCCTGGCGCATGGCCCTGGGCAAGTTCTGGGCGCCGGTGCCGTGGATGCTGGAGGCCGTGATCATCCTGCAGCTGGTGCTTGGCGAGCATGCGGAGGCCGCGGTCATCGGCGGGCTCCTGGTGTTCAACGCCGCGCTGGGGTTCTTCCAGGAGGGGCGGGCCCAGGCCACGCTGGCCGCCCTGAAATCCAGGCTGGCGCTGAACGCCTCGGTCCGGCGCGACGGGGCCTGGAACACGGTGCCCGCCGTGGACCTGGTGCCGGGGGACACGGTGAAGCTGTCCCTGGGCGGCGTGGTGTCGGCCGACGTCAAGCTGGTCCAGGGCTCCATCCTGCTCGACCAGTCCATGCTCACCGGGGAATCGGTCCCCATCGAGGCCGGGCCGGGCCTGGAGACCTTCGCGGGGGCCCTGGTGCGGCGCGGTGAAGCGGTCGCAACCGTCACCGCCACTGGGGCGCGCACCAGGTTCGGACGCACGGCGGAGCTGGTCCTCACGGCCCATGGGGAGAGCAGCCAACAGAAGACCGTCGTCCAGGTGGTGCGCAACCTGGTCCTGTTCAACGGCGTGATCATCGTCCTGCTGGTGGCCTACGCCCGCGCCCGCCATCTGCCCATGGCCGAGATCATCCACCTCGTGCTCACGGCGGTGCTGGGCTCGATCCCGGTGGCGCTGCCCGCCACCTTCACCCTCGCGGCGGCGCTGGGGGCCCGGGCCCTGGCGCGCCTGGGGGTGCTCCCGACCCGGCTGTCCGCCGTGGACGAGGCGGCGACCCTGGACGTGCTCTGCTCGGACAAGACCGGGACCCTGACGCTCAATGAGCTGGTGCTCACCGCCATCCATCCGGAACCCGGCTTCGACGAGGCCCATCTGCTGGGCCTGGCGGCCCTGGCCAGCTCCGAAGGCGGCCAGGATCCGGTGGACCAGGCCATCCGCTCGGCCGCCCAAAAACAGCCCGCCGCCGGCCAGCCGAAACCAGCCAGTTTCATCCCCTTCGATCCCGCCACCAAGATGGCCGAGGCAGCGGCGGTGGATGCCGCCGGCGCCACCTTCCGGGTGGTCAAGGGGGCCTTCGCGGCGGTCAGCAAACTGACCGGCGCGAAGGCGTCCGACCCGGCCGTGGAGCCGGAACTGGAAGCCAAGGGCTTCCGGGTGCTGGCGGTGGCGGTGGGTGCGGGCAGCGCCATGCGGCTGGCGGGGGTCATCGCCCTGAGCGACCCGCCCCGGGCCGATGCGGCGGAGATCATCAAGGAACTGCGGACCCTGGGCGTCCGCACGGTGATGGTGACCGGCGATGCGCCGGCCACGGCGGCGATCATCGCCCGGGCGGTCGGGCTGGAGGGAGCGGTCTGCCCGCCCGGGCCTATCCCCGAACCCATGAAACCGGAGGCTTTCTCGGTCTTCGCCGGGGTGCTTCCGGAGGACAAGTTCCACCTGGTGCAGGCGTTCCAGAAAGCCGGCCACACCGTCGGCATGTGCGGCGACGGCGCCAACGACGCCCCCGCCCTGCGCCAGGCGCAGATGGGGATCGCGGTGTCCACGGCCACCGACGTGGCCAAATCGGCGGCCGGCATCGTGCTCACCAGGCCCGGGCTGGAAGGGGTGGTGGCCGCCGTGAAGGAGGGCCGGGCGACCTTCCAGCGCATCCTTACCTACACCTTGAATTCCGTCACCGGCAAGGTCGTCAAGGTGCTGTTCCTGGCCCTGGGGCTGATCATGACCGGGCACGCGGTCCTGACCCCGATGCTGATGGTGATCATCATGATCACCGGGGATTTCCTGGGCATGGCCCTCACGACGGACCACGTGCGGCCTTCCCCCCTCCCCAATGTCTGGCGGGTGGGCAACTTGACCATCGCCGGGGTGTTCATGGGCCTGTCGGAACTGGTGTTCTGCGCCGCCGTCCTGGCCGCGGGCAAGTACCGCCTGGGGCTTGGCCTGGGCGGCCTGCGCAGCCTCTGCTTCCTGGCCCTGGTGTTCGCCAACCAGGCCACGACCTACGTGAACCGGACCCGCGGGCACCTGTGGTCGATCCGGCCCAGTCGCCTGCTGGTGCTGTCCTCGGCGGCCGATCTGCTGATCGCCGCCACCCTGGCCAACCGCGGCATCGCCATGGCCTCCCTGCCGCTGCCGGTGCTGGGAGCAGTGCTTGCCGGGGCGGCGGTCTTCGCCCTGCTGGTGGACCAGGTGAAGGTCCCGGTGCTCAAGCGGCTCAGGATCGCCTGACGACCGGACGTTCTTTCCCTACATCGGAGGTGAAGCGCTTGAAACAATCACTAATCATGTCGGCAAGTAGGTGGTACAACACTCCCATGGCCGCATTCCTGGAGTGGTTGCATACCAGACGATCGCTGATCGTTCAGGTGGATCGGATGAAGGAGGAACTGCGCCTCTGCCGGTCGGAACGGGACCAGGCCATCATCGAGGCGGCTTCGGTGCGCAAGCTCGCCGACGCCTCGGTCACCGCCAAGAACACCTACCTGGCCAACCTGAGCCATGATCTGCGCACGCCCATCAACGCGATCCTGGGCTTCTCCTCGCTCGCCCGCAGGATGGAACTGCCGCTGAAAATCCAGCATTACGTCAAGCGCATCTCCAAGGCCGCCGAGGACATCCGGGACATCATCAACGACGTGCTCGACCTGTCCAAGATCGAAGCGGACATGATGAAGGTGGACCCCATCGAGTTCCACCTGGAGGACGTGCTGGCCAAGGTGGTGAACGTCACCGCCCTCATGGCCGCCGAGAAGGGCCTGGAATACGTGGTGACCGGCCTGGAGACGCTGGAGGACCACCGCTGGGGCGACCCGCTGAGGCTGGGCCAGGTGCTCACCAACCTCGCCACCAACGCCATCAAGTTCACCCCGGCGGGCCACGTGGTGATCCGCGTGGCGGCGGAGCCCGGCCGGATGGACGCGGTCCGGTTCGAGGTGGAGGACACCGGCATCGGCATCGGCCCCGAGCAGCAGGCGAGCGTGTTCCAGGCGTTCCACCAGGGCGATGGCGGCACCGCCCGGAAGTTCGGCGGCACCGGGCTCGGCCTGGCCATTTCCCGGAAGCTGCTGGAGCTGATGGGCGGGCGGCTGGATCTGCGCAGCAAGCTGGGCGCCGGCACCACCTTCCTGTTCGCCCTGGATCTGCCGCCCCGGCCGCAAGGCAAGAGCGGCCCCAGGCTGCGCGCCGGGGCCCGGGCCATGGTGGTGGGCGCTCCGGCCCTGACCCAGGCCGCCTTGAAGGGGCTGATGGCAGCCCAGGGCGTGCAGGTCCAGTGCGTCGCCGACGGGCCGGCGGCGCTGGCGGCGCTGCGCCCCGAGCCCTCGGAGCCGCCCTTCGACCTGGTGTTCCTGAGCCAGCACATGCCCGGGCCAGACGGCATCGACACCGCCCGGACCATCCGCCAGAACCCCTGGCTCAAGGGGCTGCCCATCGTGCTGCTGGTGAGCTCCACGGCGGACGACACGGTCGAAAGCCTGGCCGAGCGCGAGGGCATCAAGGTGCTGCTGACCCTTCCGGCCCTGCCTGGCCCCGTGGGCGAAGCCATGGTGCGCGCCGCCCAGGGGCCGGCCCTGGACACCCAGTCGACCGGGCGGATCTGGTTCGGCTCCCCGGCCATCCTGCGCGAGCTGTCCGGGGCCCGGGTCCTGCTGGTGGACGACAACGCCATCAACCTCGAGCTCGGCACCGACCTCCTGGCCATCGCCGGGATCGAGGTGGCGGCGGTATCCAGCGGCCGCGAAGCCCTCGCCCGCATGGATGAGGCCCGGTTCGACGCCATCCTCATGGACCTGGAGATGCCCGGCATGGATGGCTGGGAGACCACCGCCCAGATCCGTGCGCGGACGGCGGACGGCGATACGCCGGTGATCGCCCTGACCGCCCACGCCCTGGCCGGGTTCCGGGAGCAGTGCCTGGCGGCCGGCATGAACGACTACATCGCCAAGCCCTTCGAGCTCGCCCAGCTGTTCCGGGTGCTCAGCCAGTGGATCCCCCTGCGCCCCCCCGCCCCGCCCCCGGCGGCGGACCCCAGGTTCCACGGCCTGGAACAGGTCATCGCCGTCCACGAAGCCCTCGAGCGCATGGACGGCAATGCCGACCTGCTGGAAAAGTACCTGAAGAAACTGCATCTGGCGCCGGTCCATGCCGAGGACGAGGTGCGGGCCGCGCTGGATCGCGACGACCTGGCGGCGGCCCGGGACATCGTCCATCCCGTCCGCAGCCTGGTGGGCATGCTGGGCATGACCCAGGTGTTCAAGGCCGCCGAAGCCCTGGAAAACAGTCTCAGGGAGCAGGACCGGACCGGCGCCGAAGCCGCCTACACCCTGTTCGCCGATGGCCTGCGGCGTTTCCGCAGTAGCATGGAAGCGCTCCACCCGCAGCGGTAGGAGTGACACGCAACTCCATTTACGGATGATTTTTCAAGAATTCCTTCATCCCTGTCGATGCGCTGAAAGGCGTCATGTCAAGCCACGAGTTGGTAACTTTCCAGGGACAGCCTTGCAGGAGCACCGATGAGCAGTTGGATGAGCAATTTAACCGTCGCGAAGAAGTTCCTGGTTCTTCTGGCCACCCAGCTCGTCCTGCTTCTGGGCATATCGGCGCTCGGGTTCTACTGCATCACCGGGATCCAGGGAGGGCTGGTCGATATCACGGCCAGGACCTCCAAGATGAAGTCCATCGGGTCTGTGCTGAACGACTTGAATTCGATCCGAAGCACCCATGTCTCCATGATCGCCGCGGCCAGGAATGAAAGTTACATCACCAAGCGGACCAAGCGGCTGAAGGAACAGGAAGCCATCCTGGACAAGGATGTGACCGCCATCCAGGCGTTCACGTGGAGCGCGGAAGACCAGATCCTGGCGGACCGCAGCCTGACCGCCACCCGGAAGTACATGGAGGGTTTCCCGGCCATCCTGGCCAAGGCCCAGGCAGCGGAGGGGAAAGAGGCGCTCCCCGAACTCATGGACGCGAATGTCGACCTGGCCCGAGACGGCCGGGAAGCCTTTGAAAAGCTCATGGCCAGCAATGTGAGCGCGGCCCTGAAGACCACCGCCACCAGCTCGGCCTTTTCGGAAACCACCCGGACCGCCATGGTCGTCTCCGCCGTGCTGGCCATCCTGGTCGGAATCTACCTGTCGCGGTTGATCGGGGCAGCCATGAGCCGGGCGATCCAGGAAATCGGTTCGACCATGAACGAAGTCAGCCATGGCAACCTCAGCGTCAACTGCCAGGTTTCATCCAGGGATGAACTCGGCCAGATATCCGCCAGCCTGAACCGGACCATCGGAGCCCTGCGGGACGATATCGGCGCGATCGCCCAGACTGCCGAAGGGGTCGCTTCCAGCGCCACGCAACTGGCCGCGACGATCGAGCAGATCAACAGGACCACCGACGAACTCCGCAAGGGGGCTGAAGCCCAGCGCGGGGCCATGGTGTCATCGGCCACGGCCATGGACGAGATGCACGCCAACACCCGGCAGGTTCAGCAGAACACGGACCGGGCCGGGAAACTGGCCGCCGCCGCCGTGGTGGCCACGGACAAGGGCGTCCAGAGCGTCCAGCTCACCCACACGGCCATGACGGCCATCCAGGAGAGTGCCGAAAAGGTGAACAGCATCACGCGGATGATCCAGGAGATCGCCCGGCAGACCAACCTGCTTTCGCTCAACGCCGCCATCGAAGCAGCCAAGGCGGCGCAGCACGGGAAGGGGTTCGCGGTGGTCGCCGAGGAAGTGCGCAAGCTTTCGGAGCGGAGCGCCCATGCCGCCAAGGAAATCACCGCCCAGACCGAGGAAAGCCGGAACCGGGTGTCCGTGGGGGCCACGGCTGCCGCGGAGGCCGCGGAATCCCTCGGCATCATCGGCACCAACATCCATGACAACGCGAGCCTGACGAAGGCGATCGCCGAGGCCATGGAGGAGCAGGGCCGGGCGAGCCAGGAGGTGGTGAAGGCCGTGGAGGTCACCTCCGGGATGGTGGAACGCAATGCCTCCGCCACCGTCGAGCTGGCCGCTTCGATGCAGGAGACCAGCCGCACCACCGACGAACTGGCCAGCCTGGCCGCCCGGCTCAAGCAGCTGGTCGCGCGGTTCAAGACGGCCTAACTAGTGTTTGACGGCCCCCACCAGGGTCACCACCCGGTAGGCGCCCATCAGCATGATGGCCACGAGGTAGAAACGCACGGCGACCAGGGCGGCCCGGCAGCCCCGGGTCAGCTTCAGCGGACCCAGGTGGTCGGCGTTGCACTTGGCCTCGGGCGCGTCGTGCAGGGGGTGGATCACCCGGTAGGCCGGGCAGGTGGTTTCCAGGTCCATGAAGGTGTCGAAGGTTTCGGTTTTAGTGGTCATGGGGGTCTCCGTGGGAATCAGGATGTGGGCAAAGCGGGCCGGGCGGCCCGGATCAGGCGGCAGGCGTGGGGAATAGCCCCGGCAATAGCACCTGGGCGGCCAGCACGGCGGAAAGGGCGAACATGAGCGCGATGATCACCCAGTTGATGCGGTTGTTCCAGGGCCGGTTGACGAACTGCTCGCCCAGCAGCTCCTTGTCGTTGAGCAGGATCTGCAGGAACACCAGGGCGCTGGGC
>Ga0181520_10001071_pt1 | contig 57291 bp, 49 predicted proteins | sample PEATcosm2014_Bin_29_FD_132451 | JGI IMG/M metagenome (GOLD analysis project Ga0181520, IMG submission 132451) | Peatland microbial communities from MTU Mesocosm Facility, Houghton, MI, USA - PEATcosm2014_Bin02_30_metaG | ecosystem: Environmental > Terrestrial > Soil > Wetlands > Peat | place... | reverse complement strand
GGAAATGTAGAAATGAATCTGAGTAATTTCAATGAGGCTATCAATGATTATGAGCAATCTTGGTATTCACATTATGAAATATCAAATTCTATGTATAATATTGCCTGTGCCAATTCTTTATTAAATGAAAATGATAAAGCGTTAGTGGCCTTGCTGCATAATTATTTTGTTAACAAGGATTACAGAACAAACAGAATTTACTCTGATTCAGATTTACAAAACTTCAGAAGAAGCCCATATTTCGATTCTTGGAAAAAATTATTAAGCTATCCTGTTGCAGGAACAATTCCAAAAAATGGAAATGAAGTTATTTCTGCCATAAAAAGTAAATTTTTTCTTGCCCCACCTATAATGGGTGGATGCTTTTATTTAGAGGATGATTCTTATTATAGATATATAGGGCATGGAGATACTGGGTTTACTGAAAAAGTTGGAAAATGGGCTTTTGATGATAGTAAATCAGAATTTATAATGTTTGATATTGGGATAATAAAAAACAAACATGAGGGAGATGATTTTGAAGATAGATTTAATAATAAAATAATGAACTCTTCCGTTAATTATGAATGGGTTTCAAATTTTACTGATATAAAAACAAATTTTATAAAATATAAAGACATAAGACTTAATGCTCGCGAAGTATCAGTCTGGTATGATATGTTTGGGGAATTAGATGAGTATCATATAATTGGAAGGTTTAAAATTGGTACTGATATTTCCAATCTGATTAAATAATCTTAGTTATACCACTGGATTTTTCGAAGGCAATGCAATTGCTTGAAATGCAACCTGCTCGACACGCAGGGGGCCGAAGGTGCCCGAAGGGCGCACTGGTTCGATCCCAGTACCGCCCGGATATTAAGAGCTGAATTTCAGGTTCTTTATCGATTCCGATATTTTCGGCATCGCTTTCATGGCGTCGATATACAGACAGTGCCCGGCGTCGATTTCTGACTCGGCATAAAATGTACAGTTATGGTCTGCGGCATCCTTTCTTGTCCAGTCGAAGGGATCGCAGTTCCCCTTTGTAAGGGGGCAGATCTTGGTTGTATTTGCCATGCATTACCTCTCCTGTCTAATTTGAAAATTTTTCCTTTTCAAGCCAGTCCGCAAAAAGCGCCATTACCCCTTTACAGACCCCGCAAGGAGCCCCTGGATGAAAAATTTACCCAGTACGATATAGACAATGAGAGTCGGCAATGCCGCGAGCAGAGCGCCCGCCATCTGGACGTTCCATTGCACGATCTGGCTTCCTGCGAGGTTCTGCAGGGCGACGGTGATAGGCTGTATAGCCTGATCGGGGGTTATCGTTACTGCAAATAAAAATTCGTTCCAGATATTGGTGAACTGCCAGATTATCACGACGACGAAACCCGGCGCCGATATCGGCAGAAGCACCCTGAAAAATGTCCCGTAAAGGCCGCAGCCGTCTATCTGGCTGGCTTCGATCAATTCATCGGGGACTTCAGCAAAATAATTTCTGAATATAAGCGTGGTTATAGGCAGCCCGTATACGACATGGGTCAGTATAAGTCCGTATAATGTACCGTAAAGGCGGATCGCACGCAGGAACTGGACAAGGGGGATCAAAATACTCTGGTATGGTATGAACATTCCGAAAAGTATTAATGGAAATATGATTGCCGATCCCTTGAATTTCCATTTGGAAAGCAGGAAGCCGTTTATCGCTCCTATAAAAGCTGAGATAAATGTCGCGGGTATGGTTAAATAAAAGCTGTTCAGGAGGTTGGGATAGAGTTTTTCTATCGCGACAAGAAATGATCCGAGACCTATGGTTTTCGGCAGCGACCACATTGTCGAAAGGTCCACTTCCTGGAAGCTTTTAAGTCCGGTTATCAGGAGCAGATAAATCGGCAGGAGGAAAAACGCCGAAGCACATATAAGGACCGCATAAAGAGTTACCCTTGGAACTATCCCCTGCCTTATATTCAATTTAAGAAATTTTATCATTTCTTTTCCCTCCTCAGACTATGCAGGAGGTAGGGAATGATGATCAAAGCCATGAGGATGAACATCACAACTGAAATCGCTGCGCCTTCGCCGTAGCGGTTCCCCCTGAATGTTTTTTCGAACATGTTTATCCCGGGAACATCGGTCGCGAATCCGGGTCCTGAACCGGTCATGGTGTATACCAGGTCAAAAATCTTCAGCGAAATGTGGACAAGTATTATCAAAACGCTGAGGGTTATCGGGGCCAGCATCGGCAGAATTACCCGGCGGTAAATCTGAATTTCACTCGCTCCGTCCATCCTTGCCGCCTCTTTTATTTCAAGGGGGATTCCGGAAAGGCCGGCAAGGTACATAGCCATGGTATAACCTGTAAGCTGCCATGCGGCGGCTATCACCACTGGTATAAGAGCGACATGAAAATGCAGGAACTGCGCAGGCTGGGTAAACCATCCCCATTCTAATCCGGAAAGGCCTGTTTGTGATAGGATCAAATTAATCCCTGTAGGGCTGCCCGCCATACCGGGATTGAATATCCATCTCCAGGCCACGCCGGTGACGACAAAGGAAACGGCCATAGGGAAAAGGAAAATGTTCCTGAAAAGGCTCTTGCCCTTTAATTTCCTGTCAAGGAATATGGCGAGAAGGAGCCCTCCCGCGACGCAGATGGAAAGAAAAAATATTGTGAAGAAAAAAGTGTTCCAGAGATCGATCTGGAACCTTTCACTTGTAAATATATCAGCATAGTTGGAAAACCATGTGAATGTAAAATTTGGCATCACGCCGACCCATGCCGAGAAAGATACCCGTATCGTCCACAGAATGAAGCCGTAAACAAATATCAGTATTGCTATAAAAGTAGGAAGCAGCGATAAGAACGCCGCAGTAAATTCCTTTTTTGAGCGGAACATTATTCCTCTAAAACAGCGGACCCGCCCCTATTCAGGGAACGGGCCGTTGATTTTTTTCCTACATTTTAAGGGATTTCTTAGCCGCGTCGACAAATCCGGCATCGGCCTTTTCAACATCCTTATCGGTTACAAGAAGAGTCATAACATCGTTGCACATGGTTAGCCAGCTTTCAGAGGCTGCGGCGCCATGAGCCAGGCTCGGTAATATATTGTCCTTGTTGAAATCATCCATTGCGGACTGAAGATAAATGTCAAACAGGCTCCTGTTGCAATCGTTCCTGCTGCTGATAGACCCTTTTTTCGGATTGAAGGCTTCCTGGCCTTCCTTTGAGGCGCAAAGCTGGAGCCATTTTATGGCATTGGCCCTGTGTGCAGCTCCGATGGGAAGCCCGAAGGAATCCGAAAGCATTTCATAAGAGCCTTTATTTCCCGGAGCTATCGCCCAGCCGTAATCGACATTGGGTTTCAGGCCCTTGGAAGTAAAATATCCTTCGGCCCAGTCGCCCATGATCGTCATAGCGCATTTGCCGTCGGCTACCAATTGTGCCGCCTGGTCCCAGCTCAATGCGTTATGATTGTCGTTGATATAACCGAGAACCTTCACGAAGGTTTTGATCGCGTCTTTAACCCCGTCAGAGTCCCAGGCCGTCTGCCCGGTCCATAATCCCCTGTAGCCGTCGGGACCTAATTTAGCTATGAGCACCGTTTCGAATACCATGGTTGAAGCCCATATTCCGTTATCGCCGATGGCAAGAGGAGCTATTCCTTTTGCTTTGAGCTTGTCAGCCACGGCAAAAAACTCGTCCCATGTAGCCGGAACTTTTAATTTGTTCTCTGCAAATACTTTTTTGTTATACCACATCACATTGGCCCTGTGTATATCGACAGGGACGCTGAAGATGTGGCCCTTGTAAGAAATGATATCGAGCACACCCTTCGGGAACTTGTCCATCTGATTGGTGAAAATGAAATCGATTGGTTCCATTTTGCCCGCCACGACCCAGGAATCGATCAATTCATGGCCTGCATGCACCTGGAACGAATCGGGCGGATTTCCACCCTGCATCCTTGTTGCGAGAACCGCTTTGGCGTTTTGACCCGCTCCACCTGCTACGGCCGCATTGACGAACTCGATCCCCGGGTTTTCATTAGAGAAGACCTGGACCATGGCCTGAAGACCGTCAGCCTCTCCTCCGGCTGTCCACCAGGTGAAAATCTCAAGCTTGTTCTCGGCCGTCTTGCCGCATGAAGTCAGCGCGATCAGAACAACTGCAAGTACTGCTGTAAGTGAAAATACAGGCAATACCTTTTTCATAAGTACCCTCCTATATAAATTTTAACATGGAAAAACTAACAATAAACGGATATATTGTCAAAATTATTTTTTAATTTATTGTATAAACCCGCCTGAAAACGGTACATCCGGAAATCATTACTATTTAAGAGCTTCAAGCAGGGATTTTTTAAACTCATTACTGGTAAATGGCTTTTTAAGAAATGTTTTAAACCCGTAAAGTTTATATTCTGCCAGTACGGGGACGTCATTGTATCCGCTGGTTACTATGCTCCTGACCTCGGGATCGATTTTAAGGATTCTTTTTATAACCTCTGCCCCGCCCATTCCGCCGGGTATTGTCAGATCGGCGATAACAAGATCAAATGGCTTGCCGCAGTTTCTGGCTTCCTGATAAGCCAGCACTGTCTCATAACCGTCGGAGGTCAATGTGCAGTATTCACCGTCCTTGATTAATAATTTCCGGATTACTTCAGCAACCATATTATTATCCTCGAGCACCAGGACATTAAGACCTCTCTGCAATGTGAATACTTTTTCAACTGCCGCCGGACCGGTATTATTCCTGGATACCGGCAGAAGAATTTCAAATACGCTTCCCTTACCTTGAGCGGAAGATGCGGTAATATCTCCGCCGTGCTTACGGATAATATTAAGCGAAGTGGAAAGGCCCAATCCTGACCCCATATTCTTTGTTGAAAAATAGGGATAAAATATTTTATCGATCGAATCTTCAGGGATCCCTGTTCCAGTGTCGGCTATAGATATGTTTAGATAATCACCTGCAGGGCAGTCTGGCCGGTCCTCATCCAGAACGGCTTTGCGGACTTTGAATTTTATTGTGCCTCCGTCAGGCATCGCCTGTATGGAATTTATTATTAAATTGTTCAGCACCTGGCTTATCTGGCTCTGGTCGATATCTACTTCGCTTATATGCTCTTCAAAATCAAACTCGGGTTTTACCGTGCTTCCATGCAGCAAAAACTTCGCGGCTTCTTCAATGATCGGAATGATATGCATGGTCTTTTTGACCGGTATGCCGCCCTTTGAAAATGTCAGAAGCTGCCCGGTAAGATTTCTGGCATTATTTATAGCATTAATCAAAGTATTATAAACTTCATGCCGGGTTTCATATGTTCCCTCGTCTTCAATGAGAAGGCTGACATTCCCGGACAGGGCTGTGAGGATATTATTGAAATCATGTGCAATGCCTCCGGCAAGAAGGCCCAGGGACTCCAGATTTTTCTGTCTGAGCAATTCATTTTCAGCGATTTCCCTTTTTTTTATTTCATCCTTCATTTCCTCGTTCAAACTTGTCAGCATTTTTGTCCGTTCTTCAACAGTTTTCTCAAGGCCTTCGGAATACCGGTTAATAGTGCTTACCATCTGCACCCCCTTGATGGCGGAAGAAAACTTATGACGGAGGCTTTCATAAATCATTCCGGGATGTTCGCCGGCATTTAAAACGATATACCCTATCTGTTCGTCCCGTACATGAAGGGCGTCGATTATCAAGTGTCTGTTATTTTTATATAAATTTCCGGGAAGAATTTTTCGCGCGGGAAATTCTTTGTACCGGCTGACATCAGTGCATCTTTTATTTTTCATATGGACTACAAGCCTGGCATTATTCATGGAAGGATCGGCATACATGACAACAAAACAGCTTTCAATGCCGATAAATCCTGCATACTTTTCCAGTATGGGAGCCAGGGCGCCAAGATCAAATGCCGTACCCAGTTCCCCGCCAAGCTGAAGAAGATATTTCTCTTTAAATTCCCGGTTCATGAATTTATGAACGGTATATCTGGTCCGGTACTTTTCACTTATTGAAAGCATTGCAGAAGCTGCCGCGGCCAGAGATTCATTCCCGGTTTGCTTCAGGCTTTTAAGAAACCCGTTCAGGATCAGAAAAACGGAACTCCAGAGGCCGGCGCTCCATTCAAAAATGTAATCGGAATAAATCGTCAGGTCAAGTAATTCCGATATATCAGAAACAGAGGCATGGCTTAGAAACAGCTTTCTTATAATCACATCCAGTGTTTTCCTGAACCATTCGATCTGTTTGTCTGTAAGAAATACACTGGAAGTGTTTAAAACAGTATCTCCGGTTTTTTTTATAAAACTGCCGGTTTGATCCTTGTTAAAGTTTCCATCCTTGATATATTTCGAATTGTTAAAACTCTCCGGCATTGTCCATAAAGATAAACCTCTATTAGCTATTCCGCTGGACTGCCGCGGGATAAAGCTTGTTGGAAGTAAAGTCAGCTTATTTTCCCTGTGTCCTGCAAGCATTTTGTGTATTTTATCCACCGCGGTTTCACAAAGCTCGGAAACCGGAATATTCACCGTTGTCAGGGGAGGATTCGTATATGCCGATTCATAGGAATTATCAAAACCGGTGATTTTTAATTCCTCCGGAATTCTATACCCGCGCCGTTTAAGTTCCTCCATCGCTGAAACTGCCATAAGGTCATTGAAACAGACCAGCGTGTCGAAGGATGCTTTCCGCCCGTCAAGAAGGGCCTTGATCCCTGCAAGCGCGCTCAAACCGCTGAAATCGCCCTCATAAATATTTTCAGGGCTGATCTTAAGATCGTGCTCGCAAAGGGAATTCATAAGAATTCCCAATCTTTGTTTTGAATCGAAGTTGTCTTTCGGACCGGTAATAGCAGCAAAAGACCGGCTGAAACATTTTTCAATTAAATGTTTGAATAGCTCTCTAAAGCCGGCAGCGTTGTCTATACGGACGCATGGAATGCCTTGAAACTTTTCAGAAAGGGTAACAATCGGTATTCCGGAAAAAGGGGTCAGGAAATTCAATAATTCGGATCTGGAAACGAGCCCGAAAATATTGGACACAATAAGAGCATCCATATTCTCTTTCCTTATAATGTGATAGAGTTCATTACGCATGTATTCCCAGGCGTAACTGCTCCCAAGAGTGCCGCCGTTTACCGCCAGTAAATTATAATCATAATAAAGACACCGGTTATAAAAACCTTTCAACAGGTTTTCTCCATAAGGATTGCTGAGATCTATGGAAAAATAGCATATCCTTTTTCTCACGTTCATCAATGAATTATACCCCCATTAATCCCCTCTCTCGGAAATTTCGAAAGCCGATTTATTGCAATTACTATAATAACAATACAAAAAAATTGCGTCAAACTTCTATCCGTCCGCTCCCGGTTAAACCCCTTAACCATCTCCCTACTTGAACATCTTTGCTCAATATGTTAAAATATGCCCCTAATAAGGCGGGATTTCTTCCCGCCTTATTAGGGATAACCCCTTTGACAATGTGTACGAATCCCGCCAATTGGGATTATTCAAAAAAACAGGAGGCACCCCCGCAAAGTTGGATTATTGTCATTAAATAAAAAAAATGTTATTATAAACGGAAAATTATACGGGAGGAGTTTATGGGGAAAATTTACGACCCGAAGTTTATCAGAAACATAAGTATTTCCGGCGCCCCTAATGTTGGTAAAACCACACTCTCCGAAGCCCTGCTTTTCACCGGCGGCCAGATTGGCCAGATGGGAAGCGTAGTAAAGGGCAATACCGTCATGGATTTCGATGAGGAAGAAATCTCGAAAAAGATGTCCCTCAGGAGTTCCCTCGCCTTTTTAGAATGGAAAGAAATAAAAATCAACCTGGTCGATACCCCGGGCATACCGGACCTCGTATCCGAAGTGCGGAGCGCTTTCAGAGTAACGGAGGGTATCATCTTCGTGGTCAGCGCGATCGAAGGCATTACGATCGACACGGAAAAGGACTGGCATTTTGCGGACGACTATAAAATCGCAAGAGTAGTTTTTGTAAACAAGATGGATGACGAGGCGGCCGATTTTTACTCGGTCACCGATATGCTCTTCAATAAATTCAAAAAGCCTGTAATACCTATAGAACTTCCTATCGGAAAGGGTAAAGACTTCAAGGGAGTGGTTGATCTCGTTCATATGAAGGCCGTTTATACGGATCAAAGCGGTACAAAAGAGGGCGACATACCTGCCGATATGGCTGAAAGGGTTAAAGAATACAGGGAAAAGCTCTTCGACGCAGTCGCTGAAACGGATGACGCCCTGATAGAAAAATTCTTGAATGGAATCGAACTTACAACCCAGGAAGTTGAAAACGGAGTTAAATCCTGCACTCTGAACAACAAGATCATACCTATTATCTGCGGTTCGGCAATCAACAATATCGGGACCGTTTCGCTCTGCGATACAATTCTTTCCTACCTGCCGTCTCCGCTTTATATCGGCGAAGTGACCGGAAGGGATCCGACTCACCCGGACCAGACGCTTAAAAGGCACCCGGATCCGGCTGAACCGTTCAGCGGCTTTATTTTCAAAACAAGGATAGATCCGTTTGCGGGAAAGATTTCATTCTGCAGGATCAGGTCGGGAGTTTTGAACGTGGGTGATGAAATCCTGAATGTAAATAAGGATATTAAGGAAAGGATAACCCACCTCTTCATGATAAACGGGAAAAACATCAAGGAAATACAGACACTCGAGGCCGGCGATATTGCCGTCATGACAAAGATTGAGTCTCTTGAAACAGGCAACACCGTCACCGACATTACAAAGCCTCTCTTATACGAGCCCATAAGGCTTCCCAACCCGTCGTATTTTGTCGCCATACACTCCACCGACAGGAAATCGGAAGACAAGCTCGCATCCGTATTTCATATTATGTCGCAGGAGGATTCAACCTTTAAATACGGCTACAACGATATTACCAAGGAGATGGTTGTATCATGCATGGGAGAAATACAGGCCCGCATAATATTCGATATCATAAAGCATAAGTATAAACTCAGTTTTGAAACCCGCCCGCCGCGCGTTTCATACAAGGAAACTATCACGGGGAAAGCAGAGGGTCATTACAAGCATAAAAAACAGAGCGGCGGCCATGGCCAGTACGGAGAGGTTTATGTCCGCGTGGAACCCAGGCCCAGGAACGATGGATTTTTATTCTCCGAAGAAATTTACGGGGGTGCGATCCCTAAAAATTATGTGCCTGCAATAGAAAAGGGAGCGGCAGAAGCATGCGAAAGCGGGATTATCGCGGGTTATCCCGTGGTAGACATGAAAGTAACGGTATATGACGGATCTTTCCACGAAGTGGATTCAAATGATATGTCCTTCCGCATAGCAGGTATGCATGCCACGAAGATTGCTATTGAATCGGCCAAACCTGTTATTCTTGAGCCGATAGCTAAAGTCAGGATATATATCGATGAAAACGATATCGGCAATGTTATGGGCGACCTCGGCACAAAGAGAGGAAAGGTCATAGGAATGGACAAAATTTCCGAGGACGTTACCGTAATTAACGCAATGGCGCCATATTACGAAATGTTATCATATTCCCCCATGCTTAACAGCCTCACCAGCGGCAGAGGACGCTTTGAGATGGAGATCGATCACTATGATGTTCTTCCCCAGAGCGATTACGAAAAAGCCAAAATCCAGGCTGAAGAAATGAAAAAGGAAGAAGAGGATCGCAAGAGCTCTTAATCTTAGAAACCGTATTTTTAGGCATTTATTCAATAAGGCAGAGGGAAAATAATGGCTGACTACTATTTGGAATTTGAAAGTCCTATCCGTGAAATTGACAATAATATAGCGGATTTGAAAAAATCGACGGATATAAATAAGGGTGTGGACTTTTCAATTGAAATATCGGAACTGGAAAAACAAAAGGACTTTATAATGGATACAATCTATAAAAATCTGACTTCATGGCAGATTGTACAGGTTGCGCGCCATCCGAGAAGACCCCTGTTCCAGGATTACCTCGGCGGGATTTTCGAGGATTTTATCGAACTTCATGGCGACAGGCTTTTCGGCGACGACCATTCCATTGTAGCAGGTTTTGCCAGGCTCGGCGATATAAAGTTTGCCGTGATCGGCCAGGAAAAAGGCAAAGACACGAAAGAAAAAATATTCAGGAATTTTGGAATGCCTAACCCCGAGGGCTACAGGAAGGCGCTCAGGGTTATGAAAATGGCAGAAAAATTCAATCTTCCCCTTTTAACCTTTGTCGACACCAACGGGGCTTATCCGGGGATCGAAAGTGAAGAAAGGGGCCAGGGCGAAGCTATTGCAAGGAACCTTTTTGAAATGTCCTCTCTTAAAATACCTATAATATCAACTGTGATCGGGGAAGGCGGCAGCGGCGGCGCACTGGCGCTCGCTGTGGCAGACAGGGTGCTGATGCTTGAGAACGCTATTTATTCGGTGATCACCCCCGAAGGGTGCGCTACCATACTTTACAGGGACGTGGCTAAAGTCGAATTAGCCGCAAAGGTTCTAAAATTCACTTCGAAAGATCTTTATGAATTCGGCGTCATAGAGGAAATTATTCCGGAACCTAAGGGCGGAGCTCACCGGGATATGAAGGAAACCCTGTGCAGGGTCAGGGAATCGGTGCTTCGCAATTATAACGAAATCAGAAAAATACCGCCGGGCAAGTTTCCTCAGAAGCGTTACGAAAGATTCAGAAAGCTCGGGGTTTACGACACATTATAAATTACCGGCTTTAGAAAATCATATTAATAAGTTTGACGTATTTTAGATCCATGCTGCGAAGCCGTCCGCTGAATTCAACCGCTATATTTTCGAGTATGTGGCAGTATAAATTTATGTTGTCCTTTTTCATCTTCAGAAAAGAGGATCTCGCCAGGACAGCCGCCCTTGTTTTCTCAAGAGCTCTCACGCTTGCCGACCTTGGCATTTCGTCGATCAGGGCCATCTCTCCGAAACATTCTCCGCAGCTTATCACGGTAAGCTGGTGTTCCTTGCCCAGCGTGTCCTTCTTCCTCACCCACACGCTGCCTGAAAGCAGGATAAAAAATTCATTCCCGAGGGCTCCTTCCTCGAAAATATCCTCATTTTCATTGTAATTACGCGTTTCCATCATGTTTCCGATATACTTGATCTCCTCCATTTTCAAATTGCTGAGAAGTTTAGGCCTGCCGAGGATTTCAATTGAATTTTCTTCAATCACATTTTTGCTCCTTAAATTATTTTCATATAAACATATCGGCGGAATGGATCAAGCAATAAAATTGCCGGAGGTTGTAATTATTTCCGTGTGCCACACTCCGGGCGGCAGTATTGCCGGAATCATCCAATCATGCTTGACAAAATTTTCAGTTTCCTTTATATTAACTACTATGGTAGTTAATATATTGGAGAATCTTTCAAGCCTGGGATTATCGGAATACGAGGGAAAGGCATATATGGCACTGCTTAAAAACGGGGAAGCCCTCTCGGCATATGAAATAGCAAAGATTGCCGCTCTCCCCAGTTCGAAGATCTACGGGCTTTTGCCTAAACTTGAAGAAAAGGGTCTTATTTTCGGAGTCGACGACAGGGGAAAGAAAAAGTATTCCGCCGCCGATCCGGATGAGTTTTTAAGGCTTTACAGGCTCGAATTAGACGAATCGATTTCATCCGTGCGGAGGGAACTCGATGCAGTCAAGGGAAACATTCAGCCGCCCGCATTTTTGAATTTCAGGGATTATGAAACATTTCTTGGCAGAGCATTGCTGATGATCAGGGAAAGCACGAAGACGCTATTGATCTCCTCATGGAAAGAGGAGCTGAGTTTTATAGAAAAAGACCTTGAAGATGCCTGTAAAAGGGGTGTAAAAATATCTGTCGTACATTTCGGCAAACCCGATACGGATTCCCGGAGGGCCTCTAATTTGCTTGTTTTCCGCCATCCGATCGAAGAAACCCTTTACAGGGAAAGGGGGGGGCGTTCTTTCGCGATAGTCTCGGATTCCAGGGAAACGATACTTGCGACGATTTACGGAATAAGCGCGATTGAAGGCGCCTACAGCAGGAATAGCGGGATCGTCTACCTCGCCGGAGATTATATAAAACATGACATATATCTTATGAAAATAATAGAGAGAATGGATAATGAATTAGTATGTAAATTCGGTGAAAACTACCATAAATTAAGGGATGTTTATGCCGACGAGGAGGAAGGAAAATGAAAATCTACATCGATGGAAAATATTTCGGAAAGGACGAGGCTAAGATTTCCGTCTTCGATCATGGTTATTTATACGGGGACGGGGTTTTTGAAGGCATAAGGGCTTATTCAGGAAAGATATTCAAACTTAATGAACATATTACAAGGCTTTATAAAAGCGCTAAAGCAATATTGCTCGATTTAAAGATGTCCCCTCAGGATATGGAAAAGGCCGTATATGATACCTTCAGGGAAAACAAAAGAGATGATGCCTATATCCGTCTTGTGGTTTCAAGGGGAAGCGGAGATCTTGGGGTGAACCCGGCCAACTGCAAGGTTCCATCAGTTGTGATCATCGTCGGCGAAGTTAATGTTTACCCGAAAGAATTTTATGATAACGGGATCACGGCAATGACGTCGTCGGTCCGGAGGGTTGCCCCGGATACTTTCGACGTGAGGATTAAAAGCATGAACTATCTCAACAACTCCCTGGCTAAAATTGAGGCCATTAACGCAGGCTGCATGGAGGCGATCATATTGAATCATAACGGGTTTGTCTCCGAATGCACCGGTGAAAATATTTTTATCTTTTCTGACGGAGTTCTTAAAACTCCCGGTGCGACTGACAGCGCCCTCGAAGGGATTACAAGGAACTTCGTCCTTGAACTTGCAAGAGCCGGCGGTATGAAGGCCATGGAGACACACTTGACCCAGTACGATCTTTATACATCGGACGAGTGTTTTCTGACGGGAACGGGTGCAGAACTGATGCCAGTCACCATGATCGACGGCCGCGAGATAGGCGATGGAAAGCCCGGTAAAAACACCAAGGCCCTGATAGAATTATTTCATAAAGAGATAAGGAAAATTTAAGGCTTTCAGGCTGAACTTTCGACAAGGAAAACAGGCACGGGCGATTTGTGGATGATGGTTTCGGCCACGCCGCCCAAGAGCATTTCCTTGATATTGCTTTTGCCTTTTTTCCCGAGCACTATTATCGTCGCTTCCTCGCTGCGGGCGTAATTGAGGATTTCCGGGATCGAATAGCCGCTTGTCAGCAAAGACATGACCCTGCCCGCTCCTCTTTTCTCAAAATGTTTCTTCAGATCTTCAAGCCTGACCAGGTCCGTAGAATTGAATTTCTCGAATTTATCAGGGCCTGCATACTTGAGGTTCCTCATATCCTGAACATGCAGTATCGTCAGGCTCTGCGATGTGTCGGCTAACATCTTTTCTATGTAAGGGATGCATCTTTCCGAGGTTTCCGAGAAATCCGTCGCATAAAGTATCTTGCCGAAGATATTCCTGCAGTAAGCGCTGATTCCTTCATGATCGCTGTTCTTGAGAAGCTTGTAAATAAGCACTGGTTTCGAAGAGTGGTGTATTACATTTTCAGTGACGCTGCCCAGAAAAACCCTGTCGAGGAATGAATTTCCATGAGACCCCATGAAAGTAAAAGAAAAATCTCCCTTTTCTATGAGCTCAACAATTTCAATCCAAGGGACCCCCGCCACTATTTTATAGGTTGCTTTCACCCCCGCATCTAGAAGGGTATTCTTCCATTTTTCAAGAAGCTTTTCATCGTACTGGCTGTTAATATTGCCGGCGGCTATTTCCGAGACGCTCTCGACATGAAATAACAGAACTTCCTTGACGCCGTTTTTAACGACACCGCCAAGGCAGTCTATCATCTGTTCCGTGAGATCCGTCATAATAACCGGAAAGAGGACTTTCTCAAGCATCGCCTTACAACCTCTATTCTATAAGCTTCGACAATTTTTCCTTAAAGGCATTAGAAGTAAATATAAAATAATTTTTTTCTTTAATCAAGGCTTTTTCATAGCCCTTCATATTAAGCGCGCAGGGCGAGCCCCGGGATATCCTGCCGGCCATGCTTTTTTCAATCATCGCGTCGTCCGGTTTTATCCCGCCGATCATTCCGGCGGCAGCTTTATACGCGTCCCTGAATGCGAACCCTTCTCCAAGCTTTTCAAAAGCAAGGTCTGTGGCAAATATTCCCTTTGTAAGCCTTGCCTTTACAGCCGCCTCGTCAAATTTTATATTCTGAATAACCGCCTTTACTGTCCTGATCGTCTCAAGTACAAGGTCGAAACTCTTCATTAGAGGCTCTTTTGTTTCCTGCATATCCTTATTATAGCCTGAAAGAAGCCCGGCGGAAATGCTTTTGACAGCCGTCGAATAACTCATCATCGTGGCTGTTCTTGCCCGGACAAGTTCCATGACATCGAGATTGCGCTTCTGGGGCATGATCGAACTGCCTGTAGTTATAGAGGTATCGGCTGTCAAATAATTCAATTCATCCATATTGAAAAGGAGAAGGTCGGAGGCCATCCTGGAAAAATCGTTCATAATGGCCCATAAAACATCGATTATCAGAGCTTCGAATTTACCCCTTGCGTTTTGTACCGCCATTGCGTTTTCCTGAACGCGTGAAAAACCTAATAGGCCGGCCGTCATTTCCCTGTCTAATGCCAGGGGAACTCCGAAACCGCTTCCGCTTCCGAGGGGATTGGAGTCCACAAGGTCATAGACCGCCTTTATCATTTTCAGATTGTCAAGCCCGGCATCTATAAAGGAGGAGGCCCAGAACCTTACATTCATAAGCATGGCCTGCTTGGTATGGGTATACCCCGGCAGGATTTTATCGCCCTCAGAGGAGCAAAGACCGTCAAGCGCCGAAAGGCATTCTATGTAGTCCTGCGCCGTACCGAGAAGCATATCTTTTTCGTAAAGGCGCATTACGGTGATCACCTGATCGTTCCTGCTTCTCCCTGTATGAAGTTTTTTCCCTGCGTCCCCTATCGAGCTTATAAGAAGGTTTTCAAGCCTCGAATGTATGTCTTCATCCGAAATTTCAAGGGATATATTTTTACCATATCTTTTGTAAAGACTCCGGATTTCCTTCCCGATCGAATCCAATTCCTTATCTGAGAGCACACCGATTTTCCCGAGCATTTTCGAATGAGCCATGCTCGATGAAAGTTCATAATAAAACAGCCTGCCGTCATATATCCAGTCTGTGCCTACTTCGTATTTTTCCACGTCGGGATTGAGCCCGTTCAAGCCTTCTTTCTGCCATACCTTGGCCATATTTACCTCATTATTTCGAGCATTACCGCTTTCTGCAGATGCAGGCGGTTTTCAGCTTCGTCGAATATGACTGAGTGGCTGCCGTCTATTACAGCCCCGTCGACTTCCTCGCCCCTGTGGGCAGGAAGGCAGTGCATGAACATATAATCGGGAGCGGCCGATTTTAACAGGTCTGCATTAACCTGGAATCCCAGGAAATCCTTTTTCCTTTCCGCAGCCTCTTTTTCCTGACCCATCGATGACCAGACATCCGTATATACGACATCTGCACCCTTTACGGCCTCCAGCGGATCGTTTGAAAATAAAAAAGAGCTTCCGGAAATTCCGGCGTTAGCCTTGATCCTCGACATAACCCCTTTATCCATTTCATGATTCTTCGGAGTGGCTATTGAAAAATCGGTCCCGAGCCTGCTCGCTAACAGACCGAGGGAATTGGCGACATTGTTGCCGTCGCCGATAAAACATAATTTACAACCTTCAACTTCACCCTTTTTTTCCAGTATTGTCTGAAAATCCGCTAAAGCCTGACATGGATGGAGAAAATCGGAAAGACCGTTAATAACAGGTATGCCCGCGTTAACGGCAAGCAGTCTCACATTTTCCTGCGAAAAAGTCCTTATCATGATAGCATCGACATAGCGTGTCAGAACCCTTGCAGTATCCTCGATTATTTCGCCCCTGCCGATTTGTATATCCCTTGAGCTTAAAAATATTCCCATTCCGCCTAATTCGTAAATACCGGCTTCGAATGATACCCTTGTCCTGGTCGATGATTTCTCGAAGATCATTCCGAGTTTTTTATCCTTGAGAGCGCCTCTGTATTTATTTTTGTTATTCTTGATATCAATTGCCAGTGAAATCAGACCAAGCAATGTCTCTTTTGAAAAATCGTCGGTGTCTAGAAAATCCTTTTTACCTTCAAGCATACTGCCCCGCCTAATATGAGGTATTGTCAAGAGATTATTTTAAATACATTTTATATTCATTGCAAATTACTGCGGAAGGAATTGAAAATTATTCCTTTTCGATTCATAATTTAGAGAGTGACAGTTCTTGCAAGCCTGTTAATAAAAATTCAGTAAATACCGATATTTTCAAGGTACTGCAAGTGAGAGGGAAAGCCTGATGGCTAAATTTGATAATATTATAAAATACCTGGGCAAAGAAGATTCTTTTTCGCCGGACGAGATCATTAAAGGGATCGAATCTGAAGGCGGCCAGGGAAATATTGACGATCTATCAAGCCTTACAAGCCAGAACATGGAAAATGTAGAAAAACTGATAAAGGACAGTACAGTTGGAAGCACCGGCGGAAGCGCCGCCGCCGCACCGGCGCCGGTTGAAGAAATTGACGCGGATCTATTGCGTGAAATTGAAAATCTCGATACGGCTCCTCCCAAAATAGAAGACCTTGAAAAACCGTTTGAAGGCGCTGAAAATGAATTTTTGACCGAACCTTCAGAAACGCCTTCCGAACCTCCGGAACCTTCCGAACCGGCCGGTCTTGGGGAAGCGCCTTCATTGATGGAACCGCAGTTTATGGAGATGCCTTCCCTTGAAGAGACGGCCGAGCCCCGGCAGGATGCCGGCATGGAAACCGGCGCAGAACCGGAAATGCCCGAAATACCGGGGATGCCCGAATCTGCAGAAGGCCCGAAAGAAGAATTTGAATTTCCTGATTTTAATACGCCCTCTGCCGGCGGTGAAGTGGAAGCGGTACCCGAAACTCCGATGCCGGAATTCGAGCTTCCCCATGAAGAAGAAGCCAGGGAGGCGCCGGTCCCTGAATTTCAAATGCCCCCTGAAAGCGCTGCTCCCGAAAATCCGATGCCGGATTTTCAGTTTCCCTCCGGTGAAGCTTCACAGGAAGCCCCCGAAATACCCGATTTCCAGCTGCCGCAGGAAAGCGCTACTCCCGAAACATCGATGCCGGATTTTCAGTTTCCCTCTGATGAAACTCCCCGGGGAACACCCGAAAATGCGCCTTCTGCAGGGCCTGAATTGGGAGGAGATGATGCCCTCAGGATAAGGGACAAGATAAATAAGATATCAAACCCTGTTCTCAGGAAGAAAGTAAGGCAGATAATACTTGAGTCGAAGATTCCCCAGGATGCCCTGAAGCAGATGATCAGTATGCTGCTGGGTGATGCCGGCGAATCGAGGATCAGGATTCTTGCCGACAGCTACCTGCCCGACTCGCTTGTAAAGGAAAAAGAAGAGCGAATGGAAAGACCCCCATCCTCCCGCAGAAGGGTTATCTATACGGAAGAAGCAAAACGTGTAAGCGAATTCCGCAGGGATTTCACGGGAGCCGCAAGATATTTCTTCGCTTTTATTATTTTCATTATTGTTTTCGTGATCTGCATCTGGCAGATGGTATGGATACCTTTTACCGCGTCTCTTCATTACAACAGGGGATTAGCTTATTTCAAGGTTTACGATTATGAACATGCGGAGCAGGAATTCGATGCAGGAAAAAATCTCGAAAGTTCGAAGGTAGGAGGCCCGGACCTCAACTGGAACAGCACATATGCTTCAAACTATATAGTGCAGAAGCAATTCGACAGGGCTAAAAAGAAATATGAAGACGCCCTCGGTTATGACCCTTATCATGTACAGACAATTTACAATTACGCTGATTTTTATAAAAACGCCCTTTATCCCCCAAGGTTCGAGGAATCTGTAAAACTTTACGGAAGGCTTACGAACAGGTGGCCTGATAATTTCAACTACCTTGACAAGATCGGCACGACCGAGATCGAATGGGGCGACAGGACCGGCGATGCAGGCAAATATTCAAACGCCAACGACCTTTATGAAAGCTATGTTTCGAAGCCTGCCCACGCCAGGCATGTCGACAGCTATTACAGGCTTCTCGATGTAGCCTTGAGGTTCAAAAACTCGGTAAATATCGATAAATATTATGATAAAATAGATTTTCTTAATAAAATCGCCGTTAATGTTCATACCCTCACCGACCTCGCAAGATACTATATCGACGGCAGGAGATTAGACAGGGCAAAATTAGTTTTTGAAAAGATGATGCCTGTAAAACCAAATTACGATGAGGCATATTACGAACATGGCAGATACCTGACATTAAACCTGGACTATTACAAAGCAATGATAGAAGTGTCCAATGCAATTAGGCTCAATGGTAAGAATGGAAAAGCTTATAACCTTCTCGGCGAAATTTACTACGCTTACAAGGGGGATTCCGACACGAACTCCATAGTTCAGGCTATCAAGCAGTTTGAGAATTCTATTGATTATACGCCGAATTATTACAAGCCTTACGCGAATTTAGGCCATATATATTTTTACAACAGGCTGAATTTCGAAAACCCGGGCGACGCCGACGAAAAGGCCTTCGAATATTACAAAACAGCCAATCTCCTTCTCGAAAAGGACAAAACGGATGACCTCCTGTCCTACAACTTAGGATGGCTTTATTACAAGTATAACGACAACGCAAACGCCTTCAATGAATTTTCAAAACTCTACGTGGAAGACCCGCATAATCCGATCCTTTCTTACAACCTGGGGAATATTTATTATAAAACCGCCAATTACAGTTTCGCCAAGATCGAATACGATAAAGCCATAGAATATTACCAGGCGATAGCAGACAGGATAGGTTATATAAACCCTGATTTGAACAGGCATAAAGAAATCTATAGTCAGCTTGCGAGAAGCTATAACAACAGGGGCGTAACATATGCCGCGATGGCGAAAAAATACAGGAACGACGCTTCTGAATTCGATCAGAACGCCCTGCTCGATTTTTACAGGGCAAAGGACAATGCCAATAAGATCAATGTAATATACGACAATGCCGAATACAACATAAAATATATGATCAACAGGAGCATAAGGAAAAATATTCCCGCCCTCGATAATGAGCTCGTCAAACGGACGACACTGCAGAGATTCACAGAGGAATTCAAGCAGAAAATGATATCCAACATATGATAAAGCGATTTTATGAACAAGATCGATAAGGCAATCTTCTATATTATAATAGCCCTGTTCCTGATTGGCATCGTTTTTGTTTACAGCTCAAGTTATTACATAGCACAGAAATATACTTCCAATCCGTATTATTTTTCTATAAGGCAGATACTTTACGCCATTCCTTCTTTTATATCGCTGCTCATATTCGCGAAGATAGACTACCATATTTTAAAAAAATACGTAAAGCCCCTTGTCTTCGTTACCATTATTCTGCTGCTCCTTGTTTTCATACCGGGAGTGGGAAGGGAAAGCGGCGGAGCGAGAAGATGGATAGATTTCAGGTATTTTTCTTTTAATCCCTCCGAGCTTGCCAAAGTTACCGTAATTATTTACCTCGCTTATATCCTGACAAAAAAACAGGCTAAACTCGAAAATTTTACATTCGGCCTTCTACCCCCATTGCTGTTAGTGGCTTCTATTTTTTTTATTATCCTGATACAGTCTAATTTTTCAACTGCGGCGCTCCTTCTTATGGTTGCATTCCTCATGTTCCTGGCAGGCGGAGCATCAATGAAACATATCCTGTCCATAATTATAATGAGCCTTCCCGTGCTTGTTACTTTTATTATCCAGGTTTCCTACAGGAAACTCCGTATATTGTCATATTTGAACCCCTGGGCCGATATGAACGGCAAAGGTTACCATATTATACAATCGATGAAATCTTTCGCTCAGGGAGGATTTTTCGGCCTGGGCCTGGGGAACAGCCTCCAGAAAATGGGTATCCTTCCCACTCCGCATACCGATTTTATTTTTTCAATAATTACCGAAGAAACCGGCGTTATCGGCGCATTTTTAATCGGTCTTTTATATGTGATACTCCTTATCAAGGGCACTATTGTGGCCAGGAACTGCCGGGACAAATTCGGCCAGCTTCTTGCTTACGGAATTACTATGCTCGTCGTGATCCATGCCTTTATGAATATGGGCATAGCGGCAGGAATATTTCCGCCGACCGGTGTTTCCCTTCCTTTCATCAGCTACGGCGGATCATCTTTGATTTTCATGTCTGTTTCATGCGGCATACTGCTCAACATTTCAAGCCAGGAGGCCGGGAACCCTGAAACTATCCGTCCCATGCATGAGGAAATACAGGATATGGTTAACGAAAATCTTTGAATATCAGATTCTAGTCCTGTCCAATAAGCCTTGTCTGCAAACAATAATTGATATTTAATTCTTTACCATTTTAAATAAATGGTATATAATTATTCATAAAAGGATTTATTTTTTCTTAGGAGGAGGGACCTATGAAAATATCCGATATCTTGGCTGATAAGACTGCTCTTGATAATCTGACCAATAAAAAGAAAAACATTGATGCGGGCCCGGGCATCTCCAAAAACACGGCAGTAACCGATCAGAAAGACATATTCAACAATCCTGACAAAATCATTCCGGCTGACATGGCAAAGATGGACCAGCTTCAGAAAAGCTTCGTCAAGGATAATCTCAGCCTTAACGGGCTTTTTGAAATGCAGACCAAGGTGGATAATTTCGAAAAATCTCTTGCATCAGGTTCGCCCGACTTTGACCAGCTTACTCGCGAGCTGAACGCCGTTATGAATTCGACAAAATTTAACGGTGAAAGCATCATAAGTTACCTGAGCACCAATATCCAGGACAGCAAATCATTATATACCTTTAAATCGAATCTTGACTCTTCTATAGTCAATACACAGGCAAAATTAGCCGAGGAGAGAAAAAACCTGGCTTCGTACCTTGTCAAGCAGGAAAATTTTGAGACTACCGGCTCATTCTCAAGCGAAAAGGCTCTCAGTGATATTATGGCATCATTGACCAAAGCCAATGCGCACTCACTATATAAGGATATTACAAACGCCTCGGCCCTTCTTGGGCTGGAGAAATAGAGCACTGGAGAATTGCGGAGGATCCTGAATTCCTGAATTAAGGAAGCGTCTGTGTATAATATACATTCTATTTATTCAAGCATTGAAGCGTATAGCAGTCCTGTGTTTATCACAGCCGAGATAGGCATAAATCATCAGGGCAATTATGACTCTGCAAGGATGCTCATAGAAAAAGCCCGTGAAAGCGGCGCCGACGCGGTGAAATTCCAGGTCTACAGGACCGAGAAATTTTATAACCGCAAGCTTGCCCCGGATGCCTTCGATCTTTTCAAATCTTTCGAGCTCTCTTTTGACGAATATAAAAGGCTCAGCGAATTTTCCAGATCCCTTGACCTGGTGTTTTATGCGACTCCGTTCGATCCCGAATCGCTGGAATTTCTCCTTGAAACAGGTGCTCCGGTTATAAAAATCGCCAGTTCGGACATAACAAACGAACCTTTTTTAAATTTAATTGCTCAAAAATCTTCCAGATATAGATTTCTGACTGTTATGTCTACGGGTTTTGCAGGCCTTGATGAGATAGACAGGGCAGTGGATGTTTTCCGTTCAAACCCGGCTCTTGATCAGCTGCCTGAGCTGCCTCTGTCCCTGCTGTATTGCGTTTCGAATTATCCCGTCAGACCGGAAGATATAGATTTGAATTTCATACCGAATTTAAGAAATCGCTATCATTTAAACACCGGATTTTCAGATCATTCCGAAGGAATAAACCTTTCAATCGCCGCTGCGGCCCTTGGAGCCTCCCTTATCGAAAGACATTTTACATCGGACAGGAACATCCCCGGCGCCGACCATGCCATGTCTCTCGATCCCGGAATGTTCAAGGCAATGGTCGCGGGTATAAGAGATGTCGAAAAAGCTGCCGGACGGGGGGTTAAAAAAATTACCGATTTTGAAAAAAATATAAAACATTCATCGATGAGAAGCATGTATGCTTCGAGGGATATTAAGGCCGGTGAAGCTTTTACTGAAAACAATATCGTGTCGCTGCGGCCCGGCGACGGCATAAAATTGTCGGATTATCAGAAACTGCTTAATAGTAAAGCTGCAAGGAACATACAACCCTATGAAAAAATTTAGTGTCCCTGTCAAGGATCCTTTTGAGGATTTCATACAGACGGATAATTTATGGCTTACTATCAATGATGACAAAAAAGGCTTTAGCATTTACAAAAAGAACAACAAATCGGAGCTGCTTCTATGCCTTACTAAAACTCCCGGCCCTTTTTTTGCCGACCAGGAAGAAAATGCCCCAAATCTCGGAAAATTATACGCCGAACTGGGGAAAAAGCAGCCTCCGGAAGCCCTTCTCTATGTAAATCCCGGATTCAGAAAAGTGGTTTGCGCTCCGGCATATGGAATTTGTTTTGTACTTGTAAGGAGGCATGAAAAAGCTGTTTTTGTTATTAACGGCCCTACCGGGCAGGAGCTCTTCGACGAAGATGACGTGCTCATTATATTCGACTCGCCGGTAGAAGAGGGTCTGGCGGCAGGTTTGAAGGATCTCGTGCTGACGTCCAATAAATTTTCATACGTTCTTATGAATGAGATAAAGTCTCTCACGCAAAACGCGGTTATGCCCCTCCTGCTTATCGATTATACCCCTCACCAGTCATATAAGTTTCCTGTAAAATCCTCGCTTAAAACCGTAACGCTTGCAGTCGGAATGATAAAGAATAAACTTATCCAATACAATACGGAAAAAATATGGCAGATTGAAACAGTTCTTCATGAGGCTCTCGTCAATGCTATTACCTACGGCAATTGCCTCGATCCTGAAAAACAGGTAATCATGAATTACGAATTAGGCATAAAAGGGCTTAGAGTCTGCATAAGCGACAGCGGAAATGGATTCGACCTTGATAATATATCGGTTCCGGTAGGGATCGAAGCCCTCGAAAAGATCTCGGGCCGGGGCATCTATATCATGAAAAAGTTTTCCGATGCTCTCTTTTATAACAGGGCTGGCACGGAATTGGTATTATTTTTCTCATTCAATTGACAAGATTAATAACTTTGATTATTTTTCCCCGTTATGTTAAAATCTTTATCATTCAAATCATTAGGAGGCGATCATGGCTGTCACGATTGATGCGGAAACTTGTATCGGATGCGGTGTATGCGAAAGCGTTTATCCCGATCTTTACGAGCTTGGTGCCGATGGCAAGGCTCATGTTAAAAACTTTCCGAATTATGACAAATCACTGGCGCAGGATGCGTCAAGCCAATGCCCTGTTAATTGCATAACTGTCGAATAGTTGTATAGAACCGGTCATCTTTTGACTCATCAAACGGTGCCCGGTTTTTTTTTATTACGGAGGAGGGTGTTTATGTCCTTTAAAATATTGGTTACCGATAAGCTTGACAAAGAAGGCGTTGATTTATTAAAAACTCATAAAGAGCTCGAAGTCATTGAAAAGGAAACCCTGAAAGGCGATTCCTTGAAAGCAGAACTTAAGGGTTATGACGCCATTATAGTGCGCAGTGAAACTAAATTGACGAAGGATGTTCTTTTAGCTTCAGAGGGTTTGAAAGTCATTTCAAGAGCCGGGGTCGGCGTCGATAATATCGATGTTCCTACCGCCACCGAAAAAGGCATAGTAGTTATGAACGCCCCGATAGGAAATACGATTTCAACAGCCGAATATACATTCGCAATGATGATATCGTTAGCTAGAAAAATACCTTTCGCACATTATAAAACAGCCATTCTGAGGGAATGGGACAGAAAATCTTTCAAAGGCATAGAACTTTTAGGAAAGAAACTCGGTATCGTAGGTCTGGGCAGGATCGGAACAGAAGTCGCAAAACGCGCCAAAGCTTTTGAAATGAAAATCATCGCTTATGATCCTTTCGTTTCTGATGAATTCGCCTCCAAGCATGGCATCGAACTCTGCTCCCTTGAAGAAATTTATAAAGAAAGCGATTTTATTACCATTCATACGCCTCTCACAGATCAGACAAGGGGTATGATCGGGCAGAAAGAAATCGATATGATGAAAAAGTCTGTGAGAATTATAAACTGCGCAAGGGGCGGCGTTATTAATGAAGCCGTTCTTGCAGAAGCCCTTAAATCCGGCAGGGTAGCAGGCGCGGCCATTGATGTATACTCGAAAGAACCCCCTCTCGAGCCGCTGAACCCCCTGTTCGACGCTCCGAATTGTATTTTAAACCCTCATCTTGGAGCATCCACATCCGAAGCCCAGTTCAATGTCGCCGTTGAAAGCGCCCAGACGGTGGCTAATTTTCTTCTTCATGGCATGGTTGTCAACGCCGTCAATATGCCTTCAATAAGCAAGGAAGAATTCGAAAACCTCAAGGGTTATATCAACATTTCCGAAAAGATGGGATTGATGGTCTCCCAGTGCATTGAAGGCCAGATAGAAGAAATATCGATTAAATGCGCAGGCGATATAGAGGAAAAAGACCTGTCGCTAATAGTAAGGGCAGCTCTCAAGGGACTTTTCCAGAATTTCCTCGGAGAGACAGTCAACTATGTGAATTCCACTTCGACGGCAAAATCCAGGGGAATCAAGATCCACCAGGAAATGACAGAGATAGAAACCGAATATACCAACCTTTTAAGCCTTACAATCAAGAGCGATAAAGAGGTGATAAATCTCTGGGGCACGGTTTATTCAGGCAATCATGGAAAAATAGTCAAGTTCAACGACTATTTTTGCGAAATAAATCCGAAAGGCACTCTGCTTATAATAACCAATGAAGACAAGCCCGGTGTGATAGGAAAGATAGGCACAATAATGGGAGAGAACAAAATAAACATAGCAAGCATGCATGTTGCAAGAAACATTGGCGATAAAACTGCCATGACCATACTTAATGTCGACACCCCTATTGATGAAAGCATATCAAGCCTTCTTCTAAAGGTGCCGGAGATTGTTAAACATAAAATTATCAACTTATAAACCGGCTGATTTACAGGCAGAGTGCTCCAGTACCGATTAGCCGCTCAAGAGGTCCCGGATATGAATACAGCTTCGATCAAGGAATTGATTAAACAGGAAAAACTGGTCCCTATTCTCCGGACCCAGAGCGTCGAAGCTGTTATCCCGGTAGCGGGATCCGCTGTAGCCGCAGGCTGCAGGATAATCGAATTCACAATGACTATAAAGGGCATTATCGGGGAAATCGGGAAGGTTAAAGCTAAATATCCCGAATTAGTAATAGGATTGGGAACCGTTCTTGAAAAAAAGGACGCCAGGGAAGCCCTTGATAACGGGGTTGATTTTATTGTAAGCCCAATACTTAATTACGATATAGTCGATGTCGTGAAATCAAGAGATAAAATGATCATGCTGTCCGGTTTCACTCCCACCGAGATCTATAACGCTTACAAGGCCGGATCCGATATTATCAAGCTTTTCCCGGCAAGCGAGATGGCACCGACATTCATTCAGAAGCTCAAAGGGCCTTTTCCGGACCTTGAAGTTTTCCCGACAGGCGGCCTTGATCTGATCACAGCCATTCAATTCCTCTCTTACGGAGCAATAGCCGTAGGTATGGGAAACAACGTTTTCAGGCCCGAACTTATCAGGGACAGGATCTATGAAGAAATCACGTCGCTTTTAAAGAACGCGAATCACAGGATCAAGAACATGGAAATTTAAATAGATGAGGTCCCGGCGGCCCAATGGCAAATAAGATGAGAATCGGTATCCTAACCTCCGGGGGCGACTGCCCCGGGCTAAATGCTGCAATCCGCGGAGTCGGTAAAACCGCTTTGCTCAAATACGGCATGAGCGTTGTCGGAATTTCCTCAGGTTTCCTGGGTCTCATACAGAATGAAACAGTAGAGCTCGATGAGAGAAAACTTTCCGGCATACTTACGGTAGGCGGAACAATATTAGGAACTTCACGAGAAAAGCCCTTCAAGCATGGGGATAACAAAGATCTTTTCAACAAGCCCGACCTTATTAAAAAAAATTATGAAGAACTTGGTCTCGACTGCCTTGTCTGCATCGGAGGCAACGGCACACAGAAAACAGCCTACAAACTCTCTAAAGAGGGGCTCAACATCATCGGGATCCCTAAAACTATCGACAACGACGTCTGGGGGACTGATTTTTCATTCGGGTTCGATTCGGCCATGACAATCGCGACAGAATCTTTAGACCGCCTTCATACTACAGCGAATTCTCATAAAAGGATAATGGTGATGGAAGTCATGGGCCATCATGCCGGATGGCTCGCCCTATACTCGGGACTTGCCGGCGGAGGGGATGCGATACTGATACCTGAAATAAAATATGACATAAATATAATCGCCAAGTATCTTGAAAAAAGGGCATCCGAAGGCAAGCCCTATTCCATTGTTGTAATTGCAGAAGGCATTGCAGTTCCTGAGATCACGTTTCCTGCGGCAGGCGGCGCCGGAGAATGCCAGACCAAAATATCTGCCTGCAGTTATATAGCCAGGAACATCGAAAATCTTACAGGCCTTGAAACAAGGGAAACAATCCTGGGCTACCTGCAGAGGGGCGGAACGCCTTCTCCCCAGGACAGGATTTTAGCGACGAGACTCGGAACTCATGCCGCGGAGCTTATATCGCATAAGAATTTCAACCAGATGGTGATTTTAAGCGGAAACGATATATCATCCATACCGCTCGAACATGTAGCCGGAAAACTAAAGACCGTGCCTGCCGACGATCCTCTAATAGAGGATGCGAGGCTTATCGGCACATGTTTCGGCGACAGGCTCTAAGGCTATCAAGTTTTTGCCCTCATATAAGTATATATAGAGATTACCATTAAAAACACCGTCCCGATAGAAGCGCCGATGTAGGGGGATACATTACCCTTTCCTGCTAAAGATATTCCCACCGCGAAGAAAATATAATACACTATGAAAATACTCATGCTTACCATGAGGTTGACGATAAAGGATATTTTTCTCCTCGAAAGATCAATAACCCCTATTCCGGCAAGGACTATGAATATAATGCCGAGAGGATAGGTAAATCTCGATAAAAACCTTGTTTCCGCTTCCTTTGAATCCTGTTTGGACCGTTTGAGCTTATCGAGATATTTCAGCCCCTCGTTATACGACATGGCATCTATATCGTACCAGATTCTTTCAAAATAATAGGGCGGGTCGGCGATAAAATCATACGACTGATTCGTAATCTTCATCGACTTAAAGCTTTCTCCCGAATTTTCAACTTCTCTTTCGACGCCCTGATGAAATATCCATCTTTTGCTTTCCTGATTCCATGACGCTTTATCGCAGTCTATCCTCATGGTGATATCAATTTTTTCCGGATAGACCAGGCTTCTTTCCTTTGTAAGTTCTTCGGCATTCGTGAGCAGCCATACATTCTGGTTGGAAATAAATTCCTTCGAAGTTTCATCCCGGGAAGCCGCCTGACTCTTGAGTTTTATCACCGTTATATTGAACATCTCTTTTGTAATTGCATTATAAAAACCTACTATATAGATGAGATTGTTCGCCCCGAAAACAGAAAAATCCCTGTTGTCCTTGAGCCCTTCAATCCCCTTGGGGTCCTCTTTGTGAAATACTATCTGCTCGAGTATATTGTACTTCTGGTATGCAGGAAAGATAAAAATGTTCTGAAGGTATCCTATCAGCAGGATCAAATAAGCGCTTGTGATGAGAACAGGAAATATGCTTATCCTGTAAAGGCTGGTTCCCGTACTTACTACTGCTATCAATTCCTTGAATTGCGCCATTCTCGACAGTCCGTAAACTGAAGCGAAAAGGAATGCAAAAGGCTGGAACTGGTAAAGCCAGTACACACCCATGTAAAAATAATACTGAAAGACCAGAACGGGGTTCGAATCCGGGGGCAGCCATTTCGACCTCTGGAAAACCTGGACCATTATATAAATGGCAACGAAGAAGAACAGCGAAACCGCGAACGAAGAAACGAACTGCTTTATAATAAATACATCAAGGGTAGTAACCCTGAGTTTTTTGATCTTATCTATGATCGTCCTGCATTTTTCAAGGAAAAGAGGCAGATACTTTTCTTTTTTTTCTATCAGATATATAAGAACCGCAGCAGTATTCATATTTCGATCAACCTTTTAATTTCTAACCTTAAAAGCAAGAAGTACCGTCCCGATAACCATGAACAAACCGTTTGGAAACCATTCCATGACAGGCGGCAGGGTCTGTTTCTGGATAAGAATTTCTGTTCCGAATTTTAAGCCGTAAAACATAAGCATTATTATAATGCTTATACCCAGGCCCTCGTTTCTTCCGCTCCTGAGCGTAAACATACCCAGCGAAAGCCCGATAAGGGCAAAGGCAAGAGACGCTAAGGGCAATGCGAACTTTTCATAATATTTCATAATATAATAGTAATTCAGGTTTTTATCATAATTCGAAATGTTCTTGTCGATAAGATCGATCTGAGTCCTGTAGGCTTTGATCTTTTCCTCGTATTCCTGAGCCTTTTTAATTGCCTGGTCGCCGGTCAGACCCGACTTCTCGAGGACATATGTTTTTTTGAAATTTTCAACATCTTTCATGACCCGGTTTTTATCCTTGAGGTAATTGGCGATCTGATCGAGGGATGACTTTGACTGTGAGGCAATTTCATGGGCTAATTCCTTGAGGGTCATTGTATCCGGATTTTTCGTATAATATTCCTTCGGCAGGGTCAGGTATGTGTTATAATAAAGGTAGCGGAAGGAGGCGATGAAAAATTTCTCTTCTTCTTTTTCTCCCGACATTGCCGGCTTGTTGACCTCCGAAAGGCTGCCGTTTATAAATTTCAGGATATAATGTTCCGGATTTTCAGGGTCTACGTATATCCTGCCCTTTTCAGCTTCGATTGTCTTCCTTCCTCCGATTTCGATAATATGCACGTTGTAGAGAACGTCGATATTGTTTTCCTGCTCTTCCCTTTCATAAACTATTTTGAGCCCCCCGACGTCGAGGATCTTGTTTTCTTTCAATTCCACGGCGGGTTTCTGTGACATGAGCTGAGCCTTGAGCCTTACATAAGTCAGGCTGGAAGGGATTACGATTCTATCGGTAAAAACGAAGGAAAAAAGCATTACTATTACGCCCATTACTATGCCCGGCCTGATGATCCTCAGGGTTGATATGCCGCAGCTTTTCATCGCTGTAATTTCGCTGTCGCTGGAAAGCCGGCCGAGTGTAAGCAGGTAAGCCGGAAGGATTGAGAGGGGTATGGTCAGGGTCATCATGAAAGGTATTTCATTGAACAGGAGCATGAAAACCTGGCCGAAAGGCATGTTATACTGAACGTAGTCCTGAATGCGGTAGAAGAGTTCATCAAGCATCAATATAAGCGTGAAGAACAGGAGACCGAACATATAATTAGGAAGGAGTTCCTGGTAAAAATATACGTCGATCTTAGACAAAAAAAATCTTTTTAATCCATCCTTCAGCTTTTCCAAGCTTTTACCTCCGGGTTATGAATAGGTAAGAAGCTTTATTACGCTGAAAATGCCGTATGCAGCGCCTGCAAGCACTGTAAATATGATATAAAGCGCAGGAGCGAAGAAAAGAGCCGCAGAACCGAAGCCGCTTCCGCCCGAACACAGGAATATCGACCTTATCTTCAGGATAATATTCATTATAAAAATGACGGCAAAGATCAATCCTGAAATCACAGGCAATGCCTGGGGAATAAGCAGGGCAATGATAACTGCCGGCAGGGTTATTACGAAAATAAAATCCGAGGAAAGGAAAAGGGTTATCAATTCTCCCGGTTCAATATGCCTGCCCGAAAGACTGAGAATAAAATATATCAAAGCCAGGCTGAAAAAATACCCCAGTCCTATCATAAGCATCGAAAAGAAAAGCCCGGCGAGTATAATCCCTGTGTGACCGCCCGTGCGTTCTCCGGCAAGCATGACCGAAATCGCGAAACAGACGTTTCCCGCCAGTGATATTCCGGCTGAATACAGGACTGAGCGCCCCCCCGGTTCCGTCCCGCTGCGCATTTCTTCAAGGAGCTTTTTGACGCTCTTCAAAGGGTGAAAAATTAATCCGGGAAGAAGGTTCATATAATTAAAGAAGTCCATATAAACTCCCATTAATACGCGTAAAGATAATATACGGGGCTCATGCTCGCGTCAAGGTCATCCAGCGGGGTCTTAATAAGAGCCACCTTCTCGTTTTTAAAAGGCATTATGCCGCTGGATGTTAATAGTTTAAAGAGATTATTAACCTCGCTCCTGAGTTCTACAACATTCGGATTTCCGTTTATTTTCGCCATTTTAGCCGTGATTTTAACCGTATCCTCAAAATCCCCTATCTCGTCGATAAGTTTGTTTTTAAGCGCCTGCCTCCCTGTGAATATCCTTCCATCGGCAAGAGGCTGAAGATCCCCGGCGCTTATATGCCTTCCGCTTGATACTGCCTGGAAAAACTGGCTGTATGCATCCATAATCAGCCCGGTAAGGATATCGCGTTCCTCATCGGTCATTTTCCTGTAACCCGACATCATATCTTTATTCTTCCCGCTTTTAATGACATTGTATCCGATGCCAACCTTTTTAAAGAGTTCGCTTAGATCAAGGCCGGCTGTTATAACTCCTATGCTGCCTACGATGCTTCCCGGGTTTGCCACGATGTAATCGGCCGCGCTTGATATATAATATGCCCCTGACGCGGCTATATCGCCCATTGATACAGTTACAATCTTGCCCTTGGCCCTGAGGCGTTTTACTTCATTGTAAACTTCCTGTGTAGCCGCGACAGTACCGCCCGGGGAATCTATCCTTAAAATAACCGCCTTGATGTTCGGATTGTCTTCTGCCGATTTCAGAAGGTCTACCCAGTATATAGCCCCGCCTCTCGACATGCCGAAATAGTCATTGCCGTCGCTGTAAGTTATAGGAGTAAAAATATTCAGCACTGCAATAGAATCTGCGGGATAAGCGGAATTATTGATAAATTCTCCGGTTTTCTCCATTTTTCCCTTATTTGCCGCAGGGGGCAGAAGGGCTAAAAGAACTATTCCCGTGATTATTGAAATAACAAGAAGACCCGCCAGGATCTTTGCGCCGGTTTTTTCATCGATCATTATAAACTCCTTTGCTCGTACCCGTCAGGGTACCTGTGCCCGTCAGGGTATGCCAGTTGGCCTATTTTCTGAAGAGCGTTTTTTTCGTGTTTTTATTGTACAGTTTTAACGCGCCGTAAAGCTCGTTTGTAAATACACTGTTTGTAAAGATACCATTAAAGTTATAATTTTCAATATTCCTGGAAAATGCGCCCTCGGTTTCATTTATCTTCTCATCGGTCATTTTAGACCAGCCGTCATTGCTGAACCGGGATTCTGCAAGACTTAACAAAACCGGTTTACCGAATTTTTTTAAAATATAGAGAGTAAATTCCTCGGACTCCGGAATTACCGTCATCCTTGTGAAAACACTGTCCAATTCACCCTGGTTAAAATAACGCTCCGGGCGCGATAAAAATTCCTGGATAGATACAAAGGATATTTCTTTTAAGAGGAAATTGACGGCATAGGCATTGAGCATAGAGCTTTCACCGGGTTTCATCCGGTATTTCTTCAAAACATCGTCAACATCGCTTATCCTGAAATAACGTGATCCGGAATCGCCGGAATCCATTTTTTCCCATTCCATTTCGATAACGCCGTATTTCAGCAGATCGTTCTTCCAGTACGAGAGAAGATGAAGACCTATTGAATAAAAAAGCCTGTAATTATCGGATTCGTATGGAATCCGGTAAGTAATGCCGCCGTTGACTGTCGACGCCCCTAAGTATTTGTAAAAACGGGCGAGGGATTTGTCGATAAATACCGTGTAAGAACGCAGATCCCCGGGGCTGCCTTTATACATAGCCTCGAGAACAGGCGTTACAGAATTTCCTCTGATAACCGAGATTTTCTGGTCAGGTTTACCGGTATTTTCAATTTTAAATTTATTTTCGCCCGAACAGGAGTAAAGCGACAGCAGGACGAACGCGCATAAAATCAAACAATTTTTCAAATCGGAAACCCCGCGTTTATATTTTCGGGCACTTCCAATATCTGCCCCTTTGGGGCAGCAAGGTAGTGCCCATTGGGCGGAATTATTAGATTCAATATTACGGTTGTTTTCCAAAAATCTAGTTCTTTTTCAACCGCCCTTTAATAATTGTAACGCAGGATTTTATTTATATCAATACGAAAGCCGGTTACTTGTCCGCGAGCATCGCCGTCATTTCAGCCTCGGTAGCCGTTTCCCCGTTTACGCTGGCTTTGCCTTTGAATTTAATTATGCGCCCTGAATTCTTGATAAATTCTATCTCATAGTCGAGCCTGTCGCCCGGCACTACCGGCCTTCTGAATTTAACTTTATCGATCATCATGAAGAATATGATCTTATCCTTGTTCTTTTCCTGGTCTGCGCCGGCATGCTTCATGGCAATATAACCAGCGCATTGAGCTATGCCTTCTAACATAAGGACGCCAGGCATAATCGGCCTTCCCGGGAAATGGCCCTGGAAAAATTCCTCGTTTATAGTTACATTTTTAAAACCCTTGCCGCCCTTCTCGCCGACTTCAGTAACCCTGTCGACAAGCAGGAAGGGATACCTGTGGGGAAGATGCTTCATAATATCCAATACATCGAATACTTCTGCGTTTTCAGGCATAAAAACTCCTTATATCAACTGGTTCCACACGCTAATCTTCATATCCCTGTCTATTTTTTTAACAAGACCGCTTACAGAATTTCCGAAGCCTACTTCAACCGCCTCGTTTACATTCATTTTCTTCAGGTAATTTATCGAATCTGTCCAGAGGACAGGACTTTTCAGCTGTTTTACAAGCAGCTCCCTGATGTTCGTTTCATCCTCCGGAAGCGCGGTCACATTTGAAATTACAATACATGAGGGTTTGTTTATTTTTATATCTTTCATAAAACGGGAGAATTCATCGGCGGCCCCCGCCATCAATTCCGAATGAAAAGCCCCGCTTACGGAAAGCTTCAGGACCCTTTTAGCGCCGGCTGCGATCAGCCTGCTTTCCGCCATAGCGATTCCTTCCTTTAGCCCCGATATAACAACCTGGCCGGGGCAGTTGAAATTCACCGCGGTAACATAATGCTCCCTCGAAACCTCCGCGCAGACCCTCTTGACGGCTTCATCACCGAGGCCCAGCACGGCTGCCATGCCGCCTTTGCCGTCAGGATCGGCGCCTTCCATCAGTTCGCCCCTCTTTTTTATTACAATAAGGGCGTCTTCGAAAGAGAGTACTCCGGCTGCCACGAGAGCGGAATATTCGCCTAATGAGAGTCCTGCGGTATAATCGGGTTTTCCGGCTTTCATAGTAAGCAGAACGTCGGCGATGTGGCTGTATGTCAGTATAGCTAACTGCGCATTCCTGGTCATTGTCAGATCCTCTTCAGGACCTTCGAAGCATATATTCGAAAGTGAAAATTTCAGAACCTCGTCAGCCTTTTTGTATATTTCATCGGCGACCGGGAATTCTTCAACCAGGTCCTTCCCCATCCCGACTTTCTGCGATCCCTGCCCGGGGTATAAATATGCCTTCATATTCATCTCCTGTAAAAAACAGGTTAATAGCTTAAAATAAACGACAGGGATTGTCAAATTCTAAAACCCCGGTAATGAGTTGATTAAAATTCCAATCCTTATTACACTCTATGTATCGTTATTTTTAAATCTCACCAATTTATTTTAGGGGTTGGCCCATGTATCTTCTACGGGGTATTCCGATTTCTAAAGGAATAGCCGTCTGCGATATTCTCATACGCCATGACGTCACAAAACTTATCAGGTACTCCCGGATGGATACCGACGCTGAAAAGGAAATGGAGATTGAGAAGTATCTCAAAGCTACCAAAGAGGTCAGGTCTGATATAGGATTGATCAAGACCAACCTGTCAAACCCGTTGGCAAGCGAAAACATAAAGATCATCGATTACTACGAAGTTCTTATGAACGAAGATTTCTTCCTTAAAAACATCATTGAAAGAATTAAAAGCGATTCATATCCGGCGGACGCGGCGCTTGTTTATGAGCTCGACCTGCTGAAAAAACAATTCGACAAGCTCGAAGGCGAGTATTTCCAGAGCCGTTTTCTCGATTTCAAAGTCATTGCCGACAGGATAATCAGGAAAATATACGGGGATATAGATCTTTTTTCAATAAACGAACCTGTTATAATAGTTGCCGAAGAGATATCTCCGGCTGAAGTCCTTCATATCCCGAAGGAATATGTCAGGGGAATTGCCACTGAATCCGGAAGCACGACGTCTCATGCAGCCATAATCGTAGAGTCGCTTGAAATACCCGCCGTGTTCGGGATCAAGGACATACTTAATTATGTCAAGAACGGCGATAAAATAATCGTCGACGGATACAAGGGCATAGTTATAGTAAACCCCGACGAAGGAACAATAAACGATTATATCCATCTCCAGAATAATTATACTCTTAAAGAAAAAGAGATTTTCAGCGTAGTAAGCCTTCCCTCAAGGACCCTGGACGGCGTCGATATCAAGTTATCCGCCAATGTTTCGAATTCGATGGAATTAAATATAGCAAGAAGGCATGGGGCGTCCGGAATTGGCCTCCTGCGGACTGAACTTATTTTTATAGCGAATGAAAAATTCCTCAATGAAACCGAACAGTTTGAATTATACAAGGAATACCTCCTGCTTTTCCAGGACAAGGAGGTCATTATCCGCACCCTCGATATGGGCGGGGATAAATTCATAGGCGACAAGAAGAACAAGGACCCCAACCCGTTTCTCGGCTGGCGTTCCATCAGGGTTTTTCTTAAAGAGGTTGAAAAATTCAAGCAGCAGCTCAGGGCTATTATAAGGGCAAGCGTTTTTAATGATAATTTGAAAATCATGATACCGATGATTTCAAGCATAGACGAGGTCAGGAAGGTCAAGAAAATCTATGAGGAATGCGAAGAAGAAATCAAGCGCGAGGGCAAGCCGTTCAAATACAATATCCCCATAGGCATCATGATCGAGATACCTTCTGCCGCGATGCTTTCCAACCAGCTTGCAAAAGAAGTGGATTTTTTCAGCATAGGCACTAACGACCTTGTCCAGTACACACTTGCCGTTGACAGGAACAACCAGGTAGTGGCCGAATATTATCAGCCCCTGAATCCCGCAGTCCTTATGCTGATAAGGTATACGGTCAAGAATGCGAATATTAATCACAAACCGGTTTCAGTATGCGGTGAAATTGCGAGGAACCCTCTTTACATAAGGCTTCTTCTCGGCATGGGCCTCCGAAATTTCAGCATTAACCCTACCTATATTCCATTGGTCAAATCTATTATTCTGAAAACAAAGATCCCCGACGCCTATGAGCTCTGGAAAAGAGCCAGGCAATTAGGCACGGCTTCAGAGATAGAGGCAATTCTGATAGAAGACCTGAAAAAGAATTTCCCGGATATCTATGAATCTTACTTTTTTGTCGATGGATAACGGAGTATAATAATCATGACCCTGAAACAAGATACAGCCATACTGCTTTTATCCTGTCCGGACAGCAGGGGCATTGTCGCTTCAATATCGAATTTCATATTTGCCGGAAACGGGAATATAATACATTCGGACCAGCACACCGATTTCGACAGCGGAACTTTTTTTATGCGCATCGAATGGGAACTCGGAGGTTTTAATATTCCTCTCGGAAATATAGGGGAAGAATTTTCAAAGCTCGCGTCAAAATTTTCTATGGATTTCCGGCTCCTCTTTTCTAATTCTGTTCCCCGGATTGCCGTGTTTGTCTCAAAGTTCGATCATTGCCTTTACGACCTTCTGCTCAAGCATAAATCGGGAGAAATAAAGGCGCAAATCCCGATAATAATCAGCAATCATCCGGATCTCAAACCCGTCGCCGATTATTTCGGCATTGAATACAGGGTATTTTCTCTCCAGGACAAACCAAGGGAAGATGTGGAAAAAGAGGAACTTGGACTTCTTGACAGTTTATCTGTCGACCTTGTTGTTCTTGCCAGGTACATGCAGATACTCAGTCCCGCTTTCATCAAACATTTTCCAAGCAGGATTATTAATATTCATCATTCCTTTCTGCCTGCCTTCGTCGGAGCAAAACCTTACCACCAGGCATACAGGAGGGGTGTAAAAGTTATCGGTGCGACAAGCCATTATGTCACTGAAGAACTTGATAACGGGCCTATCATCGACCAGGATGTTCTGCGGGTCAGCCACCGCGATTCTCTCGATGACCTGATATGCAAGGGGCGTGAGCTTGAAAAGACAGTTCTCACCAGGGCTGTCAAATTCCATCTTGAAAACAAGACGCTTGTCTTCGGAAATAAAACGGTTGTGTTCGATTAAGGAGCCCGGTTATGAAAAGGATTGTTTCGATTAAAATACTTATCATAGACGACAGCACTATCGCAAGAAAGAGCATAAAGGAAAATCTCAGGAATTTCAACATCGAGTTTCTCGAAGCCCCTGACGCCCAGACCGGATACAATATAGCAATAAGTTCTTTGCCGGATCTTATACTTCTCGACCTTAACCTGCCCGATTATCACGGGTTCGAAATATTGAAGAAAATAAAGGCATATCCCGCGGCTGCTCATATTCCGGTAATCATTATCACGATGTCGAGCGCCGCAAGTGATGTAGAGCAGGCTCATACTATCGGCGCCCAGTCATATATACTCAAACCTGTCGACCCGGGGAAACTTTTAGGCAAAATTATGGCTTTATTGAACATCACCGAAGAAGAATTGACAGGAAAATCCCTTGCCGAAGCCCAGGTACAGGCGGATTCACCCCAGAAAGCCCCCCAGACATCCACTTTTCAGAAATTAGAGCCGGCCGACCTGAAACCAGGCATGGAACTCGGCATTCCGGTTCTTTCGCCCGAGGGAAATGTAATGTTCAAAGCAGGAACCGTGCTCGATGAAGAAAAAATATCCGTTATAATAAAACAGAACATTAAAACCCTTTTCATAAAGGCAAAATAGTTTGATATAATTTTCAGTTTTTCATACAATAATATCGATATAGAGCTTATAACCCGGAGTTAATATGCTTTCTTTTAAAATTAATATCCCGCATATATTGATAAGGTTTTTGCCTTTATTGATGTTTTCAAGCACGCTGTGCTTCGGCTCGGATGACCTGTTTGTTGATAATCTAAAAGATAAAACTGTAATCTCGAACCTTTTTATACTTGAAAGCCCTTTTAGTCCCGGGAGCTACTTAAGCGGGGACATCGATTCCCAGGGCTTTTCCCCTTATATAGCCGGACCTCTTCCCCAAAAAATAACGAATACCAGGAATATGTATACATTCCGGGCGTTTTTCATAGTCGATGAATCTCTTTCCGGAACCCTTCTGTCTCTTTACCTTGCGCCGAACAGTTATCCTTATAATGTTTATATTAACGGCTCCCGGATTTTAAGCAGGGGCAGCTACGGCAAAGATTATTACCAGAGCTCCTCCTATGAAACCCTCTCTCTCCAGCTCAGGGAAGGCCTGCTGAAATACGGAGACAATACCAATGAGATCGCGATCCAGGCTTTTCCTCTCGGAGACATATCCCCTTTTCCGGCGCCTGTCCTGTCCTCTGAGGAAAAAACTTCACGCCTGGCCTTCGTAAGAAACTTTTTTAACGTTTATTTCATCCAGGCTTCTTTTGTCATCAGTTTATTCATAGGGCTTTATTTTTTACTTCTTTGTTTCGCCCACAAATTTTCCGAACTGCATTACCTGTACTTCACCTTCATGTGTATTTTCTTCAGCGCAAGCTATGTAAACAATTCGTTTACCTTCAATTCGGTCGATGAAGTTATGCTTGAAAAAATTTCCTATTTTGCAATGCCGATTGCGGCATATTTCCTGACCCTTTTCGTATTGTCTCTGACAAGGATAGCAAACAGGATCTGGCTGATCGTCATTATTACCATACCTGTTTTCATTCATTCGGTCTATATTCTGACTCTATCCACAAAATTCGATATTGATACGTTTTTCAATAATTACACGCTTATTTTCCTGATAGCTCCGTTCTTAGCTTTCGGCTTCATTGTCCTGTCCGTCTCATATTTAAGAACAAGAAGACAAAAATACCTGATAATATTGAGCGCGTATGTTTTATGCGTAATTGCAAGCGTACACGACATATATTATCAGCTGAATTTTCTGACGCCTTTTTGCTGGCTTGTTCCTTACGGTTTTTTTGTCCTTGTCCTCTCCATCTTCATTTTACTGGCCATGGAGGAATCCGCGATTTTTAACGAGGCAAATAAGAGGCGTATTGAGCTCGACAGGAAAAATGAGTCGATGAAGACGGTTTTAGAGAAGCTGGAAACTGTTTCACGGAACCTTATCAGAAGCAGCGGAGCTCTCGACGACAATACGCTAAAAGCCGCTTCGATCATTTCGGAAACGGGGGAAATAAACAGGACAATTTCCCGGAGGCTGAAAACGCAGTTATCTGAAATAGAAAAGGTGACTGGCAGTATTGCCTCGAAGATGGAATCTTCATCTGACAAAATCCCGAAAGCTGTTGAAAACCAGACGGCAGTCGTTGAAGAAACCAACAGAACCGTCAACGGTATGAACATTCATATCGAAAAGATCCTGAGGTCTATTATTCTCACAGAAAATATCTCAAGAGAATTATCGAACATTGCCTCCAACAGCAAGGAAATTGTCAAACAGAGCAGGGATTCTATCGGTAAAATATCGGAAAATACCAATTTCATCAGCGAAGTCCTTGAGAATATACGGGAAATTGTTGAAGAAAGTAATTTCCTGTCTGTAAATGCCTCGATTGAATCTTCATATGCAGGCGAAGCCGGGCAGGGATTCAGCATTCTTGCAAGCGAAATCCGGCAGCTCGCCAATAAATCGAAAGAGAGGCTCGATCTGAGCCAGGAGCGTCTGAAGCAGATGAACTTTAATATTAACGACAGCATCAGGCTTACCGACGACGTCGGAAATCATCTTCTGACTATAATAGAACAATCCAGGAATTCAGCGGATATGATTGAGAAAATATCGAAACTCATGTATGAGCATAAAGTTGAATCAAATGCAATACTCGAGGGATCAGGAAACCTGTTGAAGGATACGATGTCAATAAAGGCTATGACGGATGAAGATTATAAAGAAAGCGAAAAGCTGAGGCAGACTATGATCGTTCTCAAAAAATCTTTCGAGGATATGTCAAAACTCATAACAAGCCATGAGGTAAGTGAAAACAATATCCGCAGCGCAGTAGACCATATCCAGGAAGTTCTGGCCGAAAATCTCAAGACGATAGAGTTATTGAAAGAAGCATTCACCACAGCCGGTACTGAAGGAAGTTTCTGATGACCCTGAAAACATTTGCCGTTTCTTTAGTCATGTCATTATTATCATTAGCCATGCTTCACGCCGAATATTCCATTAATCAAGGCGATCAGGTCTTTTACCTGACGAACATGAGCATTCTTGAAAGCCCTTACAGCCCCGGTTCGCATATTACCGATGAACCGGATGCTCCCGGGTTTATTCAATATAATTCCGGTTCTCTGCCTGTCACCATAAAAAATACCAGGCGGATGTATACTTTCAGGGAAAACATTAAAATCGATCCATCCCTGTCGAATATTCTGCTCTCGCTTTACCTCGGACCGTCCAGTTATCCCTATGATGTTTACATCAATGGAAAATTAGTCCTTACGAGGGGAAGCCGGGATAAAAATTACCAGGCATCGTCTTACGAAACTTTAATTGTCCAGCTATCCGCCGATCTGCTCAACTACGGACAGATTAACAATGAACTCGCAATCCAGGCTTATCCCAAAGTGGAAACCGGGCCTATAGAGGCCCCCATGATAATGCCTGACCTCATGGCGCAGAAAATGGCATTTTTCAGGAACTTGTTTTCGATACATTTTATTCAGGCTGTTTTTATTATCGGGATCCTGATAGGCCTATATTTTCTCTCCCATTACGCCGTCAGGAAATTTTCGGACCTCCAGTTCCTTTATTTCGCGCTGACGTGCTTTTTTTTCAGCTTCTGTTATTATAATATATCCTTCAGCTATAATCTCACCGATGAATTTTATCTCGAAAAAGTTTCAAGGTTCTCATTCCCGCTGACATTGTTATTTCTTACCCTCTTTATCCGCGAATTTACCGGATTATGGAAAAATTTCTTCATGATTATTTTATTAGCCATTCTCCCTGCCGCAGCTTCAATAAATCTTCTTCTAAAGAAAGACATTTTCTCTCTTGACGGTTTTTTCAACCAGGTGGTGATGCTTTATATCATAGCTCCATACCTGTTCCTGAGTTTAACTATGCTTGCAATAGCATATTTAAAATCTTTTAAAACGAAATTCCTTATTTTGATACTTTCATACATGGTTATTTTCGGAGCAAGCGCTCATGACATTTATTACATAATAATCAAGGAAGCCCCCTTCTGCTGGATGGCTCCTTACGGATACCTTACCATGGTAGTGAGCGTCTTCATAATATTGGCAATCGAGGAATCCACCCTCTACGACGAGTCAATGAGAAGGTCCAGGGAAATAGACATCAAGAACAATGCCATGAAAACAATAATCAGGAAGATAGAAATTGTTTCAGGCAATCTCGAACGCTCGAGCCGAAGCCTCGGTGAAAATATCGGAAAAGCAAGCATGGTTATCAGGAATTCCAGCGATAACAACAGGACTATTTCCGACAGGATCATAAAAGAGCTGCAGGGGATAGAAGGGATCATATCCCAGATTACTTCGAGAATGGAAATTTCAGTTGAGAAAATCCCGGAAGCCATTTCCGGACAGACGGCTGCAGTCGAAGAAACAAACAGGACTGTTTCGAGCATGAATTCACATATAGAAAGGATCCTTCAGGCTACCGACAAGACAAATATCATAGCGCAGGAGCTTTCCAAGTTAGCTTCAACCGGGCGCGATATCGTCCTGAAATCAAAAGAATCTATAAAAGAGGTCTCACTCAATTCCCAGTTTATAAGCGAAATATTATTCAATATCCGTGAAATCGTTGAAGAAAGCAATTTCCTTTCGATAAACGCGTCGATTGAATCTGCTCATGCCGGAGAAACAGGAAAAGGCTTCAGCATTTTAGCAAACGAGATACGGGAGCTTGCCAACAAATCGCGGGAAAGGCTTGAAATGAGCCAGGACCGTTTAAAACAGATGATTACATTTATCGATGAAAGCATCTCGCTTTCGGAGCAGGTGACCGGTTCATTGCTGACTATAATGGATAAATCCCAGGATTCTGCAGGAATGATAAGTAAAATAACAGAGCAGATGAGGGGCCATAAGGAAGAATTCGGAGATATTCTCAAGGGTTCCGATTCCCTTCTCCAGGACTCCTTTTCGATAAAGAGCATGTCCGATCAGGAACGTAAAGAAAACGAGTCGCTGAAGCAGTCGCTATCATCCCTTAGAGAATCCTTTATAGAAACGACAGCCCTGCTGAGTTCACAGATGGAAAGCGAGAACAATATCCGGGAAGCTATCGACAGGATCCAGGAAGTACTCGGGGAAAATCTTAACGTCATGGATATTTTGAAGGACAGCGTAAAGATAGGCAGTACGATTACATTCTAAATATGCGTTACTCCGTATTCCCTGGAATAAGCCCTGATTTTTTCAAGCGCCCCGGCGTCAAGAACCGTTTTGCCGTCGATAGGACGTTCATATAGAAAGTCCACAATTTCCTTTAAGTTTACTATTGAATGAACCCCTATATTGAACTCATCCCTGACTTCCTGGAGCGCAGACCTGTTATCGTTGATCCCTCTTTCCATGCGGTCCACAGATACAACAAGGGCCTTTATTTCGATATTTGAAATCGACTTTAGAAGCCTCACGCTTTCCCTGACGGATGTGCCGGCCGTTACAACATCCTCTATGATTACAATCCTGTCCCCGTCTCTCGGCCTGTTGCCGATTATCAGCCCGCCCTCGCCATGCTCCTTTGCTTCCTTTCGGTTAAAACAAAAACTTTTGTTCATTCCATATTTGTAATACAACGCGATTGAAGCTGAAACCGCGAGGGGTATGCCCTTGTAAGCCGGGCCGTAGAGAATGTCAAAATCATCCCCTATCTTTTCAGCGATCATATCTGCGTAAAACTCCCCGAGTTTTGCTATATCGGCTCCAAATTTGTAATTGCCGGTATTGATAAAAAACGGCGTTTTCCTGCCGCTTTTTGTTACAAAGTCGCCGAATGTAAGCACATCCGACCTTACCATAAAAGATATGAATTCTTCCTGGTAACTCATTTTCAAACCCCCGGTTCTGAAATTTCAGGTTTTTTATGATATAATAAACCCTCTTATTAATCAATTTAAAGGGAGTATCTCTTGCCTATATTCAAACTTTCACATGAAATCGTATTTCCCCCAGTAGAATTAAGCACAGCAGAAGGCATCCTTGCAACAGGCGGGGATCTTTCTCCGGAAAGGTTGATAAGCGCATACAAATCGGGCATATTTCCCTGGTATATGCCTGAAAGTCCCATACTGTGGTGGTCGCCCGATCCCCGTTTTGTTTTATTTACGGATGAACTGATTGTCCCTGGAAGCATGCGCCGGGTTTTCAATAATAAAAATTTTTCATTCACTTTCGATACATGTTTTGAAGAAGTGATACGGTCATGCAGCCTGCCCAGGAAGGGAGAAAATTCGACATGGCTTGTCCCTGAAATGATCGAAGCCTATATTACCCTCAATAAACTTGGATACGCTCATTCAGTCGAGGCCTGGTCGGGGAGCAGGCTTTCGGGAGGGCTTTACGGCGTTTCATTAGGCAGATGTTTTTTCGGTGAATCCATGTTTACCCGGGAAAGCAATGCTTCAAAAGCGGCGCTGATATTCCTTTCACGCAGATTAAAAAGCCTCGGTTTTAATTTGATTGATTCACAGGTCTATACCCCTCACCTGGCGATGCTCGGGGCCCGTTTGATACCCAGGCCTGAATACCTTTCCTTTTTGAAGGAAAGCCTTAAATTTGACGGCCCGTCACAGAAGGACTGGAAAAACCTCCCCGGTTCAAATAATGGAAATAATAACCCCGGGATATTATAATTAATAAAAGGAGTGGAGATGTATAAAGAGAGCAATACCCCTGAATCTTTTTTTACAGCCGTTATCGGCATTATTATAGCCCTGGCCGTGATTTCGCTTTTCACGCAATTCTTCCCGGTTGTTCTGGCTCTTCTCATAATCGCGGCTCTTATCCCCGGAATTTCAATGCTTTACCGCCTGATTACCACGGGTTCCGCGGCAAAGGAAAGGCTCTCTTCCAGATATGACGAACATGGGAGCAGGAGAATTAAAGCGTCTGTAATAGAGATGAAAGACGCGGACAAAGAGTCCGCAGAAAAAGATAAAACCAAGTAGCTATTTTGAATTCCTCATATCCCTTAAAATCGCGCCCTTGCCGATAGGAAAATACCTGAATTCAAGCTCTTTCATCTTATCGGCCTGGAAGATGTTCCTGCCGTCGACAACTATGGGCAGAGCCAGCGCTGAATAGATATCGCATGGCTCTATATGCTTGAACTCATCCCACTCGGTCAGGATAACGAGGGCTTCGCAATTCGTCAGCGCATCGAGAGGCGTCTTTGCATATCTCACATTTTGAGACTCGGGGAAAAACCTCTTGAAATTGTCGGCAGCCCTGGGGTCATAAAGAGAAACCTTCACCTGCATATCGAGAAGTTCCCTGATGACTTTAAGGGAAGGCGCTTCCCTGATATCGTCGGTTTCAGGTTTAAAGGCAAGCCCCCAGACGGCTACACCCTTGTTCTTGAGTATCCAGAGCTCATCCTGAAGGATCGATATAATTTTTTTATAGCGGATTGAATTGTAATCGTCTATGCTCTTGATAAGCGAGCAGTCAACAAGGTTTTCCTGCATAACGCTGATAAATGCCTTAACGTCTTTAGGAAAGCAGCTTCCGCCGTATCCTATGCCGGCGTCGAGAAAAGACCTGCCTATCCTTCCGTCAAAACCGAGTCCGTCGGCGATTTTTTCAACATCCCCGCCGGTTTTTTCACAAAGGTCGGCAATCATGTTAATATACGATATTTTCATTGCAAGGAATGAATTAGAAGCATATTTTATTATCTCTGCGCTCGATGGGTCAACGATGATCTTTTTCGTATTGAAGCTTTCATAGAGTTTGAGCATCGTATCCCTTGCGCGGTCCGTTTCAACCCCGATGACTATCCTGTCCGGGTGCATGAAATCGGAAATAGCGCTGCCTTCCCTTAAAAACTCGGAATTAACGACAAAATCGAAGCTTGCTTTTCCCTTGTTGTAGAGCTTTGTTATAGTCTTGAGCTGCCTGTGGGTGCCGACAGGAACAGTGCTCTTTTCAACAATTATCCTGTATGAATTCTGCGGCGTATTTTCGGCAATAGTCCTGACTGCGGATTCTACCTGCGAAAGGTCGGCAGTGCCGTCTTCCATCGGTGGAGTCCCGACGCATATGAATATTATTTCAGATGAATTGACAAGTTCGGTGATGTCGCCGGTAAAAGACAGTCTTTTTGCCGAAATGTTTTTCCCAAGCAATTCCTCAAGCCCCGGTTCATATATCGAGGATTTTGCATTGGAGTAAGACCTGACCTTTTCTTTATCGACGTCATAACAAATTACGGAATTACCCTCTTCGGCAAAGCAGCATCCGCTGACAATCCCGACATATCCTGTCCCGACAATACCAATATTCATATCAATTCCTGATTTTTATTTAATCTCTTTAAGTATGTCTTTTACTCTGTCCGTTTTTTCCCATGAAAATATTTCGCGTCCGAAATGACCGTATGCCGCGGTTTCCTGGTATATCGGCTTGCGGAGGTCGAGGGTTTTTATAATTCCGGAGGGGGAAAGGTCGAATACCTTCTGCACGGCTTTTTCGATCTTGCTTTCTTCAACTTTGGCTGTCCCGAAGGTCTGGACCATGACGGAAACCGGATAGGGAACTCCTATCGCGTAAGCTACCTGGAGTTCGCATCTCTCGCACAAACCTGCCGCGACAATGTTCTTGGCGACATACCTTGCCATATAAGCTGCGCTGCGGTCAACCTTGGACGGGTCTTTACCGCTGAAAGCGCCGCCCCCATGCCTGCCCATTCCGCCGTAAGTATCCACTATGATTTTCCTGCCGGTAAGGCCTGAATCGCCATGAGGTCCGCCGACGACAAAACGGCCTGTAGGATTGACAAAATATTTTGTTTTGGAATCTAAAAGACCGGTAGGCTCAAGGACAGGGTTTATGATCTTCAATATTATCTCTTTTTTCAGGTCTTCGTATGCGATGGTATCGTCATGCTGGTGCGATACGACCACCGTATCGATCCTGACCGGCGTATGCCCGTTATACTCGATTGTAATCTGGCTTTTAGAATCGGGCCTGAGCCATTTTATTTTTCCGCTTTTGCGGAGTTCCGATGCGTGCTTCAAAATCTTATGTGCAAACATGATCGGCGCAGGCATCAATTCCGGAGTTTCACTGCATGCGAATCCGAACATCATCCCCTGGTCTCCCGCCCCCTGCTGGCCCTTGAATTCATTGAGCCCTGAACCGGAAACTCCCTGTGAAATGTCGGGGGATTGAGAATGTACGGTGCTCAATACAGCCATCGAATGAAAGTCGAGACCGAATTCGGGGTTATCATATCCGATTTTTTCCGCAGTATCACGCGCTATCTGCTGAAAGTCAAGCACTGCCTTGGTGGTGATTTCTCCGCCTACGAGCACCATTCCCGTAGTAGTAAACGTTTCGCATGCCACCCTTGAAAAAGGGTCCTGTTTGAGGCATGCGTCAAGTACGCCGTCCGATACCTGGTCCGCAAGTTTATCGGGATGGCCCTCGCTTACCGACTCGGATGTAAAGAGATAACTTTTCTCCATTCTTCTTCTCCTCCAGCTTTTGAGCCATAATTATAAAAAATAATACGGATAATATCAATTAATTCTATCTTATTTGAAAATATTGGGTATTTCCATTAGACTATTCCCCTGAGGAGTTTATAATGGCTGGTTTGAAGGTAAGCGTATCCGGCATCCGGGGTATATGGGGAGACGGTCTTGATATAGAAACCCTTTCAGGATTTTTAAAGGCGTTCATAATATTCTTAAAAGGCAGGAATTGCAGCAGGGTTTTAATTGGCAGGGACGCAAGGCCGACGGGACAGATGATAGCCAATCTTGCCGCAGGCATTCTGAATGCTTACGGGATAGATGTCTGGGATTGCGGAATCGTCCCGACTCCCACCATACTTTTCGGAGTAAGGAAGCTGTCGCTTGGCGGAGGCATAATAATAAGCGCCTCCCACAATCCTGTCGAATGGAACGCCCTGAAGTTCGTGATAAAAGACGGTATATTCCCCGGAGAGGAAGACGTCAGGCTGATAAATTCCTTCATAGGCGCTCCCTTGCATGAAAACGCCTACGACAGCATAGGTACATATGAATTCAACCCGGAAATAGAAGAGATGCATATCTCTGAGATCTTGAATAAGGTATCGCAGAGTAAAATCAGAGAGAGAAAGTTCAGGGTCGTGCTCGACCCTGTAAACAGCGCCGGGGGGCGCATAGGCAAAAACCTCCTCGAAAGGCTCGGCTGTGAAGTGCTTCTCGTCAACGGCGAAATTAACGGAACTTTCGGCAGGGGGCCGGAGCCTACTCCGTCCAATCTTACCCACCTTACCCCGGCAGTAAGGCAATTCAGGGCAGACGCCGGTTTTGCCCAGGACCCCGACGCCGACAGGCTTGTCTGCATTGATGAGACCGGCAGGGTTCTCAGCGAGGAAATGACCTTTGCCCTTTGCGCCGATCATATTCTTTCGGGCAGGAAGGGCGATATTGTCATCAATTTATCCACTTCCATGGTTAACGAATGGATCGCTGAAAAACATGGCGTCAGATGCCACAGGACAAAAGTCGGAGAGGCAAACGTCACCGCCGGAATATTTTCTCATAAGGCGCTGATAGGAGGAGAAGGAAACGGTGGGGTTATCTATCCTGAAATAAACTGCGCCCGCGACAGCCTTGTCGGGATGGCGCTTATACTTGAAATGATGGCTCTGGAAAACAGGCCCTTATCGGAAGCCGCTGACAGCCTGCCCCATTATTTCATGTCGAAGGAAAAAGTGGAAACCTCTCTATCGCCGGATATAATATTCGGGAGGATCAAAAAAGAGTTCGATGGGGCGGGGATAGATCAAACCGACGGGCTGAGGCTTGAATGGAATGATAAGGGCGGGAAGATCTGGCTCCATATCAGGGCTTCCAACACAGAGCCGGTATTCCGCATAATCGGCGAGTCGGGAGACGAGGACCTGCTTAAAGGCAGCCTTGAACGGGTCAGAGAGATCCTTTCCCGGCCGGCTGTTTAGCAAAATAATGATCAAGAGAATACCCGAACGATTTAATCAAAAATAAAGCCGCCTCTTTGCTTACTTTCGCATTGGGGCAAAGCATATCGAAGCCATGATAGCAGCCCTTAACTGTTTATCGATCATTTTAAGCGTTACGATCATATCAATAACATCCGGTTAAATCCTTATATAAAATTATGGCATACATAAATTTAACTGTCAACGCCCTAAAGGGCGCGGATACTCCGCTATATTTTATATATGTGCAGCTATCGGCCCCGTTTTTTCTGTGGTTCATGTGGTAAGCTATATCGATAGATTTGATTGCGCTGTCCCCTTGGCAATATTTCCTTTTATCATTATATTAGAATAAACCGATGTTTATTCATCCGTTTTCAAATAAGAGGAATGAAGGAAAAAATATGTCCGGCAGATTTTCAAAAATTCTCGCTCTCATGCCCCGGGTCAGCCAGGATTCGGCTTTTTATACCTGGCTGGTCGTTGCAAACGTGATGGTCGGGACCTTTATGGCCATTCTCGACTCGACAATAGTCAATGTCGGGCTTACAAATATCATGAACTCGTTCGGCACAAGCATTGATAAAATCGAATGGATCATAACCGGCTATATGCTCGTAATGGCTGTGACCCTTCCGGCTTCAGGCTGGATCGCCGATCATTTCGGATACAAGAGGAGTTATTTCGTATCGCTATTCCTTTTCACTCTGGGATCTCTATTGTGCGGATTTGCCTGGAATGAGACTGTCCTGATCGCCTGCCGCGTCGTGCAGGGCCTTGGCGCAGGACTGATAATGCCGATAGGCATGGCTATAATCACAAGGACCTTCCCCCCTGAAAAAAGAGGGATGGCTCTCGGTTTCTGGGGAATCTCGGCGGCCGCTTCGGTTTCTTTCGGGCCTGTGATCGGCGGCTACCTCATAGATAATTTCAGCTGGCATGCCATATTCCTTGTCAACGTCCCTGTAGGCGTCATAGGCCTTGTCTCAACAATCATCATACAGAAGGAATACCGGATTGAAAAAGTGCGCTCTTTCGATTACGGCGGGGCGATTTTCATGACGATATTCCTGACTTCTCTTCTCCTTGCCCTCGCCTGCGGAAATTCATCATGGAACACCGGAGGATGGCACTCCAACTTTATAGTCACATGTCTGGTATTTGCGGCGGTTTCTTTTGCGGTTTTCCTGTATATAGACCTGCGCATAGAGGATCCTCTGATAGACCTGAGGCTCCTCAAGGATTTCAACTTCTCGATGGCAAATATAGTGTTCTTCATATTCGGGTTCGGGATGTTCGGAAGCACGTTCCTTCTCCCGCTTTTTCTACAGACTTCACTCGGATATACTGCATTGCAGGCCGGCATGGTTTTCCTCCCGATAGGGATGGTGCAGGCTGTAATGTCGCCGATTTCAGGGGCTTTGTCGGACAGGATTAATCCCAAGGTTCCGGCTTTGATAGGAATAGCCCTTCTCGGGATCGGCCTCTACATGCAGGATTTTCTTTCTCTTGATTCGAGCAATTTCCAGATAATGGTCCCGCTGATGGTCCGCGGTTTAGGTATGGGCATGATAATCGCGCCTCTCGGAGCCCTCGCCATGTCGAGGATGCCGCCCAGGAAACTCGCGCAGGCATCCGGGCTTTTCAATGTAATACGGCAGGTGGGGGGAAGTTTCGGAGTCGCCGTCATGGGAACTATCCTTTCAAACCAGGTAGTAGTCCACTCGGCTAATTACTTCCAGGCTGTGAACAGTTATTCGCCAGTATTTCAGAATATGATCTTCACGCTCGGGACAATGATAGGACAGTTTTCGGGAAAAAATTCGGGCGTTTCTCAGGCTATTTCCCGGATGTCTATATTCCAGAATGCCGCAAACCAGGCTTTCGTTTCATCTATCTGCGACGACTTCCTGATTGCAGGCGTGGCGACATTCTTCTGCCTGATTCCTCTCCTGCTGCTGCGCAGCCGCAAGAAAGAGAATACATGCGCCGAATTTGACAATTGTTAAATATTATACTAAATTTCAAATAATTCAAATTTCAGGAGAAACTGATGGCAAAAAGGAAAGTTGCGGTAATAGTAGGAAGCCTCCGCAAGGGATCATTCAACCTGAAAATGGCCAGGGCTTTAATGAAAATTTCATCGCCGTATTTTTCAACGGAGCTGCTTGAGATAGGCCAGCTTCCCCTGTATGACCAGGACCTCGACGAAGAGGGGGCTTCCACTCCCGTTCAGTGGACCGAGTTCAGGCAAAAATTGAAGAATTTCGAAGCTGTCCTGTTTGTCACTCCCGAATACAACAGGTCGATTCCCGGCGCGCTGAAAAACGCCATCGACGTAGGTTCGAGGCCTTACGGGAAAAGCGCATGGAAAGGCCTGCCCGCCGCGGTAGTCAGCGTTTCGCCCGGCCTTTTAGGGGCTTTCGGGGCAAACCATATACTCCGGCAGTCCCTTGTTTTCCTGAATATGCCTACGATGCCTTCCCCTGAAGCTTATATCTCCAGCGTCTCGCAGCTTTTCGGCGAAGACGGATCTTTGACAAATACCGGGACGATAGATTTTATGACGGCTTTCATGGGAGCTTTTGCCTCCTGGGTAGATGCGAATTCGAAGAAATAGATGCGCTTCAGAGCTTCCTTTTATACCTGAAGTAGCTGTTGATAACGGAAGCGGAAGCGTCTTCCGGGAAGATATCGAGAACCTCAACCCCTATCCTTTTCAGTTCTGCGATAGTTCTGTTCCTCCTCATTACCATATCTGCAGCGGCCGCTACTGCAAATATTCCCGGCTGACCCCCGGGCCCGCTGCTGTCAGCCGTTTCGAATATGGTTTTATCCCTTAAAAGGATAAGAAGCACCATGTGGCTTTTTTTAATGATCGACAGGTGTTTATAGAAAATATTTTTGGAAGAGTCGTCGATCAGATCGGTGAATATTACCGCGAGAGATCTCTTTTTCAGCCTGGACTGGAGAAAGCTGAAGGCATTCCTGTAATCCGATTCCGAGAAATCATACTGTATTCCCGAAAGGGCGCTCTTCATGCGGTTGACAATCTTCAAATCCTTGGTCGGGGGCATATATTTTATGATATCCCTGCCGAAAGCCGTAAGGCTGACCCTGTCGCCGTTTTTCGCCGCTGCATATGAAAGGACAAGGGATGCCCTGATCGCATGATCGAGGGCCGACATTCCACCGCTCTCGGCAGCCATTAGCCTTCCGCAGTCAAGAAGCACTGCAAGATGCAGGTCATTTTCAAGGCGGTAGATCCTTGAGACCGGCCGGCCGGACCTCGCGGTGGCCTTCCAGTCGATTTTGCCGAATTCATCACCCTTGATATAGTCCCTGAGCATTTCGAAATTTGTGCCGTCTCCGAACATGATCGTTTTCTGATTCCCTTCCGATTTTCTTATTTCCTTGTGAATAAGCCTGAAACTCTCTGCCTGAGCAGAAGGGGATGGAACGACCTTTATAAGAAAGTTTTGTTTGATATTTGCATGCAATACCCATAATCCCATCAGCGAAGGGCCTTTCAGATAGATGCGTCTTATATTGAACTCTCCCCTCCGGAGCGGGTACAATGTGAAATTATATGCTGAGGAACTCTCAGGATAAACCGTGACCGGCATTTTTGAATAATTGCGGGGAAAAGATACATCGAGGTCGAGCAGGAATAAAAATTTAACGGGGAACATGTATGAATTTTTCACATTCAGCACGCATGGATTTTCTGTATTTATTTTCATGAATTCTGGAATGACAAGTTCTACCGATAGGCCTTTCCCGAACCCGGGGCTTGCGGCTATGTCGATCGCCATGATCAGGACCAGCAGTCCGTCAAGTATAAATCCTGCCTGAAGCAGCGGTTTGAAGAGGACAGAAAAAACCGCCGCGGCGAGAGGGATGCATAAAAGGATTATTACGATTCTGCCCGGTACAGCCGAATTTCTCATCTCGGGACCGCCACCTTTCCTAAAATTGAAGTTATGAAATCATCCGGCTGACGTCCGTCTATTTCTGCCTCAGTCTCGAGTATTAGACGGTGTCTTAAAACAGGGAAAGAGCATGCAGCCACATCGTCGGGGTTGATGAAATCCCTTCCGTTTATAACAGCATAAGCCCTGGATGATTTCAGCAGCGCGATTGAAGCCCTCGGCGAAGCCCCCACGCTTATTCCCGGGGTTTTCCTCGAAGTTTCGACAATCGACAGTATGTAATCCATTATTTTTCCGTCAATCCTGACAACGGAAAGCGATTCCCTGTAAGCCTTGAATTCTTCAAGGTCGCAGACTTTCCTGATATCCGACCTGCCGAGATCATCGGAATCGAAGCCTTCGGAAAACATCACGAGCATTTTCATCTCATCTTCCCTCGATGGGTATTTCACCAGAACCTTGAACATAAAACGGTCTATCTGAGCTTCAGGAAGGGGATAAGTGCCTTCATATTCTATTGGGTTCTGTGTGGCTATGGTAATGAAAGGCTCTTCGAGCTTGTACAAAGTACCCTCGATAGTGACCTGCTTTTCCTGCATGGCCTCTAAAAGCGCCGATTGTGTTTTCGCAGGAGCCCTGTTGATTTCATCGGCTAGCAGAAAATTTGTGAAAACCGGGCCTTTCCTGATATAAAAATCATTCTTCACGTTATCGTAAACTGTTGTTCCGACTATATCGGCAGGCATAAGATCGGGTGTAAACTGTATTCTCTTGAAATTCACACCGATAATTCTTGAAAGAGTATTAGCCATAAGGGTTTTTGCCAGTCCCGGGAAACCTTCAACCAGCACATGGCCGCCGTTGAGCAGAGCAAGGACTATAAACTTGACGGCCTCATCCTGGCCCTTGATCACCTTTCCAAGCTCGCTTATTATCTTCTCATACCACTCTCTGAAATCATCCGGAGTTTTCTTAATTGGATTATTTTCCATAAGTTATTTACAACCCCTTTTCAATTATTTTTATAAAATCTCTGCGCTTTTCCTCTATCCTTGCTATATGGCTCCGGCGCCCTTTTTTAAAAAGTTCGCTTCCGGCCCTCTCTCCATACCTTTCCTTGAGAAAAGCCGGTAATTCCTCCCTGTTTATTCCGGGAAAAAGCCTTGAAAGCTTCTCGAAGAAATAATCGTCGAATACATTAACAAGGACAACGGTGTTGCCGCTGTTCGCGAAAAAATTTCCGGCAGCGTCAAGGTGGTTTTTGATTGACCTTTTTTTATATTTGCCGTAATCGACTATGCCGCCGAACCTTTTAAAATTAGCCAGGAAAAATGCCAGGGCGATAAGACCGGCCTGAAGGATGATATACGGGAAAATCCCCTTTGTAAAAAAGTAAGAGGGTTTTTCAGGAGTTTTACCCGCTGATGCGGCATCTTCTAGCCCGGTCATATCGACTGCGATCCTGGTATGGAAATATTCCTTGAAGAGATTATTGAGCAGCACGGCGTTATCACCCTCCAGGATCAGTTTATCTGAAAATATCGTATCGTTGCCTATATAGATAATCTCTCCGCCGTTATAAGAAGAACTTGCAAGAATGACATCGCCTCCGAGGGTGACCAGGGGTTCAAAATGAGAACTGAAGGTCTCCCTGCCCGGCACATAGGTTCCTGCAGACGTAGTCCAGCCTGAGCCCAGAACCGACAGGCTGCCGACGCCCTCGAGCAGTTTCGATGCCGTACCCCCCTTTACTTTCAATTCAGAAGGGGGCGGCAGATTATCTTCAGTTGAAGCGTCATCTCCCTGATCCTGAATCTCGCCAGTGAAAACAATGAGCCTGCGGCCCCTGCCGAGCCAGCCGCTATATTTTTTAAAGCTGTTTTTGTTCCAGTTTTCCTCAAGAACGATACACCTGTGAAGGTCCTTATCATAATCGAACTGGCGTATTACAAGCATATAACCCATTTTTTTAAGCAGTAAAAACAGCAGGTCATGCTTTTCATATTTCAGGTACCTGTCATAAGGGACCCTGGTTTTCGGGATTGAAGGCTTTAATAAAGGTAAGAATATAATAATGACAAAAACGACGGAACTTACTAAAACCGATATAAACAGGATTACAAGCGCCTTTCTCATAACCTGACGCCCCTCAGAACCTCAAACTCTTTCATGCAGGCTTTGTACTCCCCCCCGGATGCCTCATGGCTGTCAAAAAGCACCCTGTCTGCAAAATCGCAGATGTTTTTAAAGGAATCCCTGAGTTCCGGATTTTTTATTCCCGTGTAAACCATGAAGTTAGTCATCCCCTTGCTGTAAGGTAGACCGGATTTCGAAATGTTTAAAATGGATGCCCGGTATAAATATAAAACCGCGTCTGAAAATTTGCCCTCACTCGCCAATTTTCCTGGAATATCCGGGTCATACGGCTCGATTTTCAGCTTTTCCTCCCTCTCGCGTTCCCCGAGATTCCCATATACGCCTAGCGATATCCTCTCCGATACAAAATATATCACGGCTGCGGCAAACACCGTTATAATCAGAATTATTAAGCCAGTGCTTGCGTTCCTGATAATGAGCTGCAGGATTCCGGGGTTTTTACCCATTGAAAACAGGGATCTGTTACTGCCGAGATTGTTTGTTTTTTCAAGAATTTTAACAATCTCGCCGGCAGATTTTTTAACTTCATCATGCCCGGGTGTTTTTTGAAAAGTATTGCAGCCCGACAGCAGAATGGAAAAAGAGAATGCAAGAAGGAATAATTTATAATTTTTCATCTATATCTTTTTTATCCCCGCTTTCGATATAATCATTAACCATGCTTTCAACTCCGAAGCCTTCATGTTTTATCTTTAAATTATAAAATATGGTGATGATCAGCGCTTTGCCGATCGCGCCTATAAAGAGTGTGCACAGAATATAAAACACAAAATATATTATAACTGCGGCGGATGAAAACACGCCTAAATCGCCAAGGAACATGGACAGGACGCCGAACAGGAGACCTATTATTCCTCCAATGACCATGCCCATGATCACCAGCAGCAGATAGGCCCCTGAAATACCCATTATATTATAATTGGCAAGGGTAAAAGCCCTTATTACTGCCTTGCCCCCTGTCCTGTCCTCCCCGAGGATGACTGGCGCCACCATCTGAAAAACAACTATGCCGTAGATCATAAATATAAATATGCCGATGCCGCTGGCAAACATTATCAGGGCAAAAATTCCTACGGCCCCCGTCTGAATAGCAAAACCGCCTATGCCGAATGTCAGCGCGGCAAGTATGCCCAGCAGGATAAATGAGCCTATGAAAAAGGCTATTGCTATACCGGCCATCGGAAGAACGCTGAACAGAAGGGAAGGAGTCTTTTTCCAGACTACGCCTATCGACTGCTTTATTTTCCAGTCCTCTCCCATGAAGGTCCTGAGGAAGAGGTGGTTTAAAAGACCGTTGTAAATTATATCCGCGATGAATAATACCGCCAGAATGGCAAACGATATGGAGATAAGAGCCGCGGGCCCTATTTTTGCGATGAAATCGGGCCAGGAATTCAGCCAGTAATCCATTGATGTAATATTTGCCCTGGCCATATTCTCCCATCCGTAGAGGCCCAGGAAAATAGCGGCTGATATTCCTGCAATCAAAAGAATGAACACAAAAAACAGCATCGTAATAACCAGGACATCCTTGAATTTACCAAAACTCATCCGGAAGGCGTTATCAAAAAGTGTGCCGATTGTCATAGCCCTCATCTCATTCTTCATCATCATCTCCTTTTAAAATCTTTACCGGCGGCTTGAAGATAATATATTTCAATGAAAAGAATACGATCAGGGCCAGGCTTGACAGAGCGACTGAAAGTTTTATCCAGTAAGGCGCTTTAGTAGGCGATAAAAACCCCTCGATGAAAGCCGCCAACAGGATGGACAGAGCGCCTGTAAATAATACGGGCGTTAATTCCCTGGCTTTTTCCGACAGGGCTATTGCCCTCCCGCGGCTGTTTCCATGGATAAGAGACAGCCCCATGGCTAATCCTGCCCCGGCTGTAAGGCAGAGGCCCATGAGCTCAAAGGCGCTGTGCGCGGTTACAAACGCGAAAAGGTTTTTCCCGTAGCCGGAAGAAACCACAAGGCCGAATACCGCGCCGAGTGTAAGCGCATTATAGCATACTATAATGATAGTTCCGGCGCCGAAAGTGATGCCGAGCACAAAACTCATGAACCCGATCGATATATTATTTCTGATATAAAACCCCGACATTTCTATGTTGCTGTAAACGTCCCGCTTTTTACTGATGTCCCCGCTGTACGACTGCTTCATCATTGTAATAAGATTTTCAGGGAGCACATTGGACGCGTATTCAGGGTTTCTCAATATGGTAATAAATGTAATAAGCGCTATTGAAAAAAACATCGTAAAGACAAACGCAATCGGTTTAATATTCTTCCTGAAAGATATTGAAAAATCCGAGGTAAAAAATCTGATAATATCGTTTATGGTTTTTTTCGGCGGAGAATAAAGTATATTATGTGAAAAACGGACCAGCCCCATTATATAATCCACAGTGTCGGGAGATAATTCAAGAGTTTTTGCAAGCTCCGAATCCGTGCACACATGCCTGTAAAGGTCTGGAAAATCCCTTATTTCTTCGCCTGACAGGGATGATACCCTGCCGTTGTGAGCTTTTTTAATAATAGCTTCAAGCCTGCACCAGTAATCTTTCCTTTCCTCGACAAAGCGTTCCGATTTTGTCATTCCTTCCATTCAATAATCCTTGTGGCTATTATAGATTTTTTGAATATAACCGAGGCTGTCGGTATATTCATCTTCATCCTGCAGATTTTCATGTATTTTTTCGGCTAATTTATCTGCAAGATCACTGCGCTTTTCCGGGCTTATTTTATCAAGGTTGTTAATGAAGTTTCTTATGACAAAAAGTTCGTTCTCTCCAAGTTTTCTTCCTAAAATTTTTTCACCTGCAGAAATCTCTTTTTCGAGAGCGAGAAGGGAAAAATCCGGCATTTTAAAACCGCCCTTTTCTTCGTTTATTACAATGGTTCCTGCAACAAGGTCCCCTATTCTCCTGAAATCCTTGTTAAGTATTATAGAGAAAAACGCGCCGAGGTAAAGAGATGCCTGCTGATCGAAAACCCTTATAAAGTTTCTTAGAATAACCGATGTCGCATCGAGAGGCTTTCCCGAATAACTTATGACTCTCAGTCCGAATATGATCTTCCCGGGTGTTCTTCCATTCAGGAATATTTCAAAAAATATGAAATAAAACCACTGCATGACAAAATCCAGCACCATGATAAAGAAAACGCTCAGGCTCGACAGCACCGATCCTCCGGCGAGAGCCCGGAGCGGGTTTTTCCCGGCAGCCATGTGGATGATATTGAATATCCCGAGCAGGATAACTGCAAGGTAAATTGCGGTATAAATGAGGGCAACATCCACTATAAGAGCAAGCAGCCTGGAAAAAGGGCTCGCAATCCTGTAAAGGACCCGGATCTGCTCCGGCGATTCAATGCTGACCATGCCGCTTCTTGAATATGTCGCGATAAAAGCCCCCAGGCAGCAGCTGATTTACAGGTCAATCAGCCTGGCTGATTCGATTATTTTAATCGGAGGTATAAGAATAGTCAAAAGAATTGTATTTTGACAACAGGCCGATACAACCTAAGCTAATCGATTCTTTTTTGGATGATATGTTAAAAACCATGCTAAAATAAAGAGGGGCAAGGAAATGTTTGACGACCTTCCTTGCCCCTAATAAACACCTAAAAGGTGTAAAAACTAG
>Ga0181520_10001070_pt1 | contig 57294 bp, 61 predicted proteins | sample PEATcosm2014_Bin_29_FD_132451 | JGI IMG/M metagenome (GOLD analysis project Ga0181520, IMG submission 132451) | Peatland microbial communities from MTU Mesocosm Facility, Houghton, MI, USA - PEATcosm2014_Bin02_30_metaG | ecosystem: Environmental > Terrestrial > Soil > Wetlands > Peat | place... | reverse complement strand
GTTGTTCGACCTCCTGCAATGGGTGCTACCCATCTCATTCGTTCTTGATTGATATTTTCAGCCATATGGATCGACATTCCCTGATTCTAGGGGAATCCGCCATATGTGTGTGCACATTACAAACAGTACTTGTTCTTTTTTTATAGTCTGTTATAATCATTTTCAATGAGGCGCCATCCAGGCCTATTTTTATCGCTTATCGTCATCCTCGCAATTATCGCGGGGGTTTTCGTGTATCCGAAGGGTTTGGGCAAAAAAGTGGAGCCGTGGAAGCTCGGGCTTGATCTCGTGGGCGGAAGCCACTTGGTCTATCAGATCGACCTTTCGAATGTTTCGTCCACGAATCAGAGTTCTGTTGTTTCCGGCTTGCGCGACGTGATCGAAAAGCGCGTGAACCTGTTCGGCGTCAGCGAGCCGAACATCTACACCTCGCAGAACGGGAATCAGGCGCAGCTCTTTGTGGATCTCGCCGGCATCAATAATGTGAGCGATGCCATCAACGAGATCGGACAGACGCCGCTTTTGCAATTCGCGGAGGTTGATACGACCGGCTCGACGACGCAGTATGTGCAAACGAATCTGACGGGGCAGTACATTACCGGTGCGAAATTGACATTTGATCAGACGACGAACGCGCCGCAGGTTTCGATCTCGTTCAATACGGATGGTGCGACCATTTTCCAGGAAATGACAAAAGCCAACATCGGCAAGCCGCTCGCGATATTTTTGGATGGCCAGTTGATCGAGGCGCCGGTGGTTCAGCAAGAGATCTCCGGCGGGCAGGCGGTCATCAGCGGGGGATTCACGGTTGCCACTGCCCAGCAGCTGGTACAACGGTTCAACGCCGGCGCACTGCCCGCGCCGATCACGCTCGTGAGCCAGCAGACGATCAGCCCGTCGCTCGGCACCAACTCGTTGAATAAAGTGATGATCGCGGGCCTCATCGGCACATTGCTCGTGATGCTCTTTATGATCTTCTACTACCGCCTGCTCGGCGTCTTTGCCGCGCTTGCGCTCATCATCTACATTGCGCTCACCCTCGGCGTATTCAAAGTGATTCCGATCACGCTCAGCCTCGCGGGCCTCGCTGGCTTCGTGCTTACGATTGGCACCGCCGTGGACGCGAACGTGCTTATTTTCGAGCGCATCAAAGAGGAGCTCAAGCGGGGATTGCCAAAATCCTCGGCCATCGAGGAGGGATTTCGCCGTGCGTGGCCGTCCATCCGCGATTCGAACACCTCGACGATCATCACATCGATCATTCTCTACTTCTTTACCTCAAGCTTTGTGCAGGGCTTTGCGCTCACGCTCCTCATCGGAACGCTCGTCAGCTTGTTCAGTGCCATCACGACCACGCGGCTCTTCCTTCGCTTCTTCCTTAAGGACGATAAGGCGCCCGTCAAAGCGTAAATTATTATTATCATGCTCAACATTGTAGGACATAAAAAAATCTGGTTCACCATCTCCATCATCCTGGTGGGCATCGCCGTGCTTGCGATTGCGACGTTCGGGTTCAAGGAGAGCGCGGAGCTGAAGGGCGGAACACTATGGGAGTTCACGGTTTCCGGACAGAATCTTTCCGTGACCGACGTGCAGAACGAACTGAGCAATAATTTGCATATCGCCGATGCGGAGGTGAACCTTGATAACGGCAACCAGTCGTTCCTTGTCCGCTTCGGGACCATTGATGAAGTGACGCATCAGCAATATATAAGCGAACTCACGGCTCTGTGGCCATCATTCAAAGAATTGAGCTTCCAATCCATCAGCGCTTCGGTGGGAACCAACCTGCGCAACAACGCCATCATCGCGATCCTCCTCGTACTCGTCGGCATCTCGCTCTATATCGCGTTCGCGTTCCGGAAGGCGTCGCGGCCGATCAGTTCGTGGAAGTACGGCTGGATCACGCTGCTCACATTGTTCCATGACGTCGCGATCCCCGCCGGCATGCTTGCCATCCTCGGTCATTTTGCGAACGTGCAGATCGACTCGGATTTCATTGTTGCGCTGCTTGTCGTCATGGGATTTTCGGTGCACGACACGATCGTGGTCTTTGACCGCATCCGCGAGAATCTTCTGAACCATCGCGGCAAGGTGCCGTTCTCGACGATCATCAACGACAGCGTCAACCAAACGCTCGCACGTTCTATCAACACCTCGCTTACGCTCATCCTCGTGCTTCTCGCGCTTTACTTCGTGGGTCCTGCGGACCTCAAGTATTTCGTCCTTACGCTGCTTGTGGGAGTGGTAACGGGTATCTACTCGTCCATCTTCATCGCAAGCCCGGCGCTCGTCCTCACGAGCCGGAACGAGAGCGTCTAGGGGCGGGCCCTGTTGACGGCGCTTGCAGTTTAGTTTAATATGAAGTACAATAGGAGAGGATAAATCAAGCAGGAAGTCCAGTCCGCGACCGGGAGCTTGACAAATATTTATAGATAATATACAATATCAACGTTATAAAAACATGGCATCGATCGTAAAACTTATCACCACATCACTGAATGGCTTGAACCCCCGTCAAAAGGAGGTTATTACGGCGCGTTTTGGTCTGGACGGAAAGACGGACGGAGAGACGCTCGCCGCGATCGGCGACCGGTTGGACGTTACCCGTGAGCGCGTGCGCCAGATTGAGAACGGCGCAATCGTGCTCGTGAAGGCCAATATTGCAAAGAATCCAGAGGCGGACGTGGTATTGGAGAAGGTAAAGAAGTTCATCGCCGGGCGCGGAGGGGTCTCCGCAAAGCCGGAGGTCGTTCGCTATGCGGCAACGCTTGCGAGCGGTATGCGTGAGAATCATCTTGATTTTCTCGCCGAAGCGTCGGGCGTGTTCAACCTTCACCGCGAGGACGATGCATTCAAGCCTTTTTATTATGTGAGCGACAAAGATCTTAAGACGGCAAGCACGTTCGTGAACGGCTGGGTCGGCTTTTTGAAGTCCCATAAAGAGAAGGTGTTCACGGATTCGTATCAGGTGCAGCTCGCGAGCTTCGTTAAAACGAAGTCGGTCGCACAGGAGATCGCCGAAAATTATTTGAGCATTTCGAAGCAGATCGACAAGAACCCGTACGGCGATATGGGGTTGAACGAGTGGCCCGAGATCAATCCGGCGACGGTGCGCGATAAGATCTACCTCGTGCTTAAAAAGAAAGCCGAGCCACTGCATTTCGAAGATATCGCGACGCATATCAATAAAGTTGGTTTTGACGACCAGACGGCGCTTGCGCCCACCGTGCATAACGAGCTCATCAAAGACAGCCGCTTTGTGCTCGTCGGCCGCGGCATGTATGGCCTTAAGGAGCATGGATACGAGCCGGGCACTGCGCGCGAGGTCATCGCCAAGGTACTGAAGACGAAGGGTCCGCTCAAGGCGAACGATGTCGTGACGCACGTGAATGCTCAGCGCTTCTTTAAGCAGAACACGATCCTCATTAATCTCCAGAATCGGAATTTTTTTGAGCGCATGAATGACGGTAGGTATCGCGTCCGGGAAGCATAGACCGGGTGCTATCGCTGTCCGCTCTTTTTGCACTTTAGCCGTTGAAAGTTGATAATTGTATATATGGTCACTATATTCTGGGGCGTCATCCAAAGCATACTCGTCGTCTGGGGGGTGGTGTGGTGGATCGTTCTGCCGATCATCGCCATCATGATCTTTTGGGAGGCATGGATGCTGCACCTCCATTACCAATGGGTCACCGGCATAAAATGGAAACTCCTCGAGATCAAAGTCCCAAAAACCATTCTTAAAACGCCGAAGGCGATGGAGCAGATCTTTGCCGCCGCGCATGCGCCGTATACGTACGGTATTCCGGCATACAACAAATACTGGAAGGGGCAGGATGAATATTGGATGGTCTTTGAGCTCATCGGTCGCGCCGGGGAGACGCATTTCTATCTCCGCGTGCCGTCGCAGTTCCGCAATATGATGGAGTCGGCGATCTATGCGGCATATCCCGAGGCGGAGATCACCGAAGCCGAGGATTATCTGGAGGAATTACCGCACGTCCTTCCGAACGACACGTTTGATATTTCCGGGTTCGAGGAAGTTCTGCGGCATGAAAATTATCTGCCGATCCGCACCTATCCGATGTTCGAGGAATCGGTGGAGGAGCACCGCATCGATACGATTGCGCCGCTTATGGAGGCGATGTCGAAACTGAAGAACGACGAGCAGCTTTGGTTCCAGATGCTCGTCAAGCCGACGGGCGAGGCCTTCCGCCAGGAAGGGGAAAAGGAGATCAAAAAATTATTGGGCATCGAAGAGCCGAAGAAGGTAAGTATGTGGCCGAAGTTCGATCTTGGCATTACCGCGGCCGAGGCGATCCGCGGTCCATTCCAGCATCCCGGCGAAGCGACGCCGAGCAAAGAGCAGCGACAGGAGAAGCTGCCGCGCTTTTTGATGACGCCGGTGGACAAGGAACGGGCGGATGCCATCCATCTCAAAATTTCCAAGATCGCGTTCGAGGCGACGCTGCGTTTTATGTACGTGGAGAAGCGCGAAGGCGCGGTGGATTCCGGTCATACCAATTCCATTCACGGGTTCATCCGTCAGTTCAATACGCAAAATTTGAATTCATTGAAGCCGAATAGTCCCACTTCCACCGCCTCATATTCCGTGAAGGGGCTTTTTAAGCAGACCCGCATCCGCGCCCGCAAACGATATCTTTATGAGAACTATCGGCATTTTTCGCCCGCGCATCACGAGTCGATCCTTAATATAGAGGAGCTGGCGACCGTGTTCCACTTCCCGTTGACAGTCGTGTCGACGACCGAGCTTGAAAAGGTGGAGTCGCGCAAAGGGAGCCCGCCGGCGTCGCTTCCTATTATCGAGGAACAATAGGATAATTACTGCATGGCAAACGGAAAATCACCAAACGACATCACGCCGATCGGCTACCACAACTATCGCGGTAACGCCGATCAGAAATTCGGCGTCAAAGTGGACGATCGCCGCCGCCACGTATACGTGGTGGGAAAGACCGGCGTGGGAAAATCCACACTCCTCGAGAATATGGCGATCGCGGACATCGAGGCCGGCCGCGGCATCGCGTTCATCGATCCGCACGGCGAGTCTGCGGAGAAGTTGTTGGACTTCATTCCGGAAGAACGCCTGGACGACGTGATCTACTTTGATCCGTCGGATATGGAGTATCCGATCGCGTTCAATCCGATGGAGCAGGTGGGCAACGAATTCCGGCACCTCGTGGCGTCCGGCATCATGGGCGTGTTCAAAAAGATCTGGGTGGACGCATGGTCCGCCCGTATGGAATATATTTTAAATAACACGCTGCTCGCACTGCTCGAGCTTCCAAACTCAACGCTGTTGGGTGTTTTAAGGATGTTCGCCGAGCCGCCGTACCGCAAGAAGATCGTGGACAACCTTCAGGATCCGGTCATCAAGGCGTTCTGGCAGAACGAGTTTGCCCGCTACAGCCAGAAGCTCGAGACGGAAGCGCTCGCTGCCATCCAAAATAAAGTGGGTCAGTTCGTTTCCAATCCGCTGATCCGTAACATTCTTGGCCAGTCGCGCTCCACTATTAATATGCGCGAGATCATGGACACGGGGAAGATTTTTATCGTCAATCTTTCAAAGGGAAAGATGGGGGAGGACAATTCGGCTCTGCTCGGCGCCATGATCATTTCGCGGCTCCAATTGGCTGCAATGTCGCGCGTGGACATTCCGGAGGACAGACGCCGCGACTTTTATATGTACGTAGACGAGTTCCAGAACTTTGCGACGGATTCCTTTGCGAGCATCCTTTCCGAGGCGCGCAAATACCGTCTCTCGCTTACGCTCGCGCACCAGTACATTGGCCAGCTCGTGACGAACGACGGCAACACAAAAGTGCGCGACGCGGTGTTCGGCAACGTCGGTACGATCATCACGTTCCGCGTGGGCGCCGCCGACGGTGAGTTCCTCGAGAAGGAATTCATGCCGGAATTTTTACAGAACGATCTCGTCAATCTGGCGAAGGCGAATATTTATATAAAGTTGATGATCGACGGCGTGTCCTCCAAGCCGTTTTCGGCGACGACGCTTCCGCCGCACATCCAGCCGCTTCAATCATATAAAGACATCATCATCAAGAATACGCGCGAGCATTACGCGGTGCCGCGCGCAATTGTGGATGCGCGGATCGCGAGCGAGTGGAATACCAATAGCGAGACCGCCATCAATGAGAAGATTGGGCGGCGCGACGAGAAGCCGCTCTCGCAAGTGCTGCGTCCGGCTGCCGGCGCATCATTGCGCGGCGATGACCGTCCGCGCGATCGTTATATGCCGCCCCGGACGGCGGCGCCATCTTCAATAACGCGTTCCACGACGCCCACATCTGCATCCACATCCGCATCCACGCCGGCGCCGGCGCCGCGATCCGTTTCACGACCAATCGCATCTGCGCCCGCATCGCCGGCGCCTACGCCGCCCGTGGCACGAACTTCGCGCGATCCAGAGCCGCCGCGCGCCGTTATTGAAAAGCAGCCGATCGCGCCGTCAGCCACGCCTGCCGCAGCAGCTTCCGCTCCCGCTCCGGTGCCCAAACAATTCATCCGTCCGAAAGTTGATATCCAAGAGCTGCGCCGCTCGATCAATGAGTCGCTAAAGAAGCAGGCGGAGGGTGGGATGCCTGCTGCGGCATCGACGCCCGCACCAGCAGCGGCAACGCCGGCAGCACTGGAGGTTGCGGAACATACTCAGATAAAGACGGAGCCGCCCGGAGGGCATTCGAAGTAATGCGCTTTCACATCCTTACGATCTTTCCCGGCATGTTCGATTCGTATTTTAAGGAATCGCTTTTTAAACGCGCCCAAAAAGCGAAGATCGTTTCGGTGCGCGCGTATGATCTCCGTGCGTTTACCAAAGATAAACATAAAAAAGTGGATGATCGGCCGTTCGGCGGCGGTCCGGGAATGGTGGTGAAGATCCAACCCGTCTGGGATGCGGTAAAAAAACTCAAAGCCAGGTCATTAAAAAAACATAAAACCCGCGTGATCCTGTTTTCGACCCGCGGAAAGCGCCTTAACGCAAAGATGGCGCAGCGCCTCGCGCGGTACGACGACCTTGTGTTGATCTGCGGGCGTTATGAAGGCGTTGACGAGCGCGTGGCGGAGCACATTGCCGACGAGGAGGTCTCGATCGGGGATTATGTCTTGTCTGGCGGCGAGATCCCGGCTCTCGTGCTCATGGAGGCGGTGAGCCGGCACATCCCGGGATTTTTAGGAAAGGAAGAATCGCTCGAGGAGGTCAACGGTTCGTTCCCGACGTATACCCGTCCGGAGGTCTTTTTTCCCGCAAGGGGGAAAAAATGGAGTGTGCCGCCGGTACTGCTCTCCGGCGACCATAAAAAGATCGCCGAGTGGCGCAAGGGTTTGCGAAACGCCGAAAAATAGGGTATCATATGGGCAGCAACTCAAAATCATCAAAGCAAGAAGTAAGGAGCGTGTTATGCGATCAAAATCGCCTGAAGAGAAGGTGCGTGCCTACCGAGCTTTTTTCCAGGGGTTGCTCATTGCGGCACTAGCGTTCGATACCCTTGGCTTATTGCTCTCATCCCATACTTCGCCCGCCATCGTTTTTGTTTTAACGGCGGCAGTATTATTAACGACTGCTTTCGCAAGTTCTGAATCACAATTTGCAAAAGAAGTTGAAGTGATCGACCGATTCTGCCGCGAACGGAAATGCGGTTACGATGCCTATCCGGTCAACCGTTCCATGTGTGACGACCTTCGGGGAGATGAAGGAATACTCCTTGAACTGACAAAATGTGCAACCATGGTCATCGATGAGCGGAACATGATCGATCGGTGTTGGAATGACAAGGACCTCCAGGGCGAGAAGGCTGCCAAAGTGCGCGAACAGAATGCGCGGGAAGCATTCCGTGAGCGATGGCAGTATTATCGGAGCGTTGGAGGGTTCGGCATTTTGCCGTTCAAAAATCCCGTCAAGCAAACGGAATGGAAGGATGAGGAGGATTTTTTGACGGCAGTGTTGTGGGGCATGGCTTCGCTTCGATATAATGCGATCGGGCAGAGATATGCCTAGTTTGTTTTGCCAGCATCTCCGGCGCAGCCTTTTCAAAGACTGCGCCGTTTTTTTTATCTTCTTTTAATCCTACTCGGTTATGATGGATGGCATGCAATTATCCATGAGAGTGGGGGATATTTCTTTTGGCGCCGCTGCGGCGTTTCTCTTTGGGGTGTTTGCGACGAATATGGGTTGGAATCTATGGGCGTTGGGCGTGATCGGATTGTTTTCGCTCGCGGCGATCGCGCTTTTTCTCCGGCGCACAAATTTGTGGAAGATGGCGGCGCTCGTTCTCTCTGTCGCCGCGGCCGGCACTCTTTATTATTTTGCGTTTGTTCATTGGGAAGCGGCGCGTACACATGTGCCAACCGGAAAGCAGACCGCGCTTTTTGCGGTCGTCACCGAAGAGCCAAAACTCGCGGGGAATTTTATGATGCTCGTCGCTTCGCTATCGCGTCCCTATGCCGGCACCGTGGATATTTTTACATCGCCGAACAGCAACCAGTTCCACTATGGAGACGAGGTTTGGATGCAAGGAACAGTAACTCCGTCGGAAGATGTGGGTGAGCCGCCAGCAATGTTTTTGCCACGGCTGCGTGTGGTCGCCGAACATCAGGGATGTTGGCTGAAAGCGATGGTCATTGGTTTCAAGGATCTTATTGCGCAAAAGATAGTGCAGCTATTGCCGGCGGATCAGGCGTCGCTTTTGGCGGGGATTCTGATCGGCACCACCGGCACGGTAAGCGCCGCGCTTAAGGCGCAGATGGAAGCATCGGGAACGACGTATATCGTCAACATGTATGGATATAAGATCGCGATCATCACCGCCGCGCTTGCGGTGGCGCTGAAGGATCGCGTGCCGAGAAAGCTATTGTTATGGCTGACGCTTGCCGTGATAGCGCTTTTTGTGTTCGCGTCCGGCGGCGCGATCTCCGCGGTGCGCGCGGCGATCATGGGTTCGTTCGCCGTCGTCGCGCGCGGCACGGGGCGGGTGTTCAGCGCGCGGAACGCGATCACGTTCTCCGCAGTCGGCATGGTTGCCCTGAACGCGACGCTGCTTACGGATGCCGGCTTCCAATTGTCGTTCCTCAGTTTTCTCGGGATCTATTATCTTGGCCCGCCGATCAATAATTATTTTCACTGGACGGATGGGGGAGCGCTCCAATGGAAGGAGCATGCGATGCTTTCGCTTACCACCAATCTTGCGATCCTGCCGGTCGCGATGAACACGTTCGGCGGATTTTCGCTGACGTCGCTCGTCTCCAATATTTTGATCATGATCCCGTGGCTCGCGGTGATCGCGCTCGGCACGCTCGCCGTCGCTCTTGCATGGGTGTCGCCCATACTTGCGTTCGGCGTCGTGCGGATCGTGAGCGTCCTCCTGCAGTACGAGCTTTTCATCATCCGTGTCTTTTCTGCCATCACGGTCGATCTGCCGATGGTGTTCGGTTCGGCATTGGTGATCGCGCTTTATTACGGGATATTGATCGTCTTTGCACATTATTATGCCGCGCCATCGCAAAAAGATAATTGACGTCGCGAGCGCAATCGTCCTGCTCGCCCTCATCGCGCTCGACGTCGCCGTCTGGAGGGATATTTTTTTGGGGTCTCACGGCGCGACGAATGCTGCGCGTATTTATTTTTTGCCGGTGACGCAGGGCGAGTCCGCATTGCTCGTTCTGCCGGGCGGCGTGACCCTGCTTACCGACGCCGGCGCCGACGACGGCATCGTGGATGATCTGCAAAAAGTGATGCCCGCAGAAGATGCGTCGTATATCGACCTCGCGATCATTTCATATCCGCAATCAGCCGACTACGGTGGTTACCAATATCTTCTCGATCATTACCGCGTCGGTGCGTTCATCTATAACGGCCGGAATGACAATGCATATAAAACGGAGTGGCAACAGCTGATGAATGTGATTACCGCAAAACATATCCCGCTCGTCACGGTCGGCGCAGGAGATCGCATCCATTACGGCGCCGCTCACGACGAGATCGACATCCTTTCGCCGGACGCCGCGTTCGCGCGCAGCCCGGAGCCGAGCGATACCGGCATCGTCCAGCGCGTGATCACGCCGGAATTTACCGCACTGCTCGCTGCGGATATCGGCACGAATGTGGAGGGCGCACTGCTCGCGCGGGGCGACAATGTAACGGCAACGATTCTTAAGGCGCCATTCCCCGGGCTTGGCACCGCGGCGGGGGACGCGTTCCTGCGCGTCGTCGCCCCGCGAACCATCGTCGTTGCGCCGGGTGCCAAGAACACCGCGAGCGCGCCAACGAAGGCGATGCTTGCACGTCTTGCGTCTTCAACAAAGGCGGCTATCGTCACCACCGGGCATGGCGCATTTTTGTTGTATAATAAGTAGACATGACACTTCTTATCAAAAACGTCCAGATCGTTGGCGGTTCGCGCGGCGCAACGAACGGCGTGGGCGTGGCCTCGGATGTCTTCGTGAGCGATAATAGGATCTCCGCGATCGGGAGTTTTCCCAATAAACGGGCCGACGTCGTACTCGACGGGCAGGGGGCGTATCTTTCCTCCGGATTCATCGACTGTGATACGAGCTCCGATCATTATCTTACGCTGTTCGACAGTCCGAGCCAGGAAGATTTTCTGCGCCAGGGGGTGACGACCATCATGGGCGGGATGTGCGGTTCATCGCTCGCGCCGCTTTTATACGGCAGTCTTGAGTCATTGCAAAAATGGGGAGACACCAATCGCATCAACGTAAATTGGCATACGATGGCGGAATTTTTGGCCGTAATGGATAGGCGTCCGGCAGCCGTGAATTTTGGCACGCTCGTGGGGCATTCCACCGTCCGCCGTGCGATCGTGGGCGACGCGCTTCGCGACCTTACCAAGAATGAGCTGGGCGTCTTTGCGCGCACGCTCGAAGCGGCGCTCGCGGAAGGCGCGTTCGGGCTTTCAACCGGACTCGGTTATGTGCACGCGCGAAAAACCCCGTACGCGGAACTGCGTGCGCTTGCGGAGATCGTAAAGAAATCCGACGGCGTGTACGCGACGCATCTTCGCCAGGAAACGGTTGGCGTAAAAGAATCGGTCGAGGAGACCATCAGGCTTGCGCGCGAAACGGGCGTCTCGACGCTCATCAGCCACTTTGCGCCCGTGGTCGGTGCGGAAAAGGAATACGAGGAAGCGCTTGCGCTCATCGAGAACCTCCCCGCGGATATCGACCTGCATTTTGATATTTCCCCGTCCACCAGTTCGCTCGTGCCCATTTACACTTTTTTGCCGGAATGGGTGCAGACGGGCGGCCTGGCGGTGATGGCGGCGAATATAAAAGACGAATGGCTTTTGCCGCGCATCAAAAAAGAGATTCCCGCGCTTGATGAAAATAATTTTATCGTGGCGCAGGCGCCGGGCAATGAATTTCTGGTAGGAAAGTCATTAAAGGAGATCAAGGATATTTACGAGATGAAAGACGGCCGCGACGCATTATTGCGTTTGATGCAGGCACTGCAATTGAAGGGCGGCGTGCTCTATAAGAATCTTGACGCCACGCTCATCGCGCGCGCGATCGGCAGCAAACGCAGCCTTATCGCTTCCGGAGCGCCGAGCATCATGGAGGGGATGTCCGAGAAAAAGCATTTCAAGTCCGATCGGACGACCGCAACATTTTCCGCGTTTCTGTCGCACGTCGAAGAGCATAAAACGATGTCATTCGATGATGCGATCCGCAAGATCACGCAAGCCCCGGCGCGCAAGTTCGGTATTGCCGGGAGGGGAGCGATCGCCGAGGGAAACTTTGCGGACCTCGTCTGCTTCCGCGGCGCCGAGATAAAATTTACCGTTGTGAACGGTCGCGTGGTGGAGAAAGAGAGCGAGTTCCAGTCGGCGCTTCCGGGAAAAGCGCTGCGTCATGCGCCGGCAAAGATCATCAATAAAAAATCCGCATAGCGTATGGCAAAAAACGGACGAAGAACCAGTGCCGGTGCCCCTGACTATTTTTTGATGGCGGCGCTGTGCATCCTGCTCGTCTTCGGGCTTGCGATGCTCGCGTCCGCGTCGTCCGACCTTGGCAAACAGTTGTTCAATAATAGTTATTATTACCTCGAGCATCAATTGGAGTTCGGCCTCACGATCGGCCTCGCCGGATTTTTGGTCGGTTACTTTGTGCCGTATTATAAATTCAAAAACGTGGCGTTCGTGCTTTTGCTCATCAGCATGGCGGCGCTCATCATGGTGTTCACGCCGCTCGGCACGGCGGCAAGCGGATCCACGCGATGGCTCCGGCTTGGCCCGCTCAGCTTCCAGCCTGCCGAGCTTATGAAGTTCACTTATATTTTATATCTTGCGGCGTGGCTTTCGAACGCAAAGTTCAAGCGCGCCACCGACTTTCAGTCCGGCCTTTTGCCTTTTGCGATCATCTCGGGCCTCATTGCGGTCCTTCTCATTCTCCAGCCGGCGACGAGCACGGTCGCGATCCTTCTTGGCGCGGGACTTATTGTTTATTTTGTGAGCGGCGCGCCATGGAAATATATCCTGGGGATCATCGGCATCGCGGTGCTCGGCGTTGCGATCGTCATCGTGGCGACGCCATACCGCCGCGCGCGCATCGAGGCCTATCTCCACCCGACGCAGAACCTGCAGGGGCAGAACTATCAGGTCAACCAGGCGTTGATCGCGATCGGATCGGGCGGACTGTGGGGTCAGGGATACGGCCAATCGGCCACCAAGGACAGCTATCTCCCAACGCCGATCGATGATTCGATCTTTGCCGTCGTGGCCGAGGAGCTTGGCTTTGTGGGCGCCGGCGCGCTCGTTGCGCTCTTTGCGATCGTCACGTTCCGCATGTTCTGGCTCGCGCGGCGCTCGGGGGACCAGTTCGGGCGCATGATCCTCATCGGGTTCGGCACGGTCATCGCGCTGCAGGCGTTCGTCAACATGGCGTCGATCTCGGGGATCATCCCGCTCACCGGCGTGCCGCTGCCGTTCGTGAGTTACGGCGGCACCGCGCTCGCGGTCTTCATCACAATGAGCGGTGTGGCGTTGAACGTTACGCGCTATAATTAACGGAATGCAATCATAAAAATATGGAAAAGTTTCGGGTCGTATTGACGGGCGGGGGCAGCGGGGGACACATCTATCCGCTGCTTGCGGTGGCGGAGGCATTGCAAAAACGGCTTGATGAGCTTAAAGCCCCGGTAGAATTTATTTATCTCGGCCCAAAGGACGCGTACAGCGCGTTGCTTTCCGCGCGCGGGATCTCGGTGCAACCGATCGCGTCGGGAAAGTTGCGCAGGTATTTTTCCGCCGATAATTTTTTGGATGCGCCAAAGTTTGTGATCGGATTTTTGCAGGCGCTTTTTAAGCTTTTTTTCATCATGCCGGATGTGGTTTTTTCCAAGGGCGGCACGGGAGCTCTCCCTGTTGTCGTGGCTGCATGGTTCTATCGCATCCCCATTGCCATCCACGATTCCGACGCCCAACCCGGACTCACAAACGTTACCTCCGGCCGTTTTGCCACGCGCGTATTCCTCAGCTTCGAGCGTGCCGCCGCGTATTTTAATGGCACTAAAGTGATGGTGACCGGCGCGCCGCTGCGTACAGAGCTCCTTGGCGAACGCGTTTCAAAAGAAGCGGCGAAGGAAATCATGGGGTTTGATAAATCCCAGCCGCTCACGCTCGTGCTCGGCGGTTCGCAGGGCGCGATGCGCATCAACGAATTTGTGCTCGCAAGCCTGCCGCAATTCGTTTCGCTCACTTCGGTGCTGCACCAAACCGGCGCGGGAAATTTTGATGAGGTGAAAAAACTTGCAGGCGTTGCGCTCGCGAACGCGCCGACGACCACCCGCTATGTTCCGATGCCGTATTTAAAGGACGCCGATATGCTGACCGCGTACACGGCTGCGGACGTCATCGTTGCGCGTTCGGGGAGCTCCGTGTGCGAGTTCGCCTCGTTCGGCCTCCCCGCCATCCTCATCCCGTTGACCGAATCCGCCAACGACCACCAGCGCGTCGACGCCTACGAATTTGCCAAGAACGGCGCCGCGGTCGTGATCGAAGAGGCGAATCTTCTGCCCGGCATCTTCTTTACCCAGCTCAAAAATATTCTGACCGACAACGACCTGCGCGCAAAGATGAGCACCGCCTCGAGCGCGTTCTTTATTCCCGGCGCTGCGGAAAAGATCGCAGAGGAGCTCATGCGGATAAGTTTAAAATAGCCCTAGCCCATTCCTCATTTTCGTGCTAAAATAGGGGAAATGGAAGCTTCGGCACCAAAATCGATTCGGGTGCGCTTTGCGCCGAGCCCGACGGGGCCAATCCACGTCGGCAGCGTTCGGACGGCGCTTTTTAGCTGGCTTTTTGCCCGCAAATACGGCGGCACGTTCGTGTTGCGTATTGAGGATACCGACAAAGAGCGCTCGGAAAAACGCTACGACGACGAATTGCTTCGGGGGCTTTCCTGGCTTGGCTTGAGCTGGGACGAAGGACCGCAGTCGGTGGGCGATGCAAGTCAGCTGGAGCTCGGCGGCGAGCGCGGCGAATTCGGCCCGTATCGCCAGAGCGAGCGCACGGCGATCTATAAAAAATATTTGGAGCAGTTGATCGCGAGCGGCGATGCGTATTATTGCTACTGCAGTAAGGAGGACATCGAGGCACAGCGTCAGATGATGCTCTCGCAGGGGCTTCCGCCAAAGTACAGCGGCCACTGCCGCACCGCGCCGCCGCCGGAAGGCAAGAGCCCGGAAGTGATCCGCTTCAAGGTACCGGAGATAAAAGTTGAGTTCAAAGACCTTGTGCGCGGGAAGGTCGTCTTCGATGCAGCGCTTTTCGGCGACATGATCATTGCAAAAGACCTCGACACGCCGCTCTATAACTTTGCCGTCGTGGTGGACGACGAGCTCATGAAGATCTCGCATGTGATCCGCGCGGAAGATCATCTTTCCAACACGCCAAAACAGATCCTGATGCAACGCGCGCTCGGGTTCGCGGAGCCGATCTATGCGCATATCCCGCTCATCCTCAACGCCGATCGGAGCAAGATGTCCAAGCGATTCGCGGATGTGGCGCTCATGAACTATCGCGAACGGGGATATGTACCCGAGGCGATGATCAACTTCCTGGCATTGCTCGGCTGGCATCCAAAGGGCGATAAAGAGGTCTTGTCGCGCGAGGAACTTATCGCCGAATTCGACATCGGCCGCGTGCAGCAGTCCGGCGCGATCTTCAACGAAGAGAAGCTTGATTGGCTGAATCGCGAGCATATGAAGGCCATGCCGCTTGCGGAAGTCGCCGCGCTCGCTGCGCCGTTTTTTGCAAAGAACAATATTGTGGTACGCGATGAAGCGCTCTTAAAGCTCGTGATTGCCGTGCAGATCCCGCGTGCGAAGACGCTCGAGGATCTTGCGCAAGCGAGCGCATTCTTTTTTGCCGTTCCGGATTACGAGCCGAACCTTTTGATCTGGAAAGATTCCTCCACGCTTAAAGAAGTTGTCGAAGTGCTTTCCGGCGCACGCACGGTGATCGCGGGCGTCGCCGCGGAAGATTTTACGCGCGAGACGCTCGCCGCCTGCCTGCCGTTGATCGTGGGGGATAAGAGCAGGGGAATCGTACTTTGGCCGTTGCGCGTGGCGCTCTCCGGCCAGGCGAACTCGCCGGATCCGATCGAGATCATGTCGGTGCTGGGTCGCGATGAGTCATTGCATCGCATCGACGCGGCGATCAAAAAAGCGGCGGCGTAGCTCCGTGCCGTGCCGTGCGCCAACGGCAAAGTGCTATAATAAAGGTAATGAAAAATGCCTTAAAGAACCGCGTGATGTTCTTTGGCGCAGCGACCGTAGGCGTGATCGCCGTTTTTATTTTCTCGATCGCTTTCTTCGGTGGTGTGCAAAAGGCACGTGCTTATGCGATCGGGTCCCTGCCGACCGATACTGGCGCTGGGACGGCCAGCGGGAGCTACGATTTCGGTGGCTCGCTCCAGAACCTCGTTTCGCCCTTTACCGGCTTTATTGATAGCTTAAAGTGGAACAGTAATACGACGATCGATACCCACGGCGAGAGTTCGGCGTTTCCGACCGTCAATTTAACGCCCGTCGTGGAAAACGGCGTGCAAAACATTTTGAGCCAATGGGGCAGCGAGTTTGATAATTGGTTCTACGGGGTAAGTGGCGTGCATCTGTCAGGGATCTTTTACGTTTTGCTGAATGCGATCGCGTGGACACTTGGGTTGGCGCAGAATGTGGTAAATTGGTTGCTGGGATTATTCCATTAAAAACTCATTAAATGAGGGACAAGGCTTTCCCGGGCATCTATCTGTCGTGAAAGCATTATTGTGCGACAGATAAGGTATTGAAAGGCCTCTATTCCCTAACGCCGTATGTTCTGGCACAATAGCCATACAAACCCATGTTCAAATACATCGGATATATTTTTCTCGTGATCTTTGTGGTAGCGATCGGTTATGACCTGATAGCCACCGGCGTCAATGCGCTGAACTCCCATTCGTTGTCATCTTTTTTGCCCTCCATCGCTCCGGCCGGCATCGCCGGTGCCGATACGGCCATCGGTTCCCTCACGTCAGTCGATTTCAGTATTTTCGACAAAGGCGGCGACGGATATAAGTACATCACCCAGGGCTATGGCCGTACGTCATACTCATACATGTACATCAACGACTGGCACAACGGCATCGACATTGCTGCGAACTACGGCGCGCCCATCTACTCGCCTACCAACGGGGTGGTCATCGCGGTCGGCGACCAGGACGATTTCTGTCCGCGCCGCGCGTTCGGTCGCTTTGTCGTTGTGGAAGACGACGCCAACCATCTCGTGCTCATGTTCGCGCACCTCGCCGACATTCCGGTGGCACCGCTCAAGCAGGTCAAAAAAGGACAGTTGATAGGCACGGTTGGCAATAGCGGTGACGAGACCGGGCCGCACCTCCACTTTTCGATTTTTGAGAGTGGCACGTTCAGTATGGCGCCGGCACACGGCTGCGGTCCGTATCCGCAGGGGCAGGATGTAAACCCGCTCAGCTATTTAGGGACGGTGTATCAATAATCTTTTTTTAATGGTTTTTCTGATGGCGCGGCGTTATAATGGTAACCATCAAGCATGAGCACCTCCTCTAATAAGAAATCGCAGCACATCGGAGTTCATTTCATCGGAATCGGTGGCATTGGAATGAGCGGCTTAGCCCGCTATTTTCTTACCCACGGATGGCGCGTTTCCGGCTCAGACGCCGCCAGGGGCATGATGACGCAAGAGCTTATAAAAGACGGCGTAAAGGTCAAAATTGGGCATAAAAAGGCCAATATACCGGCCGGTACGCAGCTTGTTATCTACAATAGGGCGATTCCTGCCGGTAACCCGGAGTTGGTAGTGGCGTTGGCGGATAAGAAAATGGTCACTATCCCCTACGCCCAAGCGCTGGGGCGGATTACCGAAGATTATCAGACGATCGCCATTACCGGTTCGCATGGTAAAAGCACCACGACCGCGCTCGCCGGGCTCGCGCTCATGCGCGCGGGACTGGACCCGACCATTCTGGTCGGTACAAAATTAACGGATCTCCACGGAAGCAATATCCGCGTAGGCAAAGGGCCGTATCTTGTGCTTGAGGCAGACGACTTTCATGCCGCATTTTTGGACTACTCCCCTGCCATTGCCATCGTGACGAACATCGATCGCGAGCACATGGATTTTTATAAAACATTTTCGAACGCGAAGCGGGCATTTTTAAAATTTTTAGGGAAGACGCGCGAGGGTGGCACTTTGATCCTTAATCGCGATGATGCAGCGCTCTATTCATTGAAACCCGCGATCATAAAGTTGGCGAAGAAAAATAATTTGAATGTCGTGTGGTTCTCGTTGCGTGGTAATGCGGCTGCGGCGCAAAAAATAAAAAAGATCATCACGATCTCCGGCGAGCACAATGTTTCGAACGCGCTTGCGGTGTTGAAGCTCGGCGCGATAGTAAAAATTCCTGAAGCGAAAGTTCTGGGGGCAATCGGTTCGTACCGGGGCGCGTGGCGTCGGATGGAGCTCAAGGGAACATTAAAAAATACTAAAATCCCGGTTTATGATGACTATGCGCATCATCCAACGGAGATCCGCGCCACGCTTGCGGCATTCCGCGAAAAGTTCCCCCGCTCCCCTCTTATCTGCGCGTTCCAGCCGCATCAGGCAAAGCGGTTAGAATTGCTCTTTAAGGATTTCATCGCGGCATTCGACGCGGCCGATGTCATTTTTATTTTGCCGCTCTATAAAGTGCTCGGCCGCGACGAGAAATACCCGCACGATTCCGAAGCGCTCGCTGAGGCATTGGCAAAGCGCTCTCCCGAAAAGCCGGTGTTCTATCTTTCTCAGCCGAAGAATATTCGCCGCGCGATCGAGACGGTCATTCGCGATGTACCGCTTAAGGAACATTTCACCCGACCCCCTGTTGTCGTCATGATGGGTGCGGGAGATATTTCTGATCTTACGGAAAAGTTGTTGAAATAATTTATTACGAAATACATGTCGCTATTTGACGAGTTCAAAGACATCAATGATTTTAAGGAGCAGTGCGGATATACGATCGACGGCGATTGGTATCCGCGCGTCACAAAGATCGTGACGATCAAAGCCAAGCCTGCGCTCTACTATTATTACGGCGAGGCAAAGAGCTACCGTGCAGCGAAGGAAGCCACGGAACGTTCGGCGGAAGAAGGCACGATGTTGCACGAGGCAGTGGAGGCGTTGCTTCTTGGCCAAACAAAAGAGATTCCGGAGGCGGTTGCGCCTGCGGTGCGCTCGTTCCAGGATTTTTTCGAGAAGAATCATATTGATGTGACGCCCGAGCTCGTTGAGCGCCGGATCGTCAATCGCGACCATCGTTATGCCGGCACGGTTGATGCTATTGCGCGCATCGGAGGAAAGCTTGGTGTGCTCGACATAAAGACCTCGCAGTCGATCTATCGCGATTATTCTTTGCAGACGTCCGCATACATGGACGCGCTCAAGAACGAGTTTGAGGATCTCTCCACGCGCTGGATCCTAAAGATCGATCAGATACAAAAATGCGTGCGATGTGGCGCGATCCGGCGCGTAAAAGGCGGCCGGGAAAAGATCAAGACCGATGGGAGAAACTATGCCATGCGCGGCTGCGTGCACGAGTGGTCGGAGCTGTATGGAGATATCGAATTGAAGGAATTCCCCTCCTGGCAGAACGACTTTACGGCGTTTTTAGGGGCAAAGCGATTATGGGAATGGGAGAACGAGGAGTGGTTGAAAAAGGCGGCGTATTTATAGTAATTGAATGGTTGGGTGCGGGGTAACTTTGTGCCGGCCTGGCCGTATCATTGTGCGGTATACGGTATAATTATCTTATGGGGTGCGGCACATCAAAAAGGTCGAAACTCGTACATGATGCCGTCCTTGGTAAGAAATAAATAAAAAATATACCTTTACTTATCATGTCAAAAACAGGAAAAATAGTTTTGTGGATCATCATCGTTGTGATCGTTGTCGGTGGAATTTGGTGGTGGCTTTCGGCTAAAACCCAAAGCGGTGCTCCTGCGGTAACGGCACCTGCATCAAATGCCACGTCGTCCTCCTACCCGCAGGGCAGTTCGGATCAGTCGATCAATCAGGATATGACGGACCTCAACGCGCAGATGAACGGTTTGAGCTCGGATAATGCGAGTGTCACACAGAGCATGAATGACCAACCGGTGCAGCAGGCGCAATAATGTAACCCCTCCCTCAAACATCATGAATAAAAAATACTTAACAATAGCAGCTTCGGTTGGTGCGACGGCAGCGATCGTTGCTTCCGCAGCGCTCCCCGCTTTTGCGCTTACCGCGCTTGGCGTCGGTGTGAATGCAAATGCATCGGCATCGATTTCTGCCGGTGGCACGAGAGTGGGCGTCGGCGCCGGTATTGCAGCGGCGGTTGCGGCACGTATCACGAATATCACGACTCGGGCCGATAAAGAGATCACTCGTCGCATCGATGCGCTTATCGCGCTCAGTACGCGGGTGAACGCGATGGTTCGGCTTTCCGCGACCGACAAGGCGAATTTGTCGTCGTCTATCCAAAGCCAGATCGCCGCGATGAATACGCTTCAGGCGCAGATCAGCGCTGACGCGACGGCGAACAATACGAGCAGTCTCAAGACCGACGTGCAGTCGATCACCTCCTCCTACCGCATCTTCGCGCTGATCCTTCCGCAAGGGACGATCGATGCCGCGGCCGACCGCGCGCTTACGATCGTTGGAACCATGAACGACCTTGGCACGAAGTTCTCGGCGCGGATCACCGCGGCGCAGTCAGCCGGAAACAACGTGACCGCGGCGGCGACCGCACTCGCGGACTTCAATGCGAAGGTTTCCGATGGCAGCACGCAGGCGAACGCGGCGATAACGGAGGTTGCCTCCCTTCAACCGGATAACGGCAATGCGACCGTCATGGCCTCGAACACCGCGGCCCTGAAGGATGCCCGCTCAAAGATCCAGGCGGCCCAGCAAGATTTTGTGGCGGCGCGAGCCGATGCGGAGACGATCATCAAGGCGCTTGCGACATTCAAAGTTTCTGCGAGTGCCAGCACGACGGCTTCGACGAGCGCACAATAAATAAAAAAACCGCAGATCCGCCTCCCGAAGATGGATGGTTCGGCGGACCTGCGGTTTTTTTAATCCGTTATTATTTTTTCTATTGCCACACCGTCGCTACGGGAACCGTTGAAGAGTTGGTCATCGTTGGTAGGCTTGATGTCGATTCGGCGATCGTGCCGATCTCTGCCGTCCACGCGCTGCTCGAGGTATTCAATCCATTGAAGATCAGGACATCCTTGCCGAGCGGGCCGGGCGCGCAACCGTAGTTTGCCGCATCGCCGCTCGCGGTAACGGGCAGCGTGCCAGTGAACGGCGTACAGAGCGTGCCATCGCTCAACTGCACAAGCCACGCCCAGTTGTTCGGCGCAAGCCCGGGCGGGACCTGCGGCGCGGGAAGCGGCTTGGTGAGTTTCAACACAAACGTGGAGGTCGAGACCGGCACCGTCGGGTTCACGCCGCAGAGAAGGCTGCTCGTGCTATTGGGGATCTGGAAGCACGGATCGCTGATGCCGTTTCCCACCGCACAGCGCCAGGCGTCGGTGCGGAACGGCGCGGCGATGGAATTCGTCCAGCAGGAGCCGCTTTCCGCCGGCGTGGAGGTTGCCGGAGGCGTGGGAGCGTACGCGATGATCTGCGTGGCCGGCACTGCGGGGGTATTTTGCGTTGATGTGGAGGTCGTTTGGTTCTGTGTCGGCGCAACAATATTGGAAGATGCAAAAAATTGGCCGACGCCGAACAGCACGACGAGCGCCAGCACCACCACGACAATTATTTTATTCGTCCGCTTCATATTTTTTTTATCTTTTACATCCTATCAGAGGAATTTGAACGTGCCGATGATATTCTGCATCAACGAATCCACCTTTGTCTCATTGAACTGTTGCAAGTTATAGGAAGAAGGATAGTTTGCGATCTGGCTCGAGTGGACGGTATATTCTACGGCGTAACATTCGCCTGCGTGAAGCGTGCGATAGCTTGTGGTCTCGTAAATATTCCCCGCACCCGCGTCGGATGATTTAAAAACGGTGAACAAGATCCCGTTGATGGTCGCGCTTGATGTTGCCGTTGCCGGTCCCCCGCTTTGGTCCGCCGTCATGCACCGTGCGATAGCGTTGTTGTTCTTACTTCCGCCAACGACGAGCGTCGCATCGGCAAAGTTCGTTTGCGGCTCGAACGCGCGTGGAATGGTAAGCGTGAAATATTTTATTCCCAAAGTACCGTTTGCGTCCAGACGCCAATCGGTTGAAGGTGTAATGGAATTATTATCTTGCGCGTCGAAGTCAATCGGGTACGCGATACTAAAGCCGCCTGCGGTGTTGTTCGCGTCGGTCTGCCACTCTGCGGGATCATTATAGTAGGCGTCGGTGGCAGTCTGCGAAGTTGATGTTGACACCGTGATCGCCGCCGGCATTTGACCGAGCGGTGCGATTAGTTTCCCATATTGCGCGCCATAATAAAATCCGATAAATGGCAACGCAACAAACAATGCCAGCGCGAGGATCTTCGAATACCACGTTACTTTATTCCATTCGATTTTCATACGATAAGTATACTCCTTTTTATTTGAAATGTTATGCGCTTTCGTCTATGCTGTGCGCAGGTACTTGTCCAAATCCAAACGATTTTCCGGAGGTTTCGCTGTGGAACTAAGGCATAACGTAGCGCTCTTCATCTGGGGATTGTCCGGTCTGCTCGCCGTTTCCATCAGCGCGACGGCGTGGTACGGTATATCCCTTTACTATCAGCGCAAAAAATGGGGATGGTATTCCCCGGTAACATTACGCAGGCACAAGCAATTGGTGAAGTTATCGTTTTTGCTGATGCTCGCCGCCGTTCTGGCTATCGAGGTTTCGGTATGGTCGTTCAGCCTGCCGCTTACCCTCTATTATTTCCAGGTGCATCGCCCGATACTCATCGCGTTCGGCGCCTTCTTTTGCCTGGCGTGCATCTTCAACGGCGAGCGGTCAAAAGGACACATGATCTTTGCGCCACCGGTATGGTTGTTCTATATCGCGACCGCGATCACGGGAGACATTCTGGTCTATCGCCTTCTCTGGTTGTGACCACGACCAAGGGCTTGTTCTTCACTGAACAGGCCCTTTTTTAATTAGTTTTTATAATTATTCAGTACCTTAACTACCTTGCGCATAGCCGATAGATATTCCCTATCACTGTGGTATAATAGTCGTATGAAGACACTATTAACAAAGTTCGGGTTCGGAAAAAAGAAACTTATTATTACCATTGTTATCGTTGTCGTCGTGGTGGCCATCGGCTATTTTTTTGTTGCGTCAAGGAACGGTAGTAAATATCAGTTTGTGAACGTTACCCGCGGAAGCATCACCGAGGTGGTGAGCGTGACGGGAAACACGACGCCAATCCAAAGCCTCGATCTTTCGTTTCAGACCGGCGGCACTGTTGCCGCGGTCTACAAGAACGCGGGTGATCAGGTGAGCGCGGGCAGTGTCCTGGTGCGGCTCGATGCGAGCGGCTTACAGGCTCAGCTTGCACAGGCACAGGCAGCCGTGGACGCAGCGCAGGCGACGCTGCAGAAGCTCCAGGCGGGATCAACGCCTCAGGCAGTGCAGGTTTCACAAGCCGCACTTACGTCGGCGCAGCAAACGCTTACCAATACCTATACGAGCATTCCGAACGCCGTAACCGATGCATATGCAAAGGCAAGTGACGCGGTGCGCAACCAGATAGGGACGTTCTATAACAGTCCCGATTCCAATAATCCCCAACTCACGTTTTCCGTGAGCGATTCGCAGATAATGAACGATGCGAATTCTGAGCGAGTTCAGGTCGGTGATGAATTGAATGAGTGGCAAACGGAGGTCAACGCGCTTTCTTCCGCAACCACAACATTCTCCACTTCCACGCTTGGTCAGGCGCTGCAGAACACCGCGGCGCATCTTTCCGTCGTCGCGACGATGCTGAACACCGACGCGAACGCCGTTGTGGATGAGACCGGACTTTCGGTGAGTGGCGCAGCAACATACAAGACGAACATTGCGAATGCGATCACCGAAGTGAATAGCGCATCAAGCGCGATCAACTCTATCCAGCAGAGCATCGCGTCGCAGGGCGCCGCGGTCGCGCAGGCGCAGGCGCAGTTGAACGTGACGCTCGCGGGATCCACCGCGGAGGATATCGCGGCGCAACAGGCGCAGGTGGAACAGGCCCAGGCGAACGCGCAGAGCATCCAGGTAAATATCTCGAACGCCACGCTCGTGTCCCCCATCGACGGCGTCGTTACGGTGCAGAACGCAAAGGTGGGGCAGATCGCGACGCCGGGGCAGACGATCACCTCGATCATTTCCGGGAATAATTTTGAGGTGGATGTGTACGTCCCGGAGACGGATATCGGCAAGGTGGCCGTCGGGAATCCCGTCGACATGACGTTCGATGCATTCCCTGGCGAAACGTTCGAAGGCAAGGTTTTCTATATCGACCCGGCGGAAACGATCCAAAGCGGCGTCGTGGACTATCTCGTTAAAGTTGCTTTCGTCACTCCCGACCCGCGCATCAAGAGCGGCCTTACCGCAAACCTCGATATCAAGACGCAGACGGCCACGAGCACGCTTATCCTTCCTCAGTTCGCCATTATCCAGAATGTGAGCGGCACGTACGTCGATGTTCTTCAGAACGGTTCGGAGGCGCAGATCCCGGTGACGCTGGGCATCCGCGACCAGAATGGCAATGTACAGGTCGCCTCGGGCGTGACGGAGGGCGAACAGGTCATCAACGTCGGGCTAAAAACACCGTAATCGGACCGCTTTTGGATGATCGAAGTCAACGACCTTAAAAAAGATTACATCGATGAAGGCGAGGTCACGTCCGCGCTTCGCGGCGTTTCGTTCACTATTCATAAGGGTGACTTTGTCTCGATCATGGGGCCGTCGGGCTCCGGCAAATCGACGCTTGTGCAGATATTGAGCTTCCTCGACCGTTCGACCGGCGGAAGCTACACGTTCAACGGCAAAAAGATCGACGATCTTTCCGACGTCGAGCTTGCGCACATCCGCAACAAGAGCATCGGGTTCGTCTTTCAGTCATTCAATCTTTTGACACGGCTCAGTGTGTATGAGAACGTGGAGATCCCGCTCATCTATTCCGATGTGGATCCGGCGGCGCGCAAAAAAATGATCGAGACCGCGGTGCACAACGTTGGCCTTGATGAAAAGCTGTACGTGGAGACCGCCAAGCTTTCTGGCGGGCAGAAGCAGCGCATCGCGATCGCCCGTGCGCTCGTGAACGACCCGGACGTGATCTTTGCCGACGAGCCGACCGGAAATCTCGATTCGGTTTCCGGCGCGCAGGTGATGGACATCCTCGACGGCCTGAACCAGGCCGGCCGCACGGTGATCCTTGTGACGCACGAAACGAATACCGCCGAGTTCGCCGACCGCATCATCCGGCTGCGCGACGGCGCGATCGAGAGCGACACGCCGGTACACAACCCGCGGCATTCAAAGAATCAATTCTTTAAATGATCATTAACTATTATTTGACATGCGCGTAAGCGATCTCATCAAATCATCCAGGGCGACGCTCAAGCACGGCAAAATGCGGTCGTTACTGACCATGCTCGGCATTGTGATCGGCATCTCGTCCGTGATCATCCTTATGTCCATCGGCGCGTCTGCGCAGGATTATATTTTGAGCCAGGTGCAGGGGCTCGGCTCGAATTTGATCATCATTATTCCCGGTGGGACGAATAATGGAAAGTTCTCATCCCCTGCCTCGGCGCAGGGCATCATCGTGACGAGCCTGAAACAGCAGGACGTGGATGCGCTCGGTCGCGATCCTTCGGTGGCGGCGGTGACGGAAGAATCGCGCGGCCAGGGCGCCGCATCGTTCGGCGACAACAGCGAGACGATCACCTTCGACGGCGTGCCGGCGAACTTCTTTACGGTGCGCAACTTTGTGGTGCAGAACGGATATCCTTTCACCGATGCCGACGTGAGCGCGTACAACCACGTGGCCGTCATCGGCTCCTCGCTCGCAACCACGCTCTTTGGCGCCGGATCGGATCCGGTCGGGCAATTCATTCAGGTCAAGAACGTCCAGTTCCGCGTTGTCGGCGTGCTTGAGAAGAAGGGCACCGGCGCGTTCGGCATCGACCAGGACAATCTGGTGCTCGTGCCGATCACGGTCGCGCAAAAACAAATGCTCGGCGTGGATTACTTTACCGACGTGATGGTGCAGGCGAACTCCTCATATAATATCGACTTCGCGAAGGCGCGCGTGCAGAACATTCTGGAGCAGGATCACAGCATTACCGATCCCAATAAGGACGATTTTACGATCGAGACCCAGCAGGACGTGCTCTCGCTGCTTGGCAACATCACAAACATTCTGACGCTATTTCTCGCTGCGATCGCATCAATCTCGCTCGTGGTCGGCGGCATCGGCATTATGAACATTATGCTCGTGTCCGTCATCGAACGTACCAAAGAGATCGGCTTGCGCAAATCCGTCGGCGCCACGAACAAAGATATCCTCCAGCAGTTCCTGGTCGAGTCGGTGATGCTCACGTTCATCGGCGGCATCATCGGCATCGCCATCGGCGGGCTCGTCGTCGGTTTGGCATGGCTCGTGATCACGAAAGGCTTTGCCGTGCCGTGGACGTTCGAATTTCCGATGTCGGCGATCCTGCTCGCCGTTGCGGTGTCGAGTATTACCGGCATTGCGTTTGGCATCTATCCTGCGCAACAGGCGGCAAGGAAGAGCCCGATAGAGGCGCTTCGCTACGAGTAATATTCCTTGGGATATTTTCTTACCACCAGAAGACGGGTGGTTTTGAAAATATCCCAAGGAATATTACTCGTAGCTCGGTTTTAGTGAATAAAAATCCCTGGCGAAGCCGGGATTTTTATTAAACGCGGATATTGATTTTTAGCCCCGTGCTTTCTTTGCCGGCTTTGCTTTGCGGATGGATTTTTTCTTTGCCGGGGCTTTCTTTGGCGCGTATGCTTTGGCCGCTTTCTTGGCTTCGGCCTGGATCCTTTGCCACTCCCCTTTCAGTTCCTTGCCTGCGGCGATGACGTCCGCCGCGGTCATCTTTTCGATCGAGCCGTAATGTTTGACGGCCTGGTCGACGATGCGGCCATATTCTTTTTCGCCGAGTTTCTTAGCCACCTTTGCGTTCTTTACAACCTCCTTGCGGGCTGCGATGATCCACTTCTTTGCGTTTGCTTTTGTCTTTTTATCCGAGAGCAGATATGCTCCTGCGGCTGCTGCAACTGCCGCTGCGGTTATCGCGCCGCCGATGCCCCACGCCTTCGCACTGCTCCCTTTCTTTTTTACTGCCATAGTCTTTATTTAATGATTAAAAATTTATTATTTCTTCGACCTTGCTTTCGTTCTCTTGAACAGGTTCTTCACAAACATCATGAAGCGCTCAATACGGAACCCTTCCTTTTTTATATCGCCGCGCAATTCGCCAATATCCTCGCGGAACAATATCGTTTCTTCCTTTACCTGCTTGGTTATTTCTTTGACGTCGCTCAGCACTTTTATCAAATAGACGAGTGCGATCGTGAACGCGATACCGACGATGACCACAATGATCGTTGTCACAAAAAAGAAAATGTCCGCATGGATCAATGTGTTCATATAATGGAATTATAACATACGTTATAGCATTTGGCTCTGCGTGCCGTTCAGGCGGTTCAGTGCTTTCTGTTTGTCCGCGAGCGGGAGCCGCGTCTTCCGAACCGCGCGGCCGAGCATCATGATCGTCTCGTCATACGTTTTGCGGTCAACGGGATATGGCGTCGCGTCCTTTCCGCCGTGCGCGAAGCTGTAGCGTGCCGGGTCTTCGTACGACGGCGAGGCGCCATAGATGATCTCACCCACGAGCGCGAGGGCGCGCACGGTCTTTGCGCCCACGCCCTCGGTGGCGAGCAACTTCTCATAGCTTTGTGGTTTTTCGTCGGTCACTTTTGCTAAAATTTTCTCCAAGTATTTGCTCTTTGAAAAATCTTCAAAAACGACCGGATGATGGCTGAATTCGATGGATTCAAGATTTAGTAATGTAAGCTGCTGGCTCGCGCGGCCGTCGCCGCCGATCTGTATCTTTGCCATCTGCGAAAGCTGCGAGGAATATTTTCGCAGGAGCGTGATGTCCTTCATGAGCGTGGCGTAGCCCGCCTGCGTGAGCTCGGTTGATATCTCGCGGGTCTTGTCGCTCTTGGCGGCGCTGAGGTCGAGCACGGTTTTAAGCGTGACCGGGGACGAGATGCCGGAGTGCGGATCCGATACCAGATCGTTCACGTCTTCGGAATGCCAGTGGTATCGCCGCGCCGATCCCTTCTCCGCGTTCATCCCCTGCTGAACGACCGCCCATGCACCGCCGCGCGAAAAGAAGAATGCGTGATGATAGAGCTGGAATCCGTCCTGCACAAGCGCCGAATCCACCTTGGCGCTCATTTTTGAGTTGTAAACAAGATTGTTGGTCTGCACCATCGGCAGTGCCAGGCGCTCGCCCCATGTACGGATCTCGTCCGGCGTCTTGCGCGAGGTCTTTCCCTTTCCGCCCGCGATCACAATGCCAAAGTCCGCTTCGTGCCCGCGGATCGCTTCCTTCAATGCCGCGGTCAAAATCGTGGTGAGCCCACTTGCGTTCCAGTCGAATGCCAAAACGGTGCCAAGTGATTGGAACCACGCCGGATCCGCGATGCGCTTTATGAACTCGTCGGGGCCGTATTCGGCGACGAGAACATACATCATCTCGCGCCCGAGCTTTACCATGCGCTCAAAAAGCCACGGCGGGCAATGGCCGGAATCGAGACCAAAAGAAGCTATACCACGCTGGATCATAGCCCTATTATACCGCTTTTTAAGCGCTGTTATTCTTCGTCCATTAACCTTAGCTCTACGTCGCTTAAACGAACCTCAGTTTTATCCATTCGGGTTTCTAATAGCTTTGTTCGTTTTTCTACAAATCCAAGATGTTCCATAATAACATCAAATTTTTCCTGAATATTTTCCAGTAATCCGCCCACGTATAGCTCTCCTTCGGGACTCATAATGCCTTTCGGAATCTTGGGGATTTTTTGTATCATGCCTTCCATCATAGCCATAAAAATATGCGTGTCAAAATTTTTTTAACCAAAATTTAATAATTTTAATTGAGGTTAAAAAAGCCCGTGGATATCCCGCACGGTTAGTACCACCATGAGTAAAAGCAATAGCGCAAATCCCACCCCGTTGATCCATGCCTCCACTTTATATGGCATTGCCGAGCCTTTTATTTTTTCCACGATCACCATAAGGAAGCGGCCGCCGTCGAGCGCCGGGAACGGAATGCAGTTGACGATCATGAGGTTGATGGAGATGATGCCGAGGAATTGCAAAAGATACGCGAGGCCGATCTTGCCGGTCTCTTCCGCAATGCCAAAAATGCCGACAGGGCCGACGACGTCGGCGGGGATCGAGGCGTGAACGAAGATCTGTTTGATCAGTTCATAGAATGCCTGGAGCGTGAGCCATGAGATGATCGCGGCATCCTGCAGGCCGTCCCACAGCGCCTTGAAGAAATTCTCGCGCGCGGCGCCGCCTTCTTCCAGCGCCACGCCGAGCGCGCCCTGGTCCGCCGGCGCATTTACGCGCGGCGTCATCGTCTCGGAAATGTCTTTATTATTCCGAATGACAGTAAAAGTGATTGGCGTTCCCTTATTCGAGTTCACGTAATTAATGAAGCTTTGCGAGTCGGTATAGCCCTTGACCACGTCCCCTGACTGGATCCCCGCCGCCGCCGCGGGTGAGCCGGGTTCCGTTCCCGAGATCACGAGCGTCTGTGGAACGCCGACCATAAACACAATGGCGATAAGTAGCCACCCGAGAATAAAATTCATGACCACGCCGGCCAGCACAATGGCACTTTTCTTCCACGCGGGTTGGTTATAAAAAAGGCGCGCTTTATCCGCGTCGGTCATCGGCGTTTGGGCAGTGTTTGCGCCTCCCGTGCCTTCTTCCGGGCTGATGCCTTCGAATTCGCCGCGTTCGCCACTGATTCGCACGAATCCCCCGAACGGCAGCCAGTTGATGCTATACTCTGTTTCGCCGAATTTCTTTGCCGCCATGCGCGGCGGGAATCCGATGCCGAATTCATCCACTTTTAACCCAAACAATTTTGCCACAAAAAAGTGCCCGGCTTCGTGGCCGAGGATCAAAAACGAGAGTCCGATGATGACGAGGATGATGGTGAGCATATCAAGATGTTGATATTACCCTTATTTTATCAGATAACGTTGCAAATGCGAACTTGAATAGTTTTGTCATTTATGCCACTATAATGCAAGCGTCGAGGTAAGGAGATTATAATGAGATTTTGGGGGTATACCGCAGTATTCGTCTTCTGTCTGATCGTCGGTTTTGGGACTCACGGGTCGTTTAGGGCAATGACCGCGACCGGTGTGGTCTTTGCGTGTATTCTCTCACGAATTATGTACCTTGGGATCCGCAAGATCGCGGCGCCCTCGCAACAGTCTCGGGGAAATCCCTGAGGCTGTTTTTCTTCTCTTTATTCTCCGAGCTCCGCCAGCTTCCCATCCACCATCGCTTCCACTTCCCCATTTGCCCTATCGACGGCTTTTTGAATTTTCTCTTTTCCTTTGAATGAGTCGTCCTCGGTTATTTCCTTTCTATTCTCAAAATCCTTCAATCGCTTGACCGCATCCTCGCGCCGGGCGCGGATCTGAATGCGCGTCGTCTCGGCGATCTTTTTTACGAGCTTTGTCATCTCGTCGCGGCGTTCGTCGCCGAGCGGTGAAAGCGTCGCACGGATGGTGTTCCCGTCGTTATTGGTGGAAAGGCCGAGGTGCGCGTCGTCGATCGCCTTCATGACCGCGGCGATCGCGCCCGGATCCCAGACGGTGATCTGAATGGTGCGCGGCGGAAGCACGCTGAGCGACCCGAGTTCGCGGATGGTCAGCTGCTGATCATATAAGCTGAGCCGGATGTTCTGGATCATATCCGGCGATGGCCGATTGCCGCGGATCTGCCCAAAATCTTCTTTAAGCTTTGCCGTCACGCCGGCAAGCGCGGTCTCGAGGTCTTTTGTTACTTGTTCGGAGATGGTCATAAGGGCGAAAATTTAATGATTATTTCATAAGCGCTTCGAGCTGGAGCCGGGGGTTGAGGCTAAAGTTGTTCACGCCTTCATAAAGTTTTAATGTTTTGTGCCAGAACACCAATTTGGATTTGTTGGATGGAAGTTCCCATGCCAAAGTCATTATAACTGCATCCAGAAAAATACGTAAACTGAAGTCATCGGGGTCGATGAGTTTTTTAACGAAATCGCGGCGGCCGGGCGGCGTAGTTTTGAGGAACGCTTCGGCGAGCTCCAAATTCTTTTGGAACGCCTCGTCGTGGAGCATACGCCACGCAATACCCGGCTTACCGAGCGACCGCTTCGCCAATGTCGTTGCCTTTGCTTTGGTAAGACCCTCAGCTTCCGTCAGCCACTTCTCTATGGCTGGCTGCGGCACCGCACCGAAATAGATTTTGGGCAGGCGCGAAACGATCGTCGGCAAAATACTTTCAATGTCTGATGTTATTAAAATAAGTAACGAAGATGTCGGCGGCTCCTCGGTAATTTTGAGCAGCGCGTTCTGCGCTTCGGTGGTAAGCAGCTCCGCGCTGTCGATAATGAGCGTCCGGCGCGCACTCGTGTTCGGCTTTTGCCATAAAAACGTTTTTACCTCGCGCGCCGCATCGATGCCGATCGAGTCCCCGCTCGCTTCCGGGTCGAGCATCTTCATGAACGCGATGTCGATGACCTTGGTGTCTTGCAATACCTCCTCGTGATCGGTCTCGGTGCCGTGCGCCGGCTCGAACATTCCTTTTTCAAAATAATACCCAAGCGCCATGGCCACCGTCCGCTTGCCCACCATGGATGGTCCGGCAAAAATATAGCCGTGCCCGAGCACGCCGCGGTCGTTAAGGTCTTTGAGGTCTCTGATGATTGCTTCGTGTCCTATGATAGGCATCGAGCGTGCGATGTGTTGTTATCGCTTATTAAGCAACGTCCTCTTGTACGTGTCCAGATGGTTCAATATAAGCCCGGTGCCTTTGGCCACGCAGAACAACGGATCCTCTGCCACATACGCCTGCACACCAAGGAAGCGCTCGAAGAATTCCGGAAGATGATGGAGCTGGACCGAGCCACCGCTTAAGATAATGCCCTTTTCCATGATGTCCGCCACAAGCTCCGGCGGCGTCACATTAAAGACGTTTTGCACGGACGACGCGATCTCGATGAGGAGCGGATTCAGCGCTTCTGCAATTTCGTTCGAGTTGATGACAACATCTTTTGGCAAGCCAGTCACGAGGTCGCGCCCGCGCACCTGGTATTCCATTTTCTCCTTGGTAGGCATCGCCGAACCGATCTCGATCTTGACCTGTTCCGCGGTCTGTTCGCCGATCGCGAGTGCGTACTTCTTTTTAATGTAATCCATGATCGCCTGGTCGAACTTATTGCCTGCGATGCGGAGGCTGTTCCATGAAACAATATTACCGAGCGCGATCACCGCCTGCTCGGACGTGCCGCCGCCGATGTTGATGATCATGTTTCCGCTGCGCGCGTTGATCGGGATGCCGGCGCCGAGCGCGGCGAGGATCGGCTCGCGTACGATGAAAGCGTTGCCGGCGCCCGCTTCGCGCGCGGCGTTCATCACGGCGCGGCGTTCGGTCTGCGTGATGCCCGCCGGAACGGAAATGACCACATCCGGTTTGAGAATATTGAACCAGCCCGATGCCTTCGAGATAAAGTACGTGAGCATCGCTTTCGTAATATAGTAATCGGCAATCACGCCGTCCTTGAGCGGGCGGTATGCAACGATCTCGTCGGGCGTGCGGCCGATCATCTCCTTCGCCTCCGCGCCCACTGCGAGCACGGTGTTATCGGGCTGGGTAAGCGCCACGATTGTGGGCTCGTTGATGATAAATCCCTTTCCCGGCACAAAAACCACGGTGTTAGCCGTGCCCAAATCGATGCCGATCTTCTTGCCGAACATGATTGCTATTATAGGCGAAAAAGATGGCTCATGCAATGCATTCCCGCATACCTTTTCGGGAACGGCGTTCCGGTCTGCTGACCGTCCGCCTCGTGCTCGCCGCCTTCGCGGCTCCGCAATGTCCCTCAAAGGTATGCGGGAATGCATTGCATGAGCAAAGATTTTTGCTTAAATGCCATTCATGTTTGAAAAAGTTATTTGTATAAAAAGAAAAACCCCGCTGAAATAGCCGGGGCTTTTCTGCGGGGTCGAATGTTTAACTAACGAACTGAGTCACGGATCTTTCGAGAGATTTCCGCACTTCGGCAATCTCTTTATGGCCCATGTCGGGAAGAGAGCGAGTTTTCTTCAAGGCACTTGCCGCGCAATGAATTGCCTCAATAAGATGTTCTTCGCGATCAAAGAGGTTCTGAAGCCCAGAATGGCCATCGTCAAAAATTTGGCGCCTCAAGCATATACGGCCACCATAGTTCTCGTAAAGGACTTCCAGAACCGCGTTGGTAAATCTGATTGCTTGTTCGACGTCGCTCATGGATTCATTTCCATTAAACTCAAATTGGATCCATGGACCAAACCGAAGCGATGACACGATCTTGGGTTCCTTAGCAAGCCAGGGCCAAACAAATTTTAGATCCAGATCATTACTGATAATCGTCAAAAGAGTTTGTGCGGCCGGGTCGGAAACAGATTGATCAAGCATGAACCACTTTACATCGATTCTCATTGGAGTCTCCCTCCGTTTGTTGCGTTTAGTGGCACGCAACCGCCTAATTTGGAAAGCTTACATCTGTCACGATTATACCATGTTATTTACATAACTGTCAAGTCCAATAAAAGCGCGCCTAATCTTGCTTTAGATATATTTAATGGGCGGCATGGCAGTATGGCTCAATGTCATATCACTGTCGTTTCGTATCGGATCGATGAGAGCAAAAATCCCCCTGTTCAATACTGGGCGATCCAGCGGGAAAAGGACGGGATAAAAATAAAAGTCATAGTTCGGCAAGTTGGAAATGGTAAAAAACATTTCTATGGAGTCATGGATGTTTCTTAAAATCAAAAATCCCCGGAACGGGGATTTTTGGTATGTCCGACATCAACTCTAATGTTGATAAGGGGCTTTCGCCCCACGGGCATGATCCAATTTTACCGTAGAGACGTTCGGTGTCAAATCAGATTTAATGATTTTTTAATAAATTCTAGATTGCTATCCATTCACGCCAAAGCCCAACTCCGGGAAAATGAGGTCGCGTAGATAAATTGACCCTATGAATAGAACCGTGTTGATGTCCACGCCGGTTCTGAACGCGCCATCTTTTAGTGTATCCACGAGTTCTGGATAGCGGGATGGCAATTCGGACATAAGTTGCACAATGAATTGTTCGGCGTCGTAAGGATTTCTTAAGTTTTTACTCTTCACTATTTCGAGCAGTTTCAGCTTCCTGCCATCGACGATCTCTTTAATGCCGCTTTCTTTAAAAATTGCGCTACCTCTTTCGTTCAGTTGGCGCGGCGAACGAGCCGGAGCATATTTGTCAGTCCATAATAAGTCAACTTTTGTCTTTATATCGGACCAAAGAAAATCAACCTTGGGTCTTGTGTCAGCCCACAGCACACTAACCTTCGGCTTCATATCGGCGACGTCTTCTTTTATAATAGCCAACCTATCAAAAATTTGCTTAACAAAATAGCCGTTGGTTGCCAATAGCGCTGCGATGATTGTTAGGAACAATTCATTCATGCATTTAGCATAAATTATCCCCACCAATCGTCAAATATTTTTTCATAAAGATTTAATCTTTATGAAAAAGCAGGCTCAAACCCGCGTGATGTCCGCTCCCAGTTGTCGTAGCCGTTCATCAATCCGCTCATATCCCCTGTCGATCTCCTCCACGCCATCCACTTCGGAGACGCCGCTCGCGACGAGCGCGGCGAGGATGTCTACCATGCCGGAACGAAGATCACGCACGTGGAGGTTCTTACTGGTAAGCGGGGTGGGACCTTCTATTGTGGCAAAGTGGTAGTGGTTTTTGCCGTTGAGGCGGCAGGGGTCGTTCGGCGGGCAGTCGGTCGTCACCTTTATCTTTGCGCCCATCTCGTTGAGGTCGAGCGCGAACGCGAAGCGATCCTCGTAGATGGTTTCGTGGATGGTGCTCGTGCCGTGCGCTTGCGTGAGCAGCACCGCGAGCGGTTGCTGCCAGTCGGTCATGAAGCCGGGATGGACGTCGGTGCGGACGTCGAGCGGCGTGAGCTCGCGGGCTTTCCAAAATGCAATGCCGTCGTCCGTTACCTCATATTCGCCGCCCATGCGTCGCACGACGTTAAGGAATGTGATGAGGTGCTCCTGCACCGCGCCGCGCAACATGATGCGGCCGTTCGTTGCGATGGCGAGGCATGCCATGGAAACGGATTCGTTGCGATCGGCGAGCGTTTTATGGGTGACGCCGTGCAGTTTCTCTACACCCTCGATCGTGATCGTGCGCGGCGGGCAGAGTTCTACGATCGCTCCCATTTTCTGGAGCATCTTCATGAGCTCTATAATCTCCGGCTCGAGCGCGGCATTTTTGATGACGGTTTTTCCCTTGGCGAGCACGGCGGCGAGCATGATGTTCTCCGTCGCGCCGACGCTCGGGAATCGCAGTTCGATCTCCGTGCCGTGCAGGCCGTCCGGTGCCCACGCGTGGTAGCTGTCCTTTGTGATCTGGATCTGTGCGCCGAGCTTTGCCAGCCCCTCCAGGTGAATGTCCACCGGCCTCGGCCCGATCTTATCCCCGCCCAGGATCGGCACCTCGGCCTCGCCCGTGCGCGCAAGCAGCGGCCCGAGCGCGAGGATCGGGATACGGTTGCGGCGCGAGAGCGAATGCACGCGATTGTTTTTAATGACCGGCGTTGCGATGTTGACCACAGGGCCGGCCTTGGCGATCTCGCTCCCGATGTTCTTTAAAAATTCAACGATGATGTCGATCTCGCCGATCGTTGGAACGTTTTCCAAAATACACGGCTCGTCGGTGAGGAGCGATGTGATCATCATCTTCGACACCGCGTTCTTCGCTCCCGCTATCGTGATGTCACCGAACAACGGCTTGCCGCCTTTAATGATAAATTTTGCCATGGAGGAATTCGCCCAATTTTTTAATGGCGACCCGCTCCTGCGTGCCCGTGTCGCGGTCGCGTACGGTCACGGTATCTTTATTTGCCGCCCCACCTTCGCCTAATGTGTCAAAATCAATCGTGAGGCAGAACGGCGTGCCGATCTCATCCTGTGCGTAATAGCGCTTGCCGATGTTTCCGCGATCGTCCCAGGCCACCGGGAATCGTTTTTGGAGGTCGTTATAGATCGCGCGCGCTTTCTCGACGAGCGCGGGTTTATTGGAGAGCAGTGGAAATACTGCCGCTTTGTACGGTGCAAGGCGCGGCTTGAGCTTGAGGTAGATGCGATCGCCGTCTTCGGTATACGCATCAAGCATCACCATTGCCATCAGGCGGTTGATCCCCACCGCCGGCTCGATCACGTGCGGCACGAATTTGCGGCCGGACGTCGGGTCGGTGTACGAAAGGTCCACGCCGGAAAACTTCATATGCTGATTGAGGTCATAATCGGTGCGGTACGCCAATCCCCAAAGCTCCTTAAAGCCAAACGGGAATTTGTATTCCATGTCTTCCGTGCGCTTGCTGTAGAAGCTGCGTTCTTCGTCGCCATGCTCGCGCCAGCGGAGCATGTCGGCCTTGATACCGAGATTGCCGGTGACAAACTCATGCATATCCCCTTTCCACTTTTCATAGAGCGCTTTCCAATCCATCTCTTCCGGATCAAAGAAATATTCTATTTCCGCCTGTTCGAACTCGAGCGTGCGGAAGATGAAGTTGCCTTTTGTGATCTCGTTGCGGAAACTCTTCCCGAGCTGACCCACGCCGAACGGCAATCGCACGCGCGTGGAATCCAAAATATTCTTGAAGCTGATGAAAATGCCCTGCGCGGTCTCGCCGCGAAGGTAGACCTTCGACTGCGCCTCCGGCACGATGCCGACGTGCGTCTCGAACAATAAATTGAACTTGCGCACCGGCGTCCAATCAAATTTTCCGCAGTTCGGGCATTTTATTTTTTCTTTCTGGATGATCTCGTCGAGCTCTTTTTCCGTTTTCCCTTCCACGCTGACCTTTTCGCCTTTCGCTTCAAAATGATTCTCTATCAAGTGGTCCGCCCGCGTGCGCGTGTGACATGCTTTGCACTCCACCATCGCATCCACAAGCCCGGCCACATGCCCGGATGCCTCCCATGTCTTCGGGTGGAGAATAATAGAAGAGTCGAGACCAACCATATCGCTCCGCTCGCGCACGAACACGCGCCACCATTCATCCTGGATGTTTTTCTTGAGTTCCACACCCGCCGGACCGTATTCGTACGAATTCGCCAGACCACCGTAGATCTCCGATCCCGGGAAAACAAAACCGCGTCGCTTGGCGAGCGATACTATTTTTTCCATGAGGCCGGACTCTCCGACGGAGGTGTTTTTGGCGGCAGTTTTTTCTTTTTTCATATTTTTAATCGTTATTGTGTTACGGCGCCGGTTTGGCCGGTGGCGTTGATAGACGGATCGTCGGGCAGCTCCGAGGTCACGGCCGTTGTAGCAGTCGTTACCGTTGAGCTCGTGTATGCGTCCGTTGCGGTAAGTGTTGCCGGCCCGAGCAGCGTGACCGTCTGCCCGACCTGGTTCACCGCCGGCGTGTTCGTCACCTGGAACACCGTCTGCACCGGCGCGCTGATCACACCGGCCGTTGCCGGGATGAACGGGATCGTCCACGTGATCTGACCCGTCCCCGCATTATAGGTTGGCAGTGAGGTCGATGCCAGGCCGGTGCTCGTGGCCACGCCGGTGAATGTGCTGCCGGATTGCAGGTACGCCGAAACGGTAACGTTTTGTGCATCGGTCGAATAGTTCACGATCTTCCAGTGGATCGTGTAGGTGGTCGGCTGATCCACCTTTGGCGGATATGGACCGGTGTTCGTGATGCCCGGCGTCGTCTCCTTATAAAATCCATCCGAGGTCAGGGCGATCTCGCCGCCCACCTTGTTTGTGAGCGCCGTGACGGACGTGGTGTTCAAGCCGGCGGTGTTCGGCGGCACGGTCGGCGACTGCGCCTTTGCGGTGACGCTCAAAGAATAATTTTTGTCGCTCGGCAGTTTTATCGGGAACGCGGTTTTGGTGTTGATGGTGAGATCCACCGTTCCGGATTGTCCGGGCGCGAGCGATGCGAGCGCCGGCGTGTTTGCCGCGTACCACGTGATGGTGTTCGATTGCGAATTGAACGAGCCGCTCGTCTTGAGCGAAGAGAAGTTGAACATCGACCCGACAAGCACTGCGGAAATGTTCACGCTTTGGAACGTCACTTTTGCGTTATTGGTATAAGTGAGTACGTAATTAAGATTATCCCCCAACCCCGCCACGTACGCGGAAGAATTATTGAGGGCTATCGTAAGCGAAAGCGGCGACGGGGTGACGACGAAGCTCACCGGCGCGGCGGATGCGGGATAGTTTTGCCCGGAGAATGTCGCGCCGATCGTGCCGGTCAGCGGATATTGCGCCTGCGTCGGCCCGACGATGTTTCCGGTGATGACGAGCGTGCCGGTGGCATTCGGCGCGATCGTGCCGAGATTCCACATGTTGCTGGCCGCGCCGGTGGGTGCGGTCGGGCTGCTCGACACAAAGTGATACGCCGGCGGATATTGCATGGTGAGTTGCACGCCCTGCAGGGCACTCGCCGTATTATTTTGATAGTTTACATCAATATCAAAATTCTGCCCGCTAAAGATGCCTGATGGCGCGTTGTACGAGAGCGAAAGCGCCGACTGCGCTCCGACGGCGATCGACGCGGTCGCGTTGTTTTGGAACTGCGTTGCGGCGGTTGCCGCGGTCTGGTACGTGAGCTGCGCGCCGATCGTCTGCGAGGTTCCCCCTATCTGCGAAGCTCCGGGGTTTTCCGTGGCGATCACCTGGATCGGCGTGAGCGGCGGGTTGATGGTTTGCGAGCTTAAGGTGCCGACCGTGATGGGCATAACCCGCTGGGTGGGATCTTCGCCCACGAATGAAAGTCCATTTGGGAGAGAAACATTCAGTGTCGCGTTCTGCAAGACACTTTTTGATTCATTGGCAACGGTGATGGTGAGTGGGAACGGCTGGCCGACCACCACGGTGCCCGGATCGGAAAATGTGATGACGACATTCGGCGTCGACGGCGGTTGCACCAAGTAATACACAAAGCCTGCAAGCGCGATCAAAAGAAAGATCCCAATGGTAAAGAAAAACAATCCATGCCGGCGGAAGAACGAAGGCTGCGTGGGTTCGCTCGGCGTTCCGAGCGATCCGCCCGTGCGGTCCGGCGGCGCATTGCCTTCGGTCGTCGGTTTGGTTCCGGGCGGAGTATAAACATATTCCTTCTCCTTGCTCCCCCAAACCGAGTTCGGATTATAATCGGGCATCTATTGATATTACCGCATCCTTGCGCGCTTTTGAAGCATGCGTGGCGCAATAAAATTCCTGGTGCGCAATGTAGAAGTAGCGCGGCTGTTTTTTGCCGCAGGTGGCGCACTCGGCGTTCTCCGGGTCCCATCCCAATATCGCAAGCGCCTCCGCCCATCCAAAATTTTCGCTCATGAGCAATTCCCAGAGTTCCGGTTCCGGCTCCGCTTCGGGAAGGAGCTGACTCAAAAAATGCAGGCTGTTGAGGCCGAGCGGCACGCTCCCCGATTTGAGGGCGTCAATAAGCTGAGTCCCTTTTGTCTCAATGAAGCGTATTTTTGCTACGATTCCCGGCTCAAGGTGCGGCGCCAGCTTTGAGGTGATCTTGCGGGAGCTCTTTGCCTTGCCCCGGATCTTGCCGAATCGCTTTGTAAAGAGCGTGTAGCGGCCATCCTGATCCCCGAGCGGGTCTTTTTTGAGCACAACAGCGTCGGTCACGTATTCTTGCATGGGTTCATTATAAGGAAAGAAGGCTCCGCCGGGTACTTGACAAATATATGCAGCGTGGTATAATACTATGGCAATTAGTTATTCAAAGGAGGAAGTTATGAGTTTTTTCTTGGCAGTGGTGCGAGTTATTTGGAATTTGTGCCTCGTGTATCCGCATGCTGCGGGCGTCGTTGTCTTCGTTGGGGTGATCTTATTTGCCCTGTGGGAGTCGCGCGATCGCGCACGCACCGCAATGGCGCCCAGGTGGTATTTCCCGCGGTCGCATTTCTAATCAACAAGCACCGGCCTCGTAGCCGCAAACCGAAAAGGTCTGCAGTTACGGGGCCTTTTCATTATAAATGTATAGGCAGCCCTATCTTGGTTGTATGAAATAGGTGGTACGTTTTTCTTGAGAAAAGGAGTGGGCCATATGAACGACAAACTCGAAGTAGACGAAAGGGACGAGAGAAATGCCGTGCGTATCCTCCAATGTCTCGCCGCGTCGACGATCAAACTCGCCGAGGTTGGAAAGCTTATTAAAGAACTTCGCCAGGAAGTCGAGAAGGTCATCTGGGAAGGACAATCAAAAAGTCGTCACCTCAAGCGGCCCGTAGAGGATTTACAGCTCTCCATGCGGGCCGCAAAATATATCCCAGCAAAGGTCAAAACTATCGGTGACCTGTGCCGGCACAAGGGATCGGAGATCGACAAGACGGAGAGCAAATACCTCAGGGAGATTTGGGATGCTCTCCGGGCGATGGGATTGGTCTTGAAACCGGAGGATTAAAAGAAGCACCGAAGGCGACGCCCACTCGGGACGTCACCTTTTTTATGCGCCGGGCAGGATGGCGCGGATAAGAATCCGCCCGAATTGGTTCGCTCGTCGAAAATGAAAACATGCGTTGCTGTTTATCCCGTTTTCATTTTCTCCTCGCTGCCAATTCCCGAACCCTAAAGGGTTCTTATCCTGCCCAGCATACGAACAACAAAAAAAGATGTCCAACGGACATCTTTTTTTGTTTGCGGTGCGCCGGGCAGGATTCGAACCTGCGTAGCCCATAGGGCGACAGATTTACAGTCTGTTGCGATTGACCACTCCGCCACCGACGCAATGATAGATTATTCGGGTGTTTCGCCTTCCTTATTCTGCCCGCTAATCTCTTTAAAATCAATGTTCGGGCGTTTGTCTTCTTCTGTCCTCATCTTCTGCAGATGTTTTGCGAGGACGTTATCGAACTTTAAGATCAGCACTTTTATCTTGCGCAGGAATTTGAGCAGGAAGTTATTGAACGCGGCGTCGATCTTTTCCGGCATCTCCGAGTGGGCCCAGCGTTCAAGGAATCCCTGTTCGTCCGATGGGACCTCCTCGATGCGCGGCAGTGCCTGTACCGTAAGGTACAGTACGGTGCCAAGGCATATCATCAGGATGGTGGTAAAAATAAATTCCATTTATGCTTCAATGCGCGAGAACTCGTTCACAGTAACGTTCTCCCCCACTTTTGCGATCACTTCATTCACCACATCCTTTACCGTGCGCGATTCATCTTTTATATATGGCTGGGCGAGTAATTCTTCGACATCCTTTGGCGCGGCCGCCGCGATGTGCATCGCGAGGTCGTGTGCCAGCGTTTTGAACGGCTCCGAGCGGACCACAAAATCTGTCTCGGCGCTCACGTGGAGCAATACTCCGATGCGTTCATTATGGACATACGACTGCACGAGCCCCGCGCCGGTTGCGCGATCCGCGCGCTTTTCAACTTTTGCCAGGCCTTTTTCGTGGATGATCTTGACCGCGGCGTCGATGTCGCCGTTCGCTTCGATGAGCGCCTTGCGGCAATCCATCACTCCCGCGCTTGTGAGTTCGCGTAATTTTTGAACCGCCGCTGTGCTGACCGCTGTTTTGGTTTCCATGATTTTCAATTATACTATATTTCCTTTCGGTCTACGATTTATTTTTCCGCTGTTGGAGCGGGAGTGGCTGCCGTTTCCGCCGCGGCTGCTGCCGCGACCACGCGCAACTTGACGCCTTCTTCGTATGCCTTCCCTACCCGTTCCAAGAACCACTCAATGCTCTTCTTTGCCTTGTCGTTGCCGGGAACAACATATGTGATCTTATCCGGGTCCGCATCCACGTTCGCGAGCGCGACCACCGGGATCTTTTTTGTATTCGCTTCGCTGAGCGCGGTGTGATGCAGCATCGGATCGATGATGACCACGAGGTCCGGCTCTTTCGTCATCAGCTCGAGGCCGCCCATCAGCTCTTCCAGGCGCTTCATCTCGCGCTCCATTTCCAAACGCTCTTTCTTGGTATATTTGCTGACGAGCGCGCCCGACGCGAGATCGGCGCGAAGAGCCTTCATGTGCTCAACGCGTTTTGCGATGATCTTGAAATTTGTGATCGCGCCGCCTACCCAACGGGTGGTGACGTACGGAATGCCGAGCTTCTTTGCGAGCGCGGTGACGCTCGCTTCCGCCGCCGGCTCGGTGCCGACGAGCAGTATGAGGCCGTTATTGCGCACGCGCTCTTTAAGGAATGCGGCCGCGGTATCCATCATCTCTTCCGTCTTCTGGAGGTTGATGATCTCGATCCCGCCACGATTGGCCAATACGAACGGGCGCATCTTCGGATTCGTCTTGCTCTTTTTGCGGCCATAAAAAACTCCCGCATCCATCATTTCGCGGGACCCTTCCGCCGGATATCCCGACGTCTGGTTGTTCTGCATTGCAATTACTGTGTCTTCTGGCATACGAGAAAGTATATCAAATGGCTGGAGATAGTCAAATAACTATCGCGCCTTTGCTTTGCCACACTCTCTTTTGGGTACGCTTCGCCCGTCCAGCGACGGGCTCGCTCAAGTCCTCGGCGGTTCGCCGTTCATAAGAATGAACGGACCATGCCGAACCGCCTGCGGAGCCCCAAAAGAGAGTGTGGCAAAGCAAAGGCGCCAAGTTCTGTTAATATTTTCTGCAAAACACTATAACCTCACAGTTTTTTAAAGAAAGGAAGAATTGAAAATAAAAAAGACCCGTTGCCGGATCCTTTTTATTGCTACACGGTGAAAAGCACCGCGCCATGCTACCACTTCAACATTCATAGTACTCGGTGCTCTATGGATGTCAATTCGTTTTTCGACGCCAGTGGTTTTGTGGACCGGCGGAGAGTCGAACTCCGAACTGCCAAGTGGTAGCATGGCCGTGATACCTTTTCACCACCGGCCCGTTTTGCCGCTGGCGATGCCACCATAGCATGATGACAATTAAAACTATCTTAAATTCGCCACTGTTAATGACTAAGGAAGAAGATGACGAGCCCGAGCGCGCAGAAGATGGCGCTCACGATCCAAAAGCGCATCGTCACCTGCGACTCCGGCCAGCCGAGCGCCTCGAAGTGATGATGGATCGGCGCGGAGCGGAAGATCTTTTTCCCGTGGCGCAGTTTTTTTGAGATGACCTGAATGATGACGGAAAGTGATTCCAGAACGAGGATGACGGTGAAGAACGGGAGGACGAGCGTGGTGTTGGTGAGCATGGCGATGACGCCGATCGTGATGCCGAGCGACATCGAGCCGGTGTCCCCCATAAAGAACTTGGCGGGATAGATATTGTACCAGAGGAACGCGAGGAGCGCGCCGATGATCACGCCGCTGAAGGCCGCGAGGTTGTAGCGGTGCAGTACGAACGCGACGGTGGCGAGCGATACGAAGGCAAAGAGCGAAACGCCTCCCAGCAGGCCGTCCAGGCCGTCGGTCTCGTTCGCGCTGAATGCGGCGGCGAAGATAATGAAAATGAATATCGGGATATACCACCAGCCGATCGTGAATGTGCCGACGAAGGGCACCGTGATGACGTTCCAACCGAGCCGGAAGTAGAACCACCACGCGCCGATGAGGCCCATGACGACGTACACGACCGCCTTCTGGCGGATCTTCAATCCTCCGCCGGAGGCGCCGCCGAGTTTAAGCACGCCGAGCCAGTCGTCGAGCAGGCCGAGGAGCGCCGCGATGAGGAATGCGGCGATCGGCAGGTACGTCTCCGCGCGATCGACAAAGTTGAAATAGTGCCATATGCCGTCAAACAAGTGGTTCATCACATCAAAGAAGATGGCCATGAAGATCACCGTGGACACAAAGATGAGGCCGCCGCTCGTCGGCGTACCGGCCTTGTTCTTATGCAGCTCCGCGAAGACCGGCGTCTCGGCGCCGTCGCGCAGCTGCTTGCCGAACTTATATTTGATGATGAACTTGTACCAGAGCGGCGTCACAAGAAGCGCGACCACGAACGACAGCGTTGTGAGGATCGTCACGCGCACCGCTTCGCTGAGCAATAGGGACTGCATTAAAAGCATGTTAATTAATGATAATTCATTTTATACCAGGTATAGAGCATCGACGTGTCCTGGAACGGGAGCGCCGGCGCGCCGAGCACCACGACCACCACCGGCGTGCCGGCGTCGTCGAATAGCGAAAGAAGGTTGGCATCCGCCTGCGGCGTATTCCCCGTCTTGCCGCCGATGAATCCCGCCGTGCCCGCAAAGTTATTGATGCTTCGCACGGTGACCTTCTTGCCGGAATTCTGTTCGGTGATCGTCGTCGCCGGCGTGTTCGTGAGCGCGAGGATGTTCGGGTAGCTGTCATAAAGATGCTGCGCAAGCGTCATCAGATCTTTTGCCGTCGACTGGTTTGCGGCGGAGATGCCGGATGGGTCGTCAAAATACGTGCCGGTCATTCCCCATGCCTGCGCCCGCTGGTTCATTTCGGTCATGAACTGCGCGTGGCCGATATAATCCGCCATAGCTTCCGCGGCGACATTGCTCGACGGCATGAGCATCACGTGCAAAAGATCCTCCACGGTGTAGGTGCCGCCGATCACGAGCGTATGCTCGTCCGGGTCCGCGGCGAACATCTGTGGCGTGATCGTGATCGTGGCATCCGACGAAAGATGGTCCAGCGCGACGGTGGCGGTCATCAGTTTGGTAATCGAGGCGGTCGGCCAGCGGCTCGTGATGTTCGAACCGGCGGCGATGTTGCCGGTGGAAAGATTGGCAACGAGGTATGCCGCGCTGCTGAACGTCGGCAAGTGCGTGGTGCTCGCGGCTTGGCTCGCGGTCGCCGATGCCGCCGTGGCGCTATCGCCGCCGGGTTGTGCCGTCGCGCCGAGCGTCGTTTGCGGGAGCACGAGCGTCGGCGGTTCGCTCACCGATTGCTCCGCGTCGGCGGTTTGCGGCGAATCATTTCCGGCGAGCGTCGGCACTCCGGAAATGTTCGGATACAGCGTCCGCGCAAAAAAAATCGCACCGATGACGACGAACAAAAAAATGAACTTCTCGTAATGCTTGATCATTGCGTTGCAACCTCGCCGCTCGGCGCGCTTTCCGGCTCGGCGTTTGCGGCCGGCGCCGGCGGATCGAATACTTTTAATAATTCCTGGAACTTCTCAAAATCAGGCAGGCCCTCCTTATCCTTTATCCCAAGATGCTTCATAAGGTCGAACGTGCCGCGATAGAGAAAGCTCGCCGGGTGTTCCGGGTCGGGAAAGCGCTCCACGAGTCCGCGGATCATCAAACTGCGCAGGATCACAATCGAATTCACGCCGCGCAGGTATTCCAGCCGCGCCCGCGAGATCGGCCCGAGGTATGCAATAATAGAGAGCGCTTCGAGCGACGCGGGCGTCAGGTCCTCGGAGATCTCCTCCTTCATAAAGCTTTCGAGGATACTGTTGAACTCCGGCTTGGTGGCGAGCTGGATCTTCTCTTTATCGGAAACGAGCTGAAGGCCGCGGCCATCGCTTGCGAGATCGTTCTCGAGTTCCTTAATGATCGACTCAAGCTCCTCTTTTTCTATCCCCAAAACGGATTGTATCTTTTTATACGAAAGTGGTTCCCCGTGGATGAATAACAATGCTTCCAATGACGCCCGCCCGTTTTTCATGAAAAGTTAATTATTTTTCTTCACCATTATATCAGAAAAATTGTCCATTTGCTCCAGGAGCACGAGCTGCTCGCGCGCAAGGTGAAGGATCGCCAAAAAGACCACGATCATCTCGCCGCGCGATTTATCGCCGGAGAGATTGTTAAAGTGCATATCCCCTTCCTTCTGGATGCGGCCGAGTACCTCGCTGATCTTTTCTTCCAGCGTGACGATCTTCTCGCGGATCGTTTCCGTTTCGATGTCGTAGGTCTTTATGGAATCAAAGATGCCGCCGAGCGCTTCGGTGAGCGCCGATGCGTAGAGGTTGTTTCCCGGATAGAACATCTGCTGTCCCGGAACATTGCCCGTGCCGCGTCCAAGAAAGTACGGCCGGCTGAACGAGTGGTGGCTCGTTTGCCAGAGCTGGTTGATCAGTTTGATCGCGGGTTTGAGCTGTTGGTAGATGTGCAGGCGCGATTCAAGGTCTTTAATGTCCGCCTCTTCTTCGACGCTCAGCGCGAGCCCCGGCAATAAATATTTTGATTTAAGGAAAATGAGCTTGCTCGCGACGGAAACAAAGTCGGCGAGCACGCGAAGGTCCACGCGAAATTTGTTCTCCGCGTCGGCCGCACCGGCAGCATCTTCCACCATGCCTTGCTTAAACCTGTCCAAATAGCGCAAAAAATCATCCGTGACCTTGGCCAGGCTGACCTGGTTGATATCCATCTTCTCCGCCTCTATGAGCGTGAGCAGCTTCTCGAGCGGCCCGCTGAACTCCCCTACGCGCGTTTCATATTCCATGGGATCGATACTCTGATGATAGAAGAAATGGGCCGGAGAATCAATTTTAAATTATAAAAAGTTACTCCCGCCCGGTCTGCTAGCAAGACATCTGTGGGGGCGGGAGAGTAATAGGACTTTCCTAGTCCTACTATTTAGGATAAAATTCTCGTACGCAAAGTCAAATAAAATTTAATGATTTTTTAATAAAAGAAAAGCCGCGCGAACAGCAAGCTCGGAGCTCTTCTGTCGGGGGCTAATATTAACTATTTTTAGTCGATTTGCTGCTGGGACGGTACGATGGAATATCGCCGTATAATACTCCAGGATGGTTTAACCTTTCGTAGATTACACAAGCGAGGCAGTACGAGACAAGGCAACGGAGCATCCCATTGCAATCTCCGGCAAAATATAGATTCTGAACCAATTCTTCCTTACCCACCCTTATGTCGCCGATTTCCATTGAGCACATGATCTTACCCAGAGTTTCAGGGGCCATATCTTGCACGTCGGAGGCCTCGAGCGAATTTTTGACATTACCGATGAAACTATCGCGGTACGACATCCTTTTGGGAACCTCGGGGTGCTGGCTACACAAAATAATCAATTCATTAAACCGATGTTTGCCAATCAGGTTGTTGGTTAAATTCACAATGTACGGCCTCATATTTATCTCCTTTCAGAGATTTCCCGCTCCCACAATCGGATTGCTCCTTCCGAGGATTCAAAAGGCGTGCAATAAGAATCAGAGGAGATTCCTGGGCGACCCGATAAAGCAATGCTTTATCGATAGAATTATTATAACATTCTAAATAGTATTTAGCAATCCCCCTGTCAATGCCTCATTTCCAGCGTATAATAGACGTACATGGCACAAGCCCTCTATCGCAAATACCGCCCGCAGAAGCTGGATGACGTCCTCGGCCAGGAGACGAACGTTGAGATATTAAAGAATGCCGCGAAGGCGGGGCGGCTTGGGCAGGCCTACATCTTTTACGGTGCACGCGGGACGGGAAAGACGACGACGGCGCGGTTGATCGCAAAGTTGCTCAACTGCGAAAAGCGTCGCACGGATCCGGAGTTCGCCAAGCTTGGCGAACCCTGCAATGAGTGCCGCGAGTGTCTGGCGATCGACGCGCAGAACTCGTTCGACGTGGTGGAGATCGACGCGGCGTCCAATCGCGGCATCGATGAGATCCGCAACCTTAAGGAGAACATCCGTACCTCCCCTGCCAGCGCCGAGCACAAGGTCTACATTATAGACGAGGCGCACATGTTGACCGGCGCGGCATTCAATGCCCTGCTCAAAACTTTGGAAGAGCCGCCAAAACACGCGGTGATCATTTTGGCAACGACGGAGTTTGAAAAGCTTCCGCCCACGATCACGTCGCGCGCCCAGCGATTTGTGTTCAAGAAATTAACGAAGGATACGATTATTGGAAAATTAACGTCGATCGCAAAGAAAGAGAAAATAAAGATCGATGACGCCGCGATCGAGCTCATTGCCGCCGCGGCGGAAGGAAGCTTTCGTGATGCGGAGTCGCTGCTCGACCAGATCTCGTCGCTTGCAAGCGCAAAAGGCATCGACCTTGCCGACGCGGAGCGCGTGACGGGCCGCACCGGCCTTAAGAAGGTTCATGAATTGGCGGAGTTTATTGTCAAAAAAGACGCGAAGGGCGCGCTTGGGTATTTGAACGAGCTGAACGAGGATGGTCACAACTTGGTGCAGTTTAATAAAGATTTAATACATTATTTGCGCAAGGTGCTGTCGCTCAAAGTGAATCCATCGCTCAAGGCGATCATGGAACGCGATCTTACGCACGATGAGGTGGCCGGCGCGATCGCGCTTGGCGCGGACGCCGATACCGCAGCGCTCGTCAAAATGATCAAAGCCCTCATCCGCGCGTACGCGGAGATGCGCTACTCCCCGTTCGCCATCGTGCCGCTTGAAGTGGCGCTCGTGGAAAACTTATCATGAGCTCGTTCTTTTCAAAATATTCGTTCCTTGTCATCTGGATATCGGTGATCGTCATTGTCGGCGCGCTTTTCGTGCTCGTGGTACAACCGAACCTTCATTTCGGTTCCACGCAACCCACAACGCCGGTACCTGCATCCACTGCGCCGGCAGTCGTCGTACCGCCGTCGCCGAGTGTGACGCTTACGATCGAAAAGTCGGCAACAGGCAACAAACTTTTTGTACAGTGGGAAAATCTTCCGGGGAATACCACGGCGCTGAATATTTTTAGAGGGCTGAGAAATAGCACGAGCGGCTGGTCACTTTGGAAAACCGTCACGCTTACCGCGGATGAACTGGCGGATGGAAACACCTTGATCGATCTTGGAAAGACCAATCTTGCCGGATATTCTTTTTACGTTGAAGCGGTAAACGGGAACGCGAGCGGCACGAATGAAAATGATGGCACGGGATCGAATCCGACAGTGCTGTGGACGTCGTCAGTGACCGATCCGGCGGTCACCACTTCCACACCACCCGTCGCACCCGGAACGCAGACATCATCGTCGACGCCTTCGTCGACTCCGCCCGATTCGACCACTCCCCCGCCCGTGCCCACATCCACACCGACCTCGACCGGTCAATCAAATAATCCGCCACCACCACCTCCGCCCACGCCATCCGGCACGCCGTTCTACAATCCGCAGGTGCAGATCGAGGGATATGGTCAGGCGCAAACCAATAATTTCTGGGTGCAGCACGTGGATCAAAAGATCCAGATCGGCTGGCAAAATCTTCCGCCCACCACGACGAGTGTCGTCATCCTTCGGGCGCAAAATCAGGACGGTCCATGGGCGGTCGTGCTCACGCAGGAAAATCCAGGCGTGAACGGCGCATATTCGATCCAGGTGGTGGACGATACGCTGGGCATTCCCTATTTTTATGAGATGAACGCGGTCGCGGGAAGTTCGACGATCGCGACGTACGGCCCGGTCTACTTGCCGGGCAACTGATCCGCGAAGGAATACGACCTTACTGCGTGATTGAAACGGTTTTCCCTAGCTCCGCGTATGGCGCGGAAACGGTTATCTGCCCCGTAGAAGCGTTGATGGCAATGGAATACCCAGTGTCGTAATCCATATTTGATGTGTAATGGGTGCCCGTGGCGGAAGGGTCGAATGGAAGATTAAAAATATATGTCGGCACAAGGCACGGGGCGATGTTATATCCTCCGGAGGCGTTCTTCATGCGCGTGGTCGATGTCGGGATAGGACCCGCCGAACATGAGAATTGCTCATTGCTCTGGTCTGCAACGTTTTGCCGGACAGCGAGTAGGATGGTTTGAATGTCGGACTTTCGTTTTGTGTTCCGCGATGATGCAAGCTGGCCCGCGGGATTCGCGGCGATAAGGTAAACGCCGGTGATGATCGCGATGAGCGCGATCGTGATCATAAGCTCAAATAGCGTGAATCCTTTTTGTTTCGTGCTTCGGCCGGTAGCCATCATTTCATTGTACTTCATCCCACGAAATCAGCGAGTATTGGTCGGTGGTTAGCGGGAAGCTCGGCGGCGGGCTGTAGAGCAGATTGGTATCGTAGTTATAGACGCGGTTGCTGTAGCCGCTCGTGACCGGATCTCCCCATGCAACGCCGGACGGTTGATTGCTTCCCATGATGCCGAGCGTGGTGAGCTGGTTGCGAATATACGACGAACCGCAGGATGATCCGTAATAAAATCTTCTGATCGATCCGTTCTGCGCGATGAGCGCCGCGTCGACCGTGAGGTTGTTGTCGCTATTGAGCCCGAAGATGATATTGTTCTGCGCGATGAGCGCGATCGTGTCCGATGCGTTGAAGTTTGTGTACTGCGTGCTGCTGTTCACAATGATATTCGTATAAGTGGAAGCGTTCGCCGGGAACTTTCCCGATGCGATCGTCACCCGCGCGCCATTCACCGTTCCCCGCACCCATAGATTGTCGGCAAAGAACATGTCGCCGTTCTGCGGGATCGTGCCCGTGGCGTAGGGTGTCTCTGTTTTGATACTCCATGTTCCCCACCCGGTTTCGTTCTGCGCGTTCGTGCACCCGTTCGGCGCGGCCACGAGTGCGGTCACTTTATAGACGGTAAAGGTGGTGGTTGAAAGCGCAAGGTCGTAGCCGAACGCGCCGGAGCCGGTGGCGTAATATCCCGAGGTCTGCGCGGTCGCCTCGATCGTTGCCAGGTCTTGGGTGATGCCGGTAAAGTCCACCGCGGGAACGCCGATCGAGCGCCCGGCAAGGAAAACGTTGGATGTGCTCGTTGGCAGTGCCGTGGGCGGCTGCGGATCGGCCGGTACGGAAGTGGTATACACCGCCCACTCAGTCTTATTGTTATTGCTCGTGTCGGTATACGTGGTGAGCGCGCTTTCCACGAGGTTGTGGGCGATGCCGTCGAACTGGATGCCGCCGTTCGAATCGATCACGCCGTATACCTGCGCTGTCGTGCCGAAGACAACATTACTATTGAGCACCCACGCATACTTTGCAAACGACGGAATGCCCATCTTTACCGCGATGATCTTTTTGATGCTCGAGTCGGCAAGCACCGTTCCCGCGCTCGATATGGTGACGATGGTCGACCCGGGCGGAGGCGGCGTTATGGTGAGCGTGAATTGTCCGATCTCGTTGCCGTCCTTGTCATAATAATTATGGACGTAGGGTCCGGCGTGTCCGGTGCCATCCTGATAGTCCGTTGGTGCGTGCGCGAGATGCCACCGGTAGTACTCGATGCCGGACTCCGCGATGGCGAACGCCTGCAGCTTGTTCTGCGCACGCACGGAGAGCTGCAGGAACGATCCGGCAAGCGAGATGAATCCTCCGATCACCGTTACGATGATGGCGGAAAGAAAAAGCATCTCGATCGCGATCTGGGCTTTTTGTGTGCCGGACGTTTTCATATCAGTTGCTTCGCAAATTTCTTATATCGATGAGGGCGGAAAAATATTGCGGCGGAGCTGCCTGCTGCGGACTTCCTGCCGAAGAGAAAAACGAGATCCCGACGAGTCGCACGTTCGAAACGTTTACCGGCGTGGAAAGCCTCGGCTGCGAACCGGTGTAATTGGCGTCGTAATAGCTAAAAAGGGGTGTTGAGCTCTGCGTGGTCACGCCGTCGATAATATCGGTCACGACCTCCGACGATGTCGGATACGTGGCGGGCGTGCCGGTGGGCGCAATCACTCCTTTATAGATGGTGGATGACGACAGGAAATATCTTATATGTTCGGTCCGTCCGTCTTTATTGATGTCGCTATAGAACGCGAACGAGCTCGTGGATGCGGCGTCGATGGGATAGGCGCCGTTCTGCGACGGGCTCGCCGAGCGGATCTCGCTCGTTATGATCTGCAACGTCGCGCCGGTATCGGACTTTGATTGGAGCTGTTGGCTGATCAATGTGTTCAACCCGCTCACGTTGCCGCTAAAATTGCTTGCGACGATCACGAGCGATGCCGCGATCGCCACGACGATCAATATTTCCACCAATGAGAATCCCTTGTTCGATTTCATACTATTGTTATTGATGGATGAGTGAGATGGTCGACGATTGGAATCCCGCGCCGATGGAAACCGTGGTGGAATTATTATTGTAGTTTGGCGCGGAAACATTGATCGCATACGTGCCTTGCGGAAGGCCGGTAAAGAGCGTCTGCGCGGGCGGCACGCAGTTTCCCGAAAAACCAAAAGTGACGCCGGTGAGCGCAGGCGAATTGTTTGGATCCTGCGTGCTCATAAAGACCTCATAGCGAAGATAGCGATTTCCGGAGAGCGCCGCGGGCAAGGTGGCCGGTGTTGCGGTAAAGTAGCTGCCCGCGGTTCCATCAGGCCCGATGAATTTCCACGTGGCATTGTCGTTGTTCGCCGCAACCTGGAATGCGATGCTGCCCGCGCCGGTCGAAGGGGTTTGGGAGGTCGGCGTCCATGACATCGAATACCATGTCGTGCTCGATCCGCCAAGGTCGATCGTGTTGGAAATGAGCGATGCGATCGTGGATGTCGGATAGGTAGACGACGCATTGGCAAAAAGCTGGATCACGCCCGGGATGCTCGTATCCATTCCCCCGCTCTGGCTCGCGTATTGCCCTCCCGACCAATTGGCTTGCGAAACAGCGGCCTGCCCCGATAGTTGCGTTGCCAAAAAACCCGATTTTGATATCGTCACGTTCGCGCCAAAAATTCCCGCGCCGGTTGCGGCGTCGGTGACGGTGGTCAGAAGTGCGGGATTTGCCGCGGGCGCGAGGATAAATTGGAATGCTTGCGTCGAACTCGGGTTCACCACCAGCGGATCGAGTGGGATCGTGCCCATGAGGTCATGCGATGCATCGTTCACCCCCAGCGCATACGTGTCCCATTCCACGTTTTGCATCAGCGCGGTCCCGTTCGCATCCATCGTCGTGCTCGTCGAAAATTTGAGCACGTTCGGCGTGCCGATGAGCTTTGTTCCCTGCATTGAAAATGCTTCGCCGGGGATAGCGTTGCACCGGTCGTCGGTTGCCGATACGGCGAGCGAGCTCGTGCGGTCGATCGAGAACGAGAGCGCGGTGACGGTCTGTGCCACCACCGTTGCGTTTGGCTTGACCGGGTTCGGATTCCCCGCACCGCCAACAGGATAGGTCTGATCCGTTGAATATCTCGGCTTGGTGATGGTAATCGAATATCCCTGCGTGCTCGTCGGTACGCCCACGAGTTCGAGCACGCCGCTCGCGTTCGTGGTGTCGGTGAGGTTGATGGACGGGGTCGCCGAGGCGTTGACCACCTGCACCGTCGCCTCCGGCACGCCGACGCCGTTCGCGTCGAGCGCGTAGAGAAAGAGCGAGCCGTCCACGGTGGCGCTCTCAAGATTTTTCGGGGCGATCGTCGTCGTGATCGTGATCGCCACGGTGTTCTCACAGAGCGGGCACGTTTCGCTGATCGAGACCAGTTTATAGTCCGCCGGCGCAGTGTCGTTCGGATTGCCGCCAAGCGTCCCATCAAACGGATCGTCGATGTTCCGGATGGTCGTCTGGAGGTCAAACGTATAGCTTCCCACACTTACCGTCTGCGATTGCGGAATAATGCCGCTCGGAATGCCGCCCACGGTTCCCACACTGTCGTACGGCAGATTGCGTATCATCTCGATCTCGTTGCCGATCGCCGTCGTCGCGGCCGTCCGCACGCTGATATTGGCCACCGCCGTGATGATGGAAAAATAGACCAGATAGACGCCGCCAAAGAGAACGACGACGATCGCCATGCTGATCACGAGATCTATGATGCTTGTTCCTTTGGTGTTCTTTTTCACTTGATGCCTGCCGAAATGGAATAGATCGGCGTGATGATCGACAGCGCGACGAATCCCACGAGCAATCCCATGACGAGCAGCATGACCGGTTCGATGAGTGACGTGAGCGCGTGCAATTTGATGTCCACCTCATCGTCAAAATATTCCGCAAGATATTCAAGATTCTCCTCAAGGTTGCCGGTGGTCTCGCCGATCTGTACCATGCCGGAGACGAGTGGTGGAAAATAATGTTTTTTGCCCGCAAGATAGGTGCCCAGCACGCCGCCCTTGCTGATCTCGTCTTTGGAATTAAGGATGATCTCGCGATAGACCTCGTTATTGAACGTGGCGGCGGTGATCGTGAGCGATTCCACGATCTTTACGCCGCTTTTGAGCAACAGCGAAAGCACGCGGGAAAAGTTCACCATGTTGACGCCGACGATAACGCTCGAAATGGCGGGCAAGTGGAGCGCCAGCTCGTCCACGAGCCGCTTTACCGGTTTCACCTGCTTGGTGATGATCTTGATGACCACGCCGAGAATGATTGCTCCGCCAAGAATATAAATGCCGTACGTTTGCGTAAAGCTCAACATCCACAGCATGATGCGCGTGGTGAGTGGCAGCTGCACGTTGAGGCTCGAGAAGACCGGGATCAATTTTGGAAAGACATAGAATGTGAGGAAGCCTGCGACCGCGATCGTGGCCACAAGGATCACGAGCGGGTAGATCATCGCCGAACGCACTTTGCTTTCGAGCGACTTTGAGCGCTTCAGCTCGTCGGCAAGATACAAGAGATTTTTTGCGAGCGTTCCGGACGATTCGCCCACGCGCACAATATTGATAAAGAACGGTCCAAAAAGATATTCAAACTTTTCCAGGCCGTCGGCGAGGAATTTGCCGTTGTTCACGTCGATGATAAGGCTGTCCACCACCTTCTTGAGCACCGGCGATTCGGTCTGCTCTTTTATGATCGAAAGTCCGTTATAGATAGGCAGTCCCGCTTTGATAATGAGCGAAAGGTGGCGCGCAAAATTGATCCGATCCTGAAGCGAAACACGGTCGAACATCCTTGCGTACATTGCCATGGCGATTATTCGTGGATGACCCGCAAAATTTCCTCTATCGACGTCAACCCGTTATTGGCGTTCACGAGCGCGTCGTCGATCATGGTCGTCATGCCGTCGCGGATCGCCGCTTCTTTGATCTCGTTGGCGTCGGCGCGGTTCATGATCAATTTTTGGATCGAGTCTTTTACCTCCAGCACTTCATGGATGGCCACGCGCCCCTTATAGCCGGCGTTGTTGCACTCGTCGCATCCTTTTGGCGCGTAGAACTTCATTGCCGGGTCCAGATTTGGGATGAGCTCTTTTAAGCTCTGCACTTCTTCCGGCGAAAGCTGGCGCTCCACTTTGCAATTCTGGCAAAGCTTTCTCACCAGGCGCTGGCTGATCGCAACGTTCACCGTGGATGCCACAAGGAACGACGGTACGCCCATATCGAGCAGGCGCGGGAATGTCGTTGCGGCGTCGTTCGTGTGCAACGTGGAAAGCAGCAAGTGTCCGGTAAGCGCGGCGTTCACGGAAACCGATGCGGTCTCTTCGTCGCGGATCTCCCCCACCATGATGATGTTCGGATCCTGGCGCAAAATGGAGCGCAGTCCTGCGGCGAATGAAAGTCCGACGTCGGTGTTGGTCTGAATCTGCGTTGTGCCGTCGAGCGAGTATTCGATCGGGTCCTCGATCGTGATGATGGAAATTTCCGGCTTGTTGAGTTGCCGTAAGATCGTATACAAAAGCGTCGTTTTGCCGGAACCCGTCGGGCCGTTTGCGAGGATCATGCCGTACGGCTTTGCGATCGCGTTCTGGATCTTCTTTAAATCCGCCGCCGAGAACCCGAACGTGTCGAGGTTGAACGTCTGCGTCTCCGCGAGTACGCGCATGATCACGTTCTCACCGTAGTACGTGGGGATGATCGAGACGCGCACGTCCACATCCCCTGTTTCTTCGATCTCCACCTTGAACCGACCGTCTTGCGGCAAAAGATGTTCGTCGGTGCGCAGACCGGCAAGGACCTTAATGCGGCTCACGATCTCCTGGTGGAGTTCTTTCTTGATTACCGCATTCTTAAAACTGTCATAGAGCAAACCGTCGATACGATAGCGCACGCGAAGCATATCCCTCGTCGGTTCGATGTGAATGTCCGACGCGCCAACGGCGTAGGCGTATTCCACGAACAGGTCGACGAGCTTTATAATAGAAACCTTTTCGAGCGACTCCTCGAATTCCTTCTCGATGAGCGGCTTGAGGGATTTGATATCACGCATGGTTTTATTGTACCATATGAAACCTTTTAAAAACGTGTCTTGGCGCGATTTAATCAAAATTTAATGTGAATAGTATATTGTCGAGATGTGACATCTATGCCCGATGGAGTTATTAGCCGCGCAGAAAAGATATCGCGTACCATGAAGGCGCGGAAAATTGATAATTTTAAGCATTGGCGCGATGCTCATCGGGTTATGTACGCAAGTATTCCGCGTAATGGCGACCTTGCCGAATATATTGGGGTTGTTCTTGGAGATGGAAATATCCAAGCATTCCCACGTACAGAGCGTATCGTAATTTCTGGCGATGCGAAAAAGATGGATTTCATTTATCGCTACGCTAAATTGACGGAGTTACTTTTTAAAAAAGTTCCGGTTATCATGGGCCCCACGTATTCTAATTGCGTTCGAATAAGTTTGTATCAAAAATTCATCTCAAAGCGGCTCGGAATACCAACGGGAGATAAGGAGCAGTTCGCACATGTATTGCCATCATGGATAGAAAAAGACGAGGAACTACTCATTCGTTTTCTGCGCGGTCTTTATGAAGCGGAGGCATATCTCTCCATCCATCTTCCGACATGCACGTATAATTTCGGATTTGTAAATACCAATCCGTATCTTTTAAAAATCGTCGAAAATGCTCTGCGCCGACTTGAATTTCATCCTGAGGTACGGCATAATGCTATACGGATTAGAAGAAAAGCGGAGGTCGAAAGATTGAAAAATCTTTTGCATTTTCGCCAGTATTGATTTTTGGGGGATCGTCTAATGGTCGGACAGCGCCCTCTGAAGGCGTTTATCTTGGTTCGAATCCAGGTCCCCCAGCTGCTTGACTTATAGTAAGAAATATGCTATTTTATTTCCAGTACCTGCTGCACGTAGCAGTATGGTCAAATTCAGAAAAGAAAGCTGAGGTGCCGAATGAATCGTTCACTTAAGCCCAACGGGTATCCCATCAACCCGAAAAGTTTTTTTATCGGGATTCGCCAAGAGATTCTTTCAACCGTCCACTTCATCGACGCAATGCGAACCGCCAAAGAAGTATGTATGCCAGTACGCTTCCTCGGAGAGTGGAATTTGCTCAAGGGCGTCGTCGAGCATATCAACCAGTTCCCCGACGGTCAGGTGATTCACCTGCGCCCGACCGGTGGTCTGCTGCACTGGCCCGAGGCCGTACTTTGGATCCCCTCTTCCGGTGATCCCGCGGGAGTGCTTTCATAGCAAAGAGCGAAGCATCGCGGCAGCATCGAAAGGTGCTGCCGTTTTCATTTTTATACAAACCCCATTTTCTCCATTTCTATCCTCAAATCCATCCAGTTAAGAGTTCTAAACGCATCCAGCAGGGGCAGCATGTTTTAAGCACACACATATGGCGGACTAGTTTTTGAACTCGGCAAGCGCTTCGTTCGGCGTCTTGCCCTTCAATCCGCAGTGTTCAAGGTTGTTGTATTCAATATTCCACAATGCGACCT
>Ga0181520_10001069_pt1 | contig 57330 bp, 37 predicted proteins | sample PEATcosm2014_Bin_29_FD_132451 | JGI IMG/M metagenome (GOLD analysis project Ga0181520, IMG submission 132451) | Peatland microbial communities from MTU Mesocosm Facility, Houghton, MI, USA - PEATcosm2014_Bin02_30_metaG | ecosystem: Environmental > Terrestrial > Soil > Wetlands > Peat | place... | reverse complement strand
GCCGACCCGCGCCGCGGCGAGCATCGCGACTGGGGCACGTTGATCTTCAACTACGGCCGCCACGAAGTCCGCAACTTCCTCATCTCCAACGCCCTGTTCTGGCTGGACAAGTACCATGTCGACGGCCTGCGGGTCGACGCCGTGGCCTCCATGCTCTATCTCGACTACAGCCGCAAGCCGGGCGACTGGCTCCCCAACGAATTCGGCGGACGGGAGAACCTGCAAGCGATCAGCTTCCTCAAGGAATTGAACGAGCAGACGCACCTGCAATTTCCCGGGATCCTCACGATCGCCGAGGAATCGACCGCCTGGCCGAGCGTTTCGCGGCCCACGTACCTCGGCGGCCTGGGCTTCAGCTTCAAGTGGAACATGGGCTGGATGAACGACACGATCCGTTACTTCCGCCACGAACCGGTCCACCGCAAGTACCACCACGACGAGCTGACCTTCAGCCTGATCTACGCCTTCCACGAGAACTTCGTCCTGCCGCTGTCGCACGATGAAGTGGTCCATGGCAAGGGATCGCTCATGGACCAGGTGCCCGGCGACCTGTGGCAGAAGTTCGCCAACTTGCGGCTGTTGTACAGCTACATGTGGACGCACCCGGGCAAGAAGCTCTTGTTCATGGGCGGCGAATTCGGCCAGTGGAACGAATGGAACTACGACACCAGCCTGCAATGGGATCTCTTGCAGTGGTCGTCGCACCAGGGCTTGCGGAAGTGCGTGGCCGACCTGAACCGTCTTTTGCGCAACGAAAAAGCCCTGCACCAGGTCGACTTCGACTACCGCGGCTTCGAGTGGATCGATTGCCACAACCACGAGGACAGCACGCTGAGCTTTATCCGCCGGGCCAAGGACCCGGGCGACTACCTGGTGGTTTGCCACAACTTCACGCCCGTCGTGCGGCCGAACTACCGGCTGGGCCTGCCCGAGGCGGTCTGGTACCAGGAGATCTTCAACAGCGACTCGACGTTTTACGGCGGCAGCGACGTGGGCAACGGCCCCGGCGTGCGGGCCGAGCCGATCGGCTGTCACGGCCGCCCAGCCTCGGTGGTCATCACCTTGCCGCCGCTGGCGACCATGGTCTTCAAGCCGCAACGGTAGCCTCAGTGTGCAAATTGCCCTTTTCACGAGTGGTGAGAGCGGGTACGCTATTCATAATTGGGATGTGCGCGCAGGACTTTACGCTTTTATCGAAAGGAGTCGAACGATGGAACTATTTCACCGGATGGCGCACATGGCGGCCGCGAACCTGTTGGGAGCTTCCGCCGAGCGGCGGATTACGAACGAGCAGTTGTCCGCGGAACTGGAGCAGATGGCCTTGAGCGATCCCGACCTGGCCGAGCACTACGCCCGCATGGCCGCAGCCGTGCCCGTGCTCCAGGTCCAACGCGCCATGGAAGACGTCGAGATCGAATCGGCGCTGCGGGCCGCGTTGGCCAATGGGCCGCGGGCCGCTTGAACGGATCAGCCCGACGGGCGGTCTAAACACTAGCCCGACGGCCCCCGCTTCGGGCAGGTGTGAGGTTCTTCCATGCCGTGGTAATACGGGGTGTACTTCTCTGCGGGCTAGCCAGTCTCACTTAGCTCACCGGCGACAAGGACGGCACAAGTCAGAAAAAAGTGCTACCTGTGGCGTTCTTCCCGCCTTGGCCGCCGAGAGCAACCCGCCGTATCGGGTCAGGCAGTGGTGTAGCCACATTGAAAAAAGCGGCCCTTGGAGTTTTTTGCGGCGATTTTCTACGTCTATGGGCGTATTCGGCTTCCCCAAAAAGTCGTTGATCGTACACAGGAAACTGCGGGAATACGGTCGCTTGACACTCTAACGATAGTTTCGGCACAGCCAAAGGCCGTTGTCAATTCTGTGCCATTTTGTGCCATTTTTTCAGGTCCTGCCGGAGGACGTTGCGCGGTTTAGAACCCCGTTGGGCCAAACGGGACGAGGATACTGCAAATGTTCTTCAGCGGGCACGTCGGGTATTACCGATGCAAGGAATGCGGCGCGGCTATATTGGCTGGCGTGTGCCTTTGGCCGTCCTGGTCTCGGCGGCAGTCGGGGGCGTCATCGCAAAAACGCGAAGCATCGAATTCGTCCGCCTGCTAGGAGCAGTGATTGTCGGGCTACTGGCATGTTGGTTTGTAGTGGATTTTGATTCTTCCGCATCAGCTCGATTCCGGTTCGATCATCCCGGAGAACACCTTACTGGGACCAACCTGGGCGAGTTTGTGAACAACTACAAGAACTATGCCTATGCAATTCCCGTCTTAGGACTGCTGGTCGGCTGCATATTCATCTGGCTGCCGCCCAGGTCTAAAGTTCTGCTTGAACTAGTTGTACAGGCCCTTTGGATTCTGGCTTTCATGTGGGTTTGTACTGTGCTAATAGACTGGGAATGGCAGAACGTTCCTTTCTTCAGTGCTATGCATTGGCATTATTAGATAGCCGCCAACACGACACGGCAGCAGCGCACACTCGCCGCTCGTTGCGACGGCGGCGGGCTGGCCGTAGAATAGAGTTATGGCGGCCCACGACAGCAAGATCGAACGAATGCCGGCCCGCGGGGAGCGGTTTGCCACCACCCACTGGAGCATGGTCGTCAGCGCCGGCGGGCAGCACGGCGGAGCCGAAGTCGACCGCGCCCTGGCCACCTTGTGCGAGAACTACTGGTTCCCGCTCTATGCCTTCGTGCGGCGGGCTGGCTACTCTGCCGAGGACGCCCAGGACCTGACCCAGGAGTTCTTCGCCCGCCTGCTGGCCAAGAACTTCCTGGCGGTCGCCGACCCCCAGCAGGGCAGGTTTCGCTCGTTCCTGCTGGGCGCGATGAAGCACTTCCTGTCGGACGAGTGGAGCCGCGCCCACACTCAGAAGCGGGGTGGAAACCGGACCGTCCTTTCGCTGGACAGCCTCGATGCCGAGACCCGTTATCGCTTGGAGCCGGCCAGCGACCTGACGCCGGAGAAGGTCTTCGAGAAGCAGTGGGCTCTCGCGCTGTTGGAGCAGGTCTTGTCGCGGCTGCATGCCGAACTGGTCGACGAGGGGAAGTCGGCGTTGTTCGAGGCCCTCAAGGACACGCTGACCGGCGCCCGTTCGCTCACCTACGCCGCCATCGGGGCCGAACTGGGCATGAGCGAGGGGGCCGTGAAGGTGGCCGCTCACCGCATGCGCCGCCGCTACCGAGCCCTGTTGCGGGAGGAAATTGCGCAGACGCTCGCCAGTTCGGACGAAATCGGGGAGGAAATCCGCTACCTGCGGTCGTGCTTGTAGGATAGTGATTCAAAAATGGGGTCTTTATCCTTAACCCTGTAGGGAACGCCCTCCGTGGCGTTTCGAATTCGCAGAACGCCACGGAGGGCGTTCCCTACAGGGTTTTGTTCAAAGGATAAATCCCCATCTGTTTGAGTCACTACCATAGGACAGGTTGAAAACCTATCCAAAACGACAGGTTGAAAACCTATCCTACCCCTGTAACCTTTTCCCCGATTTACCCAAGGAAGTAGTGGAGACGACCAGTGGCAACAAGGGCCCAGACTCATGAACGCAGAAAACCGCTGCCCCGCCTGTGACGCCGAATTGGCCGCCAACGCGCCCCGCGGGCTATGCCCGGACTGTCTTCTCAAGCAGGGGCTGCAAACGACCCCGCTGCCGTCGGGGGGGCAGGCAAATGCCGATTTCGAGCCGCCCACGCCCGCCGACTTGGCGCCGCATTTCCCCGACCTGGAGATCCTGGAACTGGTGGGCCGCGGCGGCATGGGCATGGTCTACAAGGCCCGGCAGAAGCGGCTCGACCGGTTCGTGGCCCTGAAGATCCTCTCGCCCAAGATCGGGCAAGACCCGGCGTTCGCCGAACGCTTCGCCCGCGAGGCCCGGGCGATGGCCATGCTCAACCATCCCTATATTGTCGCGGTCTACGATTTCGGGCAGACGAACTCCCCTCTCATTCGAGGAGAGGGGATCGCGAATCTCCCCTCGCCCGCGACCATGAGTACATGGTGCCCGGGGAGAGGGGCAGGGGGTGAGGGCGGTCTCTATTACTTCCTCATGGAGTTCGTCGACGGCCTGACGTTACGGCAACTGCTGGACACCGGCAAGTTGGCGCCGGAAGAGGCCCTGGCCATCGTGCCGCAGATCTGCGAGGCCCTGCAATACGCCCACGACAAGGGCGTGGTCCACCGTGACATCAAGCCGGAGAACGTGCTGCTGGACAAGGAGGGCCGGGTCAAGATCGCCGACTTCGGCATCGCGAAACTGGTGGGCCGCGAGGCGCAGGACACGGCGTTGACGGGCGCGGGCCAGATCGTGGGCACGCCCCAATACATGGCTCCCGAGCAGATCGAGCACCCGCTGCAGGTCGATCACCGGGCCGACATCTACTCGCTGGGCGTAGTCTTCTACCAGATGCTCACCGGCGAGTTGCCCATCGGCCGCTTCGCCCCGCCGTCGAAGAAAGTGCAGATCGACGTGCGGCTGGACGAGGTCGTGCTGCGGGCCTTAGAGAAGGAGCCGGAGCAACGGTATCAGCAGGCGAGCGAGTTCAAGACCGAGGTGGAAAGCATTGTCACGACGCCGCGGAACGCCGCTGATCGTAAGATCTTTTCGGCAGATCCCAAATCTCCTTCGACCGGTGGGCCTTGGGTTTGGGCGGATACTCTTGCCTTCCTGGGCGGAATCGTCTGGACATCTACCATGGCTCGCCAAGTTGCCAATGCCTCTGCGCTGGGCTTTCTCGGTTTCCTTGGCTGTCTGGGTTTTCTACCATTTCCCGGAATGCATCGGTGCTTTGGCTTCTCTGGGTTCAGTGGTTTCTTCGGGTTGATCGGTGTGGCTGTCATGATCGAATACGCGGCGCGGCGCAAGGCGAAGACGCGCAAGCGTGCCCTTGGCTCTTCCATGGTTTCGCCGCGATTGTCGAAGACGGCCCTGGTAGGCGCCGTCTGGGGCGGGCCGTTCTTTTTGATCATCATCCTTTCGCTTTGCGTTATTACTTTGTGGCTAACCTTGAGCATAAATTCTCTATTTCCGTTGCTGTCGCCGATCATGATACTGCTCCTGGCCACGCCGATCGGCGTTCCCATTTTGGGATACGTCGCCCTGAACCAGATCCGCCGTTCGGCCAGCCGTTTGTACGGGCTGGGGCTGGCACTGTTCGATCTATTGGCGTTTCCGCTACTGGCGCTCGACGCCGCGATCGCTGGCCTTGTCAAGTTTGCAGCGAGGGCTTTGGCAAGCTACTGGAGCAGCGCTGCGGGGACACCTGGCGATCTTGTTGGAGTGGTCGCCGTCTTGCTTATCGTTGTCGCGTGTGTCGTCATCGACTTTCTCACCATCCGCTGGGTCTGGCGCGCGGTGACTCAGCCGCCCGTTGGCGCGCTCCCGGCTGACCAACTCAAGCGCTCCCGGCTGAAGGCAATGCTATCGGTTGCCGCACCGGTGCTGGCGTTTGTTCTTGGTGTGTTTGGCTTTGCTTTTCTACTGTGGTCGCTGGCGGAACGCTTTGAAAGCGCGAAGGCCCGAATCCACACATGCATTTTTGAAGCGGACGCAGAACTGGTTGACCGGCTCGTACCGAGGGCCACGCGGAAGCCGGGGCGAATGGAGGAGAGCGCAGTGGAGGTTCCCAGTCGCGCACCGCAAACCGCCGAGGTCAGTGCCGACGTTTTCGCCCGGCTTTTGGCGGATGGCGTCAAGGAGCCGGGGTTGCTGGATGAGCAAACAAGGGAAGGCGCCTGGTGGCCGAAACTGGCAACAAGTTCGCACTACATGCGTCACGGCAAGGTCGTTGGCGAGGGCTGGGTAGACGGGTTTCTCGGCATCCGGCGGCACAAAGACGTTCTCCAGTTGCGGGTCGAAGAAAACGTCATGCACGGCATGAACAGCGCAATTCTATGCGCGACAATCGCCTGGGAGGGCAGCTCGCCGCCGCCCGAAGCCGCGCGCGCATTCTTCATTCCGTTTTCCCGCATGGACGGCACGGCAAGATATCTGGTCATCGCCTTTGAAGTCGGTAACGGGACGGAGAACGACCGAGGGATTTCAGAGGTTCACGCGGAGAAACAAGAGAAACAGGCCGCGGCACACGCCACGAAAGCGCCAAGGCAGGAAAACACCCCCGACCAACCGACCGGTAGTCCGGTAGAGGTAGAGATTCAAGAAACCGCTTCGAGCAGCGGCAAGGCCGAGACTGCCGCAACGATCAGCGCCACTGGCGTAGCTCAGAAATCGGCAATACCCAAGCCCTCTCAACAACCCGACGCACAGGGACCGGTCTTGACCTACGAAGTCGATCCAGCCTCCGCGCCGACTGGCATTTCGGCCTCCGACATGGACAAACTCCTGAAGGCGGTCGACCGGCGGCTCAATTCGGGAACCGTGAACCTTGCCCGCGTGCGGAAATCGGGCGATGCGCGGATCGAAGTCGCACTGCTGCGCCGCAACGACGCAGACCGCCAGCGGGTCGAGCGGCTGCTGGCGCGGCGCGGCACGTTGGAGTTCCGCATCCTGGCCAACACGCATCGCGACAAGGACGTCATCGAGCACGCCCGGAAGAACCCGTCCAAGGCCGAGGTGCTCGATCCCTCGGGTAAGAGATTGGCCTGGTGGGTGCCGTTGAAGGCCGGCGAGGAGAAGGTTATTTCCAATGATCCCGACATTACCCGGCGCCCCAAGACGCAAGACCATCGCGACAGCACGGAAGTCCTCGTCGTCACGGACCCCTGCAACGTCACCAGCGCTTACCTCACGAAGGCCGAGGCCGGCGCCGACAACATCAGCGGATACCGCCGCGTCAACTTCACGTTCAACGATGCCGGCGGAAAGCTGTTCGCCAAACTGACCCGCGAACACCTGCCCGACAGGTCGACCAACTTCAGCTACCGGCTTGGCATTATCCTTGACGGCGAGCTCTACTCCGCACCGCACATTATATCCATGATTTCCAACCAAGGCGCACTCACGGGTGTGTTCAGCAAAGAGCAGGTTACCGACCTGGTGGACAGCTTGAATACCGGCGAAAGCCGCAAACGGGCGTAAACGCCCGTGCGTGGCGGCCTTTCGAGCGAAACACAAACGACGCGTACCCAACATCCGATTTCCGCCGATCTTTCGACTTTTGCGCGGGCCACATCCGCTCTGAGTCGACGGGTTAGTATCGTTTTCAGCCGCGAAGTAAAATCAACGAAGAAAGGGTACGGAATACATTCCGTCTTGCCTACCTGTTTTATTTAGATGTTTGTGGCCGGAGCAGTCGCTATTGCAGCACGAGGTACATCGTGTTGGTCGGCAGAACGACCGTCACCCTGCCCTCAGTTCTCTGGATATCGATGGCCGTCGGCCTGGCCATACCGTTGACGTCCAGCAACACAGCCCGGCTGAGATGCCGGTTGGCGACGCTCAGCGTAACCTCCGCGTTTTCTACTTGCAACTGGTCTTTGCCCCTGGAAATGATGCGGAAGCAGTCGCTCTGTTTGCCGTTGATGCGCGCACGGGCGGGCACCGTCGTCCAGCCCACGGGACGGCATACCGTGCCAACCTGAACGAGCACTTTGCCGGACTCCCGTATCGGCTTGCCGTCCAAGGGCACGACGACGATCGTGGCGTAGTTGTTCTTGCAGGTAATGTCCACGTCTGCCAGGTGCTGCGGTCCAGCCTCCTTCAAAAAACCGGCTGCGGCTTGGGCCAGGGGTGCGTTGACGCGGTAGACGCCTTTGCCGTAGTCCGTCTCGATCTGGCCCGTGATGCTCCGCACCGTTTTCTTCTCGCGATCGATGTACTTCGCCAGGTTCGCGACCTGGGTCTTGGCCGGATCGCTGTCGTAGGCCACCTGCACCGGACCCACCAGGTAAGCCAGCGGATCGACCGGCGTCTTGACGCTGGACGTCAAGGTGATGTTGCCCGCGTTATGGTTGGGGTCCCAGCCGCCCTGTTCCGAGATGATCGGCGTCTTGCGCTCCCAGAGGTCCTGCAGGCGGCGATGCTCGACAACCGCCGGCGCGCCGGGCGCGACGAGCCCCTGCCGATAGATCAGCGCCGCCGCCGGGAACTGGCCCAAGGTCATGGGGTCGGCCCAAACCCATTTGAAACAGAACCAGTCATTGTGGTGCCAACCGCCGATCCCACTCCCGGACCAGCAGGAAATGTCAACGCCGGTCAGGGCCGTTTGTGCGGCCACCATCAAGGGCCCTTCGGACTCATACAGATCGGGCGGCACCCAGAGGATTTCGGGAAGCATGAACGTGTGGCCCAGGGGCTTTTTCACGTTGATGGGCAGATCGACGGGATTCTTGATCATCGAGACGTCGGCGTAGTAGTCGCCTGCCTGGATATTCCAACCGGCCTGGACTCCTTGGTGATAGACCTCGACGTAGCAGTTCCGTGCGATCACATCATTGGCGCTGTAGGACCAGTATTCTGCGTCCTGAGTCAGCATCATGTCGGCGGATTTCCAGTTGCAGGCGTTGATCAATTGCTTGCAGCCCAATTCGTCGCGCAGATAGGTCGCCATCTCGGAGTTGAACTTGTGCATCAACCGCGCCAGAAACTCCGTCTGGTCGGTCACTCGCTGCTCGAAACCGGGGATCTTGCCCTTCTTGGTACGGCCGTCACGCGTCAGGTCCCACGTGTGCATTAACCCAGGGAGTCCTTTGTCCCACGCATCCGGCACGAAGCCCGCGCAGTTCTGCCAGAATTGGCGGGTCTTCTCCAGCGAACCGTACTTTTGCTTCAGAAAATCCGCGTACAAACGCCGCAAGAGGATCTGGGCGTCGCCCTTGATGGCGTCGGTTTCCCACCAGAGAAGGCTGTCCTCGTTCTGCAGTTCGATGATCGCCACTGCCGCGTCCTCGGCCAGTGTCAGGCCGGTGTAGGGGTTCTTCCGTCCATAAAGCGCCTTCAGCCAGGCCTTGTATCCCTTCTGCATCGTCGGCTCGAAGAACAACAACCCTTGGGGATTGTCGCCGCCGGGATCGGTCACTCCCCAACTCTTCTGAATCTTCACTTGGCAGGCCCAGTAAGGGACAATCATCGAGTAGATACCGGCCGACTTCATGGCGGCAACGCCCTTGAATATCTCGTCGAGCGCCTTCTCATTCACGTCGGTGATTTTCGATCCCGGGGCAGTCGGGATCAAGGAATTGTCGCCCAGGCGCATGAGGTTCACGCCGCGCTTGGCCAGGAACTGTGCGGAGTGTTTCTGCGACGCCAGGTCGAACTGCGGCGTAGGAGACGAGGACGCCGCCCAGAAGCGGATCGGCCGGCCATCGCCCCGCACGAAACTATTGCCGTCGGTGCTCGAACGGATGAAGCCGTGCTCGCCGGCAGCCTTCTCGTTGAGGTAGCGAAGATCGAGCAGGGCGGAAGGGTCGAACTTGTCGGCCGCCGGGACGAAGTCCCACGTCTGACCCGGCTGGAAAGCGGGTGTTGGCTGCGGCGATTTCTCGCCGGGCTTGTACTTGCCGTTGGGCGTGAAGACGCCCGTGGTCAGCACGAAACAGTCCATGCCGCCGTAACGGTCCTTCTCTTTCAGCCCGCCCAGGTACCAGGTGATGACGTGTTTGCCGGCTGTCAATTCCACGCTGCCCGCGTCGTACCAGGCGATCCGCCCCGGGTAGAACGGATTTCCATCGGCGGAGACGGGGATTTCATCCTTCCCCTTGTCGACCGCCACGTTTACAGGGCTTTGCGCGCCGTCCAGGCGATAGGCCAGGCCCGTGCCGCCCACGGCCCGCACCCAGATGTGATAGCGCCCGGCCGTGGGAATCTCCAGGGCGTACTCCCCCATGCTGGCAGGATCTTTCTCATGGGAAAAGCTGCAAATCCACTTGCCACCGGAGAGCGCGTCGGGATTGACGTCGTTCAGTCCGGCATTGTCCACGAGTTGCCGCTTGGCGGCCGCCTCCGCCTCGACCCAAATCAGTGGTTCCGCGGCGATGGCCACGGCAGTGAAGCAGGTGGTTAGTAGCCAGACGAGTGATAGTTGCCGCAACATAGTTCGTGCTCCTTAGTTCTTTTTCGTATCACAAAGTACTTGTCCGAGGGAAGCCCAACCTCGCCGTCAGTTCTTGGGCTCGTAGATCGCGATTATCGCCGGGCGGCGGCTGATTTCCTTTGCCCAGCGCGACCAGGCCATAAAACCGACCCTATAGTCGAGCATGGCGTTGTAGAGAGTGAATCCGTAGTTGCGGTGCTGCCCATCGGTCCACCACTTGACTGCTTCAGTAAAGTCCCAGACGTTGGTCGTGCCCTGGCTGGGTCCGTAGGCGGCAAAGATCGGCAGGAAATCCGGATCGTCGCCGTCCCAGCTCGATCCGTGCGACTCTTTCCAGAACTGGTCCCGCGCGTACTCGAAAGTATTGACTTCCATCTCCTTCCAGGGCCGGTTGCAGAACTCGGCGACAAACAGGTTCGGAATCGTGTCCCAGTCTTTCGGCAGCGGCGACGCGCGTACAAGCAGCAGTCGGGCCGCCAGGATCCGGCTGCCCTGGGGAATGCTGGAAAAATCGACGCGCAGCATCACCGGCCGGCCGCGGAAACACACTTCCATCCGCTCGGAGCCGGCCACGCTACGTAGCGACTCCAGCAGGACGGCGTTGGGCCCATGAGCACTGATGCCGGTGGACTCCCAGCCTGCGTACTCCTTCTCGGGCGCGGCCGGGTCAAACCCCTTCTGCGCGTTGCGGAAGATGGCCATGACCGCCCGGGGATGTTCCTTCTTCAGCCCGTCGTACAGCGCGCGGAATTCGGCTTCCACCTGCTCGACGGTCTTGTCGGCAGGTCGGACCCAGTGTTTCATCATTTGCTTTCCGAATTCCGCGGCGCTCTCCACCTCGATGCCGAGCCCGAGCACGGGAATCTTGCCGAGCTTGGGATAGAAGCGCGCCTTGTCGCCCGGCGTGACGTGCTCGCCGTGTGGGGGCGTAGCTGTGTCCGGGACCTCCGTGGAGACGCGAATGTTGTCCACGAAGATCGCCTCTCCCTCGTGCGGAGCATACATGATGATTTCAAACTGCGTGGGTCCTTTCAGCGGGCGTCCGTTGTCCAGTCCTCTTGGCGTCGGTGCGACATCCACGACCGCGTTGCGGCCTTGATGGAGCAACGCAAGCTTGACCCAGCCGCGGTGCTCTTTGTCGTCCTCGCGAACGACACGAAAGGCGACCAGGCACGTGCGGCTGGCGGTTACGTCGGCCTTGAAGCTGTTGTAGACGGTCCAGTCTTCCAGCGGAGAATGAGTCGCCACGGCCGGGTACTTGCCGCCGGAGAACGTAAGCTTCAAGCACCGCTTGCCCGAGACGGCGTTCTCGGCGGAAAGTTCGATCTTGACCGGCGGCTCCTTGGCGCCGGGAACGTTCAGATTGTCGGGAAGGAACTGCGACCAGGCTTTCAGGGCGGCGCCGTCCTTGAAATCGAAGAGTAGCTTCTCGGCGGCAGCCAACGGCCTGCCAGCGAGGAATAGAACGAGGCCAATGCATGCGAAAGCAAATCGGTACCTGCTGGTGCGATACTCCATGATCAATCCTCCTTTGGAACACTGTGTGAGTTGAACTACTTTCATTCGAGCTGCGATAGGATCCTCGACCTTTACCGCTTATGGCCCCTTCACGTCCAGACAAACGAGATCTCCGCCGGTGTTCCGGCAGTAGAGCCTGCCGCCACAGAGAACGGGGCACGTCCAGCACTGGCCGTCGAGGACCTTGGCGCGGGCCAGTTCCTTGAATGCCTTGGGCGAGGCCTCGGCCACGATCAAGTTCCCTTGTTCTTCCATGATAATGAGCTTACCGTCGGCGGCCATCAGCGGTGCGTGCCCCAAGCCCTTCTGCTTCCATTTCACCTCGCCGGTATCGAAGTGGACGCATCGCAGCGAGGCGCTCTTTGAGGTGTGGTTAAGGGAGTGCGTGCCGTACAGGTAGCCGTCGACCAACACGCACGACTGGAAGTAGTTGGCCATCTCCTCGTTCTGCCAGACGACCTTCGGCTTGTCCCCGGTTATCTGGAGAAGGACGTCCATCCGATCGTTCCCTGATCCGGAAAGGAACACCTTGTCCGCATAGACGATGGGAGTCGTGCAAGGGCTGACACCCTCTTTCCGCTCTTTCCAAGGATATCGCCAAAGCTCCTCTCCGTTGGCGACGTTGACACCCAGGGCAATCGCGGGCGTCAACAGCACCACGCCGGTTTTGCCGCCGAACTCATAGGAGACGGGCGAGGCGAAGCCCGCCTCTCCCTTGCCGCATTTCCAGCGCGGCTGACCGGTCTTCGCGTCCAGGCCGAGGACCAAAGCCTCCTTGCCGCCGCATTCCACCACGAGCAAGTCGCGTACCAGCAGCGGTGAGCAGGCGTAGCCGTAATAGGGCCTTTTCCCCCCGAGATCTTTGACCAGGTTCTTGTTCCAGACGATGCGCCCCGAGGCGGCGTCAAGGCACAGAAGTTCTCCGAACCGACCCAGGGTATAAACGCGGCCATCGTGGACCGTCGGCGTGCTGTACGTCTCGTTGCCAAAGGCCGGATACGAGTGCTCCCACACCATCTTGCCCGTGCCGGCGTCCAGGCACCAGACAAAATCCTTGCCCAGCGCCCGGCCCTCCTCGTCCTTCTCAAACTTGCCGCCCGGGCCGGGCTTATCCATCGAGTAGCCCATGGTGTACAGGCGGTTGCCGACAATGGCGAAGGAAGACATCCCCGTATGAACCTTGGCCTTCCACAGGACCTTGGGGCCTTTCTCGGGCCAGTGGCTGCTCCAGCCTTTTTCAACCGAGATGCCGTCGCGGTTCGGACCACGCCACTGCGGCCAGTCGGCGACGCAGGTCGTGGGTAGTCCAGCGGGTAGATCGGCGACGACGACCAACATTGCCGCTCGCAGCCACCACGTAAGAATCCTACGCATCGTCAGCGTCATGATTTCGCTCCTACTTCGGCTCGTAGATCACCATCATCGCCGGGCGAAGTCTGATATCCTTGGCCCGTGGAGTGTACATCCGCATGTAGTCGTTGGAATCGCCGTACAGGAAGAACCCGTGATTGGCGTGCCGGCCGTCGAACCAAAACTTCACCGCCGCGGTGAAATCCCAGGCGCTGACCGTTCCACCGCCGGCCGGACCATGCGCGATGAAGACGGGCCAGAAGTCGGGGTCGTCGCCGTAGTGCAGCCCGCTGACGGCCTTCCAGTGCTTGCCCTTGGCGTAAAAATAGCAATTGGCCGAGTCCGCCTCCCAGTCGCGGTTGCAGGGTTCGGCGACCCACAGGTTGGGCTTTTGACTTCCGGCAGCCTTACCGGCGCCCAGTCTTGCACACTGGATTGTCCGGCGAAGTCGAACAGGACCCTCTCCTCGGCAGCCGCGCCCGGGGCAGCCGACAACGCCAGCCAGCACGCAATCAGGGCGGAAATCGCCCGTGAACGAATTGTCATAGCCTTGCTCCTTTAGGTAACGGGCCACGCGTGAATTTTCGCGGCTCACCTGCCGTTGCGTAGATGGCGGCCACCTTCTCCAATGTCCCCGCGCGGTCGGAATAAATGACAAGCGGGCGCGGGGCGAGCATGCCCAGCACGTCGGGAATGTCACACACGCGCAGCACGTTCAAGAGGGCCGGGGCATCGGCTTCCATGTGGCCCAGCGGCGGCTTGTTCAAGATCGCGCCGGCAATCTGAGGCTCCCACAAGGCGGCGTAAGCAGCAAGCACTGCCGCTGGACCCTCGCCGAGCACGTACACGGGAACGTTGCCCGCGCGCTTCGCATGAAGGTATTGGGCCGTGGCCGCAATGTCCCACACTTGGCCGGTGTCGGCGGTGCGTCCCAAGAGCACGTGGGCCCGCTCCACGTAGTTCGGCGGGTTCTTCCGCGTCCAGCGGGTGCGATCCACGCCCCGCGGCGCACACAGGTACAGCTCGTCGCCGACCTCCTGTACGCGCTGCAACCAATCGGGAATCGATGCCGTGCTCTCGGGGTTTCGCACGATCAGCAGGACCCGCTTCACCTCGTCGGCCGGTTTGAGGGCGGTGACCAGCTTCAGGCCGACCTCGATCCCCGGCTCGCTCTCGAGGCGGGCGTCGTCGGGCTGAATTTGCTGGATCAGCCGCGCGGCCGGAATCCGCTCGGGAAAGCAGCGGAAGGTCACGCGGCGCAGTTCCTCCCGCAGCGACGTCCGCCAGGCCGCGAACCCGCCCGCGCGCGGCGGTGAGACTTGGGCCACCGCCACGAAGTGCCGGTCGATGCTCGTATTCAACTCATCCTTGGGAATGTCCGCGTCCGTACGGAAGACCTGCAAGCGTTCGGGCTCGATCGGATAGTGCCGATTGGGCGGTTGGCCCGTCGCCAAGTCTTGCTCGCTATCGGCGACGATCCGCGGATCATCCTTGAGGTGCATGTTGATGAAGCGATAGGCGCCCTGGCGGAGGTCCTGGCGATAGGCGTGCTCGCCCACGCTCAGCAAGGAATCGACCTGATCGCTTGCACCGAAAAGGCTATAAACCCGCTTCAGCCGGTTGATCACGCGGTCGTTGGCGTCCATGGGGAAGATCCGGTCCTGGTCGCTGTTGGCCACCAGCAGCGGCCGCGGCGCCACCATCGCGGCAATCCGGGCCCACGGCCACTGAAACGTGTTGTAGAAGGTAATGCAGTCGCAGTGGCCATTGATGACGCGGTTGGAAACATAAGCGCCCAGGTCAGCCATTCCGCTGACGGGCACCGCCACGGAGACCCGTTCGTCGGCCGCGGCGATCCAGAACGTGGCCGCGCCGCCGCCGCTGATGCCGGTGACGGCAATCCGCTGGGGATCCACGTCCGGCCGGCTCGTAAGGTAGTCGATCCCGCGGATGCCGTTGAGACATTCCACACCGGCCGGCGTGTAGCCGCGCGAGTGCCACCACCAGCGGCCCTCGCGATAAGTGCCGTGATGGATGCCGGCGATCTCGCCCAACTGCAAGGAATCGACCACTAAGCAAACATAACCGTGCTTGGCAAACCAGATGCCGTGTGATTGGTAGGCAGTCTTGTTACCCGGCCGGCCCTGGTAGTTATGCCCACAGACGTAGAGTACCGCCGGCAAACGCCGGCCAACCGGGATCTGGCTGGGGCGGTATAGATTGCCCGTCACGTAGAGTCGCGGGCGGCTCTGGTAGTGGAGCATCTCGACCGTGTAGCCGTCGCGCTGGAGCGTCCCGGTGATCGTGGCCGACCCGGCACCCGGCGAAATCCTGCCTTGTTCCGTGTGCCGGGTGCCCGGCGGCGTTCTTTCCGGCATCGGCGCGAGGCCGAGCATGTAGTAGTATTCCGCCTTGTACTTGGGCCGAAGCTCCTCCCATTGTCGGCTCGATGTGATGCCCTTCAAGAGCGTCGCGTCGATCCTCCCCGCCTCGCGGGCGAGATACTCTTGAATCATCCGGTCCCCGGGGGCATCGCGGTCGGGTGGCCAATCTACCGCACCGCGGGCCATCAACGTGCTGCCGGTAAGATATGTCAGGAGTACGACCGCACACCAACAACTGGACCCACGGACATTGCGCGAGAAAATCATATGCCACCTGATTGCTAGATAAACGGGCTGGGGCGTGCGAACGAACCGTTCACGGCCTGGCATGCACGGGTACCCGTTGGCCGCGGAGAAGGCCGGTGCGGTGGGAATCGTAGGAGGCAAGAAGACTCCGACGATTTCCGGTCATTCATTGTACTCGCGCCGCGCCGCGGCACAAGCGCGTGCGGCACGACTCCCGCGCACCTATACGAAAGTATGATTGCCCTGCCGCTAGCCGCGGGGGCAAAGCATTGGTAAGCTGGATGGGTAAACGAGCCTGACTCGGTTCCAAGCTCATTGCAAAGGGAATATCGGTCTGATATTTTTGAACACACGAAATCCGCCGTCGCTGAATTCACGGACTCTTGCCTCTTTGAGAATGCACATCCCGACATGACTCGAAGCGATCGCTGCTTGCCTTCCACGCTGGAGGCCATTGGAAACACGCCGCTGGTGGAGCTGGCACGCATCACGCAGCATCTCGATGGCCGCATTCTTGCCAAGTTGGAGTATCTCAACCCCGGCTCGTCGAAAAAGGATCGCATCGCCCTGCAAATTATCGAAGATGCCGAAGCGGACGGCACACTGCGGCCCGGCCAGACGGTCGCCGAGTTGACCAGCGGCAACACGGGGACCGGGCTGGCCATCGTATGCGCGGTCCGAGGCTATCCGTTCGTGGCCGTGATGTCCAAAGGCAACTCGGTTGAAAGGGTGCGGATGATGGCCGCCCTGGGGGCGGAGGTCATCCTGGTTGACCAGTTGTCCAGCTCGCAGCCAGGCCGGGTTTCAGGCGGGGACCTGGAACGGGTGGAAATTGAAACCCAGCGGATCGTGGCCCAGCGTGGCGCTTTCCGCGCCGACCAGTTCCGACACCGCGGCAACTACCGCGCGCATCTGCTGCACACCGGGCCGGAAATCCTCGCACAGTCCGGCGGGGCCGTGGATGCCTTCTGCGATTTCGTCGGTACGGGCGGGTCCTTTGCGGGCTGCGCCGCCGCGCTGAAAGCGCACGATCCGTCGATTCAGTGTTACGTCGTCGAGCCCATGGGGGCGGCTATTCTCGCTGGTCAACCGGTAATCCACGCGAATCACCGCATCCAAGGGGGCGGCTACGCCATGGCTTGCCTTCCCATGCTGGAACCGGCTCACGTCGACGGCTTCTTGCAGGTAAGCGATGAGCACGCCATCGCCGCGGCCCGCAGATTGGCACGCGAGGAAGGAATCTTTGCCGGGTTTTCGTCCGGGGCCAATTTGGCCGCCGCGCTGCAACTGCTGGGCGGCCCGTGCCGGGGAAAAACCATCACCACGCTGATCTGTGATTCCGGCTTGAAGTATCTCAGTACCGACTTGTGGGATGATTGGTAACAAGGGCAGTACCGTTGGACTTGACTCCTCGGCGTGCGCCAGGGAGTTGAACGGCTACGCAGCTTATGGCAAAATGTTTGGCGGCAGGATAATGCCGTGCTCTCGAAAGTCTTTGGTGGAGCTGGCTATCGTATTTGGCGGAAATCGGGCTACAGAAGAAAGGTCGGAGATGATGACTCGTAAAATGATCGGGCTTGGCCTGGCGCTGGGCGTGGTGGCAATGCTGGCGGCCAAGGCGGAAAGCGCTTCGCTCACGTTTGACAACGCCGACGCCCTCAAGGGGCTCGCGGTGAGCGGCGACGTGAGTGTGGATACGACGAAAGATCGTAACGGCGCGAAAGGGCTCGAAGCCGCCGGCACGCCGGCCGGCCGACGCAAAGGCGGTTCGTTGCGACTGGGACCGGGCGGCAAAGCGGTCTGGCCCCTGCGCGACAAGGACGGAGCAGGCACGGTTCGGATGTGGGTCTACGAAGATGCCGCAAAACCCGCGAAGCCCCAGGACTATGGGGCCGGGGCCATGTGGGGGCTGATGCAGGCCGACGGGCACATGGTGGCGGTGGGAGCCATCTACGCGCCCTATCTCGGCGGCGCGACGACTTACGCCGCCGCCACCGTCAATCCCAAAAAACAGAAGCCTTGGCAGGAGGTGACGTACCTGGGGATCCGACGCGCCACCGGCTGGCACAAATGGACCTTCGACTTCGACCCCGACAAGGGGATGCGCCTAACGTACGATGACCAGGATGTGAAGAACTTCAACTGGAACCAATCAAAGCTGAAAGGCTTCGTGAGCGTGGTCTTTTTCGGCGACGCCACCGATGCCAAGCAAACGCTGTGGGTGGACGACGTGGATGTTGCGCTTGGCCCGCCGGCGCGTGTCGCCCCGCTGTGGCCGCCGCCGCCCCCGCCGCCGCCGGCCGACCTTGCCGTGCTGCCGCCACAGGCCCCCTGGAACTCCACTCCCTACGCCCAGTGGAAGAACGGGCCGGGCAAGGGCGAGGACTACTTCCCCATTGCCGTCTGGCTCCAGGACCCCAAGAATGCCCCCCGCTACAAGGCCGCCGGCATCAATCTCTACATCGGACTGTGGCAAGGCCCGACCGCGGCACAAGTCAAGTCGCTCGGCGAGGCGAACATGCCGGTGATCTGCGACCTGAACGACTTCGCTCGGGCACACCTGGACGAGCCGCTCTTCGTCGGCTGGATGCACGGCGATGAACCGGACAATGCCCAGACGTTTGCCGAGTTCTGGAAGGGCGACAAGGAGCAGATCAAGGAAGGCTGGCCTGAGATCTACCAACAGCAGGGGTTGGCCAAGCGGGACTACAAGGGCTATGGCCCGCCCGTGCCGCCGCAGTGGATCGTCCGCGATTACCGGAAAGCCAAAGCCGGCGATCCCACGCGGCCGATCTTCGTGGGGTTGGGGCAAGGCGTTGCCTGGGAGAAGTACTACGGCCGCGGCGAGCGCACGGGCCACCTGGAGGACTACGCCAAGTACATCGAAGGCTGCGACATTGCGGGGTTCGACATCTACCCCGCGGCCCACGACAACCTCGCGGTGAAGGATGCGCTCTGGTACGTGCCCCTCGGCGTGCGGCGCTTGCGCCAATGGTGCCAAGACAGCAAGCCGGTGTGGGTCCACCTCGAAACCGGCACGATCGCTTCGCCCGATGCCGCAGCGACCCCGGAGCAGGTCAAGGCCGAGGTCTGGATGGCCATCATCCACGGAGCGCGCGGGATTGACTACTTCGTGCATCAGTTCAAGCCGAAGTTCAACGAGCACGCCCTCTTGGACAATCCGGCAATGTTGGCCGTGGTGACGACCGTCAACAAGCGCATCACCTCGCTGGCACGCGTTTTGAACAGCGAGACCGTCGTGGACGGCGTTGTGGTCGAGTCCAGCAATCCGAAGACGCCGGTTCACGCGATGGTCAAACGCAAGGACGGAGCCACGTATGTCTTCAGCGCGGCGATGTACTGCGAAGAGGCCAAGGCCACTTTCCGCGTCAAGGGCTTGGCGGGAACCCGGACGGCAGAAGCGCTCGGCGAAGGCCGGACGATCCGTGTCGACAACGGCCTATTCACCGACGCCTTCGCCGGCAACGGCGTGCATCTGTACCGGATTGCGGAGTAGTTGGAAACGGTCGTCGAAATCTTCCGGAAAGGAGTGGGCAGAGACGCCGGGGCACGCCCTGTGGGAGACGTGCGCCCTGGCGCTATTGACTGCCATCTCGCCGGGAACGTATTATACAATACGAAGTCTCGCCTTTTTTGGTTCCCACCCGTTTTCTGGAGTTCTATCATGAGAGCATTTCTGCTTGCAGGTCTTGGATTGAGTTTGTTGCTGGCGGCGGCCGTTGCCTTTTCGGCGGACAAGGCCGATTCGTCAGCCAAGTTGCTATGCCCAGTATCGGGCCAGTCGATCGACAAGTCGGTGTCATCCGCTTTCGGCGGTGGCAAGGTCTGCTTCTGCTGCACGAAGTGCAAGGCGAAGTTCGACGCTGATAATGCCAAGTTCGTCACCAAGGCCAATCTGCAACTGGCCGCGAGCGGTCAGGCCAAGCAGACCGAGTGTCCATTGACGGGAGGAGACCTGGACGCGTCGACGAAGGTCAACGTGGCCGGCGTCGATGTGCAGTTCTGCTGCGACAAGTGCCAGGCAAAGGTCACCGCCGCCAAGCCGGATAAACAGATTGAAATGGTCTTCGGCAGCAAGGCCTTCAGCAAGGCGTTCAAGGTCAGCAAAGACAAGTGATAAATCGGGCTTTCAGCCCTAGCATTTGCTTGGGGCTATTCTACCTAGGCCGTTGGCCTAGGCTGATATTGGGCGCACCTTCGGTGCTTGATGGTGGTACGAGATATTGTATCCAGGCCGTTGGCCTAGGCTGGTATGTGGCGCACGTTCGGTGCTAGGGATGGAAATCGATATCGAGGCTATTGACGCCGGCATTGCCGCCGGGCCGAAGGCCCAGAACCATATCAGCCTGGGGCATCGCCCCAGGTCCGCATCGCCGCCCCTGCGGTTCAAGGGCCAAAGGCCCGCCTCATGGTTCAATCCCATACGTATCGCTCATCGAATTCGATCCCGTATTTCGTTAGGAATGCCTGGTATTCCTCCTGAAATGATCGCGTGCGATGGTGTTCCATCTGCCCCTCGATATAGGCGATCAGCGCGTTCAAATCGGTCGGCCTCACGGAAAATGCGCCGTAACCGCGCTGTCAGGCGAATTGCGCCAGGTCCGTCGGCTGCGTCTTCAACCACTTCGACGACGACGTTTTCACCTCCTCGACAAGACTTGCGACGGTCGCCGTGCGCGAGAGCCGGACGGCCAGGTGAACATGGTCGGCTGTGCCGCCCACGCGGTAACATGCGTGCCCCGGTTGCGGGCCACGGTGGCCAGGTAGCCATGCAGCGACGGGCGAACCGCATCGCCCAGGTAGGGAAATCGTTCCTTGGTGCTGAACACGAAATGCACGAGCAACAAGCTGAGCGATTGCGGCATGATGGTCTCCTGATAGGACGGGCTTTCAGCCCTGAATTGTTATCGGGGCATTAAACCCAGGCCGATGGCCTGGGCTGGTATGCGGTCGCACCTTCGGTGCTTGATCGTGGTACGGGTCACCGGGCCGTTGGCCTGGGCTGAAATTGGGCGCACCTTTGGTGCTTCATGGTGGTGCGGGGTGTTGTCGTGGCGGACGAAACTGGGGTCCTGGATGCCGTGCAAGAGCATGTTGGTCACGCAAAGCATGGTCGCGTAGTCCGGCTTGGTGTACGTGGTAAACGGCAGGAGTTGGTGCCGGGCCTGTTCGCGATGCGCCCGATTGTAAACGGACTCTTGGGAGTAATTCGTCATGATTGTGGGGTTCGGGATGAAAGGTCAGATTTCAAATTGCAAATTGCAAATTGCAAATTTCGTGACTGTTTAGCAGGATGAAGAAGACGACCCCTGCCAGCTTGCCTGGCAGGTGAAAAAGTCTTGTGCGCGAAGACGCGATGGCCAAAAATACTTCGTTGACCCCTGCCGGCTTGTCCGGCGGGTGAATGAGTCTTGCAAGCGATGCGGGCAGCGGGCATCGCCAAGAGACTTCTTCACCGGTTGGACAAGCCGGCAGGGGTCGTGGATCGATCAGTGTAAGTTTTACTCGCTAAAAAGACTTGTTCACCAGCCCGACAAGCGGGCTGGCGTCTGCTCCCACATTCCGCTAAACAGTTACCAAATTGCAAATTTCAGACGTCAGACGTGGCGGCTTGCTCGCCGCGGGCGATTTCCTCCCGCAGTTCATTGGCCAAGGCGTCAAGCTGTTCATCGGTCATGGCGCGGAGTTCCTCGCTGGTCACCGAGGGCCGCAGATTCTTCGCGCCCTCGCGTTCGTATTTGGCCCGCAGCCGGGCGGAGACGGTATCAAGCTCGTCGTCGGTCAGCGTGTCCAGGTCGTCGTTGGTGAACCTTTCCAGGTCTTCATCGGTGAGGTCCGCCAGAGGGGAGCGGCCGTCGCCGCAGGTTTCCGTCTCGGTATCGTGCAGGCCAGCCAGGCGGTCCTCGAGTTGGTCGATGCGCCGCTGGACGTCCAGGGCCTTGGCCAGATAGGCGGCGTTGCCCGTCTGCGTTTCCGTACGGAGCGAGCGTTTTTTCTTGCCGGCGGCTGGCTCGCCGGCCGGGGCCGTGTCTTCGACCAGCCGCACCTCTTTGTCGCCCTGCGAGCGGCGCCAGGCAGCGATCAACTTGCGATAGATCGAGCGGTAACGCTTGATCTTCCGGGCGATCCTTTCGGTGGGGTCCGGTGGTTCCTGCGAGTACGACTTGTCGCGCATCTCTCGCTGCCAGCGAGCAATGGTCGAGGGGGAACGACCGAGTTTCGTGGCGATCTGGTGTGAGCTAAGGCCCTCCTCGGCGAGCTTGGTGATTTGCGGCAGCAAGGCTTGCTTCGGCTGCCGGCTACCGGCCGTAGTGTGATCGGGTTCTTTCATGGTCTGGGAATGGTGGTTGATGAATGTTTCTGATTTTGCGCCTCTCATAGAAACATTACGCCTTCGGTCCGAAGACTATTTTTCGGGACGTGAGGTTCTCTTCAGCGGCAGGAGCGGGGAAGCAAGGGAGCAAGGGAGAAGGGGAGAAGGGGAGAAGGGGAGAGCGCGTGTTGGAAACAGGCCGGACAACAGATGCCGAAAGTGCAACGAGCGATTGGACTTGCGACGCAAGTTCGCGTCCCGCGCGCAATGGAGCGGAGATTCTTTGCGTATTATGTGGGTATAAAGCGCGCTGAAGAAGATTCAGCCACGGCTGAATACTTTGCGCGTGCATTTGTTCTTTGACAATTCGACCGGCCCCCGGCGTAGCGAACCGGGGGCCATTAGCAATGCGCGGCGCCGACTTGCCCGAGTCGGCGTCCGCGCCGGCGGCTGCGCGGAACCTGTGGCGCGTGGGTCTCGTACCTCGACCCACCCTACGGCCCGGGCAACGGCCGCGAACGGCCGCACTTGCCTTGGCGGCAATTAATTATTTTTATGACTCTGCACTTAAATAGCTGGAAGAAAGCACCATGAGTCCTACTCCTATATACTGTACGCATGAACACATGTGGCACAAGATGGCACAAAGTGGCACAGAATGGCACAAAGTGGCCAGGAAATGGCACGAAGTGGCACAAAAATGGATACGGCCTTTGGCTGTGCCCGAACTATCGTAAGAGTGTCAAGCGATCGTATTCCCGCAGTTTCCGTTATGTGAACAACTACCTTTAGTGAAATCCAAATACGACCGTGGACGTACAAAATCACCTCAAAAACGCCAAAAGGCCCTTTGTCTCGATGTGGTCACACCACTGCCTGACCCGAAACGGCGGGTCGGCCGCAGCGATGGTGGCGAGAGAAATGCCGCGGGAAGCACTTTTTTCTGACTCATGCCGTCTTGCCACCAGCGAACAGATCGGCCATTGGACGCGGCCAAGTCTGCCCAACCACGAATGGAACAAGAGTGGAATAAACCGCACGGCACGGCCTCAGCCACGTCGATGTTGCGCGGGCCACACCGTCCCTCTTGGCCGTGACGGCCGCAAGGGCACCGTGATACAGGCGAACTTCTTGCGGGCGTTGACTTCTTCGCAGGGGCAAGATAGTATCGCAGTCGTACCGTTCGACTTGACTCCTCGGCGAGTGCAAGACGCTCGCCTGCGAGTTGCGCGACATTGCGGGCACGCAGCATCACATGGTCGGCGACTATCGCGTGATGGTCAAGCGGCTCAGGCAGCAGGCCGGGGTCCAGGGGACGGCGGATTGTTCGACGGCCGCGCTCGCCGAGCAAATCCGCAAACTCGGCGGACAAGTGCTCAGGAACAAGTATAGCGTCGAGGCCGAGTGAGAACTTGCGACCGGGTGCCGACGAGGTTTCACGAATTTATGATCCCCTGCGGTCTTGGCTTGCAGCCCAATGCCGAAGTCCGAATACCTTAAGGAATGAGATCAACATGAACACACTGCCGAGTCTGAATCGCACAGTCCCCCGCATGGTGGCAACTATCGCCGTACTAGGGACTTTTTTCTGCTGCCCTGTTGCCAGTGTTGCCAAACCAACCAAATCGGCCAACTCGACCGATATCGATGAAGCATGGCTTACAGCGAGACCCGCGCCCTACCTGTTGGATAGGCCCAACGAAACCTATGTATTGCAGACCGATGTCACCGTAGACGAAACGGCGTTCGTGATTTCTGAGCCCGGCATTACGCTTGACCTGAACGGGCACACCATCACTTACAACAATGCCGCGCCCATTGAGGTCCCCAACGGCAATTTTTCAGCCGATCGGACGGGGGCCACCTCGATCACCGATTGGGATACCAGCGGCGCGGCGACTTCCAAGCTGACCATTTCTCCCAATGATTGTTATCTGCATAGCGACAAGGTGTTGAAATGGTCGGTCGAGAGCGGAAACACTCCGCGCGTGATCAAGTCCGGGAAAATCACGATTCCCAAAGCCCATCGAACGTATACCGCCTGCGCGGCGCTTTCGGGGGTCGGAACCACCGGGTGGAATACCGTCAAACTGGAAGTCTTCGATGCCGTCACCCATAAGCTCGTCGCGCCCTGGCAGCGTGGTGAATCCGGCAATGATTCTCATGGACATTGCCCGCAGTTCAACTTCATCCCGGCCACTACCAACCCGGTGTATATTCAGATCACCCTGACTCCGTCGAAAACCCCCACCTCGATAAAACTGAACCGCGTCATCTTGACGCGGACATGTGACGCGGCAATTTTGGCCACGCGTGACGGCGCCTGGGGAAGCGCTTGGTCCTTATGGTGGAATGAGGCTTCGGGCGCCATGATGACGGTATTTGATAATATGCCAAAACATATCAAAGATATTTCCAACGTCTGGCAATTTACCACCAAGGTCAACGCGCCCACCATCAAGGATTCGTTGTGGAAGAAAAGGCCGGCCGGGAGCTATGGGATCGTGCAAGGGCGGCAAGGCGGTTCAGCATGCCATGCGGTCGTGCTCAGAGCGACCAACGGTCCCGTCGTGCTCGACGGGATCTCCACCTATACCTGGGGCGATGATCTGGTTCCGATCAACGCCAATCTCGGCAATGATCCTACGACCACCATGACCGTCCGTAATTGTACGCTCAGCTATCCGGGCACGGCGCCGACAACGCCGCCTAAGGGAATGGGGACACCGCGGCGGAGACCGATTAATTACCGGCGGGACGAAGTCCGTGGCGCGATGGCCGTCGCCGGGGGAGTGACCGTCGTCGAGAACTGTACGGTGACCAATTACCCGCAAGGAGGCATTTTCGCGGGCGGCAGGGCTCCGGCAGGAAAGTATGACGTCGTGCAAAACTGTACGCTGCATGGCAATGTCGCCATCACTAACGGTTTCGCGTTGAACGCGGGAGCCAGGATTAAATTACTGCACAACACCATTACCGGCTCTACCCGCGGAATCGCCGTTATGGATGGCGGCAACACGGATTGTGAAATCGCCGGCAATTCGGTCATCGTGCGTGAATACCCCAACCGCGAGTATGGGAACACCGGAACGACCGTGCGGGCATTTGAGATGAGAAGTTATAAGGTTTTGGGCACGCTCACCGACATCAACATCCACGATAACCATTTCGAAGCGATTTCCGACGAGACAACGTTCCACGGCGCCTCGGGTGTGCGCATCGTGCAAGTCATTGAAGGGTCCAAGAATATCCGTTTTACCAATAACTTCATCAAAGCCACGGTCGCGCGCACGGTTCCCGACGACGAGTTTAATTGGGCCCACGCGATGGATATCAATACCAGCCGGAGTGACGACGACCTAACCGTCGCCGGGAATACCTTCGAGTCCAACAATATCGGCGTAGGTTTGGGAGGATACGGCTCGGTCGGCGAGGCGGATCCGTTCAAGAACATCCTCTTCTTGCATAACACGTTCAAGAAGTCAAGCGATGGCGTGCAGGACCGCAAATTCTATCCGTATGAGATGGGGTTCTATAATCAACCCTACACGAACGTCAAACTCATCGGATCGTCTTTCCCGGACAACGTAACCGATAGCATCCACTGGCTTGGCGGGGGAGCTATCGATAATATATCGACCGGCTGGCCGGTAGCGGTCAAGGTGACGGCGGGACCAGCAAAATGTCCCGACGCCGTTGTTGAGTTGTATGACAGGAACGGCATGTTGCTGACAAAACGCTCGGCAGACGACCAGGGAATGCTCCGCGATCTTCTGGTTCCCGTGAAAAGATACGCGCGGCCGCTTCATGGTGCTCTCAGCACGACTGACCTGACCCCATTGACGTTACGAATCCTCTGGGATGGGCGTGAGAAGAAACAACAAATTGCCCCGGATAAGGATGCGACCATCGATATCGCCCTGGGCCCGGACCACTAAGCACCACGGGCGGAGGCAAGGTGGCCGCGCCGACGTTCAATCCGGTGGTGCGGAGCTTTCATTCCAAGCCAACGGTGACGATCAGCACCACCACCAAAGGCGAGTCGATGTGGAGGCCATGATTGCCGCCGCTGTGGCGCCACCGTACGATACCTCGCTCAAGGTACCGGAAGAGGCGATAGTGTCAGGCACTGGCGTGCCGCCTTGTGGTCCGGGAGTTGTATTTTCACGGCCCATCGTGTAAGGTGGCGGTCATGAGCATCTCTCTCACACTTGGCATTGTCTTGGCATGCTTGCTCCCTGCGGGCAGTGAAGGCGAGACTGCCAAGACTCTCGGCCCCTTGCCCGTACTGACCACGGTCGGCGCGATCCGGCAACTCGCGGCCGAGGAGGCGCGACGCGGCTACCCGGTCCGCATTCGTGGCGTCGTCACCTTGAATAATCCTCACATGTCGTTGATGTTCGTGCAGGACGAAAGCGGTGGGATCTATGTCTCGCCCGACAAACTCCCTTGGCTGGAAAGGACGGGATTCACCCAGGGAATGCTCGTACAGATCGAAGGGAGGACCAACTTTGGACGATTCTCGCCTACGATACGCGGCAAAGAGGATGCCGCGGTGGTCGTGAAGGTCCTCGGCCGGGCGCCGCTGCCGGAACCGCTCCAGCCACCGATCGTACAACTCGCCGATCCCCGCTACCAGAATCAATGGATTGAGATTTCCGGGACTGTCCGCCAGGTAACCAGCGAAAGCCTGTTCGAGGGCGCCGTGGAATCCGTGGCAGTCACGGTGGCCTCGCCTGCCGGACGCGTGACGGCGGCTGCTTTTTGTGACCCGCCCACGCAAAAGCTGCCCAGGGAACTGGTCGGCGCCACGGTCCGCGTCCGCGGCGTGTTTACGGCGATTCTCAACAACAACAACCAGTTTCTCGGCATGTGGCTGGCCGCCGCCGCGCTCGATGACTTCCATGTTGTTGGGCCGTTGCCGGGCAAGCCCTTTGCGCTGCCGGTCAGGCCGATTGCGTCCTTGATGCGGTTCGATGTCCTGCATTCCGTATCGGAACGGGTCCGTATCCAAGGAACCGTGACCCAGGCGGTCGCCGACCGCGGCATGTACGTCCAAGGTGACGACGCCGCCGTGTACGTGAAAACGATCGAACCGCCCCAGGTGCGGCCGGGCTGCCGGGTCGACGTGGCCGGCTTTCCCGCCCAGGGTGAATGGAACCCGACCCTCGAGGACGCGGTCTACCAGACCTGCGGGTCCGGTCCCCTGCCCGAGCCACCGGCCATCACGACCGAGAAGGCGCTCAGCGGCGATTATGACTGCCGTCGGGTGGTCATGGAAGGTCTCTTGCTGCAGGCTTCGCTCAATCCCGAGCAACCGACGCTCGTGTTGCAGTCCGGCGAAAAGGTGTTCTTGGCGCTACTCGCCGATGCCTCGGACCTTTCCCGGCTGGCCGGGCTGGCGGAGGACAGTTGGCTGCGGCTGGAGGGCGTCTGCATCAACTCGCGCAGGGAGGACCTGCTCAAGCAGGGTCCCCTGAAAGCCGACGTTCGGCCCGGCAGGTTTCAGCTCCTGCTGGCTTCGCCCGACGGCGTAATGGTGCTGCGGAAGCCGTCGTGGTGGACGCCGCCCCGGATTCTCGCGGCCGTGGCGGCGGTCGTGCTGATGGCGATGGCGGCCGTCTTGTGGGTCGTCGTCCTCCGCTACCGCGTCGCCGTACAGACGGGGATCATCCGCCGGCAGATGGCCCGAGAAACTGTCTACGAGGAGCGGGGGCGAATCGCGAGGGAACTGCACGACACCTTGGAACAGGAGTTGGCCGGCATTTCGCTGCAGTTGGACACGGTCAGTGCGAAACTTCCCGATGTGCCGGACACGGCGCATCGGCTGCTCGACCTGACCCGATTGCTATTGCGGCACAGTCGGGCCGAGGCCCGTCGCTCGATCATGGACCTGCGGGCCTCCCTGCTGGAAAGCGGCGATCTGGCCTCGGCACTTCAGGAGGTGGCAGCCCGCGCCCGCGACGGACAGCCGGTCGCCGTGGAGACCGTCGTCGAAGGTCAGCCTCGCCGCCTGCCCGGCAAGATCGAGACGAACCTGCTGCGCATCGCGCAGGAGGCGCTCAGCAATGCGCTAAAGCACGGCAAGCCGAGCCGGGTGAAGCTCTGGCTCTCGTTCGCCGAGCAAGGCGTGGAATTGCGCGTCGAGGACGACGGTACGGGCTTCGACGTCGAGCAAGCCATGGCCCTGAGCGCAGGGCACTTTGGCCTTCTGGGAATGCGTGAACGTGCCGAGAGAATCCACGCTGGTTTCAAGATCCAGAGCGCGGTAGGGAAAGGAACAACCATCAAGGTCGCGGCGGACGACAAAGTGCCTTCACCTTAGCCCTCTTCCGGAGGGAGAGGGGGACGTTGGAAAGGAACCCGTAGTGAAGAAGCCCGCGAAAATTCGACTGCTCTTGGTGGACGATCATTTCATCGTGCGCATTGGATTGATGGGCGCGATCCAGGCGGAAGCGGACATGATCGTGGCCGCCGAGTGCGGCAGTGGCGAGCAGGCCATCGAACTGTTCCGCCAACACGTGCCCGACGTCACCGTCATGGATTGGCGGCTGCCGGGCATCAGCGGCATGCAGACGACGGAGGCCATCCGCGAGGAGTTTCCCCAAGCCCGCGTGCTGCTCCTTTCCGTCTATGAGGGCGAGGAAGACGTCTTTCGCGCGGTGCAAGTTGGAGTCGCCGCCTACCTGCCAAAATCGGCCGAGCGAGCAGAACTCTTGGCCGCCATTCGGGCTGTCCACTTGGGCCAGACCTACTTTCCGCCGGCCATCGCCGCCAAACTCGCGGCCCGCCAGGCGCGGCCGGAACTGAGCAGCCGCGAGAACGAAGTGCTGCATTGGGTGGTATTGGGCCGCACCAACCGGGAGATCGCCCGGGAATTGGGCATTGCCGAAGTCACCGTGAAAGTCCACGTGGGCAGCTTGCTGCAGAAGCTGGGAGCGAGCGACCGCACCGAGGCTGCGACGCTGGCCATCCAGCGCGGCATCGTCCACCTCGAGTAGCGAGAGCGATGAGGAAAAGGGCTGGTCTCGAGGGAGAATCGCCGCGCCTATACCAAAGTATAATTGATGCCCGCTCGGGACACATGATAACCTGAGGGTCGCCGGATGGTTCCTGTCGTGAAAGCAGCCTTTCGGAGCCGCTGCTACGTTTCGTCCGCCCCGCCCCACCTCACGCCTTGAAATACCGCCGGAGACCTGCCACGAGAACTTATTTATGCTGCCTTGTCCTGCTGAGGATTGTATGAATAGCATCAAATTGGCGTTTGCCGTTTCGCTATTTGCCGTTTCTCTGCTTTGTCTCAGCACGCGCAGTATCGCCGCGGATTCGGCGACCATCCGCATTCAAACGGACGTGGTCAATGAGAATCACGTCCCGACCCCCTGCCGGATCACGACCCGCATCCTTGACAAGAAGGGAAAACAAGTCAAGGAAGTTTCAGTTGACAAGACGATCCCCGGCGATACGACGGCGAGCGTTGACCAGGAATGTGCGGTTGACCACCCATACTAAGGCTCCGGCAAGGCAAGATGATCGTGGTCAAGAATGCCCCTACCTGGTTCGGCACGATCGCCTACGAGATCGTTTCCGACGTGGAGGGTGGCAAGATCGCGGCCACGGTGGAGATGCCTTCCCGCACGCCGTCGGGGGCCGTGCGATTGCGTTTGCGGCACCCCAAGGCCCTGCTGATCCGCTCGGTGACTGTCAATGGCCGCCCCTGGACCGATTTCTGTTCCGACCGAGAAGTGATTTCGCTCCACGGCCTGACGGGAAAGGTGGCCGTGGTGGCGAAGTACTGACATAAGAAGAATTCCGCCTTGCAGGAAAAGTCCGTGTGATTTCTTGGTTCTCGGTTGTTGCGTCGCAATAATCGGCCGACGGTCCTTCATCATTACCGCGGCGCATTTCCGCGTGTGACCGGATTTCCAAGATTATTTGCGTCATTTCACTGGATCGAAATCGGGTGGCGCGGTATGATCGACCGTCGTGAAGTAGTTGGCAATGGTCCTTGCGCCCGCCGCATCTCGTCGGCTGAAGACCTTCGTTGTGCGCTGCGGGCCGCCGGCTACCGGCGCCTTGCGTGATCGGGGTTGCAATGCGTAAGGACAAAGAAATAAGCGAAGCGGGAGTCTCGGCAGCTACAGCTACTCGATCGCGGCGGTCGACGGGTTACCAGAGACCGTCGCCAGCCTGATCGACTTGCCCATGACAAGTGTCTCGTGGGGCGACGTCAACGGCGATACCGACCACGACAGTATCGTTTTCAGCCGCGCGAAGTAGAATCAACGAAAAAAGGGTACGGAATGCATTCCGTCTCGCGAAATGACCAAGATCAAAGACATCCGCTTCTTCAAGGCGATCTCGCCCGTGTCGCAACCGATCGCCGACAGCACGCACCATATCGACCAGATTGCCATGATCGTGGCCCGGTTGGAGCTGGAATCGGGCGCCGCGGGCGACTCGTACTTACTGGCGTTCGATTACTCGCCTGCGGCCATCGCCGGGGCCTTGCAGGACATCCGTGCGATGGTGAAGGGCTGGGACGTCTTCCGCATCGGCGCTTTCCATCAAGAGTTCCAGCGGCAGGCCGAATACTTTGGCCACGCGGGTATCCACCGTTGGGCCGAAGGCCTGGTGGACTTGGCCATGTGGGACGCCTGGGGCAAGACGTTGGGCCAACCCGTATGGCGATTGCTGGGCGCTTACCAGCAGCGCACGCCCGTGTATGGCAGCGGCGGTTGGCTGTCCTACAGCCTCGACGAATTGCTTGCCGAAGTAAGGGACTATGTGCGTAGCGGGCTCCGCGCCGTGAAGGTCAAGGTGGGCTCGCCCGAGTTGGCCCGCGACGTGGAGCGGCTTACGCGGGTCCGCGAGGCGGTCGGTCCCGCGGTGCAGGTGATGATGGATGCGAACCAGGGCATGGACTTGGCCGGCGCCCTCGAATTGGCGGAAGCCGCCAGGTCGCTCCGCATCCGCTGGTTCGAGGAGCCGCTGCCGCACACCGACTTTGACGGCTACGCCCACCTCCGCCGCCGCGCAGGGATGTCCCTGGCGATGGGAGAACGCGAGTTCGACCTCGTGCCGCTCAGGGAATTGATCCGCCGCGAGGCCATCGACCTGTGGCAGCCGGACATCCTTCGCCTCGGTGGCCTAACGGCCTGGCGGATCTCGGCGGCCCTGGCCCAGGCGCATCATATCCCTGTCCTTCCGCACTTCTACAAGGAGTACGACGTCCCTCTGTTGATGACGATTCCCAATGGTTTGGGCGCCGAGTGCTTCAACTGGGTCGATCCCCTGATTACCCAAGCGATCCGCATCGAAGACGGGTACGCCTACCCCAACGATGGGCCGGGATGGGGATTTCGCTTTGAGGACAAGTACCTTACGGAGTTGCCCTAGCATGCCTGCGTGTGTGTGCGGGCCATGCGCGGCGGCAAGCACGTCTATTGCGAGAAGCCACTGACGCGCAACCTGTGGGAGGCCAAGGAAACGTACCGCCCCGGCTGGGAAATCGTGTGACCTCGAAAAAGACTCTCGGGCCATACTGTCAGTCATCGATCGACCCCTTTCCGCTCTCGGACCCATCCCAGCTCTTTCTCTCCCCTTGCTTGCGATACTCGCGCGGCGTCAGTCCGGTGGCCCGCTTGAAGACGTAGCTCATGTACTCAGGGGAACCGAACCCGCTGGCATCGGCCACGTGCGGGATCGGCATGTCGGTCTCCACCAATAGCGAGCGTGCCCTATCCATTCGTGTGCGATGGAGTTCGGCCCACACGCTGCGGCCCAGGATTTGCTGGAAACGCCGTTCCAGCGCGCTACGGGAAACGGCCACCGCGCGGAGCACGTCGTCGACTTGCATCGGCTCGCTTGCATGCTGGCGGATGAATTGCAGCGCGGCCGTCACATCGCCGTCTTCCACGGCCATGACGTCGGTGCTCTGTCGCGTTACAATGCCCGTGGGCTTGACCAGGATCGGCCCCTTGGGCGGTGGCTTGCCCTGCATCAGCGAGTCCAGCAAGGCGGCCGCTTCGTGGCCCACGACGTGGGACGGCACGATCACGCCGGAGACCGGTGGGTGACAGGCCCCATAGAGCACCGGATCGTCGTCTCCGCCCAACAGGGCCACTTGTTCCGGGATGGCAAGGCCGGCGCTCATACAGGCTTCGATAATGCGGCCGGGCTGCCGCATGGCCCAGGTAAAGAGGGCCAACGGCTTGGGTTGTTGCAAGAGCCAGCGGGCCAGCTCGCGCTGCTGCCGCATCCAATGGGACTGCGAGCCGCTGGTCAGCGAGGCCTGATACTGCCGGGCAAAGCAGCCCGCCTTGGCCAGGGCTTCGTTGAAGGCCTCGAAGCGCGAGATGAGATATTGGTGCGGCGTATCGCCGACAAAGGCGAAATGGCGAAAGCCGCGGTTGAGGAAGTACTCCGCCGCCAATTGGCCGGCGGTCCGCGCGTCGTAGGTCACGCGGGGAAAGTCCACGCCGCGCAAAACGATGGCCGAGACATTGACGACGGGCAGACCGGTAGCGCCGAGGTGCCGGGCCAGACCCCGGTCGGCAACCCGCGCCACGATCCCGTCGCCATCCCAGCCCCGCGGCACGCGAAAGGTCTCGTTCTGGCCATGGTCCTCCAAGCGGATCAGCCAGGGGCCACACTTCTGGCAGTAGCCGATCACCCCGCCGATCAGCCGTCGGCCCCAGGCCGTCGACGTGTCGACGAGGATCGCCACTCGGAAAGTCCTTGGATTCTTCATGGGTACAGGCATCCGTTGGCTGGGGGCGTGACAATCCACCTGTCTTCCCTCAGTATAATCGAGGCGGCTCTTGCGTGTGACTGGATTTCTAAGATTATTTGCGTTATTTCACTGGATCGAGACTAGGCGAGGGATTATGATCGACAATCGTGAAGCAGTTGGCAATGGTCTTCACGCCCGCCGCATCCCACGCGCCGTCGCGTTATTACCCCGGCCTGACCTACGTGAGGATCTTCCATGCCGGGGTAATACGCCGAGTCAGCGCTCGTAGTCCCGCCATACCAACACAACTCTACAAAAAGGAACTCCTGATGTTTCGCCAATTTGCGTTTGCCTGGACCGTTTTGCTGATTTCCATCTCGGCGGGGCACCCGCTTGCGGGTCACGGCCAGGATTCCATCTGGCTGGAAGGCGAGCAGCCGACGACCAAAAACGTCGATGTCAAGGCCGTGGGCTGGGGGCGGACGGAGCTTCTCTCCGGCGGGAAATGGCTGCTGTTGCAAATCGAGCAGCAGGACGTGGCCAAGAAACTGCCCAAGGAAGGAGCCCGCTTGGGCTACGAGTTCCAGGTTGCCACGGCGGGGAAGTATGAGGCCTGGAGCCGCATCGGCTGGGAGGGCATCCGCTCGCCCTTCGATTGGCGCATCGACCAGGGTCCTTGGCACACGGTCAAGCCGGATTACCCGACCACCGAGCACGTGGAACTGGCCTTTTGGTGTCCGCTGGGGTGGATGAAGCTGGGCGAGACCGACCTGCCGGCCGGCAAGCACACGTTGGAGTTTCGCGTTTCGGCATGGACCAAACAGGAAAACGGTAAAGACGTTGCTCAGGGGATCATGTTTGCCTGCGACGCGACGTGCCTCATGCGCGGTCCCTTCCGACCCAACGGCAAGCACCGGCCCGACGAGGACTGGCAAGACAGCAGCGACAAGCAGGCGGCCCGGCAGGTCTTCAAGTTTGCCGACAGCCCCGCGGATGCGGCGGAGCGACGAGAACTTCCGCTGGGCGGCCTGTGGCAAGTCGGACGGTTCGACGAGCAGGAAGTGGTGGACCGGACCGGGCCGACGCACGCGCTGCCGGACGCCGGGCAGGTCTTCTGGATGGGGACCAACGTGCCCAACAACAAATTCAAGGACCGCCCCGAACTGCCGTTTTGCCACCGGCTGATCTACCGCACGCGCGTGGAGGTGCCCGCTGCGTTGGCTGGCCGGTCGTTCGTCTTCCGCTTCCCGGCGGTGAGCCTGATGGCCACATTGTTCGTCAACGGCCAGAATTGCGGCTTCACCAAGGCCCCTTACGCGCTCTGGGAATGCGATGCCACGGCGGCCGTCAAGCCGGGGCAGGTCAACGAGATTTGCGTCGTGATCAAGGATTCCTATTACGCCGTTAGTTGGGGCGGCCGGCCCGGCGCTTGCCGCAGCAGCTTCACGATACCGGTGGACAACATGAGCCAGTCCTGGATGCAGGGCGGTTTCGACTTCCCCATTGGTTCGGGCGTCTTCGAGATTGCCACGTCGTCGGGCATTCTCTTGCCCCCTAGCTTAATTGTGGCCGGCCCGGTTTACACAAGCGACGTGTTCGCCATCCCCTCGGTCAAGCAGAAGACGCTGGGGCTGGAGATCACGGTCGCCAACCCGACGTCCCATGAGCAGAAGATCCAGTTGGTCAATGAGGTCGTTCCTGCCGCCCGCGCTGGAGTCCCGCCTTCAGGCGGTGAGCCGCGCGAAAATCCGCCTAAAGGCGGGACTCCAGCAGCGGCCGAGAAGGTCTTCGCCCCGCGGTCGCTGGTGGTCGCAGCGGGGAAGGAGGAGGTCGTCAAACTGGCCGAGCCCTGGGCGAATCCCAAGCTCTGGTGGCCCGACGATCCGCAGATGTATCGCGTGGTGACCAAAGTCCTTTTGGACGGCAAGGTCGTCGACGTCCGCAGCACGCCCTTCGGCTTCCGCCAATGGGAGTGGGACAGCCCGCAGTTCAAGCTCAACGGCCTGCCCTGGAATCTCCGCGGCGATACGGCCGGAGGGGTCGACGGCTTTAGCAATGGTACGGTGCAGGAAACCGTGGACTATTTCCGCCAGTCCGGCCAGAACCATATCCGCTACTGGAACCCGTTGGGAAGCGCCGGCCTGCAGAAGTCCCAGGTGTTGGACTCGCTGGATGCCCACGGCGTGATCGTCCGCCGCGACGGTATCATGGACGGCATGGGCTGCAATTACATGGGCAACCTGGGCGGCAACGAGGCCCTTTTCGAGAATTGGATCCCCCAACTCCAGGCGATGGTCAAAGAGGAGCGGAACCATCCCTCGATCTTCGCCTGGTCGATGGAGAACGAACTGACCCTGATCAACGCCCGCAACTTCGGCCTTTTGAAGCAGGTCGAGCCGCGGATCACACGGGCGGCCAAGGCCGTGATGGCGATGGATCCAACACGGCCGGCGATGATCGACGGTGGCAACTGCCTGAGCACGCAAACGCTGCCGGTCAACGGCGCGCACTACATTGAATCGTCGATCACCGGGTCCGGCATCCCCCTGCGCGACTATCCCGATCAGGCCTACACCTGGGAAAAGATCGTGGAGAACGAAAAACAGGTGTTCCCGCTGGCGCTGGACCGGCCGATTCTCATGGGCGAGTGCTTCTTCATGACCGGTTACACTGGGGGGGAATTGGCCCAACTCGGCGGCGAGGGCTGCTTTGCCGGTGCGGGGCCTTACACGCAGCGCGGCGGCGGCCTGTTCACCAAGATGATGACCGAGGGCTTCCGCTGGCACGGCATTGCCGGCTGGGAATTCAGCCTCAGCGGCGGCCAGGCCGGCAACATGCACTTCAATTCGCAGAAGGCCGTAGCCCTCTTCTGCCGCCAGTGGAACTGGACCCTGGGCGGGGACAGCGAAGTCCCGCGGACGTTGAAACTCTTCAACGACACCCGATTCGCCGACCCCATCGAGGCGGCCTGGGAATTGAGACTCGATGGCCGCCGGGTTGGCGGCGAGAAGCAGACCTTCGCCCTAGCCCCGTGCGAACACCGGGAGTTCGACATTACCGTGAAAGTGCCCCCGGTTTCGCGGCGCACGGCCGGCGAGTTCATCCTCACCTGCACGCGCGGCGGCAAGGAGGTCTATCGCGAGGTCAAGCCCGTATCGGTCCTGGACCCCAACGGCGGTCCGCGGCCCTCGCTGAGCAAGAACGATCTGGTTGTGCTCGATCCGCTAGGCTTGGTCAAGGCGCGCTTGCAGGCCCGCGGCATTCCCTTCACGGCGGCTGCCTCCACGGCCGCGATCCCCGCCAAGGCCAAGGTCGTGATCGTCGGCAAGGACGCGCTCAGCGCCCGCGAAGCCACCGATCCGCTTTGGACGGCCCTGGCAGGCAACGGCGCCAAGGTTCTGGTGCTGGACCAGGCCCATCCGCTGCACTACCAAGCAACGCCCTCGGATCTCGTGCCCACCGACTTCGTCGGACGCGTGGCCTTCCAACAGAACACCGAGCACCCGATCTTTGTCGGCCTGGAGCAGAACGACTTCTTCACTTGGTCGAAGGATCACATCGTCTACCGCAACGTCTATGTGAAACCGACCCGCGGAGCGACCTCCCTGGCACATTGCGAGAAGGAGCTGAACTGTTCGGCGATCGCCGAGTGTCCGGTCAACGACGGCTTGCTGCTGTTGTGCCAGATGGTCGTGGGCGAGAAGCTGGCCTTCGACCCGGTGGCCGAGCGGCTCTTCGACAACATGCTGGCCTATTGCGCCGCCTACGTGCCGGTGCGTCGCGAGACGGCCGTCGTCATGGCCAAAGGCAGCCCGGCGCTGAAGTTGCTGCGCGACTCGGGCCTGAAGTTCGACCCGGCCGCCGACGCGGGCACCAGTACCCTGGTCGCGGCCATCGCAGACGGCAAGCATCAGGTCGTAGTCTTCGAGGCCACTCCGGCAGCGCTGGGGTCGCTGGCCGGCAACCTCGACAAGCTGCGGGCCTTCACGGAAAAGGGCGGCTGGCTCATGGCCTGGGGCCTGACACCCGACGGGTTGGCCAGTTTCAACAAGCTGGTGGGCGTGCCCCACGTGCTGCGGCCCTTCGAACTGGAATTCGTCACTCTGCCGGCGCTCCGCGACCCGCTCCTCTCGGGCCTCTCCGTCCGCGACGTGGCGCTGGAATCGACCGAGCAGATCTTCGGCTGGGCGGCCGACAAGTACATGGTGGACGACGAGTTCACCTGGATCGTGGACTTTGACGACATCGCGCCCTTCTGCGAGTTCCCCAACGCCAAGGCGGGCGATCATGCGGCCGCACGGAAGGCCCAGGCCAATTGGCCGCGGAACATTGTCAACGGCTTCAGCCACGTTTGGATACTGAGTTACTATTGCGACACGGCATCGCCGCGAGTGTCGCTGAAGTTGCCACACGCGGAGCGGATCAACCACTTCTCGATCATACTGAATTGTGACTATTCCGCAGCCCGCAAGGTCAACCTGTACTTCGACGACGACCCCAAGCCCGTGTCCCTGACGACCAGGCCCGACCGTTCGCGGCAGGAGTTCGACCTGGCCCCCCGCCCGGCCTCGCGCGTGGTGATCGAGCTGGCCGACTTCGACAAGCCCGGGAAGATCTGCGGCATCGACACTATCTCGCTGGGCGTCGAGCGCACGCCCGAGTGGCGGCAGAAGGTCAAGCCGCTGGCCAATATCGGTGGCCTGGTGAAGTACCCCATGGGCCCGGGCGGCATTCTCTTGAACCAGGTGCTGGTCAAGCCGGCCGAAGCCAATCCCATCAATGCGCAGAAGAAGGGCAACATCGTCACCGCGCTCTTGCGCAACTTGCATGCCACCTTTGCCGGCAGCAAAGTCCTGACGACGGCCAACCTCAAATACCGGCCGTTGCCTTTGGGCGAGCACTGCAACCAGTATCTGACGAAGGACCGCGGCTGGTTTGATGGCCCGCGGGACCTCGCGCACCTGCCGGTGGGCGGCAACGTGTTGGCCGGTGTGCCTTACGTGGTCCGCGACTTCAAGACCTCGCCTGTGCCTTCCTGCGTGATGTTGGCCGGCCCCGGCGCCAAGGGCCAGTTGCCCAAGGAGGTCAAGGGCCTGCCGGCCGGTTGCAAGGCCGACGTGCTGTTCTTCCTGCACACGTTCAACAGCCGCGATCCGGGGCGGCGGGCCGATCCCGCCGCGGCGCCGCCGGTGGCGTTCCGCTACGTCGTCCATTATGTCGACGGGCAGACCGCCGAGGTCCCCGTGCTGTTGGACGAGGGAGTGGGCCATTGGATCACTTCCAGGCCGGCCGGCTTGAAGTCCGCAGCCCTGGCCTGGTCCGCAAGGTTCCCCGGCGATAAGAGCGACGATGAGGCGGCGGTCTACCAGTTCGCCTGGACCAACCCGCGGCCGGACGTGGCGATCAGCAGCATCGACATGGCGTACGGCAAGGACGGAGACAGTTACGGCACACCGGCGTTGCTGGCAATCACCGCGGGCGAGGAGGCACGGTCACCTTGAGTGCCAGCAGGCCTTCGCCCCAACTTGCGGAATACATGATGTGGCGGGTGGCGTCGTAGCGCATTTCAAAGGGCTCGTTGGAGAACTTCTGCTTGCCGCCCCGGTAGGCCGTCCAAGTGCTGCCGTCGTTTTCGGGAGATATGAAGAACGGCTGATTCTCGTTGGAACAGGCAGTGTACAGATTGGCGCCGTCGCCGCAGATACCCATGTACCAACTGTAAACCAGTCCTTTTTTCAGAGGTTCCCAGGTAGCGCCGTTGTCGGTGCTGCGCACCGGGTACTGGTAAGCGCCGGCATACAGCGTGCCGTTCTTGGTGCGATAGAGTTGTTCGCCGCCGTGGGTCATCTGCAGCTTGTAGACGAGCTTCCAAGTTGCCCCGCCGTCGGTGGTGCGAAAGAAGCCACCTTGCTGGGCGGTGAAGAGCCAGGTGTTGGGGTCGCCTTGCCTGGTGGCCGGGTTGTAAAGGAAGAAGACCGCCATGCCATAGCCACCCGCGGAACCGTCCGGAGGATTGTGCTCGATCCAGCGATTGCCGCCGTCTTTGCTCTCCAGGACACCGCAGTTTCTGGAATCGGCCCAAGGGGAATGGAAGCTGACCAGCACGTGCTTGAAATCCGTAGGATCGACGTCGATCGAGTAGAGGTCGCTCGTGCCCACGGGTTTTTGCGTCGCAGCTTTGAACCCCGGCGGGCAGGTCCAGGTATTTCCGCCGTCCTTGGAAATCCAAAACCCCTCGGTGGCGCCGCGCACGCCATCCACGCAATACAGGTGTTTGGAATCCTTGGGGTCCACGGTCAGGTGGAGCGGCTCATCAAGCTTGCCGATCCTGGCCCAGGTGCTGCCGCCGTCCGTAGTCTTGAAAAGGCCGCCTTTATCGACGTCGTAGGCGCAGACGCAGAGGTAGATGGTGGAGGGATGGGCCGGGTCGAGCGTGACGCCCTGACAAAAGACGTGATTGGTGGGAGTCATGGTGACGCCGGAGGGCGTGATGTTCTTCCATACGCCGGGCGTCAGGTCAGGTTCATCGGCTCTGCTGCTCAAAGAGACCGCAGCCACCGCCAACAGAAAGGTAAGTCCGCTCAGAGTGTAGTTTGATCGTGTCATGCGCCTTCTTTCGGTTTCGGGTTGTCGAGAATGATTCTGTGATTTGAAATTCAGTATGACGACTAGTGTTTCCACTGGCAGATCCGCACCTCGCAACCCGTGCCCTGGACCTCCATCTCCCACGTCTTCCAGACCTTCCATTCGGCCGTCACGGGCAGCACCGCAGTCGCTTCCCCGCGCTTCGGGACGAGGGGGACCACGGCTTCAGCGAAGACATTTCCGCCTTTGTCCTTGGGATTGCGCAGCCGGATGCGGACATCCGTAGCATCGCGGTCGCCGAGGTTCAGAAGGCACGCCCGCATGGTCTTCGGATCCACCAATTTGCCGGGGTCCGCGGCGCTGCGGTTCGGCTCTACCAACATTGGCGAACACACGAGCACGGGCTTTTCGTGGCGCTCGGAGAAGAACCTGCCCAGCGCGGCAACGTCGGCCGGGAGTTTCGAGCCGTCCGTGGGCAGATCGGCATAGTGGCTGCACAACTCGTCGGCCTTGGCTACCAGTTCCGGCCAGTCTCCGCCAGAATAGAAGCCAATGCCCGGGGCTTCCGGCGCGAGCATGCGCACGAATCGGACCTGCTGTTCGAGTTCCTCTTTCGTGCGCGCCCATTCTTCACCCGGGTTGCCGCCCTTGCCGATGCCGAGCGCCACAATGGTCTTGGGCAACACGCCGTGGATCCGCGCGCTCTGAACCTGGGCAGCCACGAACCAATAATCGTCCTTGTCCTTCAGGTACGATTCGAGCATGACGAGGTCTGCCACGTCCCGGTAGGCGTCGCCCAGGACCTTGGGAATAGGGCCTCGCATTTCCCACACGGCCAGCCCCAGCTCGGGCCGCTTGCGCTTCGTCTCGCGCAGAATCCGGGCGGCCTTCTGATCGGTCTCGCCGCCGTAGTCGAAGCCGAACTCGTCGATCGAGACGACCGGTTTCGGATTGCCGCCGTAGTCGCCGTTTGCCAGGATGTCCACGGCCTTGTCCACGGGGTTCCGCAGGAGGTCGAACCAGGTGTGCCCTACAGCGGTCGCAACTCCGCGCGGGGTCCAATACCGCCAGTCTTTCGGCGCGGTCGGCTCGATGAACGTCACCGAGCGAAGCTGCTTCGGATCATACTTCCCGCCCAGATAATTGAAAGCGATCACCCGGTCCAGGCCGAACACCTTTTTCGGCGACTCCGCCCGGGCAGGCGTCTCCTGGGTCGCGACCACGGCGGCTAGTACGACCGCAACGACGCACGACATGCGTAGGCCCAGTGTTACCGGTTGTGTCCACGCGCGAGATTCCCCGAGCAGCGGTAAATTTGTGTCCTGCAGCTTGCTGTGTAAATCCACGCCACGCGCAATGTTACGATGCTCCACCACGGTCAGTTCCTCCGAAAGTTGCCACCTAGAGTTCGCGCGGATACGCTCCGCACAACAGTAGTTCTCGTATGTTAACAAGGCGCTACGTCAATTTCCAGCAGACGAACCGGTTCCCCGCCCACGATTCAGGCGATTCCGGAATTATTCCGCCAAGCGCGTAACACTTCCTGATTCGCCCGTAAGAGATGGTGACGGACGAGCCAGTGTGGCTCGCCGATCGAGTTGAAAGAAAAGCATCTCTCTGAAAGGATTAGAATCATGAAGTGTTCTTGGAAAATGTCGCTCGTGGCGATTGGTGTGTTGGGATTGCTGGCGGCCGTAAGCGTCGAAAACGCGATGGCGGCCGGTCATGGGCACTCTGGGACGGGAGGCCGTTCCATGGGTCACTCCGGCAAGTCGAATCATTTTGACAAGGGTCGTTTCGACGGCCGCTATCGTGATTTCCGCAGGCCGTGGTACGGCGATCGTTACGGCTGGTATGGCTACGGCTTCTATCCGAGCTACCCGTTGCCGTTGTTCCCCTCTTGCCCGACTTGCTACGAGCCAGCCTGCCCAAGCTGTTTCCCGAGCAACCCGCCTTGCAATGTGTTCAGCCCCAGTTACCCATGCTACCCGTCCTGCGGCAGCCCCTCGTACGGCTTCGGTGATTACTGCGGCGGCTGGGATATCTACGGCAAGCCGTACCGACATTATGGCGAGCGCGACCGTCGTCCTGGCGACAAGGGTGGCGAGCATCGACTTAGTCCCTTGACGGGTCACGGGAACTCGGGCGGAATGCCCTCTCGCGTCGCATCGAGCGGCGGGCACGGTTCCCGCCGATGATCGGCGCGGAGTGCGTGAAAACGCGCGGAAGTGAATAAATAATTCCTAGGCAGCCTGGCTGCCGCGGGCATACAGAAAGGCCGCATGATGCGGCCTTTCTCTATTTGAGCACCTATACGAAAGTATGATGTCACTCGCCAGGCACGGATGATATACTCAGGTTCCGTCTTTCAAGCGAACCAAGGAGCACCACCATGTCGAGACATCTATCTTTTATCTGCGTACTAGCCTGCTGCACGACGGCTGCGACGGCCGCGGAACCGCTGATTTGGGTCGAGGGTGAACAGGCCGTCAAGAAGCAACTCGTGGACAATGCCGGGTTGAACGACGTCAATCCCGACGCCCTCTCCGGCGGCAAATGGGTATCGAGCTTCTCCCATCCGGGCGAACCGACCGGCGCCGCGGAATACTCCGTGGAGATCCCAGCGGCGGGCAAGTATCGCCTTTGGGCGCGTGCCATGCCCGGCTCGGGGCTGGCCTATCGCCTGGATGGGGCCAAAGATGCCGTCGAGGTGGCGGTCGACAAGGGTCAGGACCCGACCCCCATTTCCGCCGACGCCAACCCGTTCTGGCCGGGCCGGGCGGCGTGGTTCGACGCTGGAACCGTGGAATTGACCCAGGGCAAGCACACGCTTACCTGGTACCTGGGCGGCCTGAAGAGTACGGACCGCTATGCCGGTCTAGATTGCTTCGTGCTCGCCACGGGCCGCTTCGTGCCCAACGGCAAGTGCAAACCGGGCGAGAACCCGCCGCAACCAGTTCGCGATTTCGATCCAGCGCGCAGTTGGGACTTCCAGCCGAAGCCCGATAGGTTCGACTCTGCCGCCGTGCTCGACCTTCGCTCGTTGAACGAGACCACAGCCGGCGAGCACGGCTTCATCAAGCTCAGCCCGGACGGCGACAGTTTTGTCCGCGGCGACGGGCAGCCAATCCGTTTTTGGGCCGCCGGTGCGCGGACCGGATCGCCCCAGGACATGAAGATCCTTCGCCGCCAGGCGCGGTTCCTGGCCAAGCACGGCGTGAACGCGATTCGCGTCTTCGCCATGCTCCCGCCCAAGGCGGAGCACTCGAAGATCATCGATGTCGACGAGCAGGAGTTGGACGCCCTCTTCCGAATCGAGGCGGCCATGAAGGGCGAGGGGATCTACACCTTCACCGGCGCTTATTGGCCGGTCTCCACGCAACTCCAGAAAAGCTGGGACGCAACCGACCCGCAACGCGGCCAGTGTGAAGACCTGGTTTATTTCGACCCCAAGTTCCAGGCCGGCTACAAGGCCTGGATGAAGGCCCTTTGCACCCGCAAGAATCCGTACACCGGCCTACGGATTGCCGACGACCCGGCGGTGGCCATCATCCAGTTGCAGAACGAAGACAGTCTCTTGTGGTGGGGAACGATGGGACTGAAGGGCGACGCCTTGAAGTTGTTCCTCCGCCAATACGCCGACTTCCTCATCAAGAAGCACGGCTCGCTGGAGAAAACCCGCGCCGCCTGGCGAAACTACACGGGCGTCAAGATGCTCGGCAGCGATGATTGGGCCGGCGCAGGGCCTGGCATGCTCAACATCTGGGATTTCAGCCGCGACATCGGCATTCTCAAGGCCGGTTCACCGGGCTTCAAGGCCCGCATTGCCGACCAGATGGAGTTCCTGGCCCGCACCATGCGCCGCTTCAATGCGGACATGGTCGCGTATCTCAAGGACCTTGGCTGCAAGCAACTTGTCAACGCCAATAACTGGCGGACCGTGGACCTCGTGACCACGCAGGACGCCGAGTACTGGGCCGACAGCGCCACGGACGTCATCGCCCGAAACATCTACACGGGCGGCATGCACCAGGGCGTGAACAACGGCTGGCTGATCCTGTCCGACCACTTCTACTCCGACCTCTCGATCCTCCGTGGCCCGCAGCAAATGCCCTTCAACGTGAAGCAGCCGCTCGGGCACCCGTTCATCCTGACCGAGGTCCTCTGGTGCCCGCCGAACCTGTACCAGTCGGAGGCGCCGCTGCTGGTCGCCTCGCGGCAGGCCCTCAGCGGCCTGGGCGCGGCTTGCTGGTTCTGCAACGGGGTGGAAGCCGACTGGGAGCAGAACCCCATGATCAAGTGGACCTACTCGACGCCCCTGCAGATTGGGCAGTTCCCCGCCGCCGCCCTCTTGTACCGTCAGGGCCTGCTCCGCCAGGGCCAACCGGCGGTGGTCGAGCATCGCAGCCAGCAGGACCTCTGGGAGTGCAAGATTCCCCTCATCGGCGAAGAGCCCGGCTGGGACCCCAACCGCGACCAGGCCAGCATGCCGCGCAGTCCCCAAATCAAGACCGTCGTCGATCCGCTGGCCTATTGGGTCGGACCGGTGCGCGTCGTCTACGACAGCGATCCAGCCAAGAGCACGGCGGTCGATCTGTCGAAGTATATCAACCGGCAGGATAAAACCGTCCGCAGCATCACGAATGAGCTGGAGCTGGACTACGGCCGGGGCATCTACCGCATCAACGCCCCGGCGGCCCAGGCCGCCTGTGGTTTTCTGGGCGAGGCCGGCCCGCAACGCCTGGCCGACGTGACTATCGCCTGCGGCAACCGCTACGCAAGCATCGTGGTTGTGCCCCTGGACGGCCAACCGATCCGCAATTCCGGCAAGCTTTTGCTGCAAGCGGGAACACTGGCCCGGCCCACGGGCTGGAGCGTCGTGCCCGCCCGCGCCCGCATCGACGGCAAGCAAGGCGATTGCTTCCGCATTCTCGATATCGGCAAGCCGCCCCTGCAAGTGGAGAACCTGGAGGCCACGGTCACGATCGCCAATCCCCGTCTCAGCAAGGCCGTCCTGCTGGACATCAACGGCATGGCCACCGCGACACCGGTCGAGTTGAAGCAGTCGGGCGGCAAGGCGACGGTCGTCCTGCCGGTCAACACGATATACTTGATCCTTCAAGGAGGTCTGTAATGAGCAAGAAGCCGATTCAAAACGGGTGGAAGGTTGGCAGACGCAGGTTTCTCAAGGGCGCGGCGGCCCTGGCGGCCCCGTGCATCGTGCCATCCTGGGTCTTGGGCGGCGAAGGCCAAACAGCCCCAAGCCAACGGATCACGGTTGGTCTAATCGGCCACGGGACCATGGGTCGTGGCCACCTGTTGCGGCTGGCCACCGATCCCGCGGTTCAGGTTCTCGCCGTTTGCGATGTCGATCGCCTGCGGCGCGAGGAAGCTCTGCGCCGCGTGGGAGAGATCTATTCTGAAGGGCGGGCGTCCGGCACGCGCCCCGGCTGCGTGGCGTACAACGACTATCGCGAGCTGCTCGCCCGATCGGATATCGACGCGGTCGTGATCGCCACGCCCGACCACTGGCACGCGCTGCAGGCGATCGATGCGGCCAGGGCCGGCAAGGACATCTATTGCGAGAAACCGGTCTCCGTAACGATCCGCGAGGGACGCCGGCTGGTGGAGACGGTGCGGAGGTACGGCCGCGTATTCCAGACCGGCACCCAGTACCGCTCGATCCCCAAGATACGGGCCGTCTGCGAGTTCGTGCGGGCCGGCGGGCTGGGCAAGGTCAAATCGGTTTTCACGCTTTGGCAGAATTTGGGGGGAATGGCCGGGCGCTTTCAGCCCTACGCCCAACGATTGGATTTCGCCAGGATCGTCGGTTCCTATGTGCCGGTGAATGCCTATCTGCCCGGCGAGCCGGTGCCGGACGGCTTGGATTGGGACTTGTGGGTGGGGCCGGCGCCGTGGCAGCCCTACCATTCGCTCTTCCACACCAACCCGTCTCCAGGCGTGGTGCCGTGGTCGTTTGCCGAGGCTTTCGGTGTGGTTTCATCGACCTGGTTCCATTCGCACGCCGCGGACGTGATCCAATACGCCCTGGGCATGGAGAGCAGCGGGCCGGTGGAGATCATTCATCCCAGTAGCGGCCGGTTTCCCACGCTCACCTGCCGGTATGGCAACGGGGTCTTGCTGCACCACGTGGACCACTGGAAGCAGGTGATCGACCTCTATAAAGCCGTCCCCGCCGGGGCCCGCCTGGAAGGCAATTTCGGCGGCGTGTTCGTGGGCGAGCGCGGCTGGCTGACGTCGATGACCACGGGCGGACGACTGGAGGGCCAGCCGGATCAACTCTTCCAGGAAATGAAGCTGCAGAACCGCGAGGTGAGCTTGGCCAACGGGCATCACGCCAACTGGTTCGACTGCATCCGGCAACGGACCGCGCCCAGCGCGCCCGAGGAGTTGGGCCATCGCGCAGCTTCGCTCGGCCACCTGGTGATCATCGCACACCATGCGCGGCGGTCGCTGACATGGGACCCGGCCAACGAAGCGTTCGTCGGCGATGAACAGGCAAATCGCATGCGGGCCCGCGCGCTGCGCGAGCCTTGGGCGTGAAACTTGAGCAACCACGAGGACAATATGATGAAAGCATATAGAATGGAACTGGAGCCGGCGGCACGTGTGCATGGCATACTATGGGTTTGTCTTGCCGCAGTGGCGATTCTTTCCGGCCGGCCCGACGCCGCCCGAGGGGACTCCCAACCGGAGGTTAGCCCCGAGGAGCAGTTGAAGATCGAGCAGGCCATCCCCGCCCGGGCTCCGGCGTCGCCCAAGAAAGCCCGCAAGCTGTTGGTCTTCACGTTGAATGTCGCTTACCCGGGCCATCGTTCCATCCCACACGCCAGTTTGGCGTTCACTCTCATGGGCAAGAAGACCGGCGCTTTCGAGACCGTGGTGAGCCGCGATCCCCAGATCTTCCGGCCGGAGAGTCTCAAAACGTTCGATGCCGTGTTCCTCAACAACACCGTGGGGAACCTGTTCACCGACGCGGTACTGCGGCGGAGCCTGATGGAATTCGTCACTGGCGGTGGAGGGCTTTTGGGGATCCATGGCACCGCCGTAGCTTTCACCAGGTGGGATCAGGGCGGGCAGGAAGACTGGCGCGAGTTCGCCTTGATGCTCGGCGCACGGGGCGCCAACCACCGCATCAGCACCGAGCACGTGTTTATCAAGCTCGATGATCCGGGGCATCCCGTGAATCGGGCCTTCGGCGGCCAGGGCTTCGATTTCCGCGACGAGTTCTTCCGCTTCCACGAGGTTTATTCCAGGGACCGCGTACGCGTGCTCTTGAGCATCGACACCGCGAAGACGGACATGCGCCAGGGCCAATTTTCCGACAAGATCGACCGGCCCGACAACGACTATGCCCTGGCCTGGGTGCGGAGCCACGGCAAGGGACGGGTTTTCTATTCGACGATCGGCCACAATCCGTACGTCTTCTGGGACAAGCGGATGTTGGAGTTCTATCTGGCTGCCATCCAGTTCGCGCTAGGCGACCTGGAGGCGCCCACCGCGCCGAGCCATGCGGCGCCGCACGGCGATGCTCCCGGCGGACAGCCTAAGCAATCATAAACGACCTACTTCTTCGCCAGCGCCGAGGTGCTGGGCCAGGCCACTTGATGCTCTTTGAACTTCGTGGCGTCGAACGAGGCCGAGGCGGGCGGCGGAGCGGGATTTCAGATTTCGAATTTGGGATTTCAGATTCGGCCATTGACGCGGCCGACGCAGGCGACTGAGAACTCCGTACCGAGTACTGGGTACTGAGTACTAAGTTCTCCGTACCCGGTGCGCAGTTATTCTCCAGCCAAACGCAAGCGGCGATTCAACGGTTGCCGATCAGCCGTGCGTCGGCCCAGTCGGCGTGGTCGCAGGTGATGCCGTCGCCGGTGTCGGTGACCACAAGCGCCATCTCTTCCACGCCGTCCAGCGGGACCGAGATCTTGCGGGCCGCCTGCTTGCCGCGCATCACACCGCTGTCGAACACCTTGCAGCCGTCGGTAAAGACTTGGAATACGACCGTGCCGGCGCCGTCCTTTTCGTCGTCCACGCCCACCTCGGCATCCAGCCGCGTGTAGCCGTTGTCGAGCCGGTAGCGAATCTCGCTGTTGGCGTGCGTGCCCAGCCCGCGCTCGTATTTGCGACCGGCGAGCCGCAGCGGATTGGCGTCGAAAGTCTGCCGCAGGCCGAGGGTGCCGCAGTCCTGCTGCTGGTAGACCGGCCGAATTTCGTCGAGCCACGCATCCTTGGCCTGCCGACGGGCGAGCGGCGGGCGCGTGACCTTGCCGGCGTCGATCCGTGGGCCTTCACCGGCCCACGTGACCGGGGCGATTTCGTAGTGGTAAGTCACGCCGCGGCGGCGCACGTGGTCGGCAAAGCTCGTGCCAGCCGTCTGGCCCAGGAGCGTGCCATCACGATAAATGCGGTGCGCCACGGCCCCATCGTCCTGCCATGTCACGACCGCGCCGAAGTCGCGGAGCGCGACCTTAACAGCCTTCAGGGCCGCCTTTGGTCCAACGGCCGCGCCCTGCCGGAAGGCGATCGACCACGGCAATTCCATGTTCTCACCACTCGTGAGCGTCAGTACGGCCAACGGTCCCTCGATCTTCGCGCTCTCCCCGGCAATGGCGGAGCCGGGGGGCGGCGTGAAACTGGGCCATCGATCCGGCCGGACCATCGGATGGCCAACGGTCCAACCCGGCGGCAAAGTGAATCGTAACTCGTAGGGATCGCCGCCGACCACGCGGCTGCGCCCGCTCCAGGTTCTTTCTGCAGGGTTCCATGCGGCCTCCAGCAGGTCGTCGGCGCCCTGGGTGATATGCCGTGAAGTGCCCACCAACTGCGGGTAATCTACGGCCCGCCTCGCGGCAATCAGTTTACACGACATGGGCGCTAGCCCCACGGTCAAATCGCCCGCGCCGCCGTCCAAGAGCTTCTTTTCCCAGGCATCGTAGAACACGTAACGCCCGGAGTCCCAGCCGAGGTCTTGCGGGTCCAACCGGACGGCGGCGGTCTGCTCCGAACTCCAGTTGAAGACGGCCACGACGTCCCATTGGCCGGCCTGCGGCGTGGCCACGCGAAGGTCGAAGATCCGCGGCTTGCCCGGCAGCGGATAAAGGTCCATCGGCCAGATGTCGGCCACGGGGTACAAGCGTCGCACGATCTCCACGCGCTCCGCCGGAAGCTTGGGCATGTCGTCGCTGGTCATCAGCAACTGCCCGGTGATGCCCACCAGCGTGGCCCACAACCGCGCCTGGTCCAGGGTCAGCGGCGGGCGCACGCAGACCACGTCGGGATCGGTCCAGAAACAGTAGTGGTTCGTATAGAGCCAGCTCATCGTCGCGGCGATGGCCGGCTGCATACCCTGCCAGTCGGGGCCTACGTCGCCGCCGATACGGATTGCGTCGCAGTAGCCGCAACTGCAAAACTGCCCGCCGCAGTTCAGCAGTATCCGCTCCCGGCCCATCACCGATTTCATGATTGCCAGCGTGGCGCGATAGATTTCCTCGGGCCGCGCCTGGGCATTGGCCCCGCGCTGGCAGAACCGTTGGTACACGCCCGGGGCGCCGCCCTGGCCGTCGATCTTCACATAGTCGTAACCCCAGTCGATCGAGATCATGCGCAACAGGTCCGCGAACCACTTCCGGCCCTGAGGGACCGTCGGATCGATGGCGTACTGGCCGCACCAGTCGATTTCCACCTTCCCGGTCTTGGGGTCGCGGGTCTCGAAGGCGCTGCTGCCGTCGGGCCGGCGGAGGAACAAGCCGGGCTCGGCATGGAAGCGTTTCGCATCGCTGGTGGTGTAAGGAATCAGCCAGATGCCCGGCTTGAAGCCCTCTGCACGGATCGCATCGGCCAGCCACTTCATGCCGTGCGGAAACTTGGCCTTGTCGGTGACGTACCAATCGCGGTTCTCTCCCATGCCGCGGCCGACGCCCTGCCAGCCGTCGTCGATCTGCACGTACTGGCAGCCGAACTTCTTCAAGTTCTCCGCCAGCCAGCGGGTGTTGGCCACGATTTGGTCTTCGCGCACGTCTTGATAGAAGATGTACCACGAGCACCAACCTGCCGGCGCGCGGGCGGAAACTGACTTGTCCAGCGGCCGGTAGTAGTCCAGCCCGCGAGTCTGCTTCATGAAATTCTTCTCGACGAGCACGTCCAGCGGCCCCTGGGCCTTGACGTGGTAATGGTCGCCCTGCCAGGCGATCTCCACGCGACGGGCCTCGAAGCGTACCGCCTCGTCGCAGGACGGGGCAAACAGGGCGTTGCAGCGCAGACTCGCCACGCGGCCGATCGCCAGTTGAACCACGTCCTTGCAGGCAGCCGGCGCTAGGCGGCAGAGGAGGGCATCGGGCGCTGCGGCCACGTCGGCCTCCAATGCCGCCGCATTGGCCACGCGCACGCCATCCTTGATGGGCTCGACCCGAGCGGGCTGGCCGCCCTCGACACGAATTGCCGAGAGCAGTGATGCCGCGCGGTCCTCCGCGGTTGCAAGCGAACCGGCCGCACAGGCGACCGCCATGATGAGCGCCAAAGTCTGTTTACACATGATATTGCCCCAATTATCCTCTACTTCTCCGGCCTTGCCGCGTCGATGGCGAAGGTCACGCGGATGTTGAAATCGAAACCGGTGGCGTCGGGCCGCAGGGCCACGGCCTCGCCCTGCGATTCTTCGCCGCCGGCCGTTTGCGCGAGTTGCTGGATGAATTCGTCGTTCCGCTGATAGCGAGAGTATCGCCAGGGCTGCTGATTCAAGCCGTTCATGTCGCTCTGCGTATCGCCGCTGACACTCGTCAGGAGACCCAAGTTTACGCCAGCCGCCTTGGCCAGTTCTTTGGCCTGTTGCTTGGCCTTGGCGAAGGCATCAGCCAAGGCTGTCTGTCGCTCCTGCGGCGAAAGGCGGGCCAGGAACAGGAACCGCGGCTCGCCCGCTGTGTTCACCTCTTCCTCGTTGCCGCTGTTGCGGGTCATCTCGGCGGCCATTTCCTCGGCCAGTTCCTGCTCTTCCGCGGAAAGCCTGGGGGAGTCCTTGGCACCGGCTAATGCGGCGGCCTTGACCTTCTCCCGAACGGCATCGGCGGCCAGCAGCAGCTTGTCCGTGGTGTCGCCCGTCAAGGGCCATTGCACTGTAAGTTGGGTGGCCACGCTCAGCGGCGGCTTGGCCGGCTTGACGCCCTTCTTGGCGCCCCGCCCTGCCAACCGCTGCGCGATCATGATTTCCATCCGCCGTTGCTGGACCACGGCGGATTCATCCACCGCCGCCGCCGAGAAGACCACCGATTTCGTGTCGGCGCCGAGTTTGTCCAACTGCACGGCGACCGCCTCGCGGCGTTCCTTCAGGGCGGCCAGCGCCTCTTCCAGCGTCTTGCCCTTGGCGGTCAGCATTAGGTACATCCGCAGGTGCGTGGGCGGTCGCTGCAGGTGGACGTGTCCCAGGGCGGAGATTTCCCCTTCGCCGCTGGTACGGCCGACCTGCGCCCGTGCGGCGGCAGCCGGCAATAGGACCAACGCGCCGGCCAAGAGGGCGGCGACAGACCGTGTGGATAGTCTCACGATAGATTCTCCTTTTGGGGTTTGCGTGACAGGTTATTCTCCCGGCATGAAAGATCCTCACGTAGATCAGGCCGGTGTAATATTCTCCGCTAGCGGCTTTTGCCGCGAACGCTATGCTACCCTGTCGACAGCACCAACGCAAGCAACTAGAATAGAAGCCTCGCATTCGGAAACGCCTCGATCCAATTATCGCTGCTCAATTCTGGAGAACCTGCCCATGAACGTGAAATTCCTCGGTGGACTGCTGCTGGCCTGGCTGGCGCTGGTACAAGCGGCCCCGGCGGCCGGACAAAAAGTCTATCCCTTCTTCCCCTTCTGCATCGACTGGCACGACGCCAAGCACCGCTCCTACAAGGACCAGGCCGCCATGCTCAAGGACCTGGGCTACGACGGCGTCGGACACATCTTTCTGGACGGCGTGGCCGAACGCATCAAGACGCTCGACGATGCCGGCCTGACGCTGTATCAGATCACCATGAACGTCGACGTGGGAGCCGGCAAGCAGCCCTACGAGGCGCGCTTCAAGGACGTCCTGAAGCTGGTCAAGGGGCGGCACGTGCAGTTCGATCTCTTGCTCAACGGCGCGAAGTCGTCGGACCCGTCGGTCGATCCCCACGCTGTGGAGGTTCTACGCGAGATGTCCGACCTGGCCCGCGACAGCGGTTCGCAATTGCTGCTCTATCCGCACCTCGGCTCATGGGTCGAGCGGATCGAGGACTCGATCCGCGTGGCCGATAAGGTGGACCGCGCAAACGTCGGCGTGATGTTCAATCTTTGCCATTGGCTGCGCGTGGACAAGCAGCGCGACTACAAACACTTGCTCAAGCAGGCGATGCCGCGGCTCTGGGCCGTCTCCATCAACGGCGCCGATTCGCAGGACGACAAGCCCGGCTGGGACCACTACATTCAGCCCCTGGACAAGGGTTCGTTCGACGTCGGCGCCTTCTTGACGACACTCAAGGAGTTGGGTTATAAAGGTCCCATCGGCTTGCAGTGTTTCGGCATCGGCGGCGATGCCCGCGAGCACCTGGTCCGCTCGATGAAGGCCTGGCAGAAGTTAGGCGCGCCGCTGGGCAGCGAGAAATAGATCTTTTTGGAAAGCTAAAGCACATGGATCTCAAGACCTTGGAAGTCTGGTTCGTCACTGGCAGTCAACCCCTTTACGGCGAGGCGACCCTCCGCCAGGTCGCCGACAACAGCCGCTGCGTGGTCGAGGGGCTGAATGCCTCCGGCCGCCTGCCGCTGCGCGTGGTCTTCAAGCCCATCGTCACCACGCCCGACTCGATCCTGGAGGTCTGTCGCGCGGCCAATGCGGCAGCCGACTGCGCAGGCTTGATCTTGTGGATGCACACCTTCTCGCCGGCCAAGATGTGGATTGCCGGGCTTACGGCCTTGCAGAAGCCGTTCGTCCATTTGCACACGCAGTTCAATCGCGATTTGCCCTGGTCCACGATCGACATGGACTTCATGAACCTCAACCAGGCGGCCCACGGCGACCGCGAGTTCGGTTTCATCTGCTCGCGAATGGGCCGGGCACACGGTACTCCGGGTCGGCGGAAGGTGGTTGTCGGCCACTGGCAGGAGGCCGAGGTGCAAGACCGCCTGGCGGCTTGGATGCGGGCGGCAGCCGGCGCGCAAGAACTGCGGGGCCTAAAGGTTGCCCGGCTGGGTGACAACATGCGGCAAGTGGCCGTGACCGAGGGCGACAAGGTCGAGGCCCAACTCCGCTTTGGCGTGGAGGTCAACGGTTACGGCGTGAGCGAGCTGGTGCGGCGGGTCATCGAGGTCTCGGACGCCGAGGTCGATCGCCTTGTGGGCCAATACGAACAGCTTTACACGCTGGCCCCGGCGTTGCGCCACGGCGGCGACCACCGGCCTTCGCTCTGCTATGCGGCCCGCACGGAACTGGGCCTACGGCACTTTCTGGAATCTGGCGGCTTCAAAGCCTTTACCGATACCTTCGAAGACCTGCACGGGCTGATGCAATTGCCGGGCATGGCCGTGCAGCGGCTGATGGCCGACGGTTACGGTTTCGGCGCGGAGGGCGACTGGAAGTCGGCCGCATTGGGCCGCGCCATGAAGGTGATGGCCCAGGACGTCGGCGGAGGGGAGCCGGCTAAAGCCGGAACTCCAACCGGCGGCACGTCGTTCATGGAAGACTACACCTACCACCTCGATCCGGCCGGGCCGGTGGTCCTGGGCGCGCACATGCTGGAGATTTGTCCGTCGCTGGCGGCGGAAAGGCCGTCCTGCGAGATCCATCCCCTGGGCATTGGCGGCAAGGCCGATCCCGTGCGGCTGGTTTTCACCGCCCCGGCGGGCGCGGCGGTCAACGTGGCAATCATCGACCTGGGCGACCGTTTCCGCTTGTTGGTCAACGAGGTGGACGTCGTGGCCCCGCCGCAGCCGCTGCCCAAGCTGCCCGTGGCCCGCGCCTTCTGGAAGCCGCGGCCCGATTTGAAGACCGCGGCCGCCGCCTGGATTTATGCGGGCGGTCCGCACCACACGGTCATGAGCCAGGCCGTGACCACCGAGCAGATCGAAGATTTTGCCGAGATCCTGGGTATCGAGTGCTTGAAGATTGACGGCCAGAGCCGGATCGGCGATATTAAGAATCAACTCCGCTGGAACGAAGCGTTTTACGGCGGACGGTAAGAAGGGCACATCCATGCAAACTCTGGACTGGGTAATGATCGGCGGCTACTTCACCCTTCTCTTGGGCGTAGCCTGGTGGGTCGTCTACAAGAGCAAGGACACGGCGGCAGACTACTTTCTCGCCGGGCGAAACCTGAGCTGGTGGATCGTGGGGGCGTCGATCTTCGCCTCGAACATCGGCTCGGAGCACGTTGTCGGCCTGGCCGGTTCGGGGGCCAAGGACGGTGTGGCCATGGCTCACTACGAGCTGCACGCCTGGTGCCTATTGATGCTGGCCTGGGTCTTCGTGCCCTTTTACGCCCGCTCGCTGGTCTTTACCATGCCGGAGTTCCTGGAGAGGCGTTTTTCAACAGGTTCGCGGTACGTGCTCTCGACCGTGTCGCTGATTACGTTCGTGGTCTCGAAGATCGCCGTGGGCATCTTTGCCGGCGGAATCGTCTTCTCCACGCTCTTGCCCGAAGTTCACTGGATGGGGTTCGACAGCTTCTGGATCGGCTCGATCCTCGTGATCTTGCTGACGGGACTATACACCATTCTGGGCGGCATGCGGGCGGTGGCCTACAACGACGCCATCCAGACGGTCGTGCTGATCCTGGGATCCGCCACTTTGACGATCTACGGACTGCTGTTACTGAGCGATTGGCAAGGACTGGGGGTCGGCTGGCACAATCTCCGCGAGGCCTGCGGGTCCGACATGTTCAACCTTTGGAAACCGCTCATCCCCAAGGGTGTGGATGGGACCTGGGCGCCGGTGTTGGACAAGGATTCGGCGGGCAATGTCGTGCGTGAGGCATGGTACTTCAACGACCGCTTCCCCTGGTTGGCGATGGCGATTTGCGCCCCGGTGATCGGCCTCTGGTACTGGTGTACCGACCAGTACATCGTGCAGCGTGCCTTGGGCGCGCCGGACGAAAAGACGGCCCGGCGGGGCAGCATCTTTGCCGCCTTCCTGAAGCTGTTTCCCGTCTACTTGTTCATCGTTCCCGGTTTGATCGCGTTCGCGCTTGCCAAGTCGGGCAAGGTGCCGGAGTTGGCCGCTATTGTCCAGGGGGGTGAGGCCGGCCGTGCCGCGGCGCAACGGGCCTTCCCGCTGATGGTCTTGCACATGCTCCCGCAAGGGCTGCGCGGCATTGTCGTTGCCGGTTTGCTCTCCGCCTTGATGGGCTCGTTAGCCGGCGTCTTCAACGCTTGCTCGACGCTCTTTACGGTCGACCTGTACGGGAAATGGAAACCCAAGGCCTCACAACACCAGATCGTGCGGACGGGCCGAATCGCCACGGGCGTTATGGTACTGATCGCCCTGGCTTGGCTGCCCGTCCTGGAACACGCCAGCAGTCTCTACGAGTATCTGCAGGCCATTCAGGGATACCTGGCGCCGCCGATCTTCGTCGTCTTCTTCTTCGGCGTCTTCTTCAAGCGGCTGAACGCCAAGGGTTGTTGGTGGGCGATGGTCGTAGGCTTCGTCATGGGTGTCTTCCGCATGTTGGTGGATACGCCGGTGACGCTGGGGATGTTCGGCTACAAGGACGGAGTGGCCATTGGATACGCCGAGCATTCATTGCTGTGGATTGTCAACAACATTTTCTTTCAGTACTTCAGCATCCTCATCACGATCGTCTCGGCGGTGGTGATGGTGGCGGTGAGCTACATGACAGCGCCGCCGCCCGCCGCGCAGATTCAGAGTCTGACCTTTGGCACTTCCACGGCCGAGGACAAGCGGAAGACGCGGGCAAGTTGGGATTGGCGCGAGGTGGCCGCCTCGGCCGTCGTGCTGGCGGCGATTCTCGGGGCGTATCTGTATTTCCGCGGTTGAGGGGCGGGTGAAACTGCTTGCCGGAAGGGAGGAGCAGACCCCAGCCCGCTTGCCGGGCTGGTGAGCGAGTCTTGCTAGCGAGACGACGGACGTCCCCAACGTTGTTCGACCCCTGCCAGCTTGCCTGGCCGGTGAAGGAGTTTTGTGAGCGAGGGGGTGCGATGACGCAATTTCCCGTAGAAACTCCGCAAACGTCATTTCGCTGAAAAGACTCGTTCACCTGCCAGACAAGCTGGCAGGGGTCCTGGAGAGGTCCTGTGATCGCCTCTTCGCTCACAAGACTCTCTCACCTGCCAGGCAAGCTGGCAGGGGTCGTCTTCTTCATTAAACTAAAGAGTTGCCTTCGGACAAAGCCGTGTAAGGATCGAGAGATGACCAAAATCCGTGGTTTATTCAGACTCTGGGCACTGATCGCCGTATGCACTGCCCTCAGCCCTTGCTTCGCCGAGAACTGGCCCGGCTTCCGAGGTCCAACCGGCCAAGGCATCTCGCAAGAGAAGAACCTGCCGCTGACCTGGAACCTCCACGAAAACCTGGCCTGGCGAACGGCCATCCCAGGGACGGGCTGGTCGTCGCCCATCGTCTGGGAAGACCGCGTGTTCTTGACGTCGACGACTTCCGAGGGAACATCTTGCCACCTGCTTTGTCTCGATGCGGCAAATGGCCGCATCGCCTGGGACAAGGAGTTGTTTCACCAGGCCCAGAGCCGCAAGCTGGCGGAGAACTCGCATGCCACGCCCACGCCCGTGACGGACGGGAAACTGGTGTACGCCGCCTTCAACGGCGGCCGGCTCGTAGCCGTGGATTTCCAAGGCCATATCGCTTGGCAGTGGCGCGACGAGCAGTTCGTCAGCAAGCACGGTTTGGCGGCGTCGCCGATCCTCTTTCGCGACAAGCTGATCATGCCCTTCGATGGCAACGGTCCCGCCGACATCAACAACATCGGCTACCTCAGCGCTTGGGATGGGGCCTTCATCGTCGCCCTGGACAAGCGCACGGGGCAAGAGAAGTGGCGGGCGAAACGCGGCCTTTCGCGGCAGGCGCACGTGACGCCGATGGTCATCGAAGTCAACGGCCGACCGCAATTGATCAGCGGCGCTGGCGACGTCGTACAGGGGTTCGACCCCAATTCTGGAGAGCGTCTTTGGACAATTCGCAGCCTGGGCGAAGGCGTTGTGCCGTCGATCGTTTGCGGCGACGGCCTGGTCTTTACGTCATCGGGCTACGGATCGCCCACGATCCGGGCGGTGCGGCCGGACGGTCACGGCGAGGCAACCGCAACGCACATTGCCTGGGAGTCGCAGGCCAACGTGCCGCTGATCGCGTCATTTCTTTATGCGGATGGCCTGCTTTTCTGCATCAAGGAATCCGGGACCATCGCCTGCCTGGACGCCAAGACGGGCCAAACCGTTTGGAGAGAGCACCTCGGCGGCAGGTACAATGCGTCTCCCGTGCTGGCGGAAGGCCGTTTGTACTGCCTGTGCGAAGACGGCTCAACCACTGTACTCGCCGCCGCCAGGCAGTTCAAGCGGTTGGCGAAGAATCCCCTCGAAGGCCCCTGCAACGCGTCTCCGGCAATTTCTGGTGGGCGAATTTTCATCCGTTCGCAAAAACTGCTGTTCTGTATTGGCAGGGCCGCTGGCACGTCGTTGAACAGCGGCCGGGAGTGAGATTTGGCCGGTCCTTAGAAGAGAAGCGCACTCGGATTACCCGTGTTATTCCGGAACGAACCACCCGACGCCAGGAAGGCCGCGTCGACAGCCTGGTAGTTGATCGTCGAATTCGGGCTGCTGTTGTCCACGATCTGGCCGGCACCGTTAAGCTGATTGGTTTCAGTCTCCGTAAATCCGGCGTTCTCAGTGTAGATCAGCTCGCAGCCCGTTTCGATGCTGACAAGATAACTATCGGCGATGGATGCATGTCCTGACAGCGTTAACGTTCCTCCGTAAATGTCGGTGCCTCCCGTGTAGGTATTCATGGCCTGGAATGTGGTAGGCGCGGACACACTCACGCAGCCCGTGCCGCCGATAACGCCCGAAATCACGCTCGTGCCGCTGTCGAACGAGATTTGATTGTTGTTCACTATGCCGGCGTAGTCGTTGCAACTGGCGTTGAAACACAAAATTCCGTTATTCGTGATAGGACTGTAGAACTCGGAGGCCCACATCGTG
>Ga0181520_10001068_pt1 | contig 57369 bp, 40 predicted proteins | sample PEATcosm2014_Bin_29_FD_132451 | JGI IMG/M metagenome (GOLD analysis project Ga0181520, IMG submission 132451) | Peatland microbial communities from MTU Mesocosm Facility, Houghton, MI, USA - PEATcosm2014_Bin02_30_metaG | ecosystem: Environmental > Terrestrial > Soil > Wetlands > Peat | place... | reverse complement strand
GGAGCGGGCGCGGGTGACGCGCAAACCATGGGAACCTCCGATTGCGTCCACCCAGACCGGGTGGCCAAAGGGAGAGTGGGGACGAGCCGCGAAATGCAGCTCAAAAGGGGTGAATGCCGCGTCTTCAGCACAGAAAGCGGGTCTCTGACGGCTAAAGGCTTGGCAGCTTATAGTGCCGCGCTTTTGGCCTGAGTTGACGTATCGAGCCGCAGAACGCCAGCTTGTAGGAGAATTGCACGCAGCCGCCGGGCGCGGTATGATGCGTCGCACAACCCGAGCCAGCAGGCCGACGAAGACATGCGCACGCCGGCCGAACTGCTCGACATCATCGAACAGAAGGGCCGTGAAGTGGCCGAAGCCGCGGCGGCGCTTCGAGCAATGTAGGCCGCCGCTATGTCGCCCGGTGGCGGAAGGGCGATTACTCGATCAGCGCACGGAAATCACTAGACAGGCATCGCCGGCCTACGATTTCAAACGGACATAGGGATGCTTCAGCCCGGATTTCTTGTCTCCAATCCGATTATCAATCTCGAAATCGTCGATTGCAGAGACCAATTCTGAAAGTTTCGTATAGCCGTATGTGCGCGAATCGAACGATGGTGAGAGTTTAACAACTTGACTGCCAAGCTGTGCTAACGTGACATAGCCCCCTTCGGGCGCGAGGGCGTTATACGCGGCATGGATGAGCTTCCGTTGTTCCGGCCCCAGAGCCGCCACTTTCCCCGGAATCGGGGTTCTGGCAGATTGCCCCATGGCTTTTGGTAGATCAGCGGCATCGTGGTCTCCTGAACTAAGGTTCTCGACGAAGATGAACCTGTCGCAAGCTCGGACGAATGGTTCGGGAGTTTTGTTTTCCCCGAAACCATACACGCTGACACCCGCTTCGCGAAGCCGGCAGGCCAGACGCGTAAAATCGCTGTCACTTGAGACGATGCAGAACCCGTCAAACTTTGCAGAGTGCAGGAGGTCCATAGCATCAATGATTAGGGCACTGTCACTGCAGTTCTTGCCAGTCGTGTAACGGAACTGTTGAATCGGCTGAATCGCAAATTTGTTAAGCCGCTCCTTCCACGTCGCAAGATCCGGTCTAGTCCAATCGCCATAGATTCGCCTCACGTTAACGGTGCCAAACTTCGCGGCTTCATTCAGCAATGGCTCAATAATCCTAGGGCTTGCGTTCTCGGCATCAATCAGTAAAGCCAGTCGTTGTGTTTCGGATCGTGGGAAAGAATGCATAGGTACCTCCAAAGCCGTCGCTTAAGACTCGTGTAACCGCGATTCTGCGCCGTTGACTATAGACCGCGATTGCGGGCAAGTCAAGCATGTGCATGGAGCAGTTCGGAACCGACGCCCTGCGCAGGGGCAGCAGCCGGAAACGCGCCGAGAAACTGATTCCGAGTGAAGCACGATAGATTTGGTAATCTCCAGGGTCGGTAAGAAGGCGACGGAAAGCGGCGGCCGCCAAGAGATAATGCCACGATCGACGGCGGCCTTTAGCGCAGCCCAGCCCCCGACCCCACGCGGCCGATCGACGGCACCGCCGAGAGTGGGGCCGGCGGAGGGCCAAATAGATGGCCGCGAAGGTATGCAGTAACCCTTCGCCCGTGAGTGTCCCCATTTCGCTGCCATGCACAAAACATGCACAGAAACCATGCGAACAATGCACGTAATGCACGGAATGCACAACTCTAGTGATTTCCCAAGTGCTTAAATGCCAATACTTTGCGACTTTCTTACCACCCATTAGTATGCATGGCATTCAAAAGGTCGTCGGTTCGATCCCGATATCCTCCACTTCACAACCCCTTGAGAAATCAAGGGGTTGTGGCGTTTCTTGGGCGACCACAGCCTGTCGCTGCAATCCACCGCGTCAGCCTATTGAAGAACAGGATCCGACAGAAATTTCCTGTAAACCCGACGCGGCCCGTGCCGGTGCGCCGAACTTTCCATCACGTTGGATGATGAACTTTCGCTCTTTGGCGCGCGGAATTTGAAACAACCGCCCCCGCACGCCCGAGTTCTTGCTCGCTCTTGTACGGGGATTTTAACGATTCGGCACCCGGATCCCCTGACGGGCGCGATGAGACTGTTTAATTTTTTGAAACAAAGTGTTGCGCTTGTTGGATTCCGCCAAATGGGTGAGTTCCAAAATTCCCCAGACCGCCGGTCCTTAGGACCGGCAAATCAAACTGCCGAATAGTTGCCTTTCGCTCCGCGAAAGTTGCACTGCTTTCGCGAAGCGAAAGGGGACACTTGTTTCGGTGCCAGTCCTTAGCCGCTCTTCGACCTACCGGCCGAACTCGGCAAGGATGAGACCGTAGGGTGAAGCTACGGGGACCAGATCCCGGCCGCAGATCCCGGCCGCAAGCGGCTGCCCCGCATCTGGTCCACCCTGGCCTGGGCAAAATGGCAGAATTGCAAGCAACCACAGGGCGCGGTATGATGCGGCGCACGGCGAGTGTCTTTTCAAATGCCGGTCGCAAATAGCCCAACGGAACCCTCCAGATTGACCCCTCAGCAGTTTATCGCCAAGTGGCAGCGAGTCACGCTGTCCGAACGCAGCGCCTGCCAGCAGCATTTTCTCGACCTGTGCGAACTGTTGGGCCAACCCAAGCCGGCCGAAGTTGATCCCGATGGCACTTGGTACACCTTCGAGAAGGGGGTGCAGACCAGCGAAGATAAGAAGGGCTGGGCCGATGTTTGGATGCGGGATCACTTTGCCTGGGAATACAAGGGCAAACACAAGGACCTGAAGGCGGCCTACCAGCAACTGCAACTGTACCGCGAAGCCTTGGAAAACCCGCCCCTGATGGTCGTCTGCGATATGGACCGCTTCGAGGTTCATACGAACTTCACTGGCACCCTCAAGGAAAAGCACGTTTTCGATATCGCCGGGCTAGCGCTGCCTGCTAATCTCGACATCCTTCGTCGTGTCTTTACCGATCCCAACTCGCTCAAGCCTGGCATTACCAGCGAGGCAATTACCATCGAGGCGGCCGAGCGGTTTGCAAAACTTGCGGACGGGCTGAACCAGCGGGGCATTGAACCGCTGCGGGCGGCGCACTTCCTGATGAAGCTCATGTTCTGCATGTTCGGCGAGAAGACGGGCCTACTGCCGCCGGGCCTGTTCGGCAAACTGTTGGACACCGCCAAGGCCAACCCCGCCATTTTGCCACGGCGGCTGCAATCGCTCTTCAAGGCCATGTCCGAAGGCGGCGATTACGGCAACGACACCATCGCCTGGTTCAACGGCGGCCTGTTCGCCGACGCCGACGTAATCCCGCTGACTACCGCGGAGATCAACACCCTGGCCAACATCAACACCTACGATTGGGCCAGTGTTGAGCCGTCGATCTTCGGCACGCTTTTCGAGCGGACCCTCGATCCCGACAAGCGGAGCCAGATCGGGGCGCACTACACGAGCCGCCAGGACATCGAGACGCTGTTGCGGCCCGTGCTCATGGCCCCTTTGCAGCGTGAATGGGCGGAGGTCAAGCGAAAGTGCGAGGAGGACTTTTGGCCCAAGGTGATCGAGGCGAGCAAGAGAAGCGGTGCCCCGAAGAAGGCCAAAGCGCCAAGGTTGGTTAAATCCAAGATGGAAGAACCGGCGCAGCGTAAGAAAGCCGATGACGGGGCGCGAAATGTTTTTGATCGAGCGATCTTGGATTTCGCCGAACGATTGGCCCACGTCACTGTCCTGGACGCCGCGTGCGGCTCTGGAAATTTCCTTTACGTCGCGATCAACATGCTCTTGGGCCTGGAGAAGGAAGTGGTCGCTTACGCGGCCATGCGCGGCCTGCCGATCGTGCCCCACGTTAGCCCAACGCAGCTTCACGGTCTGGAGATCAACACCTACGCCCAGGAGCTTGCCCAAGTCGTGATCTGGATCGGCTACCTGCAATGGATGCACTTCAACGGGTTCAAAATGCCGGACCATCCCGTGCTGACGCCCATTGAGACGATTAAGCAAACGGACGCGATTCTGGACCTGACGGACCCGGAGCATCCCAAGGAGCCTGAGTGGCCGGAAGCCGAGATCATCGTAGGGAATCCGCCGTTTCTGGGTTACAGCAAACTGCGCTCAGCACTTGGCCACGAGTACGTTGATGCACTTTTTGGCCTCTACGATGGGAGAGTCTCAAACCAAAGCGACCTTTGTTGTTACTGGTTTGAAAAGGCCCGAGCCGCCATCAAGAAGGGGTTGACCAAGCGTGCCGGGCTCCTTGCGACGCAAGGAATCCGCGGTGGGAAAAACCGCGAGGTGCTGAAGGCGATTAACGACAGTGGCGCTGTTTTCTTTGCCGTCTCCGACAAGGACTGGGTGCTGGAGGGCGCCAACGTCCACGTCTCGCTCATAGGGTTCGACTCCGGAAATGAAACGAATCGATTGCTGGACGGCCGACCCGTGACCACGATTAACTCGAATCTCACTTCCGCATACGATCTGACTTCTGCCAAGCGTCTGGCAGAAAACAGCGGAGTTGGGTTTGTAGGTGGCTTCAAATTCGGCTCGTTCGACATCTCTGACAAGACGGGGCAAGAACTGTTGAAGATGCCGGCAGTTGGGGATCGTCCGAACTCGGATGTTGTGAGGCCATGGCTCAACGGCCGCGATGTTCTGGGGCGGCCGCGCAACATGTGGATTGTTGATTTCGGCGTTGATCTATCCCACAATGATGCCACCCTGTTCGAGGCCCCATACGCGTTGGTCGAAGCTCGGGTCAAACCGGAGCGAGATGTCATGCGCCGGCAACGAAGACGAGAGCGCTGGTGGATTCATGGTGAAACCGCACCCAACTTGCGGGCGGCGATCGACGGACTGCCTCGATTCATTGCAACACCGCGCGTGGCGAAGTTTCGGATCTTCGTGTGGATCGGGCCAGAGACCAACGTGGACGGGCAGCTTATTGCCTTTGCACGTTGCGACGACTATTTCTTCGGCGTGCTCCATTCGCGTGCCCACGAGATATGGGCACTTCGCCAAGGGACGCGCTTGGAGACGAGGCCGCGCTACACACCCACAACTTGTTTCGAGACGTTCCCATTGCCAGTCGTGACAGCCAATCAAGAAGCCGCCATCGCCACAGCCGCAAAGGAATTGGACGAGCGGCGATCCCGCTGGCTGAACCCACCTGAGTGGACGAAGGCCGAGGTTTTGGAGTTTCCGGGCTCGGTCGATGGGCCGTGGACTCGGTTCGTTGTCGAGCCGGACGCCTGCGGCATTGGCACGGTACGTTGGCCACGGGAAGTGCCCAAGGACGCCGACTGCGCTGCGAGCTTGAAGAAGCGGACCTTGACGAACCTCTACAACCAGCGCCCGGCTTGGCTCGACCTCGCCCATAAGAAGCTCGACACCGCAGTCTTTGCCGCCTACGGCTGGGACGCCGGCATCAGCGACGAGGAATTGCTGGAGAGGCTCTTGAAGTTGAATTTGGAGCGGGCGGAGAGAGGATAAAAGGAAGTTGCCTGTCAGATGGGGCACGACCTCAATGCCATCAACCCGAACAAGCAGGCCGACGAAAACACTCGCACGCGGCCGAACTGCTCGACATCATCGAACAGAAGGGCCGCGAAGTGGCGGAAGCCGTGTTGGCTCTACGTTCAATGTAGCTGGCGCGGATGGAGATGAAGATCCGGGCCGGTCGCTGCCGTGTTACAACCGGCGTGACAAAGCGGACCGGGCGGGCGGAACCGCCGAACCCAAACTATAGGAGATGTAAATGCAATTCAAGACGATCGATTCTAACAGCCTTGCTGATATCCTCTTAGGACGTGCGGGCTTGATAGTTGACCCGGGTGCAACCGTCAACACGAATGTTTACACCGAATTGGCGAAAGCACTCGGGCTTACCCCACCAGCAGGTCGCGTGACAGGTCTTCGAGCCCTCGGGAGCCATATAGCATGCCGCAGCGGAGCAACGAGTTTCAGCGATTAGTTGAGACGATCCACCGGCTCTATGCACCAGTCGGAGCGGAAATCACTCCGTCCGCGATGGTCAAGCCAAAGGCTGGCGGTCCGGCAAGGGAGATAGACGTTCTAATTAGGTATAAGGCCGGGCTATCATCCATCACAATTGCGATAGAGGCTAGGGACCTATCAAGACCTCTCGACGTTACGGGCATCGAGGAATACATCGGTAAGTACAACAGCAATGGCGGAATCGCCGTTAGCAAGGTAATAATCGTCGCACGGTTCTTTTCCCAAACGGCGAGAAACAGAGCGGAGCTTCTAGGATTCAGTCTTCAAACCCTTAATGAAATGGAAAAGACGGATTCGCTGCCGTACTTTGCAGGACCAAACAAGGAAGGCCGTTGGACTATATCCAAGGGCCTAGGAAATCGCGTCGATGTCAAACTGTTTGACAAGAAGGGAATACCGCGTCCGCTGCAAAGCACAATTACACCACGGACGGCGAAGACCTCACTGGGAACCGCAGTTATGTGGGCACGGCAAATACTCGACAAGTCACTGGGGCAGTTAGCGAATGAACTATTTGAGAAACACTCAGGCCAAATGGTTCACGTCGTGATAAATCTCCACTTCCGGGACCACAAGGCAAGGATCAACCGCGAGAACTACAATCTTGGAAAACTCGCCTTCGACTTTGGTGAGCGCGCTATCATTCCTCCGACACGACGTGAGACGTTCCAGTGGGTTGGCGATGAAGGAGAAACTAAGACGATCGTGCGTGAGGTTGGGTGTGGGCCGGAGGCGACAATTGCCATAACTTACGAAGAGACAAAGGACTCGCCTTTTCCGATGAAGTTACACGTTGAAACGAAGTCCGCCAGTGGAGGCCAGCCGGAGGGGAAGAAAGTTGTTGTTGACATTACGATGTGAGAAGACCAACCCGGCACCTGGCGGCCTTGGCAGCCATGGGCGGCGTCTGGGCCAGTCCGGGCATCAAGGGTCACGCCCGCTTCGTAGCCAGAGTCGAAGGCCATCTTCAGGAGGAGATGCTTGGGCATGGACACGCCGGTGCGACACGATTGCGATTCCTACTCGCTCCAGGTAGAATCGGTACGGCGGCGGTAGACGAAGAGGCGTTGAAGACCCTCGTTCGGGCCGCCGTGAGCCTGAACAAGTCCACACCTCAAAGCTAATCCACTCTCCAAACAGGGCCGAACCATGGACCAAAGCAAACTAGACCAACTGGAAGCAATCCGTTCCAAACTTGTCGATCGCCTGATCGACGAAACCGAAAGAGGGTTGCGGTCCGACATGAAAAAAATTGACGAAATCGGGAGACTTATGCAAGAGAATTGCAAGGAGGTCTTTCGCGAAATCACCGGCCGGGACTTGACGGGACCGAGCTAGAACTCTAACGCGGATCCACGCCAGCCGCAGGAGGAGGCCGTCCCGTCCTTCGACGCCACGGTCCGGTTCGTCAAGCCGTGTGTCGAAGGCCATCCTCAGGAGAAGCGGCGGATGCCAAGGGCGAGGAGGTCGAAGATCTGAAGATGTAGCCCGCACTGCGGGGCGACTTCGACTTCGAGTAGGACAATTACCCAGGAGCCAAAATGAAACCGATTTCCGCACTTCCCGCCATTGTTTTGCTTCTCACCGCCGCCGTCCATGCACAGCAGCCGCAAAAAGCCCACCCGCCGGCCTGGGCAGCAAAAGGCGCTTATGTTTTCCGTGTATCGACCCCCGACGCTCCAGACGTGCTGCCGCAGATTGAAGAGGGGCACGCCATCGTCGCCAACCTGTTGGACGGGAGCGTGCCGCAAATCACCATGGTCAACGGCCTGATCGGCCACGATCATCGCGGGCCGTGGAATTGGGACGGGCTCTGGCCGGACTGGGATCGGGTGACGTTCCGCGCGGGCAGTTTCGAGAAACTCGCCGCGTTCATGGCGCGGGCGAGGAAGAACTCGAACGTCTATACCGGGTTCCACGTCAACCTGACCGACGTGAACATCGGCTTGCGCGACTACCCCGAGTCGCGGGCATTTTTCGAGAAACTTGTTCAAACCAAGTCGATCTACCGCCGCGACTGGAATAAGGTAACGAATCGGCGCGAGGGCCTGCCTTACGTGCCCCAGACGATACCCAACGACCCGGACCCGGTCGAGATCTTCGCGCTGGTGAACTACAAGCGGTTCTGGGACAGCGGTTTGGCGAAGCAGATGCTCGACGGGTTCTACGGCCGTCTGCCCTTCGCTCCGCCCGTGCTCTATCTCGACGTGCTGAACGCCGCGGGAGGCAACTTTTCCACGGGAGCACCCGACGGACCGCTGGGCGGGAGCGAGCAGACCCAAATCCAGGGCATGCAAGCCATCGCCGATTATTTGCACAGCAAGGGCACGGACCTGGGCACGGAAGGCGACCGTCCCTTCCTTGGAAACGATGCGCGGGGAGTGCCCCGCGCGAGCTACGTCTGGCTGCACGGCAGCGGTTTTTCCGCGGACGACTACAGCGTGATTTCGGGGGGCGCGGGGGTGCGACTGGCCTCGCAACACGTTTATGGCAACCCGGGCGCTTTCAACATATCGCCGGTGGCCGTGACCCGCACGGGGCTCGACAAGGTGCGAGCGCACTATGCGGCGCTGCTGGCCGGCAAGCCCGGAACCAAGGCCGTGGCCGGACTGGCCACCTGTCGGATCGCCTATCGCGAGGGAAACGTACACGACGAGTTCGACATTCCCGGCACGGGCGACACGTTCCGCGGGGACTGGGCCGATCTGATCAACAACTTTTACCTCGTCACGATCCAGGAACTCTATCACATCGGCAACCACAGCGTGCGGCAGCGGAACGACAGCATCGGCGCGGTGCATCTGGGCAAATATACCGTGTCCGGGCCGGGTGGGACCGTCACCGTCTCCGTGCCGGATTTTGCCGAACCGGATTGGTGCCGCAGGGCCGCGCAGCAGTTCGGACGACTCATGATCGAAAGTCCCGTGACCACCCGTGTGACCGTTTCCCAGGCAGGCAAGTATGCGCTGAGAATCCAGTGCTTTCAGGGCGGGCGTTGCGCCGACCCGCGGCTCGGCATTTACGTGAATGGCGTGTGCCACCGCACCTTGGACCACCTCCCGATCCCGGACGCAGGCAGAGGTAGTTACGAACTCGACGCGGGCGAAATCGAGCTTCACACGGGCGAGAACGTCATCCGATTCGATTCCGGCGCGATCCATGCCTCCTGGAGCGACGGCAGCCGGGCCGAGTGGACGACGCCCTCACTGGCCACGGGCTTCAAGGCATGGAAAGGCGACGTGGTCTTTGCCGAGGGCTACGACCGCATGTGGCCCGACACCTGGAGCGGCCAGAAGAAGATCTACTTCTTCAGTTGGGACGGGACCCGCCGCGCCTGGAAGCTCCCCTCGGACTGGGGTACGCTGGGCCGAGCGACCTTGTATCCGCTCACGCCGGACGGCCGCGGGCAGGGAGTACACATGGAAATCAAGGACCGGACGATTGCTCCCTCGTTGTTGCCGCAGGTGCCCTATATCCTCGTCGCGGGGTATAGTCGCCAGGGCTTCCCACTGAGCTGTCTCGAAAAACGGGCCTTTTGATGGCGTTTCCGAGATTAGGTCAGCTTACTCATGATGTTCCTGAACCGCGCAGCACTGACCGGACGCTCGGCAATCAGTTTTCCATCGTAGACAATGCAGAATGTGCCGTAGGGCGTTGGTAGCTCCCTTGCCTGCTTGGCGCTCCTGACGCGCACTACTTTCGTCTCCAGCCCCAGCGCTCTGGACGCCTCCGCAATTTCCTCCGCCCACTTTGGAACGTAAGGGCACTGATCGGCGGCCAGGATCGTGAGGCCCATTGTGTACGTCTTCAATGCTCGCTCCCTTTCGACGACGAACCGAGGATCTGGGGCTGCTTTCTTAAATTTCTTGGCGAGCAGCTCGTAGGGAGGGCTGCTCTCCACCGAGACAAAACCCGCTTTGATGAAGAAGTCACTTCCTGCCATGAGACTATCGGAACTGGTTACAACCGCGACCCCTTGGTACTTGCTCTTCTTCGCGTCCCTCAAACAACTATCTAGCAAGAGAGCGCCGAGCCCTTTCCCCTTGTTGTGCTTGCCAATGACCAGCAAGCAATGGATGACCAGGTAACCCTCCGCCTCGATGGATCTCCAGGCATGACTGCCAGGGGCATACTCGATCATCCCGATATCACCGAATTCGCGTGAGCGGAGCACCTTGTACCGCAAGCCTTCGGCGAAGCGCTTCTTGAGCCAATCCAACTTGCGGCGACGTCCCTCGTGCTTGCCGTCCTTGCAGCCGCAGAGGGCGCAAGCGCCGATGTTGTCGGCATTGGTGTCGATGATCTCGTACTCTTTCATCCTGATCCTCCGTTGGCTCTTGTCAGACTGGGTTGCGGGATATCACGCAGGTGTGGCGTCCGAGCAACATGAATCATGGTAACGCGTTGGTCGTTCGTCGTGTTTCCGCCAGAGTGATATATAGCGTACCTAAAGTCGCTCGGAGACTCGGCAGGAAAAGGCCATGAACGCAGCCACGGATGACTCTTGTAGTGCTCGATCGAGTGTAGCCTGTCGGCAAGCTGCGCTCAAGCCTCCGCGCCTGCGTCCCAAATTACGTTCTTTTTCCGACAACCGCCGCCCGCGCCCCACCACGGAACCCCTCCGGCAGCCCCTGCTACTCCCAGATTGCCATCTTGTCGTCCAAAGCACCGGAAAGTCGTGGGAAATGAGGTTTTCAACGCGATCGAGCCGCATTTGCAGGGTGAACAGGCGAGAGCCACGCAAAAGCCCAACGGGTGCAGACCCAGGACCACCAAGGCCTAAGCTTCCCAAGATGTCACCGGCCAATGCCGCGGCCACCGAGCCCCGGCCTGCGGCCGATCAGGAGCGAGAGGCCCGGCAGAAGAAACTCCTTGCTGCGGATCAGACGAAAGCACGTTCCAAGATGCGGTCGATGTTCCCAAACAGCTCATCGACCGAAGGTGCGGCAAGCTGTTCGGACGTTTGGGCGCCGCCGCGGGCCTGGGAATGAGCGGCGGGCTTCGCGTTGCCCTCCCAGCGCTGAAACAGGCTGCGCGTCGCATCCGCCGCGGCAGAAGGCGAAGTGCTGCGGGCAGCGGCCAGATGCGAAGCAGACGCATCGCTATCGGCGACATTCGGAAGGTGTTCGCTGTCGGAATCCGCTGCGCTGGAGACTGCCGGTTGCGATGCGGCCGACACAGAAGCGGGCAGCCATCCCGCGACCGAAGCCGGCTTGCCCACGGAGCCGCTGATGGGCGTTGAGCCCGACGTGTTTACGACCGTAACCACGTCGGTGCTCACCATGACCTCCGCCCAGGTGAGTCCCGCCGGTGGCTGATCGAATCCCCACGGATTGTAGAACGTAAAGATCTGGTTCGACGCCGTGTAGCCGGTGATCCCGTAGGCGTGGCAGCCGTATAGTCCGTAGGGGAGCGTGTCGTTCGAATTCGACGAACTGAGGGTGCCGGCCGTCACCGCCTCGTCGGCGGCCAGCGCGGCGACGATGTATTGTTGGTTGCCGGTCGTCAACGAGTAGTCGGTGGCATTGTAACCGAGCGCTTGTGCGTCGACCGTGGCCATCCATCCGCCCTGGATGTCGGCGTAGCCGTTGACGCCGTCGCGTCCTTCCTTGCCGGTCTCGTTCCACTGCGCATAGGCCTTTTCGGCCAGGGGGATCCACAGGTCGTTGGCGGCGGTGTAGCTGTTTCCGTAATCGGCGAACACAAGCCGTCCGTTGTAGGTGGGCAGCATGTTGTTGACGGTCACATAGTCGGCCGTGCCGACGCCGTTGATAAAGCCGTCGCTGGTGCTGCCGTTGCTGTTGGTCGAGATGCCGTACGTGCCAGTGTAGAAACGCACCGTATACGTGCCGTCGCCGTTATTGATGAACATGTTCTCGATGGCGGTGGGATTGCTCTGGGCAATGGTCCCCAGCGAGGAAATAAAGTAGCAGTCACCCAGCGCGCCCTGAAATTCGTCGGCGATCGCCGGCTTGCCACTGGGGCCGAATAACGTGCCCGAGGCCGGTTCGTAGACGAACAGGGAATTGCCCGAGTTGGGCAGGTCGGTGCCCATAAACCACTTGTTCACCAGATCGTCGACCTGCGCGGCGCTGCTGCCGGCCACGAGGTTTCCCAGGGCCGCACCTTGGTAGTTGAGGTTGGCCGGGTTGCTGTTGAGCACGTCGCCGGCCAGCACTTGCACGTAGCCGGGGATGTTCAACTTCGCGGCGTCGGTGGTGTCAATGGTCCGCAGGTCGGTCAGGTCGGTCGCACTCAGTTGCGAGCCGTTGGCCACCACGCTGCGGAGAATCTGCATCATGTCCAGCCGGTTGATCGAGCCGTCGGCGTCCAGGGTCAGCACGAGGTTTGCCAGCGTCTGGTCCACGAGCCCCAACGAGTTCGAGCCGTTGATGCTCACGCTGGCGCTGGCACTCTGCGTGCCGGTCTTGGCCGTAATCGTGGCGGTGCCGCTGGTGCCGGGCGCGGTGTAAAGCCCCGCCGTGGTGATCGTGCCCACACTGGCCGACCAGGTGAACGCGGGCTGCGTCGTCAGGGCGTTGTAGAATTGGTCCACTTCCTGCGCGGTGAATTGCAGGGTGCCTCCGGGCACGATAGCGGCCAAGGCCGGCGATACGGCGATGCCCGAAAACGTCTGCGTCACGTTTGCCGTGGTGCTGAAAGTAAGAGTGCTGGCGCTGGTCACGTAGGCTTTCAGACCGTAGGCGCCGGCCTTGCTGAAAACCACCGTGGTCGTGGCGCCGCTGGTGCTGAAGGCCGGCACCGTGGCGCCGTTGGGGCACGCGGTGGCGTACCAGCCGTAAGCGGGCTGAGTGGCCATCGCGTTGCCGAACTGGTCGTCGACCACCGGATCGCTAATCTGCTGACTGGTGCCGGTGACGGTCACCGTGGTGGCCGGGACCGAGGCTAAACTCGTCGCTAGCTGGTTCACCGTTGCCGTGATGTTCCACGCGACCGTGCTGGCGTTGGTGACATAGGCCTTCAGACCGTAGCTGCCGGCCTTGGTGAAAGTTACTGTGGTGCCTGTGCTACTGGTGTTAAAGGCCGGCGTTTGCGCGCCGCCGGGAAGCGTGGTCGCCACCCAGGTAAGACTGGGCTGAATCGCCATGCCTACGCCGAACTGGTCGAGAACCGCCGGATTGCTGAACTGCTGGCTCTTGCCATTGATTGTCACCGTCGTGGCCGGGATCACCACATTGGTAGCCACCGGGTTCACGGTGACCGTGGTATTGAACCCGAGAGTGCTGACGCCGTTTACGGAGGCCTTCAGATAGTAGGTGCCTGCCTTGTGGAAAGCGGCGGTGGTGGTCGTGCCGCTGGTGCTGAAAGTGGGTACCGTGGCGCCGCCGGGGTAGAGGCTGGCCACCCAGGTGTAGCCGGGCTGAGTCGCCATGGCGGTGCCGAACTGGTCGAGAACCGCCGGATCGGTAAACTGCTGGCTGGTGGCGTTGACCGTCACCGTGGCGGCCGCGCCCGAGCCGATACCCGTCGCCGCCTGGTCCACGATCACCGTCTGCGAGGCGGTGGCGGTGTGCCCCTCGCCGTCGTTGGCAGTCGCCAGCAGCAGGTAGTTGCCGGCCTTGTGGAACGTAACGGTCACGGTCTTGCCGTTGATGCTGAAGCCCGGCTGCTGTGCGCCGCTGGGAACCGTGGTGGCCGACCAGGTGAGGGTCGGCTGCGTGGTCAACACGTTGCCGAATTGGTCGAGTCCCTGCACCGCTAGCGCTTCGCTGGTTCCGCTGATGGTGACCGGGGTGTTGGAACTAACGACAGTTTTCGTGCTGGCGTTGCTCACGCAAAGGCTGCTGAGCGTTTGATTCACGTCGACCGCCACGGTGCTGCTCGACGAGAGTTTCGCCGTGTCGACAACGGTCACCGTCAGGTCATAAACGCCCGCTTCGTTGAAGGTGGCCACGCTGCTGGCGGCGGCGGTGGTGCCGTTGCTGCTGAACGACACGCTGCCGCCGCTGGGCACCGTCGTTGCCGACCAGGTATAGGTGAGGGATTCACCGGCGGGGTCGGTGGCCGAGGCGGAAATGGCGGCGGTCTTGCCCGACACCGCCAGATTGTTGCTGATGGTAATGTGGGAGATGGTCGGGGGCCCCGATGCCGTCGCCCCCAGGGCCGCCAAAGGATTGGCGCTGAGCATCGTCCGCGGTTCGAGCCATTCGCAGCACAACGCGCGCTTGCGGGCGGCTGCTTTATTGGTGAAACGCGAGGCGCGAGACTTCGAAAAGCGCGTAGTCATGGCATGGCTCCTGGGCAATGTGCGCAGAGACAAGCGGGACGTTAGACGATCGTTTTTCCGCGTGCCGAACGGTGCGGAGGAGACAGTGCAGATAAGTCGGGTCGAGCCGCGCGTAGTCAAGACGAGTGTGAGGCTTGCGTGGCTATGTCCGTCGCCAGCTAACCAAACGGTAAGCTGCATCGCAACGGCATTGAAACCCTAGGTTATTTTCTGGCAGTTGGCAAGTCGCGGTGGGCGGAAAGGTGGGCACACTGATTTCTTAGAATCCACCGGGCGTTGACGGTGTCAACCACAGCCAATCTCCCGAAAAAGTCGCTCCAACTCTACCTCAAACTCGAACGTGGTCTGCGGAGAAATCCCTTGCCTGATGGCGAGGCATGGATCGTCAAGCCACCTGCCGATATCCAAACGTACGTCGGGGGGTCTCGTCGCGGGGTCGGCTTACGCTGTGTACTTTACCTTATAAAGTACGCAGCGTAAGCCTGACCCCGACCCAAATGAGGGCGGCGTCAACTGGTTGCAGACGCGATTGCACGGAGTTGGCCGCGTCCTGGATCGAGCTGCCGCTTCTGCCCTGCATGCCTCCCAGCGACTATCCGCGATGGACAGTCGAGCAACTCGACCCCGTGCAAAAGCAAGTCGCCCAGGGCAAGCTGGGAGGCCGCGAAAAGGCCGAGATCGCCCGGCAGCTCGGCTGCAGCGAGCGAGCGGTGGAACGCAAGCGGCAGGTCATCCGCCGCATCTGGGGCGAGAATCCGTGATGGGCTCAGGGCATGGTCCGCGCCACGCGGAAACCGACATCGTTGTTTCGGAACCTGGGTCGGCTCCCGCGCCGGTCGGCTGAGCGGAGGTTCCTGGGCAGATTGCCAAACCCTCCGCCCCGAAAAACAACGTCGCTCGCGTCGGTGATAACGGAGCTATCATTGCTATCCTCGGCAGCCTTGCCACTTTGTCCTGAGTCGTAAGAGCGAGGGCTATCGTGGCACCATGCCCACAGGTTCCCGTGCATATCGAACAACCCGAATTCGTTGGGTTTCAAGCTCCCTACCGGCCACGTTCTGCAGCTAGAGTTCTTCGAGTACCAACCATACATTGCCAGTAATTCCTCGGATTGGCCACAGTACCATCTCGTCGCGGTTCTCGCACGGCACGCATATTCCCATTCTGCCTCGGTGGGCAGGCGATAACCGGTGCGCTTCAGGTGGTTCGGAGCCAGCTTCATGCCTGCCGCAAATTTGCCATCAAAGTTCCGCTCGTAACACCACTCATTCGGCGGTAGTTTCTCCTGTTCGCTCAGCCAATTGCAGTATTCTGCCGCCTCATACCATATTACAAAATTAGACGGGCAATCGCCGGTTGGTGCGTACTGCCGATCGCAATTGAAGCTCTTTCGAAAACGCAAGAACTGTTCAAACGTCACCGCCTTCGCAGCGACGGCAAACGTGCGTCCGATCCGCGTCAGGTGCAATTTCTCGTCAGCCGACCTTTGCGATTCGGCGGGCGGTGAACCCATAAGAAATTCCACGGGGCCGGGAACCACCACCATCGTCTGCCCTTGGCCGGTCGTATACCAAAGTCGATTTCCTACCACCTTTCCCGTTGGCAACTCCTTTGTGACCGCAGCAATCCTTGCCTCCTGGTTCCAATGACGCAGCAGCCATTCTGTGGCGCCGTGCATGCCAGGATCGGGGTCATTGCGATACCATTGGACCAACTGCGAAATCACGGATTCTCGTTCAGCAGGCGCTAGTTGGCCCGGGTCCATTTCACCCAGGCCGAGCGCCAAAGCTCTGCGGATCGAGACGTCCTTCTCCGTCTCCAACCGTTTCCAGATAACCTTGGGGTCGATTTCCCACGGGCGTAAACGATGGATCAGGTAACTTCGTGCCGAAGGGTCTTCCTTTTGCTTCAGGACTTCTCGCATTTTTCCATATTGGTTCATGCGCAGTAGAGCCGCTGCAACATTCGCTTGCTGTTTTGCCAATCGGATCTTCTGTTCATCGTTAGCGGTGCCGGGCATTGGCATTGCCAACCGCTTCTCTAACTCCTGAAATTGGCCGGGATCATCCGCCGCAAAAGCGGCCACAACCTCGCAGGCAGTAATCCTCCTCGTTTCGTTGATCGTTTCATCTTGGATAATGTCGGCAAGCGGCGCCGCCAGGAACGCAGAAACAGGACGCAAGTCATCAATCCATTTGCCAAGCACGAGCGAGTTCTCGGTAATCAGTTTCGCCGGCACTTCGACGCCAACCTTTTTCCACCGCTGATCATCGGGCGCATACGCCGCCAAGGCGCAGGCCGCGCGGAAGCGGCGGTCTTTGTCCGCCGCCGAATCCCCGGCAGCCCGCCACAAGCGGGCCACCAATTCGTCGCGGTACGGCAGCAGCGCATCGCGAATCACGAGCAATTCTGCTGGCTCGGCAATCAGCAGCCGATCGTAGAGGTAAGGCACCTTCCCCGCGTCCTCCGCAACCATCGCCAGGCTCAGCCGCAGCCGTTCCTTCTCGTCCAAATCTGGCTGCTGGAGTGACTGGCGGAGTTGCGGCTCGATCTCCGCGCGGAAGGGCTTCAGGCCCTCGATCAGGTAGGGCACCTGAGAGATTTCCGCCCTCCGCAAAGCATCGACTTGCGCCAAGGCACGTTCCCGCTGCGCATCTTCGACCCGGCGCAATGCCCGCGAAGTGCTCACGTAGCCAACCGTGCTGGCCACGGCAACCAGTACCATCAGCAACACGGCGGCCGCCGTCAACCCGGCCACGACCGGCTGCCGCCGGCACCACCGCCAGGCACGTTCCCATCGCCCCACCGGGCGGGCGACGATCGGCCGACCTTCCAGATAACGCCGCAGTTCATCGGCCACGGCCTGGGCGGTCGCATATCGCCGCGGGACCGATTTCTCCAGGCACTTCAGCACGATGGTTTCCAGGTCGCGCGGCACGGCCGCGTTGAGCTGCCGCAAAGGCACCGGCTCGCGCTCGATCACCTGCTTCAGGGTTTCCAGCGGCGTGGCAGCCTGGAAGGGCGGTCGGCCCGTCAGCGCCGCATAGAGCGTTGCGCCCAGGGCATAGACGTCGGCCGCTGGACCTACGGCATTGATCTGCCCGGCCGCCTGCTCGGGCGGCATGTAGCTGGGCGTGCCCAAGACCTGTCCCGTCATCGTCAAGTCGCTGCCGACCCGCTTGGCCAGACCGAAATCGGTCACCCGCGGGCGGCCGTTGCAATCGATGAGGATGTTCGAGGGCTTGATGTCACGATGGATGACCCCCAGCCGATGGGCATATTCGACCGCCTCCGCCACCACGGCCACCAGTTCCGTCGCATCCTTCGGCGGCAGCGGTCCTTCGGCTAAACGCGCCGAGAGGCTCTGACCATCGACATAGCCCATCGAGAAGTAGTGTTGTCCCTCGTGCTCGCCGACCTCGAAAACCGGCACGATGTTGGGATGGTCGAGCAGGGCCGCGGCTTGGGCCTCGGCATGGAAGCGATCGTGGTCGGCCTTCGTGGCAAGCTGTCCGGCAAGGATCATCTTCACCGCCACCACGCGGTTGAGCGACACTTGGCGGGCCTTATAGACCACGCCCATGCCGCCGTGGGCGATCTCGGCGAGCAATTCATAGTCGCCCATGTAGCGAATACGAGAGGGCTGACCGAGGGGCGTCTCCGTTTCGGACAGGGTGAACTGGAGCGTCGTTTCCGCAGGGCTCGATGATGCCGGCTGTGGTCTCTCGGTAAACAGCTCAGCGAACCGATCGAGTTCGAGTGCCGGATATTCTGAGCGGTACTGCTCCAGCGTCGGGCTTTCCCCAAGCTGTCTACGATAGTCGAGATCGAGAATCAGCAGTTCGCGGAGCAGGTCAGGCCCATGGGCGGGCGGGACTTCGGCCAGGAAATCGTCGAATCTCGGGCGTGGCCCGGCCTTCCAAGCGGCCTCGAACTGGTCGCAAACCTGATCGATCCGCTGGACCTGCGACAACGGCGTGAAAGACGATTCCTCGTGCGGTTCTGGCTCCACAGGGATTTTGTCCTCGGTCGCGAAAGCAAAGTGTGCGGGAAAGACTCGACGGCACGGACTTTACAAGTACGGTTGGCACTAATTATATCCCTCGGCGGCGGCTGGTCCAGCATGATGGCGCGCAGCAGCCAAATTCTAACGAACGCGGTCGGTTGAGGCTTCGAAACTCAATCGACGCGAATTCCGGAAGCCGGTCGAGGAGACCCGGCAGGTCGTCGTCGCGGCGATGGAAACCACGCCTTCCGGCTTCAGCCTGCCGCTCAAGGTGAAGACGAAGACCGGCAGGACGTGGGCGGAGTGCAAATGAGGGCGTCGTCAACATCCGGTGTACGCGTGATGCGGACCTACGAACTTTCCCATATAGGTGAATTCGTTTGCGCCGTTGTCGAACGTGCGGGGAACGCCGTTTTGCGGCGTCGCCGACTCTTGATCATGAATGATCTTCTCCAGGTACTTGCGATCGGCCTTTGTGCCGTACTTGCGAACGTAAATCGAAGCCCACTGCCCAGCCAGCCATGAGGATTGTAGTGGTTGTTCCGCTTAACATCCCCCCCCGCGCTTGCTTGGCCCGACTCGAACGGAGTCCCCACCGTCAGTTTTGTCCTATGTTTAAGCAGTGAATCCATTTTGCCAGCAGTCGCAGGAAAGGTACGGTCATGTGTAACGGGAACGACCTACCGCGGTTTCCCGGCTGACACCAAGATTGGTTGCGATCCGTTGCCTTTTTCCCGTCTTTAGATTCTCTACTCTGGTCAAAACGTCGAAGCCAAGGAGCCAAAGTCGATGTCAACTACCGCGATTGTCTTCCTGTTGATCGCCGGAGCTATTGCTTTGGCAGCGACCGGCCTTTCGACACAGAAGCCAGCGCAAATGGGCCTTAGCGAATGGAACAAGAGACCAACGTGGCCCGAGCACTGCAAGTGGTCTCGCATAAAAGCGATGTGGATGGAATGGTACGTGCGGTGTCATAAGACGGAAGTCCCCAGGGGAAAAGCAATACATTCAACGTGCCGCACGATAGTGCTATGTGCCGCAATCTGTCTTATGGGCATCATTCTCAAACTGGAGCATGACGAACAAGGGTCGGTATCTCGCCTCTGGTCAGGTTGCATGCACGCGTTCTCGGAGGCAGTGCAAAGTATTCAATCCCCAACCGCTCGCCGGTGACTTTGCCGTGCCCGCTCGCTTCATGGTGCCCCTGAAGGTCGAAGTAAAGGCGGGCAGGACGTGGGCGGACTGCAAATGAGGGCGTCGGCAACTGGTTGCTGCTGGCCCCGTTCGGCTATCGTTGGCGGAGGCCTAGGCATGGCTCGACTCGCACCACCGGGCACCGCCGCCCAACGATCAGCCTTGCATTCTGCTGCACCCGCTCTCGCGAGCGGTTCGTGCGGCCGGTTGCAAGGGCTTTCATACCCGCAAACGCGAGTGAGAGCCGAGGATGGATGGACGCCGGCGGTCGAGTCATTGGAAGTGTAAGATCCTGCACTTCGGCAGCGCCTGCTGGAGTTTCTCGACACCGGCGTCCGTGATTTGCGCTGCTTCAATATGCAGATACTGAAGTTGGTCTAGCACCTTAAGATGTTCGAGCCCAGCGTCAGTGGCATCGGTAGTGTAAAGGTAAAGAAGTCGAAGTGTGTTCAGCGTCTTGAGATGCTCCAGGTCAGCATTGGTGAGTTGGGGGCCCCAGAATGTCAAAGATGCAACTTGCCCAAAGAAATCATCCCCCAGCAGGCTTTGCAACCAGACTGGCGCTGGTGGTCTTGCGTTTGGCAAGTAGTTTCCCGACGCGTCGAATTCATAATCGTACGCGCTTCCCACAGCTCTAACATGTTTCGCAATCGCCACAACCACCGCCTTCTGCTCCGTCGCCTTCTTCATCTCCACCGCCAGCCAACTGCACGGCAAGGCCACCGCCACGGTCAGCACCAGCAGCGTGCGAATCCCGAATTGAAACCGCCGTCGAAAGACCACGGCGACGAGCCACCAAAGCAGCATCGCCAGCAGCACCACGCCCACGCCAGCGACCGCCACAAGAACCGTCCAGCCCTTGTGCTCGTTGAACGGGAACCACCGCCATTGCTCCGACAGGAACAACAAGCCCGTCACCGCCAGCGAGCCGTAGACCAGCCAGGCGGGGCCAGGGCAATACCAGCGGCGTTTCTCGGGCGTATCCATGCCGGCCATTGTACCGCGCCACGAGCAGCCCTACCAGAATGGGCCTCTGAGCACTGCCACGACACACGCCCGCGTTCCTGCCATCTTGCCCGCCGCACGAAGGTTGCCGCTGAGGCGGGTTTGGGTGCTGGGCTTGCCGTCTATGGCCCCTTGTGTCGCAGCCCACCGCGCCGCAGTAGAATGAGAAGTGGCTCGACGCTGGGCGCTCCGTGGTGGGGCGGCGTTGAGCAAATAACCCGTCGGCAGGCAAGCAGGAGTTATTGCTACGCCAATTCCCGCTTACTCTGTCCTGTGGGTGGACCAAGCACGCAGTATGTTGACGAGCACGCAAATGCCGCCCACTGCGACCGTGCCGTCGATAATCAAGTAGCCTATAATCCCCTGTTCGGCCAACCGAAAGCCGGCCGTCGCGCAGGTCAGCAATCGAGTGGCGCACGACAAGCCACAATACAGCGTCGAACCGCAGGCAAGGACCGTAACCAACACAACGTCAAGCGTCCGGCCAGATCGCACTTGCAGCCCCCAGGCAATGAACGCCAATCCATCCAAGAGCGTGGCGAGCACGATCAGCAGCCCGAGGACGCCGAGCGCCGAACCGATGCGTCCCTGCGATTCCCAGGCCGCCAAACCCATTATTGTCAGGCCTCCGACCGCGAGTATCGCCCCTGTGCCGCAGGCGGTTCTGCCCGCGGCCGCCAGTGCGCGTTGGCGCGGCCCCGCGGCGAGGCACGGCTGGTGCAGTCGAGCGGCGCCCCAGCCTGCAAGGGCCGCCAGCGCGAGGCAGGAAATGCCCGTCAGCGCGGCGAGCAGGCGGACGAACCACCAGCCCGGCGGCGACGGAAGTTCTTCTCGGAAGTACACTTGCGCCCAGATTTTCCGCGCGGGCTCTCGGATCCTGGCGTCCTTGTCCCACACGGCATCGCCCAAGGTTGCCTTGAAACCGGGCAGGGTTTCAAAAGACCGCCGATCGCTGCGGCAGCTTGCCTCGGCAAGCGCGGCCCACGCCAAGGCCATCCTGCGGCCTTCCTCAGTCTGGACGCGCTGCGCCAAGGCGACGGCTGCGCGGCCGCAGAGCGCACCCCCGTCCGGTTGAACCAGGCACGACAACGCCGCCTCGCGCACCCCCGCATCGGAATCGTCGATTGCGGCAACCACCACCTCCCGCGCCTGCGCCTCAGTCGCCGGATCGGCGCGGGAATATGAATGGCGAAGCCCCTCGCCGACGAGCGATGCCAGAGTCCGCACCGCCTCGACGCGAACGTCGGGGTCCGCATCGGCGGCACAATCCACGACCGCGCAAATCAGGTCCTTGCCGAGTGTCTCGCCGCCGAAGGGATTCGGCAACGGAGGACAGAGCGCTGGACGAGGGCGGCCCCTCGGATCTGTCGTGGGAATGAAACCATAGGACAGCGGAGGAACGACCTTGGTCCGGTAGTCGCGATTGCCGACAACTTGTAGAGTTCGCTTGCGTTCAGCGCTGGCGCCTTTGGCCAGTGCGACGGCCCAAACCCGTAAGCCCGCGGGATCTTCCCTGAGAACACGCTCCAGGTTGGCGATCGCCTCTTTATTCGAATCGTGCAGCGCCTTCCAGAGCACGTTGCCCACGGACGGCCGATCACTCTGCAGGGCGCGGCGCACGCCGGCCTCTCCGAGCGAACATTCCTCAGAGCCCTGCGGGCGCAGGAGTCCCGCGAGGTAAAGGTCCAGGAGGTCGAGGATGTCCACCCGCATCGCCAGGAGATAAGACATTGCTGCAAAGCGCAGGCGCTCCGACGTGCGCCCGTCGCGCAGGATTCCAGCTACAGTCGGGAAGACTTTTGCATGTCGCTCCTCGGTCTGGGCAGAAGAGTGGGCGGGGACCGTGGCAGCGTCCTTCAAAAGCTTATTCCAAGTTTGGAACGCCGCCTCCCGCACGCCCGCGGCCGGGTCGGTCCCTTCCGTTACGGCAAGCGCCTGCAGGACTTGCATCTGACTGGTCCGGGATTGTGCCAGTATGTCGGCGGCGGCGCGGCGCTCGGTTGCCTGCGGATTCGATAGGTCCTTGAGAACTGTCTGGACCGAGGAATCCCGTTCCAGTTTCGTGCGAGCCAGGTAGTGCTGGACGGCTTGCCTCAGTTGCTTGTCATTGTACGACGCCATGATCACCGACTCGACGCTGGGCGGGTTATGGCCGTGGTCCCGAAGGACCTGGGAGAGCGACGGCCGCACCACCGGTTTTTCCGTGTCAAGCAAGAATGGAGCGAGCGTTGACCAGTCGCTCTGCGATAGATTTGCGTCTTGAAGGAAATCTATCGCGATGGCATTGATCGACGCATTATCGTCGTCCAAGGCCCGCCGCACGTCGTCGACTTGGAGCACATGATGATTTTTCAGGACCTGCAAATTGACCCTCGGCTGCCACGGCTGCGAAGGCGCCGTGCGCCGGGCATTGCGAGCACCAACGCGGAGCTCGTTAGAGCCCGGCGCCTGTGAAGGTGTCCAACCGCTACGAGCAAGGTCCACGTTTGCGAATACGTGGTACACCGCCGTTGCCCGCGATTTGGAAATCCTGCCTTCCGCGGCCAGCGATTCCACTACCCTGCGCTCGTGCGGTCCGATGATCACCAGCACGTGCGCGATGCTGCCAGCGAGCGCGTCACCGCGACTTCCAGCAAGTTCGCCCAGCAAAATGCTTTCCGCGGCCTGCACACGAGGTCCGAGCCAACCCATGTTCGTAAGCGCCACCTGTGCGCGGCGCGTGCCCGCCTCGTCCGGTCCCGACTGCTCGACCCTCTTGAGCAGTTCGGCCAGTATTGCATCCTTCACGGCGTCGACGGGATTGTTGGCGATTGCGGCGACCGGGCTCCAGCAAGCCAGGACCAGACTGGCAAACGCCATTATGCAGAAATATCGCATGTCTTGCCCTCGCAATAATTGTTCCGTGCGATAATTGTACATCGCCTCGAGGTCGGGCCGCAAGTGGGCGGGGCTGGTGGAGAGGCGTGCGCGGCTGCCCCGGACACGCCCCCCTTGTGGCGCAGCGACTCGCCGGCGCGGTAGAATGAGAGATGGTTCGACGCTGTGCGCTCCGGGTCGGGGCAGCGTTGGGCATGCCTCACGTTGCCCATTAAGAGAGCTTGAATGGAAGAACAACTGAGTCGCATTCAGAGGAAGGTCCGCGAACAGGGCAAGTGGCTCAATCCCTGCTTGCACGAATCTTCAATCGCTGACTTTGAACGCAAACATGGCGTTCGCATTCCCGAGGAGTATCGCGCGTTCCTGCTTCACGTTGGAAATGGAGGCGCTGGCCCGCCGGGCTTTGGTCTTGTGCGATTGGGTGAGATCGCAGACGATTTCACACCCGGCCAGAAAAAGCTCTGGTCCGATTTCCCGAAAATCGCTGAACCTACTATCTCCTGTACGGTGGCCCAGGAGGGAGCAACGGATGGGTGGGGGATCCGATTGATGCTGGATGTGCAAGCCGTATCGTCGAGGCTTCCTCAGGCGCAGCCGATGCGTCAACCATCGTGGCCGCAGAATTCTATGATGGCGCTGGCTTCTGTGCGGATTGTCGGAAGTTCTGCTGTTCGGTCCACTGGTCCGTATCCACGACAGGCTACGGTACGTGCCACCGCGGGCATGGCAAGAGCCTTGATCCCCACTGGCACCCCGATGATTGATCGCCCCGATGGCCTACTCCGACTCGAAAACGCTCCACGCGCGGCCAGCACTGCCTGACCGGCGAGCCGCTGCGCGGACGCCGTGTCTAGTCGTCGAGATCGGTGAGCCTCTGGCCCTGCCGCGAATTTACCGGTCGACCGGTAAATTCGCCCTGGCGGCATTCGTCGACCACTCTTTGCCTGCGTCCAATCGCCCTCCTGATCGCACCACCGCCCTCCTCTCGGCCTTCTCGCCGCAGGACCACTTCGGCGCCTTGGAGCATCGGCAGGCCCCCTGGCGAGCGTCCAAGAAGGCCACGGTATCAGCGGTCCTGGTCAGCGCGTAGGGCAACCGGAAGCGCGTTGGGACAACGGGAAGCGCATAAGGCAACGGGTGGCGCGTAAGGCAAGCAGGCGGCGCGTTGGCTGATGCGACCGGCGCTGACCTTCGCGCCTCCATAAGCGGCTTGATACCACCAAACCGGTTCGGTACGATAGTCTAAGATTGGAGCGTTTGTCGATGCCCGCATACAAACATTTCGACATAACGGAGGTTGGCGACGTGACGGTCGTGCGCTTCCGCAATCCCCGTATTGCCGAAGACATCGACGATCTCGGCAACGAGTTGTACGGTCTGGTGGAGAACGACAGACGCCAGAAGCTGCTCTTGAATTTGTCGCTGGTCGAATTCCTCACCGCCGCAGCATTCGGCAAACTGTTCGCCCTGGCGCGGAAGGTAAATGCCCAGGGCGGTACGCTGAAACTCTCCAATACGGTGCCGGATGTTTACAAGGTCTTTACCATCCTCAAGTTCGACCGCTTTTTCGACATCAAAGAAGACGAAGCTGATGCTCTAGCTGCCTTTTGATCGACCCCGCCTACACCAGCATTTTTCTGCTCTCCATGTTTCTGTCCGAGATTTCGATTTCACCGCTGTCCCAGCACGTCCTTACGCCACTCGGCGTCCAGTTTCTTTTCATCCCAGCCGTAGACCTGCTCGATCGCCTTGAGCGGGTCTTTCTCTTCGCGCAGGGCCAGGAGCAGCTTGGCGAACTTCTCCGGCTGCTTGGCCAAGAGGCCGACCAAGGTCCAGGCCTCGGCATAATGGGGCAAGAGCATGTTCGTCGAATCCATGCCCAACAGCCCCCGCGCGGCGGATTCCTTCTTCGTCCGCATCCGCTCCTGCACCAGGCGCAGCCACGCGGGCGGGCCGTTGCTCAGGTCGCCGTTATGATAGCTGCTGCTGTTGAAGAGCATGAACTGTGGCGGCCCGCCGATCACCAGCGACTCGCATCCGTTGGCAAACCCGGTCGATAGCGGATCGTGCCGCTGGGGCTCGACCTGCTGCGCGAAATTCATGAATCCCACGTCCGCGACCGCCAAGCGATGCAGCCACTCGTCTTGCTGCCCTTCCGTGCAAATGACCGCGAAATTGTGCCAACAAAAGGACGAGCACTTCAGGTACGAGGCCTTCAAAGCGGCGGCGCCGCCGCCGATGTCGGGCCGTTCTTCGAACTCCTCCGGCATGACCCCGAACATGGCCTTGACCCATTTCTCGAAGTCGCGATGAGTCTTCAAAAGCACGAGATGGGCGGCCCGTTTGTCCAGTCCGGACCGCAACGGTTCCGCACACTTGGCTTCGAGGTACTTTTCGATCTTGCGGATGTCGGGCAGAAAAGCGGCCCGATCGTCGTTGGCCGCCCACAAGGTGACGTGTCTCGTGGCCACCGGCTGAACATTAGCGCCGCTGAGCTTCGTGATCTTCGTGACTTGTTCGAGGATCCGCTCGCGCTGGGTATCGCTGGACTTCAGCCCTTGGCCGGGGACGATCGCCGCGGGCTTTTCGGCATTGCCGTCTTCCTGGTCCTTCGGACTGGGGGTGGCGGCCTGCTTGATGGCGTCGATCTGCTTCGGCGTAAATCCCAGCCGGGCGAGCTGTTTTTCCACGCCCAGCGTGACGGTGAAGCCGACTCCCTGTTCCGACGCCTTTTCCACAATTTTGTCCGGTGTCAGGCGATCGTGCCGCATGCGTACGATGTCGCGCATGGTGAGCGGCTTCTCGTCGCCGCGGGCCACATGACCTGAGTTTAGGGCCACGGTCGCCAGCAGCACTAGTGTGGTCCACGCCACATTACGCAGGATGAACATCGAAGGACCTCATTTTTCCTTGTAAGAAACCCTCAACCTCCAATGATTCGAAGCTTGGCGAGAATATCGAGTAGGTCGGCCCGACCATGTGAGTAGGACGGGCTTTCCAGCCCGTCGGTCCAAGACCGCCTGGGAAGGCCGTCCTACTCAGCGGCCGGTTAATAATTGTACCCTCGGCCCGGCGTGATTCCATAGGCAGAGGCCGAATTTCCGCACGAATTTGCAATGGGCGTGGCGAAAAATGGCCTTGCTTGTTGGCCTGCCGCTTTCAAGTACCGTGGCCACACTCTCATGCGCCTCCGCCACCCTCTTTACTCTAGCCAGTCCTACCCAAGCCTAAATACCGTGTGATCCGATCTGCGGTATGCGCGGCCAAGTGCCCCGCAGGCCCGACCACGGCTTAGCAGGATGGGTGGGCTTCTAACGCGCGAAGGACAATGGTCATGGGCGGCGCGTAGGGCCGGTGGCGAGCGCTTGCCTTCCGGGTATGCGCTGCCGCCACCTTTACCGTGGTCCAGGCCAGTCCTTCGCGTCACCGCTGCCATCTTTACGGCAGCCACGCCCCTATGCGCGGCCAAGCGTCTCCGCGCAGCGTGGCTACTCATCGAAGCGAATGTCCGTGCGTCAGCAAAGCACGTGCCGTTCGCTGGCCTTCGCCCGCAGATCACGTGGGCGATTTCCCTGCGTCAATCCAGGCGAGCGGCCTGAACCATGCCTCAAGCGACCCGCACATGAAGCCCCGCTCTGACGCAGCCGCTGCCAGCGCCGGCTGAAGGACGGGCCGGCGGTGCCATGCGCCTACTTGCCTGCGGGCGGCGGTGCCGTCAGCAGGGTTTCGCAGCAAATTGAGCTGCTGGCCACCATGAACCGCTGCCCTAATCCTTTTGGCAGTCAGTAGCCCACCCTTGTGAGCGTAGTTTCGCGAGATTTCATGCCAACCTTCCACAGACCTTCCACAAACCCTCCACAGAACTTCCACAGGTTGTCCGTAGCCGAATTTGTAGGATTGGCGCACAATAGAAAATATAGGACTCCACGTAAGGGCTTGTCGCTGCGCGCGATTCTCGGCTGGGTCTGGTTTCCCTTGAGTGTTTTTGTGGTGGGTTGCTGCGCACGTCTGGTGTTTTTGGCGGAGATGCGGATAGGAATACTCGGAATATCACTTGCTTGATGAAAGGACAATGTCTCAGATGACGATGCGCGGTTTGTTCGCGGTGGTTTTGGCGGGGACGGTGCTCGGTGGCCCGGTTACGCGGGCATTGGCGGACACGTTCTCGCCGGTTGATTTTTCGAGCCAGGCGAATTGGACCTGGTCGGGGACCGAGAGCCCCGGGCACGGCCAGCCCTCGGGCGTGTATCTCCCCGGGGCCCCAACGGGCCAGACGAGCCTCGGGGGCGTCCCGTTCGACATCACGTCGAACGCCGCAGGCGATCAAGCCTGGAGCGGCTTTATCGCCAACACCGGAAGCGGCTCGGCGAGCATCACGATCAACGTAAACACGTATGGCGTCACGAATGTCTACACATTGATCAACACGATATGGGGCGAGGACGGAGGCCCCTACGCAGCGCTCATTTTTACCGGGTCGGGCGGCGAGACATACACGAAGTATTTGTACTCGGACGTCGATATGCGAGACTACAACCTTTACAATACCGTCAATATCAACGGGACGACAACGACCAACGTTTTCTCGGTCTATCCTGACATATTCTATCGCCAGGGGGCACTCGACATGCAGGATATCACTTTGCCTGCAGCGTTTGCAACTGATACGCTTGCCACAATCCAGTTGGTTGACAATGGGAACCTCAATGTGCAGCGAGTTATTCTGGACGGCGTGACGGTCGAGTCTGTCCCCGAACCTTCCACGCGCGCCCTTCTCACCGCCGGTGCCATCGCCCTTGTCGGCTACGGTTGGCGTAGGCGCAGGGCAACGAGAATTGCGAAGCCAGCAGCCTTCGATCAACAAGAGGCCCCAGCCATCCTGTCATTCACCTCGCATTCGTCCCCGGCGCACGTGGCACGAAGTGCAGCTTGATCGAGCGCGTCGGGCGGCGGTGCCATGCGCCTGCTCCCCGCTTGTGGGACCGCCGGTGATACGCTGGGGCCTCGCAGCAAATTGAGCTACTGGCCAGCATCGACCATTGCCTAAGCCTTTTGGCGGCACGCAGCCCACCCTAGTGAGCGTCGTTTCGCGCGTTTGCCAGCCAACCTTCCACAGACCTTCCACAAAGGTTCCACAGACCTTCCACAGGTTGTCCGTAGCGAGAAACGGAGATCCGGTGTAGATTGGGGTTAGCGGGCCTGGACTTTGCGGACGATTGGCCGCAGACGCAGCGACGCTTCACCGAACCTGTGTATTTGCAACCTTGAACGAGAGATGTCTGATGAGATGCTTGATTCCCACGCTGGCTGGCCCTCGCGGCTACGGAAAACCAAACGTGCGACTGCTGGCGACTTGGCTCGAACGGGCCGGCGTGTTGATTCTGCTTGGAATGATTGCCGGCCGGGCCAGTGCCCAAACCTACGCGACCATCAACCAAATGACCGTTTCGACAATTGACGGCTACACGGTCAGCTACTCCGCGAGTTCCCAAGATCTTCTCCTGCTGGGATTCCCACAAACCTATTATCTGAACAACGGCACGACGTGGACATCGGGTGCCGGCGGCTTTTCCACTGGCTACGGGAGCTTGATCAGCCAAACGGTCACCGGTGGGACCATCGAATATACGTTGGGGCTGGCCCCAGGCGATACCGATCTGATGGATTACACCGACTTCGATAGCGGTAGCCACTCATCGCAGGGAGTTCTTGCTCCCTATGGGAGCATGGTTCTCAGGGCTTCCATCGGCTCCAAGACCGCGGTCTTGAATGGATATGCCGAGATCGTTTCCGACACGATGACTGACTACGGAGAGCCCGCGTTCAATTACTACACTGCGCCGGTCGGGGATGCGGTCCCTTTTACGGTGACCTATACCTTGCAGGGGTCGCCAACCTGGGGCTCCGGCATCTTTGCCACGAACTTCAATTACAACACGCAAGGGACGATCGACTTCACCCAGCCCGTGCCCGAACCCTCCAGTCTCGCCTTGCTCGCTGCTGGCGCCCTCGGCCTTGTCGGCTATGATTGGCGGCGACGGACAGTAAAAAGAGCCGCGAAGCCAGCGGCCGTCGAGCAAGACGCGCCAGCCATCCTGGCCTTCCCGTCGCATTCGTCCTTGGCGAACTCGGCACGAAGGGCAGCTTGATCGAGCGCGGCGAAGGCCCACGTTTCTGACTATCCATTTCTCATAGTCAACGTGGCCATTGGCCCGATCCGTCGATGCGGCCTAGCTGGTTGTCGCATGTTTTGTTGCGGCAATTCATCGAGTTCCAGTGAATTTGGCGCGGCGGGACTAGGCCGCCCGTCATCGGCATCATCGCTGGTCCCCCCGGCTACAATAAAATTCCTTCCGGGTGTTTGACAAAGCCATGTCGCGTGGTTATCTTAGTTTTTGTTCCAGCAAGGAACCCTACACGTAGGTAGGTTATTCCTGAACACGGGCGGCACGGGTGTGCCGCCCACACGCATGGCAAGCTCAGTAGTAGGCAGCGTTCGTTGGTGATTGAGCTAATCGGTTTGCGGCCGCGCAACTTCGGCGGAAGATTGTCTTAGCAGGACTGCTGTCGGTGGCTCAATTTGACGGTGACTCTCAAGCGAGTCTCGCACTGCGCGCCTATCTTTCGCTGGTTCGTTCTCTCTTGAGTGTCTCCCCGAGACGGATGCTGCTGCGCCGATCTGAAAGGTGAATCCATGAAACGCAAGACGGATAGTACAGCGAGAGTCCTGATTTTGGTAGGAGTTCTGGCCGTGGCAATGGGTCGTGCGACCGCGGCGGACAATCTCTTCTTTCTTTCCAACGGCACCGCCGTACAGATGACGCTGAGCGGGTCCCAAACCGTTTTTGCGGGCGGATTGAGTTCCCCGTGCAACCTCACGTTCGACACCAACGGCGATCTCTTCGTTGCGAACGACCCGGGGGGAATCTACAAGATCGGCCCCACTGGCGTTCCCACGCTTTTCGCCACCGAAACGGACCCTGAGGGGGTGGCCGTCGATGCCAGCGGCAACGTCTATGTGGCGGACGACTTCATGCAGTGCATCTACAAGTATACGCGCACGGGAGTCCGCTCCGTCTTCACCACGAACGTAGGGAGCAACTGCCGCAACGTGGCCTACGATCCGCTCAACGGCAACCTTTTCGAAGCCGATGCCACGGTCGCACCTTACGGAGCGATCTACGAGTTCACCCCCAGCGGCACACGGACCACGTTCGCCAGCGGGCTTTACGTGCCTGAGAACATGGCTTTCGATTCCAGCGGCAACCTTTACGTGCTGAGCGGCGGCAGCGTCGACAAATTCACTCCAAGCGGCGCGGAATCGCTTTTCGCGTCCGGGCTGAATTATCCGCGCGGGATCGCTGTCGACGCCAGCGGAAACGTCTTCGTGGACGACAGCAACGGCCCGGCGACCATCTACGAGTACGCGCCCAACGGCACTCGTTCGACGTTGGCCAGCGGAGTGTATTGGGCCGGGTTGGCGGTTGCTCCGGCGATCGCGTCGCCCTCCGCATGGGCCGCGGCCGTGAGCGGCAGTTGGAGCAAGGCGGGCAATTGGATCGGCCCCGTCCCCAACGCCGCCGGGGCCGTGGCGTTCGTTAACGCTCCCACAACATCCGCAGCGACACTCACGCTGGACGCGCCACTCACCCTCGGTACGCTGCTGCTGGGCAATTCCGCCGTGGCCGGCGCGGGCTATACGCTTGCCGGTGTGGGAAGCAACACACTCACGTTGAGCAACTCCGGCGAGGGCGCGATGATCGCGGTCACCAACGGCACGCATGCCCTCAGCACGCCGCTGACGCTGGACGAGAACCTCACGGTCAGCAGCAACGGGGCGCTGACCCTCGGCGGCCCGATCGCCAACGGCAGCAACGGGCCGATGGGAATTAGTCTCACGGGCAGCGGTTCGTTGGCGCTGGCAAGCAGCAACACCTACAGCGGAAACACCACGATCAACGGCGGCACCCTGGTGCTGGCCCATGGTCTGGCGGCCCAGAACAGCACGGTCAACCTTAACGGCGGCAGCCTGAATTTCGCGGCGGGGGTTACCAGCCCTGTGCTGGGCGGGCTGACCGGCTCCGGCAGCATTGCCTTGGCGACCCGAGCCGTGGAGCCCGTCACGCTCAACGTGGGCGCCAACGCGCAGAATACGACGTACTACGGCGTCTTGAGTGGGGCGGGCGGCCTGAGCAAGCAGGGTGTAGGAACTCTTACGCTGGCCGCGCCCACCACCTACCAAGGTCCCACGATCATCGCCGCCGGCACGCTCAACTTCCTCGCCTCCGGCGGCCCGACCGGCGCCACCATTAGCGCGGGTGGCACGGCGAACCCCGGCTCCTACAGCCTGACCGGCAACACGCTCTCGATCAGCGGAGCGGGCGCCGACATCTGGGGCGGCACGCAACAGGGTTACTACGTCTACGTGCCGGTCTCCGCCAGCCAGAGCTTCGACGTAGCGGTCCATATCGCCGGCATGACCACGCAAAACAGCGATGGCTGGGAAAAGGCCGGTATCCTGGTACGCCAGGACGCCAGCAACAACGCCGATCCCGCCGTATTCATTGCCGAAACCTCCGGCAACGGCGTCAATTTCGAGTGGGTCGACCAGTCGCGCACCCTCCAATTCGGCACGTCCCTGGGACCTAACTGGTTGCGACTAACGTACAACCCTGCACTGGACCTGTTTAACGGCTACGAAAGCCCCAGCACCAGTTCCACACCGCCCAGCGCCAGCGATTCGTCTTGGATCTTCATCGGCAATTACTCGGCGTCGATGGGGACGGCCGGCGGCTTCCTCCTGGGAATTGCCGCCACCGCGCATAACAACGCCGACACGGTAACCGCGGTCTTCGACAACCTCGGCACCATGAAGTCCTTGTTTGCCCCCGTTACTCCCGTGAACTACTTGCCCGCCACAACGGCCTTGTCGATCGCCGGCAGCGGCATCCTGGACCTCAGCGGCGGCAACCAGCAGGTGGCTTCCTTGTCGGGTCAATCGCCCGGTAACGGCGGCAGCATCGTCAACAGCGGTTCCGCCGCCTCCGTCCTGACTCTCAGCCCCAGTGGCGGCTCGACCACTTTCAGCGGCATGATCCGGGGCGGCGGCACGCTGGGCAGGATTAGCCTGATCAAGAACGGCAGCGGCACACAGGTCCTTGCCGGCAGCAACACCTACACCGGCCCCACGACGGTCAACCAGGGCACTCTCCTCGTCAACGGCTCGCTCGTCAGCCCCGTGACGGTCAACAGCGGCGGCATGCTGGGCGGCTCGGGCAGCCTCAGCAGCGTGACGGTAACTTCGGGCGGTTTCTTGTCGCCGGGTGCCGCTCCGAGCGCGCTGAACGTCAGCGGCAGCCTCTCGCTGCTGTCCGGTGCGAAGATGGACTACGCCCTCGATACGCCGGCCGATAGCGATGAGGTTTACATGCCCTCGGGGCCGTTGGTGCTCAGCGGCCAGCAGTTCGCCGATTTCAACTTCACGTGGTCGGCCAACGTCGCACCGGGCACCTACATGCTCATCGACGCCCAATCGATCTCCGGCAGCCTGGGCACTAGTACCGGCGGCACGATCGACGGCTTGCAGGCGAACATCGCCATCCAAGGCGACGACGTGGTGCTAAACGTCGTGCCGGAACCTTCGACACTGGTGCTGTTGGGGGTTGGTGGGCTCGGGCTACTGGGCTACGAGTCGTGGCGACGACGGCACGCAAAACTGGCTTGACAAAGGCGACGCCGGCAAGCGAGGTTATATCTATCGGTACTCTCGGTGGTCCTGTCACTCGTGTGTCAACTTCCGACGGCCCGCGCGGGAGCGACGTACACGGTGTCGGGCGATGTCGGTTTCCGTGTTGCAAGTAGCGTAGCGGTCCCTGAGCCCGGTAGCATCACGTTGTTGCTGACCTGCGCCGTGGGCTTTGGGATCTGGCGACGACGCCGGAGCGGCTGACATTGCGTTCTGCGCATGCGGCTCCGGTCCTGCCAACGGCTAAAAGAAAGCCCGACTGCCTGCCGCCCTTCCGGCGGCGGGCAATCAAGCGAAGTCGTTCGTCATGCTGCCGCGCCCAGCACGGCGTTGATGTCGATCGCCGTGGTGTCGGGACGCATGATGTTACCGCGCTGCTTCAGCGGTAGCGGGCACGCCGGCAGGCGCTGGCCAACTGACCCCGACCTGCCAGCCCACGTCCGCGTAGAGCGTCTTGATGACCCCCTCCGCGGTGAGTTTGGCTGCCTGGATGATCTCGTCGCTGGCGGCCGTATGCGCCACAAGGCGTTGGGCCTCGGCCATCACGGCTGCTATTCGGAGCAGGATCTCCACGGGCAAATCCACCGATGGTCGGCAAGTGAACCGTTCGTCTCCTCGCTTGTGCCTAGTATGGATTTCCGGTAAAAGTGGCCCCGTTGCCGGCACAATGGCTTCCACCACGGACGAGGTTGGAGGCCATTATGATGTTTCGATGGCCACTGCTGTTCATCCACATCGACACGGCGGATTCGGGATCCGAAGTGCCGGCCCAGGTCTGGCGACAATTGCCCGTGTAGGCATGCACCCCGCCCATCGCGTTGTTGGTCTGGGAAATGGCTGCCATATTGGGGTCGTAGGCAACCGGCGACAGATGGAACCGCGCCCGCCATCGGTTGATGACCCGTAGGACCAGATCGGGACCCGCCGGGTCGGACTCGACGGCGACCAACCTGTTCGGCTTGACGGCCTCCAACAGCACTGGCTCTTTCCGATCCTTGCTGCCGCGGCGGAACGCATAACTCGCCTTGAACTCCTGGGCTTTGTCGGGAGCTTCACTAGCAACCGAGAACAGCGTGTTTGGAGTCGGAGTGTAGTAGCGATTGGCCCGATACAGGAATTTGCCATTCTCGGCGATAGGCTCATAACAGCAGGCCCAGTCTCCGCAGATATATTCGATCCTGGGATTCACGAGCTTCTGGTCCGACAGGACTTCTGCCAGGGTACCCTGGTCGGTCTCGATCAGACGCATCTCGATCGTTGGAATTTTGACAGTCGGTGCCGAGGTTTGCTGTTGTTCAGCCGCCAGCGCGAACGATGGTCCCAATACGATCAAGCACGAAAGAGTTGTTTTCAGCATGAGGTTCTCGTCTCTTAATGGATTCCGCAGGGATGGCCGGCGGTTGCCAGCATAGGGACGGATAAGGGTAGCAGAAGCTCCGCCAACTTGCTATCCCCCCCACCGCGTGTGCGAGTGACGACTGGCCACGTTACCGTCAAGCCCCGGCCTTTAGCGCAGGAGCCCCAGACCCCTCGCGGCCGATGAGCGACGGCACGGCCAAGAGCAGGGCCGGGCGGAGGGGGCCAATTGAAAGGCCGCGAAGGTAAGTAACACCCATCCGCCAATGAGTGTCCACATTTATCGACCATGCACAAAACATGCACAGAAACCATGCGAAGAATGCATGCAATGCACAGAATGCACAACTCAGACGATTCCACAAGTGCTTAAACGCCACTACTTTGCGACTTACTTTTCCCCCATTCGTGTGCATGGCATTCAAAAGGTCGTCGCTTCGATCCCGATATCATCCACTTCACAACCCCTTGCAAAACAAGGGGTTGTGGTGTTTCTTGACAATGCCATAGAAGTGGGGTGTGGTGCCGGGGCTATCCGGGAGCTACCGGCGGAAGAGAAACGGGCCATTTTCCCGCCCATGAGAATGCTGGACACGCAGGAACCGATCGGCCATCCGCCTGATCGAGTGCTGCCAGTTCAGCCGCGAATCCTCAGCGGCGCACATGGCTGTCTGCGGCCTTTTCCTTGCCGTAGGGCCTCGGGCTGCGGCGGGTGTCATTGGTATTTCCATTGCGTATACGCTTGCCTGTGCCACGATCTCCGACATTGTCTTTGGGCGAGTCCGGTCAAGAATCCCTCATCGGTATGGCAGTTGGCGGCCACGTAGTTGGCCCTCCAGGGTCTTCTCGGTCGTTTTTTGCACAAGTCGGCCAACGACCCCATCCGGGAGAAGTGCAAAGTCTGGCAGGACAGCCCTCCGCAGTACGGAGTTCATTCCGTTTCGCCCGAAGAAGGGCAACGCCACGGGATAAATTTCGTGCTACGAAGGACCTTTACAGTCCTCCTGCGACGCCATCCACCTCGCGATTGGATTGGGTAGAATAACCAATCCGCGCTTGATCGACTGCGCCTGCCCAACTGCGCTACGGTCGACGATGCTTTGGAGGCATGGTCTGCGCAGTTTCCCAACGGCAACCCGTTAGCGGCAAGTTGTCTCGTGGCCTTGTCGGGCCAGCACTTGAGCACGTTGGCGAAGCATCGCTGTCGCAGACTGAAAGATGGCGACGAACTGGTGCTGCTGGTCCCCGTGGCTCTATCGGAAAGACAAGTGAGCCTTGGCCTCTGAGAGATATAAACAGATGAAGCACACATTATCGTCCGTCCTATTGCTCGTTCTGGCGGCACCGACTTTTCCCGGACACGAAGCTGCGGCTGCGGCCGCTGCAGGCCCCGTCAAGGTCGAAATTCGCCGTAGCGAGGGTGATTTACGGCTCTACCGTGACGGTCAGCCGTACCACATCAAGGGCGCGGTGTATTGGGGCGATCCGACGGGCAAACTCCCCTTGAAAGACATCGTCAACCGCGGCGGAAACTCGGTGCGCACCGGCGGCGACGTGCGGAAGATCCTTGACGAGGCGCAGCGGCTGGGCATGACCGTCACCGTCAACCTGCCGATGAGGATGGAGTCGGTCCACAAGTTCGACTACGGCGATCCGCGGGCAGTCCGCGAGCAGTTCGAGCAAGTCAAGGCGCAGGTGCTGGCGTTAAAAGGCCATCCGGCGGTTTTGATGTGGGCGATCGGCAACGAACTGTCGGTCCGCTACAAGAATCGCAAGGTCTGGGACGCGGTAAACGACGTGGCCCGCATGATTCATCAAATCGACCCCAACCACCCGGCCATGACTGTGATCGGCGACGGCGGCGTAAAAGGCGGCGACATCCGCGAGATCCGCAATCGCTGTCCGGACCTCGACCTGCTGGGCATCAACTACTACAAGGATGTCGAAAGCGTGCCCGAGAAAATCCGCGCCGAAGGTTGGGACAAGCCTTATGTGCTTACCGAGTGGGGGCCTTCGGGCGACTGGCAGGTGCCGAAGACCAAGTGGGACGCGGCGATCGAAGAAACCAGTTCCGAAAAGGCAGCCCGTTTCATCGAGCGATACCGGAACACGATGCTCAAGGATGCCGGGCGCTGCCTCGGCTCCTATGCCTTCATCTGGCAGTGGCGGCACGAGCGGACCCACACCTGGTACGGCATGTTCCTGGAATCGGGCGAACGGACGGAAGCAGTGGGTGCGCTGGAATACCTTTGGAGCGGCCGCTGGCCGGCGAACCGCCCGCCGCATGTCGAGCCGTTGCGGATCGACGGCCAAGCGGCCGCGGACAACGTTTACCTGAAGCCCGGCAGTCCGCACGCGGCCATTATCAAGGCTGTGGATCCCGAAGGAGACCCGCTCGCTTTCGCTTGGGAGATCATGCCGGAAGTGGCCCGCGCCGGATATGCGGGTATGGGCGAACGCCGTTCCCGCCTCATACCGGGACTGCTTGTGAAGGCCGATGGCAACAAGCTCACGTTCATCGCGCCGCAGACCGAAGGCGCTTACCGCGTGTTCGTTTTCGTGCGCGACGGCCACGGTAACGCGGCCACGGCAAATATTCCGTTCTTGGTAATACCTTGAGGACTTCGGGATGACGAATGCGGCTCCGAATGCTAGAATTCGGGGGAGAGACGCTCGTCGTTCCGCCTTCAGGCGGCCTCTGGCCGTAATTTCCACCGACCATTAGCGCCCGCGTGGATTTACGCTCGCCCACAGGCAACATCATGACAGGGTAAGGTACTATTGCAAATGGTACAATAGGACGGAAATGCGTTTTTTCATCGCCGGAATCATGCAGGGTTCACACACCGTGAACCACATGCACAATCAAGACTATCGCCAGCGCATCGCGCAGCTTCTGCAAGAACATTTTCCAGGCGCGGAAATCTATGATCCTCTGGCCAAGCACAAGAACTCGCTGGACTACGACAAGCTGACCGGCCGGGAGGTCTTCTTTCGCCACAACCAGATGTGCCGTAAGGTCGACGTGCTCCTGGCCTTTATTCCCGAGGCGTCGATGGGCACGGCGATCGAAATGTGGGAAGCCCACCAGCACGGAGCAGTAGTGCTCACGATCAGTCCCATGAAGCACAATTGGGCCGTCAAGTTCCTCAGCCACGGGCTGTACAGCGACGAAGCGGAGTTCATCGCCGCGCTCGGCAATGGCGACGTGGCCCGTATGATCGAGGCGGTGCGGGGGAAGGTTAAACCGTAGGGCGGGAAGGAAATACGAAATACGAATATCGAAACTCTAATTTGTTTCGGATTTCGTGCTTCGTTTTTCGGACTTCTGCTTCCCGGACAGGCAGAAGATCGTTCAAACCTGGCAAATGTCCCGGCGGGCCATCGCCAATTCCCGGATCTCAGCGCGCCGGGCCGCATCATCCGGCAGGGGAAGCAGGGCGAACCGGCCCGTATTGTGCCACCAGCAAAGTCCTGGAATCAGCCAAGCCCCAAAGACGCCTTCGCCCGAATTGGGTGCCAAGCCTCCCAAGCTACCGCTTTTTAGGAATCAGCAAGGTTCTTTTGTTTTCGCTAATTTACAAATTCGATCTGGCAAAAGTTGGCGGCGACCGATAAACTGTTACATTCCAAGGGGCGACTTATGGAAAGCCCCCATTTTTCCCAGAGAAGGAGTTTTGCCGTGCCAAGTCTGCGGCCCTTGTCGTTTTTCGTGCTAATCTTCGCTGTGATGGTTCCGGCCGCACTCATGGCAGCCGCACCTCCGATGGATAGGCTGTTACCCAAGACGACTGTCGGGTTCATTTCCGTAACGAATGCGGTCCATTTGCGGGAACAATGGAACACAACCCAGCTTGGCAAGCTCATGACCGAACCGGCCATGAAGCCCTTCGAAGAGGACCTGCGGGCGCAGTTGCAATCGCAATGGTCCGGACTGGCCGACCGCTTGGGCATCCACCTTGACGATATGCGCGGGGTGGGTACCGGCGAGGCCTCGTTGGCCCTGCTGAGATTATCACCGCGGGGCAAAGATGTGCAACCTGCCACCAGTCTCTTGTTGGACATCAGCGGCAATCTGCCGCAGGCCCAGGTCCTTCTGGCCAAGGCCCGCGCGGGCCTGAAGGCGCGGGGCGCAAAAGAGGCTATCCAGATGATCGGCGGGATTTCCGTGTACGTGTACGATGTGCCGTTGCCGCAGAACCGCCAGGTTGCGGCCGCACAAGGCGGCGCTGCCGTGGCCGCCGCCACGGACCAGACGATTTACTTCCTTACCGATAGCCTTTTCGGTGCCTGCGACAACCTGACCGTTGTGCAGGACATACTCGCCCGACTGGCCGGCGGCAACCCGGCCGGTAGCCTTTCCCAGGTGGCCGGATACCGCGCCGTGATGAAGCGTTGCGCGGCCGACGCCCCGCAGCATGTGCCCGACATCCGCTGGTTCATCTACCCCGTGGGTTACGCCGAGGCGACGAGGGCGGCCACCCCAGTAGAAAAGCGGCGGCAAGGCAAGACAGTCCTCGTGACCATCATGAACAATCAGGGCTACACCGCCTTCCAGGGCGTGGGCGGCTATCTCGACGTTTCCGCAAACGGTTATCAGATCATCCACCGCACGGCGGTCTTCGCGCCGCCGCCGTACAGCGAATCGATGAAGATGTTCGTCTTTCCCAACGGCAAGGACTTCACGCCGCAAGCGTGGGTCAGCCGCGACGTGGTCATGTATTTTACGGTCTATGTCGATATCCAGAACGCTTTCGACAATTTCGGTCCCCTGTACGACGAAATCATCGGCGAAAAAGGCATCTGGGACCAAACCCTCGAGAGCATGAAAAAAGACCCCAGCGGTCCGCAAATCGACCTCGACAAGGAACTTATCGCCAACCTCGGGCAGCGAGTGACCATGATTTCCACTTACAATCTGCCCATCACCACTACCAGCGAACGGTTGCTGTGGGCCATCGAGACCAAGGATCCGGCCGCCGTGGCCAAGGCCCTGGAAAAGTGCGTCAAGAACGACCCCACGATCAAGAAGCAGATGATTGGCGACCACGTGGTTTGGGAGATTGTCGAGGAGGAAGATACGGGCATGCCGCAGTTGAAGGTCGACGTGCCCACGCTCACGCCCAAGAAGGACGAGGGCAAGGCCAATCCCGACGAGAAAGACGAGGACCAGGAGAAGGAGAGCCACTTCCTGCCCCACGGGGCGATCACCGTCGCCCACGGGGAGCTGCTCGTGGCTTCGCACATTGATTTCCTGGCCAAGATCCTCCAGCCGCTAAATGCGAACGACCGCCTAGCCAAGCAGCCCGAGTTCGACAAGGTCTGGGACGTGACCTTCAAGGACCTGGGGATGAAGCAGCAGTCGTCGCGCAGTTTTTCCTGGACCGACCGGGCGGTCCAGCCCGCTTATGAACTGATCCGCCAGGGCAAGATGCCGCAGAGCGAATCGCTGCTGGGGCGGACGCTTAACAGCCTGGCGGCACCCAACAAGAACGGAACACTCCGGAAGCAGCGGATCGACGGCAGCAAGTTGCCCGACTTCGGCGTGGTGAGCAAGGCCCTGGGCCCCTCGACTGCCGCTATGACCAGCGAGCCCAACGGCTGGTTCATCAAAGGCGTGTTGCTGACCAAGTAGACATTAGGGGGTGACCGACGTAACTTCCAGATTTGGGCGGCATGCCTTAAGCCTTCTAGGCTAGGCATGTCGGCGGCAAACATGCCTAGCCTGGAAGGCTTAAGGGCATGCCACCTTCGCAGAAACACGGAAGTTATTTATCGTCCGGTCCCTACTGGGCTTCCACCTTCGCCCAGAAGGGGTGCTGGCGATCGCCGCGGAGGCGGAGGTCTTCGAGCATCGTCTCCACGCTGGGCTTGATGATTGCCGGCACGCCGTTGGGCCGATGGCCGCCGACGCTGATGTTGACGCGGGCGCTGAAGTTGACTATCTCCGGCGAGAGCCAGAGCGTGGCCCGCGTATTGCCCGCCGTGAGCACAATGGTGTTGTTCGTGGGCACATTGCCCCGCACCAGCAGCGGCCGCACGCCGGCGGGCAAGGGCGTGCTGGGCAGGGCGCTTCCGCCCGAGCCGGGCGCCGTAAGGCCCGAACCGGTTGTAAACTGCTTCGACGTATGCGTCGACGTCCAGCCCGTCGCCTCGGAATTGGGCGGCAAGCTCTCGATTTGCGCCCACCAGAAGATGTTGTCGCAGCCGCGCATGGTCTTGCAGTCGAATTTCCGCTCGTGCATGCCTTCCATTTCGTGCGGCAGCGGAAAGCTCCGCTGGCAGCGGTTCATCCAGTCGAACAGCGGCAACTGCTCGTCGAGGAAGTGCTCGTGCCCGCGGCCCAGGTACTCCACGACGGTCGTGTTGTAGCCGTTCTTCAAATAGCGGTCCAGGACCACGGCGTTGCGGAGGATGCGGCCGCCGTCCAATGTGCCCAGCACGACATAGAATGGCACGTGCTGGGCGTTCTCGATGTAGAAATTGCAGATCTTCTTCGCCTCGGCGGAAATGGGAATCACGCCCGCCCAGAGATCCGGGTGCGAGACGCCGATGTCCCAGGCCGCATCGCCGCCCTCCATGTGGCCGGAGAGGAAAACGCGGTCGGTGTCGACGGCAAAGCGGCGGCAGGCGTCGCGCAGGCAGCCCAGCACCACGGCGTGTTCGCGGGCCGAATACTCGTACTCTTTCTGATGCTCGGCGACCCAGTCGGGGGCGATGACGATGTACCCGTATCGTCCTGCCTGGCCTTGCCGGCCCGGCGGCCCGTCGGGATTGTGTTCGCCCGCCCACCAGTCGATTTGCATCGTCGGGTCGTGGCCGATACCGTGCAGGGAAACGATCATGGGGTAGCGGCGCTGGGGATTGTACTCCGGCGGCAACTGCACGTAATACGTCACGTCGGGCTGGCCGGGCATCGCGCCAACTGCCAGCTTCGAGTAATTGGGGAGGTTCTCGTCGAGCGGCTCCGGCAGTTCGAAGGGCGGCGTCATGTGGGCGGCCAAGGCGGCCAGGGTCTCCGGCTTGGCGGCGGCCTCGGCCAAGAGCGGATGCAGCAACCGATCGCGCTTCAACTTGCCCGTCTCCGTCAAGTATTTCTGGACCCGGCCGCGCAGCCGCCAAGTGGAGAGCGTCAGGGGCAAATCGGTAGTGGCCGCATCGGATCCCAATAGCCAACCGCTGACCGCCAGCGAGAGCTTTTCTTCGGCCTTGAACTTTGGGTCGTCCTGGTTCTGCAGAAAGGCGGCCATGCGGGGAAGCATCTCGGGGTTCAATCCCGCTCCCATCTCTTGTACTGCGGCGGCCAGCGTCGCGCGGTCGGCACGCTCCTGGATTTGCGGCACCAAGGCCTGGCAAGCCGCGTCAATCGCCTTGCGTTTCGCCTCGAACTGCTTGTAGGCTTGTTGCACCTGGCGGACGGTTTGCAGGATCTCGCCGCTCATGCCCTCGGTAGGGAATTTCTCGAATATTTGCTTGACCAGCGCGTGTTGTCCGCTTTGCTGCCGCAGCCCGAGTTCGTCGAGGATCTGCTGGGCATGCATGAGCCGCACCCGATCCACGGTCGGTTGCAGCTCCTGGGCCACCTGCGTGTCGGCCTGGAAATCCTTGAGGATTCCTTGCAACGCCAGCTCCGCCATCTTGAATCGCTTGCACTGAAGGTAAAAACGTGCGATCTTCTTGCGCTGTTCCAGGTTCTTCGGGTTGATCTGGTGTTTGAGGATCTTGTCGAGAATCTCGTCGGAGAGCGTGCTCGTGGCAATCCGCATGTCCCATGTCAGGTTCAATGCCTCGACCCGGGCGTATTGCGGCGTGAGATCGGTGATGACCTGGACGATCTTCATCTCGCGCTCGGGTGTGAGCATGGGATAGATCCGTCGGCCCCACTCGTCGAATTGCTCCAGCGGACCCGACGGAGGGCCGACCGATGCGACTTTCAGCCGGCCACTACGGCCGATCTTGGATCGTTCATGCGTGTTGCAATCGAACTTCTCCGCGTTTTCCACCGACTTGTCGGGCTGTACGCGCAGAACCTGCCGCCGCGAGACGAAGGTAATGCGGAAATCGTCGTTCACGAAAACGATTTGCCTGATGGAGTCTGCCTCGCCGGCCCCGTTCTGCTCGGCCAGGCTGACCGTTTCGCCCGAACGGCCCCGCAGGACGCGGCCGTCACGCAAGACAACTTCGTCCGCCAGGGCGGCCGTGGCAAGCAGAATCACCAGACCGCCGACCATACCGGCTGCCGCCGGTCGCCAACAGTGCCATGAACGCTTCATTTTATGCCTCGCTCCATTCCCTGCCCTCCTTGCCTCAACATTCATTGTGCTCGATAGGCAGGGTGTGTCAAGCGATACTTACAGGAGAACTGCAAAGTCCTACGTAGAACGGAGTTTATTCCGTTGCCTTGAGTATTTCCGGGGAACGGAATGAATTCCGTTCTACGTAGGGATGCCATAGACAGACGTTGCAGTTCTCCTGGCGATACTTGACAATCGCCCGCGTTTACGGCAAAATGGGGGGTATGAGTCGCAAGTCCGTTTCTTCCCTGGTGCTGCTGGCCCTGACTGTCGCGGGCCTGGCATTGCCGATCATGATCTGCATCGTCCTAGCGCTGGCTGCGCTGTTGCCCGTCATGGGTGACATAAAGGGGGGGGCGGTTTTGTATTACGTGGCTCTGGCCGGAGGGGTCGTTTGGATCCTGGTCGTAGTGGGCTTGGTTTTTGTTCAGGCGATCCGGGGCCTGGGGCGATCAGACGATGCTGATCCCTGAGAACCCCTAAACACAACCCTTATTCGCCCCATAGATCACCGGGAAAGGCCCGGTTGTGCTACGGTATTAGTGGATGGAGGACCGGCAGTGCAAGGCGGCACGGATAGTTCCGAGTTTCGCATCCCCGACTCCGAGTTGGGGGGCAGCGTCGAACTCCGCGTTCCCAGTCCGCAACCTTCGCGGCTGACTCCCATGCCCTCCGACAAGATCCTCCTTCCCCGCCGCATGCTGTATGTCGAGGCCGTGCTCTACGCGACCATCGCCACAGTCGCTTTTGGCCTGGGCTACCTCATGGGCCGCGGCGGCTGGTTGCCGGCCAACAAGGAAGACTCCGATATTCAGAATCGCGTGCCGGTCGAGGGCAAGGTCTTACTCGATGGTAAGCTTGGTGACGAGGGGGCCGTGATCGTTGTTCTACCCGCCAAGAAACCGCCTACCAAGCGGTTGCCGATCGCCGGTTTACGGCCCGATGATCCACCGTCTGCGAGCGACGCCGCGTCCGCCGCGCTGGCCGACCTGGGTGGCGCAGTGACCCAGGCCGATAAGTCCGGCGGCTTCCGGCTTTTTGTCCCAGCCGCCGACAGCTATAAGATCCTGATCCTGGTCATCTCAAAGCGTGCAACGCCAGAGTTAGGCAAATCGTTGGAACCGGACCTGGAAAAGTACTTTGACTCGCCCACCAGTCTCTTAAAGGGATGCCGTTATCGTTGGCTGACAAAGGACCTCCGTATCGACACCGGGCCGATCAACGTGGACGCTAACGAATAAGTGGGCCGCCTACTGAGTACCGAGTACTGTGTACTGAGTACGAAGTACCCAGTAGGCTCAACTCGCAGATTTACGTCCGCGGTTGCCGACAGGCGCCAACCGCCAACTACTGTCTACTTCCGCTTGAACAACGGCCCGCCGTAGACGGCCGTGTCGCCAAGGATCTCCTCGATCCGCAGCAACTGGTTGTACTTGGCCATGCGGTCGGTGCGCGAGGCGGAGCCGGTCTTGATCTGGCCGGTGCGCATGGCTACGGCCAGGTCGGCGATCGTCGCGTCCTCGGTCTCGCCGCTGCGATGGCTGGTCACGCTCGTGTAGCCGTTGCGATGGGCCAACTCGATGGCCTCGATCGTCTCGGTCAAGGTGCCGATCTGGTTGACCTTGATCAAGATACTGTTGGCCACACCCTCGTCGATGCCCCGCTGCAAACGCTTCGTGTTGGTCACGAAGAGGTCGTCGCCCACGAGTTGGATCTTGTTGCCCAGGCGCTCGGACATGAGTTTCCAGCCCTCCCAATCGTCTTCCGCACAGCCGTCTTCGATTGAGCAGATGGGGTATTTCTCGACCCACTTGGCGTAGATCTCCACCAGTGCGGCGGAGTCGATCTCCTTGCCGTCGACGGAGTACCGTTTCTTGTCGGCGTCGTAGAATTCCGAAGCGGCGGGATCCAAGGCGATAAAGGCCTGCTTGCCGGCCTCGTAACCCGCCTTGCCGATGGCCTCGACGATCACGTCGAGGGCCTCTTGATTGCTCTTCAAGTCGGGTGCAAAGCCGCCTTCGTCGCCGACGTTCGTGGAGAGTTTCTTGCCGTGGAGCACCTTCTTGAGGTTGTGGAACACCTCGCAGCCGCAGCGGATGGCGTCGGTGAACGAACTGACGCCCAAGGGCATGACCATGAACTCCTGCACGTCCACGGCGTTGTCGGCATGCGTGCCGCCGTTGATGATGTTCATCATGGGGGCGGGCAGCAAGCGGGCACCGACGCCGCCGAGATAGCGGAACAGCGGTTGGCCGGTGTGTGCTGCTGCGGCGTGCGCCGTGGCCAGCGAGACGCCGAGGATGGCGTTGGCACCCAGCTTGCTCTTGTTCTCGGTGCCATCCAGTTCGATCATGCGCCGGTCCAAGGCAGCCTGGTCCAGGGCATCGATACCGGCCAACTCGTCGGCGAGGATCTCGTTGACGTTTTCCACCGCCTTCAGCACGCTCTTGCCCATGTAGAGCGACTTGTCGCCGTCGCGCAGTTCCAGGGCCTCGTGGACGCCCGTGCTGGCGCCGCTGGGAACGGCTGCCCGGCCGAAGGAACCGTCGGCCAGTTCCACGTCAACCTCGATGGTGGGGTTTCCGCGGCTGTCGAGAATCTGTCGCGCATGGATATCAAGGATTTCCGCATTCATAATGGCACTCTCCTCAAACGAAATTGGGGGACTAAAGCTGGATATTTTCCTCGATTCATCTGCGCTTGGCTAGCGGGGGAGGTGGAAAATGGCACAAGCACCTGCCTCCTTCCGCTTTTGCTCTGTGCCGGGTATTATTGGGGGGAATGCGGGGACTTGTTTTATGAACGAAAGCCAAACTGGGCAAAAGAGATCAGCTAGGGCCGAACCCCAGCCACTGCCGGATAATATCCGCAGCGTGCAACCGGGGGGCGGAGTCTGCTACCAGGTCGAACTCGCCTGGGGACGATGGCGGCGGTGGTGGCTGGCACATTTTCGGCCCGGCTACGTCAAAAGCATAGCCCAACGGCGGCAGGGCGACTGCCATGGCGCTCCACATGAAATCCTTGACCCGCGCGACCTGAAGTACTGCCGAAACATGTGCGGTTGTTCCTGGCCGAATGCCGACAATCCGTTCCGTTGGCGGAAGTCCATTCCTCTGGCGCCCTGGGGCGCGGCTGAATTGTTCCTCATGGGCGTGCCGCTCTTGTTGCTGGCTGTCGTGGCCGCTGCCGGCCTACCCTGGCCGTGGAGTGCGGTCCTCGTGCTGCCACCGGCCGCGGTGCTGGGGCTGATTGTCTATTTCTTCCGCAATCCGGCCCGTCGCGTGCCGCAGGAACCAGGTCTGCTGGTTTCGCCGGCGGATGGCACAATTGCCGAGATTTCGCCCCTGGCGCACGACGATTTTGTGGGTGGGCCGGCCGTGCGGATCGGCATCTTCTTGTCGATTTTTAACGTACACTTGAACCGTTCTCCGCTGGCCGCGCGGGTGATTGCCCTGCGCTACTCGCCGGGCGAGTTCCTCAACGCCTTGCGGCCGGAAAGCGCGCTGCGGAACGAGAACATGTGGATTGCCCTGGAGGAAGATGTGCCACCCTATCGGCGACTGGTCGTGCGGCAGATTTCCGGCGCTATCGCCCGGCGGATCGTTTGCGATCTGCGGCCGGGCGAGGTGATTCCGCGGGGGCATGCCTTCGGCATGATCAAGCTCGGCTCGCGGACGGAACTGATCATACCCGCGGAGGAGGGGCTGGAAGTGAAGGTCCGCGTCGGGCTGAAGGTGAAGGCCGGGGAAACGGTCGTTGCGGAATATAGAGTCTAAAATGCGTCCCATCCGAACGTTTGCCATCCTGCCGACAATGTTCACACTGGGGAACCTGGTGTGCGGGTTCTTTGCCATTGTGATCGCGTCGCGGGTGCCGACGCCCGATTCGCCGGAAGGTTTTACGCAAACTCTGGCGAAGGATCCGACTCACTGCATGCTGAGCGCTTGGTTGATTTTCCTGGCGATGGTCTTCGATGCGCTGGATGGCTACATCGCCCGGCTGGCGAAGTCGGCCAGCGAGTTCGGAGCCGAGTTGGACAGCCTTTGCGACATGGTGTCCTTCGGTGTGGCGCCGGCGTTCCTGCTGGTGAAGATGTGTCCGCAGTTCTCCTTTCTCCACAAGGAAGCGGTGTGGGTGATTGCGGCCTCGTACGCGGTTTGCGCATCGCTGCGGTTGGCGCGATTCAACGTGGAGACCAACGACGAGGACGACCACATGAGTTTTCGCGGCCTGCCCAGTCCGGCGGCGGCAGCAAGTGTGGCCGGGTTTGCCATCATGTTTCATACGCTCAGCACGCTCAGTAAGCAAGACGAGCCGCCAATGTACGCCGCGCAGATCTTTATCGGCCTGCAGTGGGTACTGCCGTTCTTCGCCTTGCTGGCCGCCGGGTTGATGGTCTCGCGGATTCCCTATCCCCACGTCGTTAACCAGGTTTTCCGCGGGCAGCGGACACTCCGGCACTTGGTGGGCATAATTTTCAGTATCGTGGCGATTATGGTCGTCCGCGACTACGCCGTGTCGATCGTCTGTGTGACTTTCGTACTCTACGCGCCCGTGCGGTACGTGTGGGAAAAAGTCGTGCAAAGGCGACATCAGGAAGAGAGCATTTTCTGAAGGACGAAGAAAACGGAAAATCCGAATAGGGGCCACGGATGAAACACGGATTGAACACGGATTTCAGATTTTGAAAATCTGTGTTCAATCCGTGTTTCATCCGTGGCCTAGACAATGCGGATTCCGGATTTTATTTATCATATTTTCAACCCCCAATCCCTCGCATCCCTGCTATGTTTTCTGGAATCGTCGAAGTACTAGGCACCGTGAGCGAGATCCGCTCGGAGCCACCCGGTTGCTGGTTGATTGTGCGCGAGCCCAAGATTGCCGCGGAAACGGAGGTTGCCGACAGCATATGCGTGAACGGCTGCTGCCTGACCGTGGTGGCCGTGGAAGGCAACACGTTTGCCTTCCAGGCCGGCCCGGAGACGCTCGCGCGGACTAACCTGGGCGACTTAGCGCCGGGCAGTCCGGTGAATTTGGAGCGGTCGCTGGCCGTCAACGCGCGGCTGGGAGGGCATTTCGTCAGCGGCCATATCGACGGCGTCGGCACGCTGCTGGAGCGGATAGACTCGGGCGACTGGTCGACCTTCTGGTTCTCGGTGCCGCGAGCCTTGGCTCGGCAGATGGCCTCGAAGGGTTCGATCGCCGTCGATGGCGTGAGCCTGACGATCGTGGGCAGCGAGCCTGACCGATTCAGCGTGGCCCTGATCCCCTTCACGCTGGCCGTGACGACGCTCGGCACGCTGGCCGTGGGTGGCAAGGTGAACCTGGAGACCGACATCCTGGCGAAGTACGTGCAGCGGCTGGCGGAATCGCAGGACTGGAAATAGATTTCTACTGATGGATCCTAGTTCCCTCGACAAACCGTTGTCCGACAAGCAGACGCTCTCTTTCCTGATACGCCGTTTTCAACAGGCCGGGATCTCGCCGCGCACCGACCTGGGGCAGAATTTCATGATCGACATGAACCTGCAGCGCGTGCTGCTGGAAACGGCCCAGGTCGGCAGCGACGATGTCATTCTGGAAGTTGGCACGGGCACCGGCGGCTTGACCGTGCAGATGGCTCCGCTCGCGGCCGCGGTGGTGACCGTGGAGGTTGATCGCAATCTCCACCAACTGGCTGGCGAGGAACTCTTTCACTTCCCCAATGTGACCCTCTTGCACACCGACGTGTTGGAGGCCAAGAGCCGGCTCGACCCGACCGTGCTGGAAGCGGTCCAGCGGCAGTTGGACGCGGTACCGGGCCGGCGTTGGAAACTCGTGGCCAACTTGCCCTACAACGTGGCCACGCCACTGATCTCGAACCTGCTCGCTTTGGACCATCCGCCATGCACAATGACCATTACTGTGCAGAAGGAGGTAGCCGATCGGATCGTGGCCCGGCCGGGTGTCAAGGACTACGGAGCGTTGGCCATCTGGGTTCAAAGCCAGTGCCGTGCGGAAATCGTTCGCGTTCTGGCGCCGTCGGTCTTCTGGCCGCGGCCCAAGGTCTCCTCGGCCTTCGTGCAAATTGCCCTGGACGAGACGCTGCGGCAGCGAATTCCCGAGCGGGCCTTTTTTCACGAGTTTGTGCGCGCGATGTTCTTGCACCGCCGCAAAATCCTTCGCAGTCAACTGCTTAGCGCCCAGAAAAGACTCGACAAAACCAGGGTTGACGCCTTGCTGGCCGAACTGGGGCTGGAGCCGACCCTGCGGGCCGAACGGCTGGGGCCGGAGGAAATGCTGCGGCTCTGCGAGGCGGTCCGCACGGCAGCCGTTTGACCGCGGGCCGCCCATTTATTAAGATAGAGGCAGAATCGACAAGGAAGGAAAAACTATGCACTTTATCGAAATGTCGGGCAAGACTCTCAAACGCATCGTGAGCGAGGACGAATTCCAGGCTGTCGAGTTAGGGCAGATGGGCGTCACGGACGAAAGTATGATCCGCGTCAACCGCCAAGGCGACATCGAGATACGTCGGCAAACAACCTGGGACGTGATCGGCGGCCTGCTGGGCGACTTCGACCATCGCGTGCGCCGGGAAACGGGCCTCGATTGGGCCGATTGTTGCGGCTGTGGACAAGAGGACGACGTGCTGGCCCGGTAAGGATCGGCAAATCAATAACTGTCGCAATTGGAAGCTGTAGGGGTGACTTTAGTCGCCCCGTTTTCGTAGGGGGCGACTAAAGTCACCCCTACATTACGACACTTATTGATCCATCGCTCCTAAGCACCCGCTCACCGCGGCATGGGGATCCAGGCAAGGCCGCCGACGAACAGGCTGAAGGTGATAATCGCCAGCATCATCAGGGTGACCCAGCGTTCGGCCCCTTCCGCGCCCCAACTTACAATCAACAGCCCCAACGATAGCACCGTGGCCGCAAAGACGAAAAACAACTCGCGCCAATAGCCGTTGATTTTCTGGTCTGTGCCGGCCGATTTCGCGGCGATTTCCAAGTCGCGCCATTCGCCGTTCTGCTTGGCCGTGCGGTCTTTGGCGACGGAAGCAGTCAGATCGGTCCGCCGCTTGTGCAGATCGTCGAGTTTCTTTTGGTCGTCGGGCTTGGCTTCGCCCCGGCTGGTGATCTCATCGCTCTCGCGTTGCAAGGCAAGCTCTTTGGCCTTGACGTCATCGTTGAATTGTTCCACCGCCTTTTGGGCCATCGCGTCCGCCCGTTCGACGCTGCGGCGGCCGATCGCGTCACATCCCTTGGAGAGCAATACGAGGACGAGTCCCACGGCCACCATCGGCCGCCCGGCAAGCAGCGAGAAGCGGCCGAAATCCGAACCGAGGCCCAGCGAAATGTTCCAACGCTGCGGCCTGCTGGGCGGAGGCGGAGATACCGCACGACTGCCGTCGGGAACGACGAACCACTCGCTACATGCGGGACACTGGATCCGCTGCCCCAAGTGCGCGTCGCTCACCTGGAGTCGATGCCCTTTCGGGCAAGTCGTTTCAAAGGGCATTCCAAAACTCCATAGGCGGGGACGGTTTTTCCAAGTGCGGCCATTAGTTTATTTTATCGCCGCTCCGCCTGCAATACACGGCTTCCCAGTTCGCCCGTTCGAGGGGGTCTGGTCCAATGCCGACCGTTCTTATAAGATCATATTTATGAATCCTGCATCTTCTCGCCCAGCGACCGATCATTCCCCTGCTTCCGCGGATGTAGTGGCAGAGGTCCTCATTGTCGACAACGACCAGGCGCACGCGGAGACTGTAGCCGAAAGCCTCGATCGGGCTGGCTTTCACTGCCGTGTGGCCACTTCCGGCGGCGAGGGTGCCCGGCTGGTCGAAGAACAAGATTTCGACGCCATTCTTACCGATTTGAAGATGAACGATGTCGACGGCCTGCAAATCCTGGAACGAGCCAAGAGCGCCCAACCCGATACCGAGGTCATCTTGCTGACCGGCTTCGGTTCCATTCCCTCGGCCGTGGAAGCCATGCAGAAAGGGGCCTTCAACTATCTGACCAAGCCGCTGGACATTCACCAGCTTCGGGTGGTCACCCAGCGGGCCGTAGAGAGTTCGCGGCTGCGCCGCGCCAACTTCGAACTCAACCGCCGCCTGGACGAGAAATTCGGCTTCGAAGGCGTGATCGGCGACAGCCGCCAGATGCGCGACATCATCGAGCGGCTCAAACGCATCGCCCCCACCAACGCCACGCTACTGATCCAGGGCGAAACGGGCACGGGCAAGGAGCTTGTCGCCCAGGCCGTCCATCAGAACAGCCCGCGGAAGAACAAGCCGTTCGTGGCCCTGAATTGTGCCGCCCTGAGCGAGAACATTCTGGAGAGCGAGCTGTTCGGCCACGTCAAAGGGGCCTTTACCGATGCCTCCGCGGACCGCGTGGGCAAGTTCGAGTACGCCCACGGCGGCACGCTGTTCCTCGACGAGGTGGGCGACATGCCCATGGCCACGCAGATCAAGCTCCTGCGGGTGCTGGAGAACGGCGAGATTACCCGCGTGGGTTCGAACGACCCGATCAAGGTCAACGTGCGCATCCTTTCCGCCACGAACCGCAACCTGGAAGATGTCATCGAGGCCGGCACGTTCCGCAGCGACCTGTACCATCGCTTAAAGGTCGTCACGATCCGCCTGCCGAACCTGCGCGAGCGGAGCCAGGACATCCCCATGCTCATCGATTATTTCCTCAAGCAATTCACCGCGCGGCACGGCAAGCGCCTCCGGGGCATGTCGGCCGCCGCCCGGCATCGGCTGTTGAGCTTCGCCTGGCCGGGCAACGTCCGCCAACTTCGCAACGTGGTCGAGAGCATGGTCGTCGTCGATTACGACGGCCTGCTGGATGTCGACGACCTGCCCGAAGAACTGGCCGGCCTGCCGGAGCCTTCCACCGAGCCGGCCGAATGTTCGCTCGTGGGCCTGGTCGGTCGCACGCTGGAGGAGATCGAGAAGCTGTTCATCACCGAGACCCTGCGGGTCTCCGGCGGCAACCGCGAATTGGCCGCCAGCAAGCTGGGAATCGGCGAACGGACGCTATATCGCAAGATTAAGGAGTATGGGCTTTAGAGGGAGGGGTGAGGGATGAGCGATGAAAGGAATATGTTCGCCTGGAGCGTTCTTTCCATACTTTCGTCACCGCGTCTTTCTTTCCCCCATTTTCCTTTCCAAAAAATGAACGTTCCGCTGGTCCCCGATAGCGAATAGAATTCGATTACTCCCTTCATTCCGCACAATCTTCCCAATGCCCATCCGCCGTCTATCCCAGTCGCTCATCAACAAGATCGCCGCCGGTGAGGTCATCGAACGGCCAGCGAGCGTGATCAAGGAGTTGATGGAGAACGCCGTCGACGCCGGGGCGACGCGGATCGACGTTGCGGCCGCAGGTGGAGGGTTGGAGTCGATGCGGGTGACGGACAACGGCTCTGGCGTTTCCGCCGAAGAACTGCCACTGGCTGTCGCTCCCCATGCCACGAGCAAGCTCGCCGAGGCGGACGACCTGTTCCGTGTCGGCACGCTGGGGTTTCGCGGCGAGGCCTTGGCCTCCATCGGCGAGGTCAGCCGGTTGGTGATGCGCAGCCGCACGGCGGTCGACGGGCACCGCGCAGCGGTCGGCGGGGCGGAAATCGAAGTCTCCGGCGGCCATGCCGGCGAGGTCGCCCCTTGCGGCTGCCCGGTGGGCACGACGGTCGAGGTCCACAACCTCTTCTACAACACTCCCGTGCGGCGGAAATTCATGCGCACGCCGCAGACCGAGTTCGGCCACATCAGCGAGGCCTTTACGCGGATCGCTTTGGCGCTGCCGCGCGTCCATTTCACCTTGCGGCATAACGAGCGGCAGGTTTTCGATCTGCCGGGGCACCCGCTTGCGGGTCGTGAAACTCCGGCCGAGCGGATCGCGGCCCTTTTCGGCCGCGAAATGGCCGATCGGTTGATCTTCGTCCAGGGTGGCGACGGCGACGTGCGAATCAGCGGCTGCGTAGCCCATCCCAGCCAGAGCCGCAGCAATAATCGCATGCAATACCTGTTTCTCAACGGGCGGTACATCCGCGATCACGCCTTGCAGCACGCCCTGGCCGAGGCCTATCGAGGGCTGCTCATGGTGGGACGCTATGCGGTCGCATTTCTCTCCATCGAGATGCCGCCCGATATGGTCGACGTGAATGTCCATCCCACCAAGCTGGAAGTCCGTTTCCGCGACGGCGGCCGGCTCTATAGCCAGGTGCTCGCCACGCTCCGCAGCAAGTTCCTTACCACCGACTTGACCACCCAAGCCCAGGCCCCGCCGGGGCCGGGTACCAGCGCAGCGGGTGGGCTTGCGGGTGGCGAAGACCCCAGCAGCCTGCACGACGAGACCAAGGCCGCCCAGTTACGGCAAGAGCTTGTCGATTGGGCCAAGGGCAAGGTCGCCGCATGTGCGAGTCCGGCTGCTCGCGCCTCCGCGCCCGAGCCGTCCAGCGATCAGCCGTGGGCACGTAGCGAGCCGCTGAAACAGTATTCATTCCCCACGTCCGACCCTGCCGCGGAGCGCCGGCCCCTGAATCCCACGCGGCTGGATCTGCTGCGCCCCGTTTTCCATCCGCCGGCAACTCCGCCGCAAGCTTCGGAGGGATTCAACCGCGAGCACCCGACGTACATCCCGGGCGGAACGCCGCGGCCGGCGGACCAGGAAAGTGCCGCTGCGCATCCGCTCCAGGCATTGCAGATCCACAATCGTTACCTCATCACGGAAACGCAGGAGGGCGTGACGATCATCGACCAGCACGCCCTGCACGAACGGATCCTCTTCGAGCAGCTTCGCGCGCGGATCGACGCCGGTGCCCTGGAGACGCAGAGCCTGCTCGTGCCGGAACCGGTCGATTTGAGCCCGGCCGAGGCGGCCATCGCCCTGGAGCATTGCGAGGTGCTCGGGCAGCTTGGCTTGCGGATCGAGCCGTTCGGCGGCGACACGGTGCTGATCACGGGTTTTCCGGCAATGCTGGCGAACATGAACCCCGGCGAGATCCTGCGGGCCTTGCTGGAGCGTCTGGTGTCCGGCGGGGGGCAGCCCGATCGCCGCGATTTGTTGGACGACATGCTGCACACGGTGGCCTGCAAGGCGGCGATCAAGGCCGGCGACCGGCTCACGGCCGTGGAGATTGCCGCGCTCCTGGAGCAACGGCACACGGTCGATGACTCCCACCATTGCCCGCACGGCCGGCCGACGGAACTAGTGTTTACGCGGGAGGAGTTGGACAAGCAGTTCAAGAGGGTATAATGGGGCATGGTTCAATTTGAAGGCTGCAAGGCTAACACCTGTAGGGAACGGCCTCCGTGCCGTTCCGCCCCGTTCGGAACGGCACGGAGGCCGTTCCCTACAGAAGTACGACAGGGCGAAATTGTCTAAGGGAGATATCCAATGATTTGCGTAAGTATCGGCCGCGGCCGCCACCGTCACATGATCGCCGAACACCGGCACCTTGCCGAGCAGGGGGCCAAGCTGGTCGAACTGCGGCTGGACTATATCAACGGGGCCGTCAACCTCAGGCGGCTGCTCGCCGACCGGCCCTGCCCCGTGATTGTCACCTGTCGCCGCCCGACGGACGGCGGCAAATGGCCGGGCACGGAGGAACAGCGCCAGCTTCTCTTGCGGACGGCCATTGCCGAGGGCGTGGAATATGTCGACCTGGAAGACGACATTGCCGCCCGCGTGCCCCGTTTCGGCAAGACCAGGCGGATCGTCAGTTTTCACGATTTCCGCAAGACGCCGGAGAACCTCGACGAGATCCACCGCCGCCTTTCGCAGTGCGATCCGGACATCGTGAAGATCGCGACCATGGCCAACCATCCCAGCGATAACGTGCGGATTCTCGACATGGTCCGCAAGGCCAAGGTTCCCACCATCGGCCTGGGGATGGGCGACATCGGCGTACCCACGCGCATCCTCGCCGGCAAGTTCGGGGCGCCCCACACCTATGCCACGTTCCAGCACGAACGGGCGCTCTCGCCGGGCCAGCTCAGTTTCGAGCAAATGACCCAGGTCTATCACTACGACCAGATCAACGCCGAGACCGAGGTCTACGGCGTCGTGGCCGATCCCATCGGGCACAGCCTCAGCCCCCTAGTCCACAATGCCGGCTTTGCCCACCTGGGCTTGAACAAGGTCTACGTGCCCTTCCGCGTGCCCCGCGAGGACTTGAGCCGCTTTATCGACGAGGCATCCTCGCTAGGCATCCGCGGCTTGAGTATCACGATTCCGCACAAGGAAGAAGTGATCAAGAAGCTCACGGTGATTGACGAGGTGGTTCGCGGCATCGGGGCGGCCAACACCGTGGTGCTCGACGGCCCCGCGCGCACCGGTTACAACACCGACTATCATGCGGCCATGTTGAGCCTGGAGGAGGCCATGGGGCTTTGTTCCGGTGGTGAAAAACCGCTTGCCGGCAAGACGGCCATGGTGATGGGATGCGGCGGCGCCGGCATGGCCATCACCTACGGCCTAGTCCGCCGCGGCGCCACGGTGCTGGTGAGCGACATTGCTCCCCGCAAGGCGGAGCTGCTGGCCGAGCGGTTCCAGTGCGTGGCCGTCGATTGGGCCGATCGGCACAAGGCGAATCTCGAGATTCTCATGAACTGCACGCCGGTGGGCATGCACCCCAACGTCGACGAGAGCCCGTACGAGAAGCACCACTTGCGGCCTTCCACAGTCGTTTTCGACGCCGTCTACAATCCCGAGAACACGCTCTTGATCAAGGACGCCCGCAGCCGCAACTGCACGGTCGTCACGGGCATCGACATGTTCGTCCGCCAGGCCTGTTTGCAATTCAAGCTCTTTACCGGCCACGACGGCCCCGCCGACTTGATGCGCGAAGTCATCCGGCGGACCATCGGCGCCGTCAAGGTCTGAGGAGCGAATGGCGAATCATCTGGATTCCTTGATTTTCCTTGAATCAAAGGACCGCGCCTGCGTTTTGTTTCAAATATTCATCAGTGCGAGTGATGGATTTGCCAGGAATCTGCTTCATCTTTTGAAACAGGCCGCGAAGTGCGCGGGGGAACTTGCCGCCTTTTCCCGCTGCGTTTTCGGAGTGGCAAAAATCGCGGCCGGAAAAACGGTGATGAGCCTGATTAAAAGTTCGTTCCGCCGCCAGGACCCGAACGCGGGCGACCTTGTCCGATAGCGCGTCCGGGAAGGCGTCGCACAGGTACGGTTTCACCTCCGCGGCTTCCACGGGAAAATGATCCGAACGTGCGCCCATCTCGATTTTCACCGACATCGAGAAGTAAGGACTCAATTCCGTGGCCAATGCGGGAGGAAACTGGAACAACAGCGTTTGTTGGTCTCTGTCGGCAGGGTCTGCCGTCAGGCTCCAGGAAGCACTGCCTGCGATCCCCGTTGAAATCGCTCGTTGAAGTTGGGGTGCAAGCCGCTCGGAAATTGTCGCTTGACAAGCCTCCTTTAGCCTGACAACGCGGCGCTGCTGCTCTTTGCCACTGGTCCCGCGCTCCGGTTCCATGTCACCGCCAAAGCCTAGAAACCCCCGCTCGATCGCCACGTCCACGTCCTCCGAAAAACGTTCGATGACGCGGTAGACCTTGGACAAAGACGTTCCTCCCTTAAACGTCAAATGGTCTTGGAATTCTGCCAGCGAGAACAGTTGCTTCAGGCTCCAACAAACCCAAAAATCCTTTTCGATGACCTGGGCGACGAGACCGAGCCGTGCCGCGGCCTGCTCGAAATACAGCCTGCGTTCCCCAGTCGGTAATCTGGCAAATTCGTCCACCGATCAATCCTCTCTTTCTGCTAGGCGACGCAAGATCGCGCCGACCCAAGCCGGGGCATAACGGATATCTTTCACCAATGCCTGCCGGTCGTCTTTGCCGAGTCGTCGGGCCAGAACATCGACGACCGAATCGTCCACGTGACGCCGGCCCAGGTAGCGCAGGGACTGAATCACCAGCCCGCTGGTACGGCCGGCAGTGGCCATGTTTCTGGGCGTGGTCCGCCTGAGGACGATCTCCTGCCGGCCAACGGTAATCCGGCGGTCGGTGGCGTCGGTCAGGAATATTGCCTTGGCGGGAACCTGCTCGCTGAGCCCCAGCAGATTGGCCGCGTAGGCGCCGGAGGGTTGGAGCCGCGAACTGTCTTTATCGGCCAGCGCCTGGGCAATCTGCTCTGGCGTAGGGGAGAGAATTCCCAGCTTGGGATGATTCCGGGGGTAGTCGTACAGGCCGGGCGCGAGACGACGAATCTGGCCGCGGTCGCAGAGAATCTGCATGGCCTTCCGCACAGACAGATCGCTACCCAAGTCGAGGAAATGGGCTGGAGTAAAGACCCACCCCCTCTTCTTGCCATAAATCCTGCTAAGTACTTGATTCTGAATGGATTGCATCGCGTCACATGGCCCCAGGAATTCACGAATTATACCATATTTTCGTGAATCGAGAGTTGGAATGCATGGTCAACGAGAACAACACGCCGAAAGAGAAACGCGCCGCCTTGGAGATGCATGGGAAGTGTGCGGGTCAGGAAGCATGGAGGGCAGGCCGACGCTAGACGTTAAGTGCTTAGAGTGTGCGTCAAAATTAGTTGTACAAATATTATTTCCGTGGCGATAGGGTGTAGTTCCAGTCGCCATGGAATTCATGTCGTTTGAGGCGTAGTTGTCGCAGTTGGTCGTCGCTTACTT
>Ga0181520_10001067_pt1 | contig 57396 bp, 43 predicted proteins | sample PEATcosm2014_Bin_29_FD_132451 | JGI IMG/M metagenome (GOLD analysis project Ga0181520, IMG submission 132451) | Peatland microbial communities from MTU Mesocosm Facility, Houghton, MI, USA - PEATcosm2014_Bin02_30_metaG | ecosystem: Environmental > Terrestrial > Soil > Wetlands > Peat | place... | reverse complement strand
CGCGAGGAAGATCATGGAGAAGCTTTCCTGCATGGATGTGTGCTTGTAGAGCTGGTTGAGCACAATCTCCGGCTGCGCGCCGCGCTTGAGCTCGATCACGATGCGCATTCCGTCGCGGTCGCTCTCGTCGCGCACGTCGCCGATGTCATCCACGATTTTTTCGTTGACCAGCTCGGCAATGCGCTCGATGAGCTTGGACTTGTTCACCTGGTAGGGAATCTCGGTGACGATGATCGCCTGCCGTTCCTTGGTCAGGTTCTCGAGCGCGGTTCGGGCCCGCATCAAAAAGCGGCCACGGCCGCTCTTGTACGCCGCGGGAATTCCTGACTTTCCATAAAGAAACCCGCCGGTTGGGAAGTCCGGCCCAAGCACGTGCTTGAGCACTTCCGCCAAGCCGCCATTGGGATTCTTCACCAGGGCGATGGTGGCGTTGATGACTTCAGTCAAATTGTGCGGCGGAATGTTGGTGGCCATGCCCACGGCGATGCCGTTCGACCCGTTCACGATCAGGGTTGGGACCCTTGTGGGAAGCACCGTCGGCTCATCGGTTGTCTCATCGAAGTTGGGCGTCATGTCGACGGTTTCCATCTCGATGTCGGCCATCATCTCTTCGGCGATGCGCTCCATGCGGCACTCGGTATAGCGATAAGCCGCCGGCGGATCGCCATCCACCGAGCCGAAGTTTCCCTGCCCATCCACCAGCGGATAGCGCAACGACCAGGGCTGCGCCATGCGCACCAGCGCGTCGTAAACGGACGAGTCGCCGTGCGGGTGATATTTCTTTAAGCACTCGCCTACCACGCCGGCGCACTTGGAATATCTCTTGTTGTGCTGCAGGCCTTCGCGATCCATCGCAGTAAGGATGCGCCGGTGCACGGGCTTCAACCCGTCGCGGGCATCGGGCAGCGCGCGTCCCACGATGACCGACATGGAATAGGCGAGATAAGAGCGCCGCATCTCCTCTTCGATGTTCATGGGGAGAAAGTTCGTGCCGCTGTTGGGCGGCGTGCCGCCATCGAGAGGGAGCTGGGGATTCTGATCGTCTGCCATAGGGTTTTTCTTGAGCTCTGCGGAGGGCGGCAAAAAGGGTCCGGTGAAGGCGGGGCCGGGTCCGCAGGCTATGCAAGTATTTTACGCGCCGAAGGGCCGCTTTAGCAAGGTGGAAAACGTGAAATAAGTCTTTATATTGCTTGAGTTTATAGGCCGAGTGCTTCCCGTTGCCCGTCGTGCCGGATTTTCACGCTGCGCGGCGTGTCTTGAGCTTCGATTTTGCTGCAGCTCGGATCTTCTTTTTGGGCTTTTTCGCGGTCGCATTCTCGCCCAGTCCGGCCAGAATGACGGGCGCGCGATCCGGCAATTCAACCACCAGCTTCAACTTGCCACCCACCCCCTCGACATAGCTCCGCAAAGTCGATATGTACAGGTCCGACCGCTTTTCGATCCGAGAAACTCCCTCCTGGCCGATCTTGAGCTTCTTTGACAGCCGTGCCTGAGTCAGCTTGCGCAAACGGCGCACCTCGCGGAGGTTCATCTCCTCCCGCATCCCCTGCGCCAATTGGTCAATACGCGCTCGACGCTCCGCCGGCATCTCATTCAGTATTTCGTCCAGGGTTACTGGCATCACAATCTCCTCTTCTGTGAACGAAACGCGTTCAGGTGTCGATCGAATCTTCTATCGGCCACAAGAATCATCTCGCGATAAAATCGGCGCTTGGCCACTCCGCCCTTGTCTCCGGCCACCAGCAAGATGGCCTTGCGCTCTGGGTCAAGGGCAAATGCGACGCGCCACACGCGCCCATCGGCATCGAAGCGCAATTCCTTCATGTTCGCGTGGCGTGAACCCTTCAGCGTATCGACTTGCGGCCGTCCCAGGAGCGGACCCTTCTCGCGAAGAATCGTCGTCAGGGCTACCAATGCATCTTGAACCGGTTCGGACAATTCCCTGTACTCAGGGATAAAATCGTCGTGAAAAATGACCACCCACTGCTTTTCAACCCCGTCTGTAAAACCCTCCGCTTGCCGCTGATGCTGAGCCATATCTCACCCTCACCACAGGCCAGCTCAGCTCCCGGCTCAGGCCGCCTACTTCAAAATAATAGCAGATTATGTCTCATAATGCCTAATGTTGTGTAATGCATTTTATCCTTGTCGCGGCAACCTGAAGCAAGGCGGCGAGGGATCGCTCTACAGCAACCCCGGCAAGCTGAGCAGGCAGAAGACCGCTTGCAGCAGTACGATTGCCCCGCCGGCCGCAAGCGCCAGCCTTCCCCGCGGACTTTCGTACGCATCGGCAAACACGCCACCCACGAACGTGAACAGAAACGGCAGCGCCCACAGCCACGGACTTCCCGGGGTGCCCGTCAAGACGAGCAGGACTAGAACCAGAAAACAAAGCAGCGGAGTTGTGTTACCGAAGTAGCGCGACCGCCGGAGTCCAAGATAAAGCGCCAGTGCTGCGCACGCAGCCACCGTAATGCCGGCATTGCCCAGCGCGCTGAAGAATCGCCGTGCGGGATCCAGGGAAAACCAAAGGAGCCCGGCCGCCGAGCGGAAGACATAGCTGAAGGCATCCGGCGAAAAACCATAGCAGACAAACAGCAGCGCCAGTGCGCCAGCCGTCGCCATCAGCACCACGGGCAGCGCCTGGCTCCTGTGTCCTTCAGCCACCCACAGCATCAGCGCCAGCCCCAGCAGCGCCACAATCGGCAGAGCGGCGATGTGCGACGCGGCTGCCACGCCGAAGAGCAAAGTCAGCAGCACCATGCGTGGCCGCCATTTGCGGCGCGGTCCTTGCATGGCGTGGGCCACGCCGAGGCACGTGTAGACGCCGCCGTAAACACCCAACGCGGCAAGCATCTCCGGATTTGGCGTCACACAGGCCTTCAGCACCGCGGGGGAAAAGCAATAAAGCGTCAGCGCCGTGTACCCGCCCAGATTGCCATAGAGCCGCCGCGTGACCCACCAGATGCATCCGCCCAGCAGGCACCCTGCGAACAAGAATGGCAGACGCATGAGCAGCAGGATATGCGTCATCTGGTGGCGCAGTTCCCATGTGTTGATCTCGCCGCCTGCCTGCACTACCCGGTCCTCGGGCTTGCGGAATCGATCAAGTCCTCGCTCGACAAGAAGATTCAGCGTGAGCGGCAGTCCCGCCAGCCTGTAGGCCAGAATTCCGTCGTGAATGTTGCCACAGGTTGTGTAGTATCCGGCCAGCGCCGAGGGCCGTTCCCACGTCTCGCGCCCGCACCGCGCATATTGGTAGTCCTGGCCTGTCAGTGTTTGGCGCCCCGTGAGCCAGAGCCCTTGAATGAGAAAAAGCGCCAGCAATCCGGCCGCAATGCGCTGCGGCAGATTGAAGCGAAAGCGGCGAAGGATTCCGAACCGGTGGGTCATCGCGTCAGAAGGACAGGTTCCAGTCTAAACCGCTCAGGGGCTTCGGACTTGATCGCCCGGTACTTGATCGCCGTGCCGCCGATAGGCACTACACGCCAACTGGCGACTCCCGCATGTAATGGATCGGCAGGGCAGAAGGCTCACCAAACCCTGCTCCTGGATTGCGGCAACTCTTCCTGCCCTTTGCCCAGGCAGCCGCCAACCGCTACACTTCTTCCAGCATGGCCATCGCCCGCGACAACACTCCGGAACGTCTAGTCAGCGCCGCCCGCGCCGACGAAGAGCAGGGCTTTGAACTCAAACTGCGCCCCCGCTGGCTGGGTGAGTTCATCGGCCAAACCAAGGCCAAAGAGCAACTTGCCATCGCGCTTGAAGCCGCAAAATCGCGCGGCGAGGCGCTCGATCACGTTCTTCTCTTCGGGCCTCCAGGCCTGGGCAAAACCACTCTTGCCACCATCATTGCCAATGAACTCGACGTGGGCTTCCAGCAAACCTCCGGCCCCGCCCTCCAGATCCAGGGCGACCTCACCGCCATCCTGACCAATTTGCGCGAGCGCCAGGTGCTTTTCCTCGACGAGATTCATCGCATGCAGCCGGTGCTGGAAGAGAAACTCTACACCGCGCTCGAGGACTACAAACTCGACATCATCATCGGGCAGGGTCCCGCGGCGCGCACGCACGTGATGGAGATTCGCCCCTTCACTTTTATTGGCGCCACTACCAGGCCCGGCCTGCTTTCGTCGCCCTTGCGTTCTCGCTTTGGCATTCTGTTGCGTCTCGAGTTCTACACCGAAGAGGAACTTCGCTTCATCGTCACCCGCTCGGCAGAGGTGATGCAGATTCCCATCGATCAGGATGGCGCTGCTGAAATTGCCCTTCGTTCCCGCGGAACGCCGCGTATCGCCAACCGGCTGCTTCGCCGCGTTCGCGACTACGCGCAGGTTCGCGGCTCGGGCCGCATCGATCGCCCCACCGCCAACGCCGCCCTTACCATGCTCGAGGTGGACGCGCACGGCTTCGACGAAATCGACCGCCGCCTCATGCTCACCATTATTCAGAAATACGACGGCGGCCCAGTCGGCCTGGGCACGCTGGCCGCAACCCTGGCCGAAGAGGAAGATGCTCTGGAAGAAGTCTATGAGCCTTTCCTCATCCAGATTGGTTTTCTCGACCGCACCCCGCGTGGCCGCGTCGCCACGCGCCTTGCGTATGAACACTTCGGCATTGCAGCGCCGGGCCGCCAGACGCCACTGTTTTAGCAGCGACTATAAAGCTCGGGTGCCCCAGAGCCTGCACTGAGCGAAAGTCGAATGGGTCTCGCTTCTGAGACCTTGGATTCGACGAAACTGAAATCATCCCTCATCGAGGAGAAAATTCCATGGCACAAACAGCATCCACCATGCTCGCACTGGGAACCATCGCCCCTGACTTCGCGCTCACCGATGTGGCGAGTGGCAACACCGTTCGCCGCGACGATTTTCGCGGCAAGAAGGCGCTGCTGGTCATGTTTATCTGCGCCCATTGCCCTTTCGTCAGGCACATCGAAACTGAATTGGCGAAGCTCGGCAAGGACTATGCAGCGCAGCCTCTTGCCATCGTCGCCATCAGCTCGAACGACGCAACCACCCATCCCGCCGACAGCCCCGCCGGCCTCAAGCAACAGACCGAGACCTTCGGATTCGGCTTTCCCTACCTCTACGACGAAACGCAGTCTGTCGCTAAGGCCTACGATGCTGCCTGCACGCCGGACTTCTATCTCTTCGACGCCGGCTTCCATCTCGTCTATCGCGGCCAGTTCGACGCAAGCCGCCCCGGCAACGGTGTCTCCGTCACCGGCAAAGACCTGCGGGCAGCCATTGACCTGGCACTGGCCGGTAAGCCCGTTCCAACGGATCAAAACCCATCCATCGGCTGTAACATCAAGTGGAAGGCATAAGAAAAGCGAGTTAGTAATCCCCTTACTCGACTTACTAACTCGCTGACTTCGTAACGGTTCGTCGGGATTGTTATAACTTCAGAGCGTCGGCGAATCGTCCCCCAGCAGCGCCTCGCGCACAATCTTCACCGGCGGAAATCCCTGCTTTAGAAAATCGTCGTGAAACTTCTCCAGCGAGAAGGCCGCGCCCTGTTTCGTCTTCATGTCTTCGCGCAGCTTCATGATTTCCAGCTTGCCCAGCGTGTAATAGAGATACGTCGGATCGCCCGCTCCACGCTTGGTCTCCACAACGGCCGTTTCCTTCGATTGGTATCCTTCCTTCTGAAAGAACTCTTCGGCCTGTTCGATGGTCATTGTGCCAGTGTGCATTTGAATACCGACGATGAAGCGCGCATTACGCAACAGTGCGTCCTGTAACTGTCCAAGACGCAGAAACTTTGCTTCGCGCTCATCCTTCGCTCCCGCACCGGGCTGGCCATAACCTTCATCCAGCATCATCTGCTCGGTGTAGTGCGCCCACCCTTCGACATCGGTGTTCGCGCCCAGAATCTTGCGAACTTTGCTTGGCGCTTGCGGCAGCCAGAGGAACTGCACGTAGTGTCCCGGATAAGCCTCATGCACCGCCGTCGAAATTACCGTGCCGATGTTGAACGAATGCATGTAGCCCTCAACCTGCGCAGGCGTCATCGATGGATCGGGCAAGGTTACGTTGAAGTAGGCCTCGGTAGCGTGCGTCTCAAATGGTCCCGGCGTGTCCATGCTGGCAAAAGTTGTGGCACGCATGAATGGCGGCGTCTCTTCGACGATAGGCCGCACATCGGATGGGATAGTAACAATATGATGGGTGCGAATAAAACCCACCAGGCTATCGAACGTAGCGCGAAACGCATCCAGTAATTGTCCCGGCGCAGGATGATTCTCGCCAAGTTCCTCGAGCACGGCGCTCGGCGTCTTGTCCGGCTCCAACTCATGCGCAACCAGTTGGAAGTGCGCCTGGTTCTTGCGCAGATCTGCCCAGCCAATCTCCAGCAGCTTGTCCAGTGGAATGTCCACCATCTCGTCGTACTTCAGCTTCTGGCTGAATGCAGTTGCCCCAATGCGAAAATCTCCATTCGAGCGCGCCAGTAGATCTATCTTCAGCCAGTCGAGATAGCTTTTCAATCCGGCAATGACCGCCGCATTCGTCTGCGCAAACTCGGCCTTCAACGCCGGGTCCTTGGCATCGGCAAAGGCCAGCGGCACATCGTGCTCAAAGAATGTGACGATGTCCGGCAACTGCTCGATGGCAATCTCCGTGAAAATGCGCGGCGGATTCTTCAGATTTACACGCGCCTCGTTGAGCAGCGCAGGCATCTGCTTCTCGCGTGCAATCAGAGAGCGAAGGCGCTCGTCCGGCGAAGCGAACTTCCGCTCCATCAGCACAAACGCGGCATTCGCGCAGGTGCTCGAATAGTTGTCCGCATTCTTCTCCCACGGACGAATCGTCTCTAGCGTCAGTAATTGTGATTGAATGTTTGCCAGCACCATCTCGCGGTCGCTCCGTGGAACAAAATCCCCGGCCGCAGCATCGGGCTGAATCGCCTCGATGCGTTTCTCGTAGACCTTGAGTGCAGCGACTTCCGCATCGATATTCTTCCGCGAGTAATCTTCCAGTTGTCCGTCGAACTGGTGATAGCCGACCATTGTTCCATTGGTTGGAGCATAGTAGAAATACACCTGGTCGAAGTACTCATCGGAGACCTTCGCGAACTGCTGCTTCCAGTTCTCAGCGGCGGCGCTGGCAAACATTCCGGCGGACATGAACACTCCAATCGCGAGTAGGGCAGTGGCTCTTTTCATATTTCCTCTCTAGTCAAAGGCTGGGATTTCATGCGCCGACCGGCGCGGAGGCCAAATTCTCAAGCAACTCGTGAATTTCCAGGAAGATCTCGTCGGACCGCGTAGCCACAAGAGGGAATTTCAAGAGTCCTTGCGGCGTAAACTGCGCGCCCCGCTTGGCGTTGCGCGCTACCAGCCGCATCAGGTGCCGCGGATCGACTGGCGCATTTTCCATAAAGCGTATTTGCAGCTCGCTGCGCTTGCGGTCGATCTGCGCAATACCCATGCGCTCGGATTCCAGGCGCAGCATCGCAGCTTCCAGCAGAAAAACGGTGGCATCCGGCGGCGCGCCGTAGCGGTCTTCCAACTCCGCACGCACCTCGGCCACGGCTGCCTCGCTCGCGGCGCCTGCGATCTTCTTGTAGAGGCGCAGCCGCTGATTCTCCTCCGGCACATAACTCTCGTCGATGCGCAGCGCAATGCCAAGATTCAACTGCGTGGCCGGCCGCTCCTCGCTGCTCTCGCCCTTCATCTCCTTCACGGCGGCTTCAAGCATGGACGTGTACAACTCGAAGCCAACCGCTTCGATGTGCCCGCTCTGTTCGCCGCCGAGCATGTTGCCCGCGCCGCGCAACTCCAGATCGAGCGCGGCTATCTTGAACCCCGCGCCCAGGTCGCTGAACTCCTTCAAAGCGGCTAGCCTTCTACGCGCAATCTCCGTCAATTCGCTGTCTTTCGGAATCAACAAGTAAGCATAGGCACGCCGGTTCGAGCGCCCCACGCGCCCGCGCAATTGGTACAACTCGCTCAGCCCGTGCCGGTCCGCACGATTGATGAGCATGGTATTCGCCAGCGGAATATCGAGCCCGTTCTCAATAATCGTGGTCGCCACCAGCACGTCGTATTCGTGGCGCATGAAGGCCAGCATCACGCGCTCGAGCTCGGTCTCACTCATCTGCCCGTGGCCAACCGCAACGCGCGCTGCCGGCACGAGCTCCTGAATCCGCGACGCAATTTCGTAGATCGACTCAACGCGATTGTGCACAAAATAAACTTGCCCGCCGCGCTCCAGCTCGACCTCGACGGCCGAGCGCACGATCTTCTCATCGAACTTCGCCACTACGGTTTGAATCGCCATGCGGTCCTTGGGCGGCGTCTCGATGACGCTCATGTCGCGCAGGCCAACGAGGGACATGTGCAATGTGCGCGGAATCGGCGTGGCGCTCATAGCCAGCACGTCGATCTCTTTGCGCATCTGCTTCAGCCGCTCCTTGTGGCGCACGCCGAAGCGCTGCTCTTCATCCACCACCAGCAGGCCGAGATCCTGAAACTTGATGTCTTTCGAGAGCAGGCGGTGCGTGCCGATCAGGATATCGACCTTGCCCTTCTCCACCTGTTCCACGATCAGCTTTTGTTCCTTCGCGGTGCGGAATCGCGAAATCATCTCAATATTGATGGGGAACTGCGCGAATCTCTTCTTGAACGTCTCGAAATGCTGAAAGCTCAGAATCGTTGTGGGCGTCAGCACGGCAACCTGCTTGCCATCCTGCACGGCCTTGAACGCCGCACGCATCGCGACTTCGGTTTTTCCATAGCCCACATCGCCGCACAGCAGCCGGTCCATCGGCGTGGTCGATTCCATGTCGTACTTGATGGCGCGAATCGCCGAGAGCTGATCTTCGGTTTCGTTGTAGTCAAACGAACCTTCAAATTCACGCTGAAACTCGTTGTCCTTCGAGAAGGCCGTGCCCTGCGCGGTGGTTCGCTCGGCGTAGAGCTTCAACAACTCGGCGGTCATGTCCTGCATGGCCTTGCGGACGCGCGCCTTGGTCTTGGCCCACTGCTGCGAGCCCAGCCTGTTCAGCACCGGCGCCGGTCCCGCATCTGTCGAGCGGTATTTCTGAATCAGGTCCAGCCGCGTGAGCGGCACATATAACTTTGCAGCTTCAGCGAACTCAAGAATCATGAATTCGACGGAGAGCCCATCCTGCACAATTTCCTTCAGGCCCTGGTATTGCGCAATACCGTGCTCGACATGGACCACGTAGTCGCCGATCGTAAGGTCGCGGAAATCGGACACGAACGCCGCCGTCTTCGATCGCTTCGGCTCGGGGCGGGCCGCCACGTCGGCTTCATCGGATAGATCGTTGGCGCCGAAGAGAATCAGATTCACGTCGGCGAAACTGACACCGGCGGAAAGCGGCGTCCGCACAATAATCGGCACGCGCAGGTCGCCGGCCATGTAACTGGCTTCGTCCAGCACTGTCTCGCCGCCGGGGCGCATGGTGCGGCTGCCCAGCCGGTAAGGAATCTGGTATTCACGCAGCACGGTGGCCAGCCGTTCAACGTCGCCCTGGTTCGGCGCGGCCAGCACAATGCGCGTCTCGGCCTGCATCAGGCTTTTCAGTTGCTCGGTCAGCGCGGGGATCGACCCATGAAACCGGAGCGTCGGCCGCGTGTTCAGCTCGATCTCGCCCAGCGTGGAATCTGCATCCAGAACGTCGATCGCGCCCAACTGGTCGAGGTCGAGTCCCATGTGCGACTGAAGCTGCGCCTGCAAAACTTCAGGCCGGAGATAAATATCCTCGGGCGTGATCAGCGATCCAATCGCCGACCGTTCGTGCCGCTGCTCCACCTTGTTCCACCAGCGGTCGATCTGGTTGCGCACCATCGCCGGCTCTTCGACAAACAGCGCGCATTTCGGCGGCAGCGTTAGCAGCGACTTTTCTGCCCCCGCCACCGCGCTGAAGAACTCCCATCCCGGAAACACGCTGACGCCTTCGGCAGCCGCGGCCTCTGCCGCCATTTCCTCGTCTTCGCCTTCAATCCTTTGCCTGCTCAGCCGGGCATGAACCGCGGCCAGCAGCCGCTCCGTCACCGGGGTCTCGGTCAGCGGCAGCAGTTGCGTCTCGTCCAGGCCGGATTGCGACCGCTGCGTCTCCGGATCGAACTTGCGAATGGTTTCGATCTCGTCGCCGAAAAACTCGATGCGCACCGGGCGGTCGGCCTCCGGCGAATACACGTCGAGAATTCCGCCGCGCCGCGTGAACTGCCCAGGCATTTCGACCAGGTCCATCTGCGTATAGCCCACCGAGGCCAGGTGGCTGGTAAGCACCTCGACGTCCACCTCTTCGCCGCGCCGCAAGGCAACGGCCAAGCCGGCGTAATACTCGCGGTCAAACAGCTTGAGCGCCGCCGACTCGACCGGCGCAATCAGGATATCCACGGCCCCGGTCGCCAGCTTCCATAGGGCAGCGGCCCGCTGCTCCTGCAGGTCGGGATGTGGGGAGAGATTTTCGAAGGGAAGCACATCGTGGGCCGGGAAGCGCACCACGCGCGCAGGATCCACCGCGCCCGTCAGCTCGCAGCCGGCCTTAAGCATCGGCTCCAGTGCTTCGGCAGCTTTGTTATCGGCAACTATCACGATCGCAAGCTGCTTAGCAGCCCGTGCCATCAGCGGGATATAGAGCGACCGAGCCGTCGCCGTCAGCCCAGAGACACGTCTCCGCCCCGCACCCAGGCTCAGATGCCTGCTTACGCGCTCAAATCCCGAAGAGTGCTCCAGCTCCGCAAAGACCTCGCGGACAAACGGGAGGATCATGAGTCTCTAGTTTACCAGTGTTGGCGCTTGGCGATGGATGGGGTCAGGGAACGCCGTTTTGGCGAGACTTTACGCGAGATCTTCGGGGCAGTAGCCAAGCTCGCGCCCATGCCGCACTGCCAGGATTACGACTTCTTTCCCGTCGTAGCGATAGAGGGCCAGATAGGCGCCACTCCCAAACTCGATCACCCACTCGCGAAACTCCGGCGACAGGCTTTCGTCGCTGGGGTGGAAGGCCGCCCGTGCCCATGAGCATCGATTTCTCTTGGGGCCAACTGCTATCGGGGGGCGGAGGCGCGACAGGAAAAGAGCGGGAGCGAAGTTCCGAAATCGGTCGCTGTCGAGGCAACTGTGAGGTCCGCTCATGAGTTCGAGTGTTGAGTCGCAAGTCAACTTGCGGTGCAGTGCGTAATAGGAGCGCCAAACTCCTCGCAGGACTACAAGCTCAATTTGAACCAAATGCCCTGGGTGGGAGTGCGGGACGCTTAACCTGTCCATATCACTGACCTTACGCGTCGCGATCTGGCCTGCCGGCGGTCCAGCCTCGCTTTCCACACCCACGTCGTGGCGCTGGATTGTTAATCCCGTGCGACAATGGAGGCAACCGTGATGACCACTGCCCCTTCCGCAGTTGTTCCCGAGCCAGCCTCCGTCACTCCGCAGTTGCTTGCCGCGCACAGCATCACTGCGGACGAGTACAGTCGGATTCTTGCCGCGCTGGGCCGTGTGCCTTCGCTCACCGAACTCGGCATTTATTCCGTGATGTGGAGCGAACACTGCTCCTACAAATCGAGCCGCGTGCACCTCAAGCGCCTGCCTACCAAAAGCGACCGCGTCGTCCAGGGGCCGGGCGAGAATGCCGGCATCATCGACGTTGGCGACGGCTGGGCCTGCGCCTTCAAGATCGAGTCGCACAATCACCCCAGCTACATCGAGCCGTTCCAGGGAGCGGCCACCGGCGTCGGCGGCATCTTGCGCGACATCTTCACCATGGGCGCGCGCCCGCTGGCGGTCATGGACTCGCTCCGCTTCGGTGCTATTCGAGAGGAGCCCGGCCAAAGCGCGGAAGAGCGGAAGCTCGTCGCGAAAAACCACGCCATTGTCGAAGGCGTGGTCAGCGGCATCGCCGGTTACAGCAACTGCTTCGGCGTCCCCAACTTCGGCGGAGAAACCAAGTTCGAGGCCTGCTACAGCGGCAACCCGCTGGTCAACGCCTTCGCTCTCGGCATGGTCCGCAAGGACGAAATCTTCTACGGCAAGGCCACCGGCGCCGGCAACCCCGTCATCTATGTGGGAGCGAAGACCGGCCGCGACGGCATTCACGGCGCAACCATGGCCTCTGAAGAGTTCCACGAGGGCACCGAGGCCAAGCGCCCCAACGTGCAGGTGGGCGACCCCTTCATGGAAAAGCTGCTGATGGAAGCCTGCCTTGAAGCCATGCAAACCGGCGCCATCGTCGGCATCCAGGACATGGGCGCTGCCGGCCTCACTTGCTCGACATGCGAAATGGGCGGGCGTGGCGGCGTGGGTCTCGATGTGGAACTCGACCTCGTCCCGCAGCGCGAAACCGGCATGACCTCCTACGAGATCATGCTCTCTGAGAGCCAGGAGCGCATGTTGCTCGTTGCCGAAAAAGGCCGTGAACACGAAGTCCTGAGCGTCTTTGAGAAGTGGGGTCTGGATGGCGTCATCGTCGGCGCCGTTAAACCTGAGTCGCGGCTGCGCATTCGGCATCATGGCGTCCTCGTTGCCGACATTCCCAATGAATCCCTCACCGACGACGCGCCGCTTTACCACCGTCCTGTTGGCTCATGGAGCTGTCCCCTCCCGCACGATCCGCCCGAGAAGGCTCTCGCCAAACTGGCCAAAGACCGCGACTTCACGGCTGACCTGATTAAGCTGCTCGCGAGCGCCAACGTCTGCTCAAAGCGCTGGGTTCACGAGCAATACGACACCATGGTCCAGACCAACACCGTCATCGGCCCCGGCGATGAAGGCGGCGTGATGCGCATCAAAGGCACCGGCACGCCGGGACACGAACGCGGCCTCTCCATGGCGCTCGACGGCAATGGGCGCTGGGCGTATCTCAATCCCAAGCTCGGCGCCATGCACGCCGTAGCGGAAGCCGCCCGCAAGGTCGCGATGACCGGCGCAACTCCCGTGGCTGCCACCAACTGCCTCAACTTCGGCAACCCCGAGAAGCCGGAGATCATGGCCCAGCTTTCGGCCGCCATCGATGGCGTTGCCGAAGCCTGCACGGCTCTTTCGACGCCCATCACCGGCGGCAACGTTTCTCTTTATAACGAGACCCGCGGCGAAGGCATCTATCCCACGCCGGTGCTGGGCATCGTCGGCATTCTCGACGACGTAACCAAGGCTGTCCCCGCGCATTTTCAGCGCGCAGGCGACGCCATCCTGCTGCTGTGGCCCATCCCCGCCGGCCAGCAACCCGACCCCGGCCTCCATGTGCCCTTCCCTGTCGAGCCGGTGGAAGCCAACGCCGACCCCCTTACTCCCGTGCTCGGCGATCCACTCCTGATCCATCCTGAAGACTCCGCGGAAACCGATGCCTCGGCCAACGCCGAGCTGGTCGTCTTTGGCTCCTCGGAGTACGCGCACGCCGTTCTCGGCAGCACCTGGGGCCAGCCGCCTCCGCTCGATCTTGACGCCGAGGCCGATCTCCACATTCTGCTCGCCGTCCTCGCCGATCGTCAGCTCATTCACTCCGCCCGCGACATCTCCGACGGCGGCATCGCCGTTGCCCTCGCCCAGGCCGCCTTCCCGCTGGGAATTGGCGCCAAGGTTGAGCAGGATCAGTCGCTCATGGCGCATCCGCTCTTTGGTATCTTCGCCGAGCCGGCCTCCACCATGGTCGTCACCGCCGATCCGAACCGGATCACCGCGATCGAAGAACTGGCCGGCAAATACAGCTACTTCTCCGCGCGCATCGGCTTGACCGGCGGCCATCGCCTCGAGATCGACGTCTACCGGCAGCCCATGATCTCAGCCCCGCTCGCATCGCTTCGCAAGCCCTGGGCCTCTGCCCTGGAAGGCACTCTCCATGGCGAGGTTTTTGCATGATTAAGCTCCTCTACCAGGGAGTCGAAAGCGAATTCGACGCGACATCGGCCATTTGCGGCAACACTTCGGGTGCCCCAGGTCCGGATTTTCGGACCTGGGATTCAATAGACCCCAAACTCCACGAAGAATGCGGTGTCATCGCCATCCACGGCCATCCCGCCGCTGCCCGCCAAGCCTATCTCGGTCTCTACGCCCTGCAACATCGAGGCCAGGAATCGGCCGGCATCGCCACCGCCGATGGCCAGCGCCTCGCCAACATCAAAGGCATGGGCCTGGTCTCGGAAATCTTCACCGACGATGTGCTCGCCAAGCTCCCAGGCACCATGGCCATCGGCCACACCCGCTACTCCACCACCGGCGACTCGGCACTGCTCAACGCCCAGCCCATCCGCGTCGACTCCACCAAGGGCCTCATCGCCATCGCCCACAACGGCAACCTGGTCAACCTGGGCAATATCCGTGCCCGCCTCGAGCGAGACGGCGCTTACTTCCAAACCACCTCCGACTCCGAAATCATCGTCCAGTTAATCGCTCATTCCAGGTCCTCGACACTGGTTGACGCCATCGCCGACTCGCTCTCCCAGGTTGACGGCGCCTTCTCCATCGTCATGATGACCCGCGACCGCATCTTTGCGGCCCGCGATCCGCGCGGCTTTCGGCCGCTCTCCATGGGCCGCATCAAAAATCCCGGCGGCCCAAATGCGGGCCCGGACACCATCGTCTTTGCCAGTGAAACCTGCGCCTTCGATCTGCTCCGCGCCGAATATCTCCGCGACGTGCTGCCCGGCGAGTTGGTCATGGTGACCGACGACGGCGTCACCAGCCGCCAATACTCCACCGGCGTCGCGCAAACCAGTTGCATCTTCGAGCACGTCTACTTTGCCCGCCCCGACAGCCGCATCTTCGGCCGCTGGGTTCAAGAGAGCCGCGACCAGATGGGCCGCCGGTTGGCCCGCGAATCCGGTGTGCCCGCGGACCTGGTCGTCCCCGTCCCCGACTCCGGAGTTACCGCGGCGCTGGGCTATGCGGAAGAAAGCGGTATTCGTTTCCGGCTCGGCCTCATCCGCAACCACTATGTCGGCCGCACCTTCATCGAGCCCGAGCAGCGCGTTCGCGACTTCGGCGTCCGCCTCAAGCTCAACCCGGTCCACAATCTCCTTGAGGGCAAGCGCGTCATCCTCATCGACGACTCCATCATCCGCGGTACGACAAGCCGGAAAATTGTGCGCATGGTTCGCGGAGCGGGCGCGAAAGAAGTTCATCTCCGCATCAGTTGCCCGCCCACAATTTCCCCCTGCTTCTATGGTGTAGACACTCCCAGCAAGCGCGAACTCATCGCCGCCAACAACTCCATCGAAGAAATTCGCCGCTACATCGAAGCCGACTCGCTGGCATACCTGTCTCTCGAAGGCCTGCTAAAAGCCTGCGACGGCAGCGAGCACAACGGCTACTGCACCGCCTGCTACACCGGCGACTACCCCACCCAGTGGGTCGATGTGGAAGACATTCTTCCGGCTGCGGTAACTATCTAATACTAAATAAGATAGCGACTCGCATAGGCGCCAAGAATGCAGAGTAGTTCAGGATAGGTATTAACCAGGTGCTCCGCAATACGTTCTCTTTTTGTTTGCCTATAATGGTAGTACGATTTCGCCCATGAAGAAGAGGACACTTTACGGCGAAGACGACGGGCTTCTTATCCCAGATGATTTAGGCCCGTGGACAGAAGACAAGTTCGATTTGATCCGGCTGTATTGCGATATTTTTTCGTCTGCATTGAAGAACACGTGGACGAGGGTACCTCACCGAAATTACCCCCAAAAAGGCAGCGTCTATCACGCCTGCAAACAACCCTCCGCCCGCACACTCGCCCTTCCCTGACCCCTGATTCCTGATCTCTGACCCCTGTTTGTGCCCCCAGTCACAGGACGTTCACACTCCGCCTGTGATAGCATCCGCTTTTTGGAAAAGAACGCCCGGCGGATTCTCACTCTACTGATCTGCCTTGCGCCGGCCCGAGACCCTCTTCAATGGACGAGGTAGACGGCAGACCCGGAGCTGTGGCCCGCAAATCCGGCCACTTGGACGCCTCAAGCGGCGTCCCCCGGTTGTCCCTGTCCCTCCTCTTGCTCAGTTCGCAATTCCATTCCAATCCCAGCACCATCCCCCAAAGTCCAAGGAGAAACCCATGAAAACATACCAGGGAAGTGAGATCCGTAACGTAGCTGTAGTGGGGCATGCGCACAGCGGCAAAACCACCTTGATCGCCGCTCTGCTGCATGCCGCAAAAATGACCCCCACCCAGGGCCGCGTTGAAGATGGCTCGGCCGTTACCGCCTATGACGAAGAAGAAGTTGCCCGCGGCGTAACCATGCAGAACGCCGTCGCCTTTGCCGAGTGGCAGGGCGTAAAAATCAATCTCGTCGACACCCCCGGCTTCCACATGTTTACCCACGAAGCCAAGGCCGCCCTGCTCCCCGTTGAAGCCGCGGTCGTCCTCGTCAATGCACAAAACGGCGTTGAAGCTGTCACCGAGCGCGTCTGGAGATACGCCGAAGAAGCCAGCGTTCCCCGCATCGTTCTCGTGAACCAGATGGACCACCCCAAGGCCGGCGGCGGCGGCGGATTGAGCGCCCTGCTCGACGATATCCAGGACCGTTGGGGCCGCACCTGTGTTCCCGTCCAGTTGCCTATCTCCGACGCCCAGGGATTTCACGGTGTAGTCGATCTGGTCACCATGGAGGCTTTCTATTACACCCCCGGAGGCGACGGCCGCGGCAAGATCACCGGCGAAATTCCCGCCAGCGTAGCCGCCGACGCCAAGGCTCGCCACGAAGCTCTCGTCGAACTGGTTGCCGAAGGCAAAGACGAGCTCATGGAGGAGTACTTCGAGAAGGGCACCATCGCCGAAGAGCACCTCATCTCCGCGCTTCACGAAGCCATTCGCGAAGACCGCATCTTCCCGGTCCTGTTCTCAAGCGGCCTTGCCAACATGGCCCTCGACCACCTGCTCGACTTCCTCAAGGTCTACACTCCCTCGCCCGTCGAACGCGCGCCCTACACCGTCAAGAACCTGAACGCGGCTGCCGACGCAGAGGACAACACCACCACTCGCAAAGTTGCCGACAGCGAGCCCGCCGGCGTGGTCGTCTTCAAGACCATGACCGATCCCTTCGCCGGCCGCATTACCTTCTTCAAGGTTATCAGCGGAGTCATCAAGAACGACGCCACCCTGCAGAACTATACCCGCCGCACAGAGGAGCGGTTCTCGCACCTCGCCGTCATGCAAGGACGCAAAGCCGTCGAAGTCCCCGAGCTCCACGCGGGCGACCTGGGCGCAGTGGCCAAGCTCCGCGAAACCCTCACCGGCGACACTCTGGGCCAAAAGGGCGCCGACATTCAGGTCGAAATCGCAACTCCTCCCGAGCCGGCCATGACCTACGCCATTGAGCCCAAGACCCGCGCCGACGAAGACAAGCTCGCCCCCGCCATTCACAAGCTCATGGAAGAGGACCTGCTCATCCGCTTCTTCCGCGACCCGCAGACTAACGAGTTCCTCATCGCCGGCGCAGGCCAGCCGCACATCGAGGCCATCGTCAGCCGCCTCAAAAAGCGCTATCACGCCGAAGTCACGCTCAAGGCGCCCAAGGTGCCCTATCGCGAAACCATTCGCACCAAGGTCGAGGCGCCGGGACGCCACAAAAAGCAGACCGGCGGCCACGGCCAATTCGGCGACTGCAAGATTCGCATGGAGCCCATGCCACGCGGCGCCGGCTTCGAGTTCGCCAGCGAAGTCTTCGGCGGCGCAATCCCCCGCAACTTTATCCCGGCAATCGAAAAGGGCATCGTCGAGTCGGCCGCCCGCGGCTATCTCGCCGGCTATCCGGTCGTCGACTTCAGGGCCGTCGTCTACGACGGCTCCTATCACGACGTCGACTCCAATGAAATGAGTTTTAAGATGGCCGGCCGCCTGGCCTTCCGCAAGGCCATGGAAACGGCCAAGCCCTGCCTTCTCGAACCCATCATGAAGGTAGAAATCGAAGCTCCCGACGAGTTCGCCGGCACTCTGATGGGCGACCTCAACAGCCGCCGTGGCCGCGTAGCCGGCATGGAGTCCAAGGGCCGCACCACAGTCATCAACGCCCATGTCCCCATGGCCGAAATGCTGACTTATGGCACCCTGTTAACCTCCATGACCCAAGGCAAAGGCAGCTACCGCATGGAAATGGACCACTACGACATAGTTCCGCAGCTAGTAGCCGACAAAATCCTAGCCAACGCCAAACGCCCCGTAGAAGAGGAAGAGGAATAAGCAAACAGGAAGTGCAGATGGATGAAATTCCGTTGACCTATTCAAGCGCTTCAAACTCAAGCCCAGATCCGCAGGTTGTGATCTGGGCTTTCATATTCTCGGCCACGAAATGCTTCTTCGGATTACCATCTACGTGGGACAAGAATGAGTGGTTAGGTCTATTTCGGGGGAGGTCGTGTGGCACGGTACAAGCTCCGCAAGGGTGTAGCGATAGGCAGTCTCGCCGCAGAAAACGACGGAATGTTGAGTAATGTGTTTGTGGATGCTGGATACCTTGAGCGATTATCGGATGCGAGTGAGGGAGCGTTTCTAATTCTGGGAAGGGCAGGAAGCGGGAAAACTGCTCTAATTCGCAAACTCAAGGAGCAATACAAGCACGTGGTCCAGCTGGATCCCGAAGAACTTTCGATGCAATATCTCCAGAATTCTGTGCTAAAAACAGTTGCAGGCTGGGGAGTCAACCTCGAGATTTTCTACAAATACTTGTGGCGCCACATCTGCATTCTCGAACTTATTAGGATGCGCTACGATGATGCGAATGATGTTCCTTCCGCAATGAGCGGTTTTCTAAAATTTATCGATCCAAATACCCGAGAATTTCAGAAGACGCGAGAGCTTTCACGTTCCTACCTCCTCGATTACGGAGACTCTTACTGGGTCAAAACGGATTCCCGCGTGAAGGCGATAACTTCTGAGGTGGAAAAGAAACTCAAGAGTGATGTTGGGGTCTCGGCATCCCTTGACCATGCCCCCAGCTCAATCGAAGCGAAAGCAGCGCGCGGAAAAGAAACCCGCACCTTGAACCATGTCGAAACTGAGATCGTGGAAAGAGCCCAACAGATTGTCTCAGACTTTCAGATAGCCGATTTGAACCGTGTGGTCGATGCCCTCGGCAAGAATGGCTTCACTGATCCGCAGAATCCGTATCTGATCGTTATTGACGATCTTGACAAGAATTGGATGCCGGATGATTCTCTCTACCTCGATTTGGTAAAGTCTCTCCTGTTCACTGTTAGAGAGTTAAATTACCGACTTGATAACGCGAAAATAATTGTTGCATTGCGCGAAGATATTTCCCACAGAGTCTTCCAACTGAGATCTCCTCACGAACCACAAAGAGAAAAATGGTCAGATGTTCAAATCAAAGTGAGGTGGAGCAAGGAACAGTTAGTTCAAATGGTCGATAACCGTCTCGCTGAGGTTTACCGTGGCGAATACACCCAAGCCGCACCGACTCTCGCCGATCTCCTTCCACAGAAGAGAAAGAGGCCCGGTGAAGACGAACCGATCGACTATTTGATTGAGCGCACCCTGATGCGTCCACGTGACGTGATCGATTTCCTCAATCGGTGCTTTGATCAAACCTCCGAGATGTCTCGGCTCAGTCTTGCTGACCTTAGATCTGCAGATGTTGGTTACTCTGAGGCTCGCCTGAATGCAATTCTGGACGAGTGGGACAATAGTTATTTGGGCCTCAGATTGACATTTCCATTGCTAACTAAGCTAGGATGCCGTTTTACTCCCTCCGACATTACCGAGGAAGATTTGATGGAAATCCTCTTGGACGACAGAGCTTTCGACTGCCGATGGCTTAAGGACTTATCCGAGGAATACACCGGCGGTCCCGTCGGAATAACAAATGTGAAGAACAGCTTGATAGGGGTTTGGTATCTTGTAGGACTAATCGGTGTCAAGGACAGTGCTTCGCATCGAACCCACTTCAGTCTTGATCGTGCGCTTAATGCGAAAACCGATCTCGAACCAGATTCGACCTTTATCGTGCTCAAGATGTTAAGAAGCGCCCTAGGAATCAGTGAAAAACATTGCTGACTGGATCGGCGGGTGGCCCAGGGCCGCGAGATGTTAGCCGGGTGCTCCATCCTTCGGCAGGTGGCCCGGTCATCAACCCCGAAGAATCACCATAAGCCTTGAGAAGCTGTGCCCCGTTCATCGCGGCCTCATCGCGATGAGCGGGTCTTCGGGTCAGATCCTGATCGCCGCGTGCCCCAGGCGGGTGGCCCAGGTGCCTCGCTTTTGGGCACCTGGGAAAACACGACTTCCACAAGATATGAAAACAGCACTCGACGAAATATCCCAGAAGTAGGATAATCATGACACGACCGAACGTTGGCGATGAGAAGCCGCTCTTCTGGATGGGCTCCGCACTCAAGGAGGTCACACGCTTTCCAGCCGAGGTGCAACGCAGCGTCGGATTTGCCTTGAGCGCGGCGCAATACGGTGGCAAGCACCCCTCAGCCAAGCCGTGGAAGGGCGAAGGACCGGGCGTTCTGGAGGTTGTTAAGGACTATGACGGCGATACCTACAGGGCGATTTACACGGTCCGCTTTGCCCGCGCAGTCTATGTCCTACACATCTTTCAGAAGAAGTCGCCACGGGGAATTGAAACGCGACAATCGGACATTCACTTGGTGCGCGAACGCTTGAGGATGGCACAGCAGGATTACGAGGAGAGATATGCCAACTAGAACCACGGAGCGAGTGATTCCCAGCAGCGGCAACATCTTTGCCGACATGAATCTGCCGGACGCCGCCGAACTCGACACCAAGGCCCGTCTCGGAGCCGCCATCTGCCGCATTGTCGAGCGTCGTCGCCTCACGCAGGCCGACGTCGCCGCGGCCCTCGCAATCAATCAGCCTAAGGTGTCTGCTCTACTCAATTACAAGCTCGAAGGCTTCTCCGTCGAGCGGTTGATGCGCTTTCTGGTCGTCCTCGGCCACGACGTAGAAATCGTCATCAAGGCCCGGCCACGCACCCGCTCCGCGCGCCTCGCCGTCCGAGCCGCCTGACGCCGTGCGCCCCAGGTCCGGATTTCCGGACCTGGGAGGAAGCGTTATCGGCTACCCCGGCGCGCCGTCCTCGGAGAAGCCTTCAGTTCCGCAACCTTTTCCGCGCACCAAAGCTTGATCAGAGACTGGTACGGCACATCCAGCTTCCGCGCATGGTGGCGGATCGTGTTCAGAACATCCTCCGGCATACGGAGAGAGATCGTTTCAGTCGAAGGGCGCAGCTTGGGAAAGGTCACTAGCTTGGCCTTGCTCCAATCCACGTATTCCGTGCTATCGTTTTCGGGCGATTCCCAGAAGGCGCGCTCCTCGGCTTCGTTCGCAAACTCAGGAATGGGCTTTAATTGCTTGCTCATAAACAGCTCTCTCCTTCCGGCTCATGGCGCGCGCCGAAATGGGACGAATCAACGTCCCACTGGCCCGCTCGGTAAAGGTGACTTGCAACCAGCGATCTTGATCGGTCTTGCCCAACGCGTGAAATCGCGGCTCCCGTTGACTGTGTTTCAGATCGTCGGCCAACAAGAGTGGCGCATTGAGAAAAACCTGCTCGACTTCCGGCTTGGAGACACCGTGCTTCTCGTTCTTCCTGGCGTTTCCTTCGTCCCAGTCGAATCCAACGTAGAGCATGGACCGCCTCTGTATATGTGTGCAATATACTAAACTTTAGTTCGAATTGCAAGTAAACGCAGCGGAACCAGAGTCGATGTATTACGAGGAGAGATCTGCCTAATCGGAATGCAGAGCGAGTAATTCCCAGCAGCGGGCGGGTGCCCCATGTCCCCCTACCGGCAACCAACAAACATGGGCGCCCCAGGTCCGGATTTTCGGACCTGGGAGGGACTTCATTCCAGCCCCTCTTCGAGACGACCACCCCGGAAAGGTGTATCCGGCGATCCATCTGTATGAACTGCTTCGCGAACCGTGGTCAAGATTGAACAGCCTGTAGACCTGAGCAATGGGAACCTGATAAGGAGTGCTCGGTGCAGACGCCATGAAAATGAGAATTGCCGCTTTTGCAATACTGTTGTCCGCACTCCTGATGCCGGCTGCGGATGACAGCGCACAAACGCCACCAAAGGCCTCCACATTCACAATTGCGGGACGCGCGGGCGAAGCGCAGCTTCTTCAGATCAACGGAAAGTCGTATGTCGACATTGAGGCGCTTGCGCGCCTGACCAAAGGAACCCTTTCCTTCAAGACCAATGAGACAATCCTCACGCTTCCAACCGCGGTAGCGGTGGTACAGGCAGCCACGCCCCATGCAGCGGAGGCGCAGGCATCTGCGCCCAATGCAAAGGCTGGGCTTTCAGCAGCCTTCGCCCGGGCGGCCATCGAAGAGATTAGCTTGATCCGGGAGTGGAGAAGCGCCGTCGTCCGTGCGGTCCAGAAGAATACTCCGGTGACGGAAGACTCATTATCCGCGCAGCGCAGATTGGCGGACAAAAATCTGGAGCTTGCTTCCGCCGCCGTATCGACGGACGACGACCGCAATGCGTACCCACTGCTCGCTACTGAATTAATCAATATGAAGAAGTTGAGTGACCTCTACCTCGCAATGGTTGTAGAGGTCAACTTCATATCGACAGACACCTTCCACAACAGTCCTCTTGAGGATCAGATTCTGACTTGCGCGCAAGGTTTTGTATCCATGACCGAAAAACGCGAGTTTCAAGATCAACCGGCCTGCCACTAGAGATGATTTCAGGCCGCCGGGTAGTACCTCCAGGGGGATGGAACGATCGCGCGCGGGAGCATCAGCATCCCACTTGCCAAATCCATGGCGACTGAAGTTAAAGGAGTTTACCGAAAGTCTTCGGGCTGTAAGCAAAAATGACAGGGAAAACTACCAGCGGCAGAAAAGATGCCCCAATGCCGGCCGCTTAGGCCTCGGCGCGGAGCCGCAGGCGTTTGGCCAGCGCCCACTTCAGCTCGTCGATTCCCTGTCCGGTGACTGCCGAGATGGCATGGAACTCAAGCTTGCGGCGCTTGACGTGGGCGGTGAGCATTTTGAGCTTCTCCGGGTTGGCGGCGTCAATTTTGGTGGCGACCACCACCATTGGCTTGCCGGCCAAAGGATGCTCGCCGTCTTTGCCAAAGCTGGCCAGTTCCTGATTGATGACCTTGAAGTCCTCGACAGGATCGGGCCTCCCGGACGCATCCGACACATCCACCAGATGAATCAGCAGCCGGGTGCGCTCGATGTGGCGAAGAAACTGTACGCCAAGTCCGGAGCCAAGGTGCGCGCCCTCGATGAGCCCCGGCATATCGGCAACCACGAAAGATTCGAGATCCGGCTCCTCGCCCACCGTTACCACGCCCAAGTTGGGTTCGAGGGTGGTAAATGGGTAGTCGGCAATCTTGGGCCTGGCTGCCGAGATGCGCGAAATCAACGTCGATTTTCCGGCGTTTGGATAGCCGACAAGACCCACGTCGGCGAGCAACTTCAGTTCCAGGCGGTAGGACCGCTCTTCACCTGCTCGGCCCAGTTCGTGCTCGCGCGGAGCCTGGTGGGTGCTGGTGGCAAAGTGCTGGTTGCCGCGGCCGCCCCGGCCGCCCTTGGCAATGACAAGCTGCTCGTCCGGCTCCTGAAAGTCGTGGACCAGTTCGCCGGTTTCCATGTCGTAAAGTGAAGTGCCCACAGGCACCTGGAGCGTAATGGAGCGCCCGTCGAGCCCGGTGCAGTTGGAGCCCATGCCGTGCTCGCCGCGCTGCGCCTTGTGTTCCGGGTTATAGCGGAAGTGGATCAGCGTGTTGTGGCGATTGGAGGACTCCATAATCACGTCGCCGCCGCGCCCGCCGTCGCCGCCCGATGGGCCCCCGCGAGGCACAAACTTCTCCCGCCGGAAGGCCATGCAGCCGTTGCCGCCGTCACCGGCCTTGACCCGAATTTTTGCTTCATCGATAAACATAAAAAGACCGGGATCGGGGATCGGGGGCCAGAGATCAGTCTTCCAATTGCGCTCCAGCGAACCAAAGATCCGAGATGCTGTCTCTTCAGTCTATCGAACTCGGCCTCCTTGCCGGATTTGAAGCAATAGGTCCGTTTGGAGTTTGGAGGAGTCGATGGGATGATTGGAGAGTTTGGCAAAGGTAGTTGGCGGCATGAAAACCCGAATTGCCATCTGGGCCGTGGCGGGCGCGATTGTTGTTGCCTTCTGGGCACTCTTCTTCATGATGACATATCGAGACCTTGGCGCAGGCGGCGTTGGCAGGGCTTTCGTTTGTATGACTTGCCCAATTGCGCTTGAAGGCCGTCACCCGCAGAGCCTTTACTTCGTCCTGGTTGTGAATGCAGCCACGTATGCTTTGGTCGGCGTCTTCGTGGAAACCATTCGGCGCCACTATCACAAGCGTCCGATCTCAAATTGACTCCTTCCTGACCATGAAACCGCAGATTGCCGGCCAGGCGATTTCTCGGTTCGCGGGTGATCGCGCATTAAAAAAAGCTAATCTGTGACGCCCGCTACTTTCCACTTGCGCCAAACCGGCATAGAATGCCTTACAACTTCGCTTGGGCATTTTCTGAGCGGCCAAAACGGCGTTTGCAAAAATCGCGCTTTTTGGACCGTTGGCGGTGATATGCCCAACCCCTGACCAGCCACAAGAGCGGGCAGGTAGAGTGTTTTGTGTGCATTCTCCCAGAATCTGCCGCGGGCAGGTGTCCGAATGGCAGGGGGAAAGCGGAACTGGGTAAAGCCGATGGCGGTGGCCGTGCTTTTTTGGGGCGCGGGAATGCTTGCTTGTCCTCAATCCACGCCCAGTGGATCTCTCTCCGGCAAACTTACTGACCTCCATTCGGCTCCTCTGGCCGGCGCTACGGTCGTTCTGTGCAACCAGCTAACCCGTGCCGAGGCACGCACCACCACAGCCAGAGACGGAGCTTTCCGATTCACCGCTCTCGAGCCCGGCGAGTACACCCTTGAGGCCGACAGCGCGCAACTGGGCCACGGCCGGCTCGAAGGCATCCAAGTCTCCTCCGGCCACGAAGCCCGTGTGATGGCTGCGATGCAGTTTGGTCGCGCGCCCCCGGCATCCGCCCAATCAGTCTCCCTTGAAAACCCCCGCGTGACGCCGCCCCCTGCCCGAGCGCCAATCGCGACTCTAAGTGCATCCCTGCCCGCGGATCTGCCGTCTGAGCCGCTGCGCAAACTTGCCCTCACCGCATACCCCGCGCCGGCTATTTTCCGGCAGCCTCTTCTGACACAGACACTGCTGCTAACCTCCGCGCTTCAGCCAGAACCGCGCCGGCGATTCCTTCTTGCCGCATTGCCTTCTGTGGATCTGCCCAAGCTTAGCGCCGAGCATTCACAGATAGCTCCGGCAGCTCCCGTTCAGACTCCTCAGCTCGCCCCCAATCCGCAGGCAGGTCCGCCCGCGAGAGAACAACTGGCCGCAGCCACTCCAGCCACAACACTCGCCACGGGCGCACCTTTTGCTTCTGCGCAGATTTCCGTAGCACACGGCGCAGCAGGCAACCCGGACTTGTCGACATGCACATTAGCCGCCAACGGTCTGCGAGCCGCGATGAAATGGAAGCTGCCGCGCGAGAACCCCGTTCAGGCAGCGTCGCAGAAGGGTGATCCGGTCTCTGCGGCGGTCACCACCAACCTCTCCGGCTCTGAAGTGCAATCGTTGCCGGCAACCGGGCGCCGGTGGGAAGAGTTCGTTATGGACACACCCGCCTCCTCGGCTGCGCCAGGCTCTGCCCATGTCTCGCTGCGCGGCGACAGCCAGCAAGATGCCGATACTTCCGTCGATGGCGTCAGTACGCAATTGGCTTTTGGCAGTGCATCCGGTTCTTCACGCAGCTCGCGGGCACAATCCACGTCAGGACAGGGCATGAGCGAACCGCAAGGCATGGGGCAGCCCTGGTCCGGCGGGCGTTTCTCTTTGAGCGAGGCCGCAATCCGCTCGGTGCAGACGGTTGCTGGCAATGCGGAGGCTGGAGGCGCACACGCCGCCGGCGGGCGCATGAACGTGGAAACCCAGCGTGGCGCGAACGGCCTGCACGGCCAGGGCTTTTTCTTCGACCGCCAGAACACCTGGGGCGCGCACAACCCATTCACCCAGTGGGTGACTGAGACAACTCCGGCCACGCTTACATATAACCCACCTGGACCTCCGCTCTCCGTCCCGGTCTTTGATAATGGCTTAAACGGATCGCCGGAGCCCTACACCCCTCCGGACCACGAAACGGTCTGGGGTCTCGGCTTGGGTAGCCAGATTCGCCGCGATAGGCTTTTCTGGTTTGCCGCCCTCGACAGCCTGCACCGCAACGATCCGGGGCTGGGTATGGTGAAACATCCCTACCTATCTCCACCCGTATGCAACGCCCCCCCTTGTTCCCCAATCGGGTTCTTTGCCCAACCCAGCGACGACCAGATGCAGGTGCTGAGCGCGCGGCTCGGTCTACCCAGCAGTAATCCGCTGGTCGAGGGGTTGGCGGCCTATTCGCCGATGCTGGAAATGCTGGACAGCCTGCTCGGCCCGGCTCCGCGCACCGCCGCGCAGTGGACCGGCTTTGGGCGGATCGACTGGAAGGCCTCCGAGCGCCAGAACTTTACGCTGGAAGGCATAGGCGCGCTGTGGAATTCGCCGGGCGGAGGGCTGACCGGCTTGTCGGAAAACTACGGCAATCACAGCTTTGGGTCCACCAAGGCCAGCGAAGAGTGGCTGCTTGGCCGCTGGGAGGCTTTCTTGACCCCGAATCTGCTGGCCGTCACGCAGGCCTCGGCGGGGCGCGACATCCTCGCCGCTCGGCCCGATACGCCCTCTGCCTTCGAGCAAACGCTTCTCAGCGGGAACGCCTGGGGGCAGTTGCCGCAGATCGTCGTGGACAATCGCTACGGCTTCACCATCGGCAACCCTTCGCGCTTCGGGCAGGGCAGCTATCCGGATGAGCGCCTCTACCATGGGCAGGAGATGGTGGATTGGGTGCGGAACAGCCTGCTGGTGAAGGCCGGCTTCGAACTCGACCACAACTGGGACGCGACCAGCCTGCTGCGCAACCAGACGGGGACGTATACCTACTCCAATGTGGAGAACTTTGCTTCGGACGCGCTGGTTTTTGCCAGGTTCGGGCCATCGGACGCGCTTGACCGGACGAACCCGCATAACTGCGACGAAACCGGCACGGTCTGGCGCGACTCCGCCGGCAATCTGCGCGGCCTCGGCAATCTGCCCTGCTACTCCTCTTACTCGCAGATGATGGGCCCCTCCAGCTGGAATCTAAGCACCAACGACTGGGCCGGCTTTGCCACCGCGCAGTGGCAGCCCGGCAAGCTTGCCGTGTTTTCAGCTGGCGTGCGCTGGGAACGCGAGCAGATGCCGCCGCCCTTCGCCGCGCTGGCCAACCCCGAGCTTCCCCTCACGGGAAAGATGCCTAACCTCGGCAGTCAATGGGGTCCGCGCATCAGTCTCGCTATCGGCGAAAGCGAAGGACATTGGCCGGTGCTTCGGATCGGCTACGGCATGTACTTCGGCCGCACGTCCAATGCGACGCTGGAGACGGTGCTTACCCAGACCGGCTCACTCCAAGGCGATCTGAACTTCTTCATGCGGCCCACCGACAATCTGAACGCCGGCGGCGCTCCACCCTTCCCTTATGTCTTTTCCGGTGAGCCGCTCGACCTGGTCAAGCCGGGAGCGGTCGAGTTTGCACCCAACTTCCGCAATCCCGAAGTGCACCAAGCCGTCACCGCCATTGAAGAGACTTTGCCCGGCCACATCGAACTCACCGCCGGCGCAATGCTCAGCCTCGGCCGGCGCCTGCCCATCTCCATCGACGCCAATCTCGCTCCCCTGACGGCGCAGCAGACCATCACCTACGCCGTGGTCGATGGCACCGGCAAGGGCCCCATCAAGAGTGCGCAGATCACCGTTCCCTTCTATGCCTTGTGGCCCTCGGCCACCTCGGGAACCGGAACCGCCGGCCGCCTCTATCCGAACTACCAGCAGATTGCAGAGGTTTTCAGCCGCGCGAACTCAACGTATGAGGCGTTCCTGTTCAAAATCGCCCGCGACGGGCGGCGCGGCCTGAGCCTGCACGCTCACTACACCTACGCTCACGCCATGGACTGGAATCCGAACGAGAGCACGGTGGTGGCAGGCAACGATGTGCTCGATCCCGCGGACTTCAGCCTCGAGTATGGAACCAGCAACCTGGATGTGCGCAACTCCGCCGCGGCCACGGTTATCTTTACCGCACCCTGGAAACTGCACAACCCGGTTGGCAAGCTTGCCAACGGCTGGATGCTTTCCGGCATCGGGCAGTTCCGCAGCGGCATGCCCTACACCATGCGCACCTCGGGCTCGCTACCCAAGGAGTTCAACCAGTTGAACGGCGATCTCATCGCCGGGCTGGGACCAGGCATGAACGGCTCTGCCGGCGACAACCGCATTTACGGCGTGGGCAGCGATAAGGTTGTTTACAACGTGGGCCGCAACACCTACCGCTATCCTTCCACCTGGAAGGCCGACCTGCGCCTCGGCAAGCAATTCGACCTCGGCCACCTGCGCGAGTTGCAACTGCTCGCCGAATCCTTCAATCTCTTCAACCACCAGAACGTCACCGAGCTGGAAACCACCGGCTATTACATTGCGTCCGGCAGTGTTACCGGCTCGCTTCCGACGCTCAATTTTCTTACCGGTCTCAAAGCGAATACGACTGCATTCGGTCAACCGCTCAATATCAACTCCACCAACTACTACCGCGAGCGCCAAATTCAATTTGGTTTGCGGATGCGGTTCTGAGGAGTCCCTAAGCGCATTGATGACTTGAATCGCGCGATCGGGAAATCAATGTTGGGGCACGCCGGCTTTCGACGCAGCAGCCGGCTCCGCCTCCAATCGAACCGGGTTCGAAGCGCCCTTCAACAAATCCGGATCCAGCTCCTGAATGTCCACGCGATAACTCACCGTCTTCGCCGTTGGAAACGTAGCCGGAATTTTTTGCGTAACCCTGCCGGTGGCTGCCCACTCCGTCCCGCGCTGAAACGTCGTCATGAATCCAACACAGCTCAGCGCCGACGCATCGTGCCCCATCACGGTGTGGAACACTCGGCCTTTTCCGTAATGAAGAACCATCAGCATCGGCTCATCGTAGCCAGTTCCTTTATTCTTCGGATCGGAATATGCGGTTGCCAGCACCGTCATGTTCTTCCCTGGGCCTCGCAGCATTCCGTAAAGTTCGTCCGGGTAGTGCATCCACACCGGCGGCAATCCCTTCATGATGGGATGCTCCGGCTGCTGCGTCTTCACCTGAAATGGCAGCCGCGCCCCATGCTGTCCTGCCGGTCCCGGCGAAGGATCGGATACCAGCTTTCCATCCTTGACATGCCAATAGGGACCCGCATCCTGCGTGCGATTTCGCCACCCGCCGATGCCGATCATTTCGTTATATGCCGGCCAGTTAGGAAACGCATTGTTGGCGGCGTGCACAATAATCAGTCCTCCGCCGTTGCTCACATACTTCTCGAAACGCGCGCGCAAGTCGGCCGGCCAGTCCGGTGCGTCGTAGTTCATCACGATCGCCTGGTAATGGTCCAGATTCGGCTCAAAGCCGCTGAAGTCCTGGTCCGACGACGGCGCGGTCACAACCGTCACCGAAAACAACCCCGTCTCTTCGAGTTCCTTCTTCAGAACGGGAGTCGTCAGTCTCCAGTTGTGATAAGCTCCGCCACTCTGTCCATCCAGGATTAACACCCTGATCATACCCGCGTCGTGAATGATACCGTGGCTTGCCGCATGGCCTGGGGGAAGACTTGTGTTTTGCCCCGACGCTGCAGAACCACCTAACGCGCAGATCACCCCGCCCAGAATTAAAGCAATCGAATTCAGTTTCATCTTTGACCCTCACTAATCTTGTTTTTTCGCGGCTGGAAAAGTAGAACACCTTCCGAGATGGAAGAATACTCCCGCCGCCTCCAGCTTTGGTGGATGATCTTTCCTTAAACGCGCGGAAACCACTGCATGTCTCCTGCGCTCACCCGCACCGGCGGCGCACCAATGGGGCGCGCTTCCAACAGCTCCAGGTCGCCGGTCTCAGTACGCTCGACCATCGCCGCGATGCGGTGCCCGGCGTGGTCCAGCAAGCAAAATCGCCAGCGCTCCGGCGCATCGCACAAGCTCGCGTCGATCTCCAGCCGGACTCCTTCCGCACCGCCAAACAGGAAGGAGAACTTGTCCAGCGGGAGTGAGAGCCCCATTCCACGTGCCTTGATATAGGACTCCTTCAGCGTCCAAAGCGACAAGGCGCGTTCCAGTTTTTCGGCGCCCTGCAAAGTCTCAAGTTGAGCTTGCTCCGCGGCGGAAAACACCTCGGGCGCAAGCTTGACAATTTGCTCCGCTCGCTCAAACGGCTCCACGTCCACTCCGACTTCGCCGCCTTCGGCTATAAGGCAAACCACCAGCCCGAGGGAATTCGACAAGTTGAAGTGCAGCCCGCAAGCGGGCTCGATTTCCGGCTTGCCGTGTGCGTTCAACTTGAATTGCCAGGCCTGCGGCGAAAGCGGACGGCCGTAAGAAAGCGCGGTGCGCGCCAACGCACGCGTAGCCAGCGATTCGCGTTGATGCCGTTCGAATCTGAACCGCTGCACCCGCGCGCGTTCTTCCTCGTTCAGCACAGCCATGCACGCGTCCGCGACTTCCTCGGCCAAAAGATCGTCGGGGTACGCACACCAGAGGTAGAGCGGTTTCTTGTCCATGCCGGTATTCCCAAAGTGTGGAGTCATCGGTTCGACCCTGTCAAAGGATACCGGAATTCATTTCGCTATTTTGGCGAGACAATCGCTTCCTGTTTGGACTAAAATTTTTGAGCATCGTGTTTCTTCGCGGGCTGGAACGCCTGCTTTCCCTGGCCGCCGCAATCGCACGGGCTACATGACCCTTTCCCGCATGGCCCAAGCGTCCGCGGAATCGAAAGTGAGGACGGAATGATCGATGAAGTGAGGAGAGTCCGGCAGAACTACCTGGCCATCACCCTGGCGGCTGTCGCGTGTTTCCTCTTCGAAGCCGCGTGGTACTCCTATTTCCTGCAGTCCTGGCTCCAGGGCATCGGCCGCACACAGGAGTGGCTCGATCACACCGGCATCAATGTCGGCTTGCAGTTTGCCACTGCTCTGCTTTCGGAAGCCGTGATTGCCTCGGCCATCTCCTGCGTAACGCAGCTTACAGGTCCGCAGACGGCGCTCCGTGGCATGAGGGCGGCCGCTCTGCTGTGGCTCGGATTCGTTATTACCACGTCGGCCACCGAATACGTCTTCGAGGTGCGCACCTACAAGATCTTTGCAATCAACGCCGGTTTCTGGCTGATCGGCATGGTGCTGATGGGCGCAATCGTCGGCGCCTGGAAAAAGAAGTAGCAAAACAGAGATCAGGGGTCTCTGATCCCTGCCTTATTCCGGCGGCGGATAGAACGGCAGCTTGTCGTTCTTCTCGTTGGCGCGGCGCACGGTGACATCCCCAAAAAGCAATGCAGGGGCGAGCACCGTTTGCGGCACATCTCCAAAGTAGTTAGCCACGAACAGGTCCTCGCCCGTGGCCGCCAAGCCGGAGCGCATCGCCCGCTGATCGATGTCGTCGAGCACGGCGCCGCGCACCAGTTCGTGCGTTCCGTCGAGCTTGACGCGATAGAGCAGCCGCGGCGTTAGTTCTCGACCCATTGTCTGCACATAGTAGACGCTCTTCAGCCCGCGATCTCTGGCCAGGGCCAGCAATTTGCTGTTCAACTCATCGTCCGCGAGGCAATTCGAAGAACCGTTCGCAGCCGTTACCTTCAGCACGCCGATCGCCGGCCTTGCCGCACCGGTAATTCCCGCGCGCCCGTGCCCGTTCGACTGCGGAAAGTCGCGCACTGGCTCACGGCCCAGAAGGTAATTCTCTAGCCGCCCAGCAACAACGAGCTTGACCGCCTGCGCGGGCACACCCTCTTCATCCACGTCGTAGGCGCCCACCAGCCCCTTGCCGCCGTAGCTCTTCAGTCCCGGATCGTCGACCACATCGATGAACTCGGGCAGCACCAGCGCATGGAAGCTGGAAGCGAAGGGTCCGTTGGTGCGCGCCTCGGTGCCCAGGCGGGGCCGGGTAGCTGCGACGGCGGGAGCCAGCAGACTGCGCAGCGTATCGGCGCCGGCGTCGGAGCTTAGCAGCAGCGGCCCGTGATACTCCTCTTCAACCAGCGGCGCCTTGCGCAACTCGGCCAGCGAAGCAATCAGATCCACCGCATTACTCTCAAAAGCAGCAGGCGCGTCGAGGTCCCGAAGCGAGCTCCCCGTCGAGACATGCGACCGGTCGAGCCGCATTCCATCCGGAGCCTGCGTGCCCACGGCGAAGACCTCCTGGTATTCCTGCGCCGTCTTGCGCACGATGGTTCCCTCGTTCGTCGCCAGCCAGGTTGTGGTCACCCGGCCGTGAAATTGGGCCGTCGAGTATTGCACGTTGCCCTCGCCCGCACGAGCTAGAGGATCCTTCCGGTAGAGCGCGCTGGCACGCGCCATGCGCTCGGTCCAGGCGTCCGCATCTACGTTCAGGGCGACCGGCTCGGCCAGCGAAATCAGCGGCTTTTCATGGCTGAAATCATCGGCCTGCGGAGGTGTCTGCACCTGCTTCAACGCCGCCTGCTTCTGGGCATAGGCCGCGAGCGCGCTCTTGTAGGCCGTATCCGTGGCCGACCACAGCGCCGACCGCAGCGCGATCGGATCGTCGTCCAGGGCGGCCAACTCCAGCGCCCCATCGCCGCGGCCGCCCGAGCTGTCGGTCTTGTAGTCGCCCACACGCACGGTGACGCGCGCCACTCGCTGATGAGCGTGCTGCGAGCCCTCGCTGGACCCAAAATCCGCCTTGGTCGAGTAGTCCTCCACTTCTTCAATGCGGTACTGGATAAAGAAAGGCTTCGCGAAGCCCGGCAACTGGAGCTGGCTCACGCTGCGGTCGAGCTCTTCGAGCATTGCCTTCAGCACCGGGTCCTTCTCGGCATCGGCGCGAGTCTGCTGCGCGGCGGCTAACATTGGCGCACCCAGACAAGCCGCAAGAAATCCCACCCCGGCAAACATCGCAAAAGAACGCATCGGGTTCATTGCGCCTCCTTCGTTGCAATCGCTTGCACCTGGGCTCCAGGAATGGGCAATATCGGCGGCCTTGCCGTTCCTTGCGGCTGCCGCTGCGTCTCCATCTCGCTTACCAGCATTGCCGGAGCCACCGCGCTTACCGGGACCGTGCCCGACTCCGCGCCGCACTCGCCGTTGAAGACCTCGCTCTTGTCGCCCGTGGCCAGAATCCGCTTCATCGCAGCCAGTGGCGTGCCTACGATGCTCACTCCGCGCACCAGCTCATCCGGCCGGCCATCCACATACACCCGCCACACCACCAATGGAATCACCTGGAACGCCTGGGGTGAACTCCGCGTGGTGACCGCAAACCCGGAAGAGATGTCCTCGAAGTAAAGCCCGTATGGCTTGCCCTGTTTCTTCGCTTCCTCGATCAGTTGCTTGCGCAGCTCAGTCTCCGGCACGCTCTTTGTCGAGGTCACAATCAGGTTGCCCTGCCGCCCTATTGGCACGTGCCCGGTCTCCGCGCGTCCGTGCCCGTTTGAAGAGCTGAAGCTCGCAATGGGCAGCCGCGACATCAGAAAGGTCTTGAGCACCCCGTCGTCGATGAGCGCAACCCGCTGTGCCTTTTCGCCTTCATCGTCATACTCGTAGCTGCCGCTCAACCATGTGTTGCCGAACTTCGTCATGGTCGGATCGTCGGCCACAGAAAGAAATTCCGGCAGCACCGGCTTGCCCACATCCTTGGTAAAAGTCTGCCCCTCCTCGTCGCCACGCTGGCGCTGGCCCTCGAGCCGGTGACCCAGCACCTCGTGGAAGAACACCGCCGCCGCACGCCCTGAAAGAATCGCCGGCCCGTCGAAGGGCTCCGTCACTGGAGCCTTGCGCAGCGCCTCGAGACTTTTTCCGAGTGCGCGCATCGACGCTTCCAATTCCGTCTGCGACGGCAAACCGTCCACCATTTCGGCCTCAAAGGTCTGCTCGCGGAAAAGGTCCATGCCGTCATCGGCCTTCGTAACCGCAATCACCACGATCCGCGCCTGCAGGTGCGCAGTCACTACCCGCGAGCCCTCCGACGAGGCATAGTAGTCGGTCTCATTCTGCGCCGTCAGTATCACTACGTTCTGGTACACATCGGGAAACTCGCGGAAGATCTTCGAGAGCGCGCGCACGCGTTTCTCCCAAGCCGCACGGTCCACCGCCACCGGCGGTGCCGGTTTGCCGATGTAAGTCTGCGGCGCCTCCTGGCTGAAGTCCGGCGAGCTGTCTTCCTCCTTGGCTCTGACCTCGGCCTCGGTCTTGACGCGCAGATAGTTGTCCACCGCCGTGCCGTAGCCCGTGTTGGTAGCCAGCCAGAGCGAACGCGCCAGAGCCTCGCGGTCGTCGCCGAGCGGCAACTGCAAACTGTTTACCGCCGTACCGCGATGGTCCCCGTGCGTGTTGTCCAGCTTGGGGCTGCCCAGCCGCACCTGCACGTCGGCAATGCGTACATGGTTGGTAGAGCTATCGACCAGCGCCCCAAACTGCGCCCGGATCGAGACAGCGCTTGCATCGCTCACCGAGTAGCTGAGGAAGTAAGGCGGCAACTGCTTGTCGGCATCGGGACTGCCCGGCGCGGGTTTGCCAAGCGCGGTAAAGGCGCGGTGAAGCTCCGTGCTCATGGTGTCCAGTAAGATGGGGGTCGCGGGCTGCGCGCCGGATGCTGCCGGAATAACCAGCGCTAAAGCTGCAATCGCTGCATAGAGACACGGTTTGGGTACAGACTGTCCTGGAAGGGCCGAAGATTTGGCGGGCATAAGTCGGGCGAAATCGAGTAAAAGCATCTGTATTCAAGATTGTCTCAAAGTCGGCTGCCGTTCTTTGTCCGGCCACGGACAATCGACAAAAAATGGGCGCCCCGTTATGCCAGGTTGCCCCCTTGCGCCACGTTTTAGTTCTTGCGGCAAAGATGGGGATATTCCCCACGCCCCAAATGGGCTGGATCGACAAGGAGCAATCTCATGACATTTGCGCGCTGTTCCTTTTTCGCGATCTGCTTCACCATCCTGCTTGCTTGCGTGGCCCCGCGCATCGTGCCGGGATCTCACGTTGCCCCGCGCATCGTAGCAGCCCAGACCGCGGCTCCGGCTCCCGCGGCTGCCAATTCCCGGAATGCCTACTCGCTTTCGCCCGGCAAGCTTGCCAAAGCCATCGCTATCAGCCGCATCCGCAACATCATGTATTTTGTCGGCGGGCTCTGGGGCATCGTGGTTTTGTGGCTGCTGCTGGTGACCCGCGCGTTGGCCCATCTGGAGGTCTGGGCGCAAGGCATCTCTGCCCGCCGCTGGGTTCAGGGACTTGTCTTTTTCGCCGCTTTCCTGGTCATCGCCACACTCGCCAGTTTGCCGCTCGACTGGTTCAGCCAGCATGTGGAGAAAAGTTACGAAATCAGCGTCCAGGGCTGGGGCGGCTGGATCGCCGACCAGGGCAAGGCGCTGGGGCTCTCCCTGCTCTTCGGCGCGCCCATCCTGCTGTTTTTCAACTGGATTGTGGGCCGCTGGCCGCGCCGCTACTGGTTCGGCATCTGGGTGGCCACGCTTCCGCTGCTTGTGCTCTCTACGTTCGTGCTGCCGCTGGTTGCACCCGTCTTTTACAAGTTCGAGCCGCTCGAAAAGAACCACGCCGCCCTGGTGGCCAAACTCGAGACCGTCGTCGCCCGCACCGGCATCGATATTCCGCCAAACCGCATGTATCTCATGAAGGCCAGCGAAAAATACACCGGCATCAATGCCTACGTCGCCGGTCTTGGCGCTACCAAGAGATACGTCATGTGGGACACCGCGACCGATCGTCTTCCCGACGATGAAATTCTCTTCGTCTTTGGCCACGAAAGCGGCCATTATGTCCTTCACCACATACCCAAATTGATTGCTGGCTCGGCGATTGGCCTATTTTTCGTCTACTGGGCCTGCGCCGGATTTGCCGCCTGGCTCGCCCGCCGCTTCGGCTCGCGCTGGGGACTCGGGCAGGTCGACGGAAATTCGCTGGCCAGCCGCTCGGGCTTCCTCGCGCTCCTGTTCGCCATCTCCGTCGCCGGTTTTGTGCTTGAGCCGGCCAGCAACACGGTCAGTCGCTACTTCGAACACCAGGCCGACATCTACGGACAGGAAGCCATTCACGGCATCGTTCCCGACCCCCGGAAAACCGCCGTCTCCGAATTCAACCATCTCGGCGAATCCTGGCTCGAGGACCCCAATCCCAGCCCTTTCATCGAGTTCTGGGAGTACGACCACCCCTCCATCAAAACCCGCGCAAACTTTGCCCTGCACTACGATCCATGGGCCATCGGCGGGCACGGCGAATTCTTCGACAAGTAGGGATAAGCCAGGGTCCCCGGTTCCCTGCCTCTCCCTTTTCCTCAACCACCCCCTTGGACCGGCGCGATTTACACTAGAGCTTCGCTGTTTTCAGTCGAAGGAGCTGACCCACCATGCCCTACCCCGCGAACTACCGCTATACCCGCGAACATGAATGGATTGAGCTTAATGGCGCTATCGGCGCCATCGGCATCACCGACTACGCGCAGAACTCCCTTGGCGATATCGTCTATGTGGACGTGCCCAAGGTCGGCGATGCGGTCACGGCCAACGCAACCTTCGGCTCCGTCGAGAGCGTGAAGGCCGTCAGCGACCTTTATTCGCCGGTCAGCGGCACGGTCACGGCCATCAACGAAGAGCTGAAAAATGCGCCCGACAAGATCAACGAGGCCCCGCACACGGCGTGGATCATCAAGGTCGAGCTTTCGAATCCCGCGGAGTTCAACGCCCTGCTCGATGCCGCCGCTTACGAGGCATTCATCTCGGAAGAAACGAACAGCTAGCCGCTAGTTTTTAGCCTCTAGCTTCTAGCTCGCTCTTCGTTGCTGAAATCAGCGTCGATTCACCCAGGATTCACTCTTGGCGGTCCGCAACCAAGATCGCTCAACGGGCTTTTAGCTAGAAGCTAGAAGCTAGGAGCTAGAAGCTGAAATGCGCTATCTACCTAAATCGCCCGATGAACGCCGCCAGATGCTCGCCGAGATCGGCGCGTCTTCCATTGATTCACTTTTCGAAGTCATCCCGGCCGAGTACCGGTTAAACCGCGATCTTGACGTTCCGCGGCAACAGGCCGAGAGCGAGATTGTGGACTACTTCCGTGCAGCGGCTGATAAAAACGCCACCGGCTACGCCAGCTTTCTGGGCGCGGGCGCTTATCGCCACTACCGGCCCGTGATCATTGACTCGCTGGTGCAACGCGGGGAGTTCCTCACCAGCTACACGCCCTACCAGGCCGAGATCACGCAAGGTACGCTGCAGGCCATCTTCGAATTCCAGACCATGATCGCCGAGCTGACTGGCATGGACGTGGCCAATGCCAGCATGTACGACGGATCGACCGGCGCGGCCGAGGCTGTGATGATGGCGGTCCGCGTGACCGGGCGGCACAAGGCTGTGGTTGCAGCGACCGTTCATCCCGAGTACCGCGAAGTGATGGCGACCTACGCCAAGCACCAGGGCCTGCCATCGACTCTCGTCCCCTACGATCATGAGACCGGCCGCATCGATCTGGCCGCGCTTGAAGCCGCCGTAACCAACGAAACCGCCGCCGTGCTGGTGCAGAGCCCCAACTTCTTCGGCGTGATTGAAGACATCCCGGCCATCGCGGCGATTGCTCATGCCAAGGGCGCGCTGCTGATCGTGTCGATTGCTGAGGCCGTTTCGCTTGGGGTCGTCCGGCCTCCGCTTGAGGCTGACATCGTGAGCATGGAAGCGCAGTCGTTCGGCGTCGCGTTGAGCTACGGCGGACCCTACTGCGGCGTGATCGCAACGAAAGAGCAATATGTGCGGCAGATGCCGGGGCGCCTGGTGGGGCAAACAGTCGATGGCAGCGGTTACCGTGGCTTCGTTTTGACTCTTGCAACACGTGAGCAGCATATCCGCCGCGAAAAGGCGACTTCCAACATCTGCACCAATCAGGCTTTGGTCGCGCTGATGGCTACCATTTTCCTCACCGTCTACGGCAAAGAAGGCATCCGCGAACTCGCCGAGCACAACCTGGCCAAGGCTGCATACGCGGCGGAGACTTTGACCGCTGCGCCGGGGGCAAAGCAGGTCTTTAGCGGCGCGCCACGCTTTCATGAATTCGTACTCAATACATTGGAAGCACCAGCGTTGTGGAATCAGCGGCTGATGGATGAAAAAATCGTCGGTGGCCTCGACCTGAGCCGCTGGTACCCGGAACTGAAGAACGCGACTCTCTGGTGCGTAACCGAAATCATCACGCGTGAACAGATAGATAGAGCAGCCAAGGTGCTGGCAACCGGATTGGTGGAGGCGTAGATGCCAGAATCGCTGGAACAGGTGCAATCCTCAATACCAGCTTTGCACGAGCCAAACGGATTGGCTTTGTAACAGGGCACGGCTTTAGCCGGGCCGTAACAGCAACCAGAAAGGAGACGGGCTTTAGCCCCCTGCATGGCCCATCCTGGCCGCAATGCGTCGTCAGAAGACATCCTCAACCCGAGGCGGTACTTCTTTGCAACCACCAGCACCAGCATGAGCCGGCGTCTCTTTCAAACTGAACGCAATGCGGGCCTGTTGATCGATGTGTTGCGTTCTTTGGTCGCCGAGCACAAATTCCAATTGCACGACTTCGTCATCATGCCCGATCACGTTCACCTGCTGGTCGAACTTGACGGCGACATGACCATCGAGAAAGCCATGCAATTCATCAAAGGCCGCTTCTCGCACCGTTTAACGCAGGAGTTCGGCCACAAGGGCGAAGTTTGGCAGCGAGGGTATTCGGGAAAGCAGGTGATGGATGCCGAAGGCATGGACAAAAGCCACGAGTACATAGCGCAGAATCCGGTGAAAGCAGGGCTTGCTCCTAGGGCTGGTGAGTATCCATTCTGTTTTGGTTTCCTGGCGTCTCGAAAGGCCAGTCTTGCAGGCAAGGCAGAGGATATGCAGGGGCTAAAGCCCGTGTGATTTTTTGACTTTCTTTCGGCCCGGCTAAAGCCGTGCCCTGTTACAAAGCCAGTCGGATTGTGCATCTGAATCGCCAAGAGTATCCGTTTCAAAGGAGAGGGAATTGTGACGCAAACGAATGAACCCGCCGGTCCCAAGACACTTGGCAAAGTCCGCCCCCACCAGACGCAGAATGAGGCGCTGGTCTTCGAGAAGTCCTCGCCGGGCAAGCGCGCCTACAAGCTGCCTCCGCTGGATGTGCCTGCGGTCGATTTTTCTTCTCTTCTTGGAGATACGCATCGGAAGACCGCACCGCTGTTGCCTGAGCTAAGTGAGATCGAGATCATTCGCCACTTCACGCGGCTCTCTACTTGGAACTACGCAATCGATCTCGGCATGTATCCGCTCGGCTCCTGCACGATGAAGTACAACCCGCGCGTGAACGAGTTCGTCTCCCGCATCGAGGGCCTCGCCGAGGCGCATCCTTACCGCCCGGACTCGCTAGCGCAGGGAATTCTCGAAGTCATCGATCTGTTGCAGCGCTGCCTGATCGAGATCACCGGCATGGACGCGATCACATTACAACCCGCTGCCGGAGCGCACGGAGAATTTACGGGCATCCTGCTAGTCCGCGCGTGGCACGAGTCGCAGGGCAATCCGCGGCGCAAGGTTCTGATCCCCGACTCGGCGCATGGAACCAATCCGGCAACGGCGGCCATCTGCGGATATCAAGTCGAAAATCTGAAGTCGAATGCCGAAGGTGGCATCGATCTTGAAGCGCTGACGCGGCAGGTGGACGAAGAAACCGCCGCTCTGATGCTGACTAACCCTTCCACGATTGGCGTTTTCGAGAGCCAGATTGCGAAGATCGCCGAGATTCTCCATGCCAAGGGTGCGCTGCTCTACATGGACGGCGCCAACATGAACGCGCTGGTGGGCAAGGCGCGGCCCGGCGACTTCGGCGTGGACGTGATGCACCTCAACCTGCACAAGACGTTTTCGACGCCTCACGGCGGCGGCGGTCCCGGCTCGGGGCCAGTGGCCTGCAAGGCGTTTCTTGAGCCCTTTCTCCCTACCCCTGTGCTCATCCAAAGCCAGGACGGTGCGAAGCACTGGGAGTACGACCGTCCGCAGTCTGTGGGCCGCGTGCGCGCTTTCTACGGCAACACCGGCATGTTCATCCGCGCGCTGGCTTACATCCTGGCCAATGGGCCCGACGGGCTGCGCCAAACCACCGAGGATGCAGTGCTCAACGCCAACTACATCCGGCACAAGCTCGAAGACCTCTACGAGCTGCCCTACAAAACCGGCTCGATGCACGAGGTGGTCTTCAGCGACAAACGGCAGGTCGCGCTGGGCGTCAAGACCGGCGACATTGCCAAGCGGTTGATCGACTACGGCTTTCATCCATACACGGTCAGCTTCCCGATGATCGTGCACGGCGCGCTGATGATCGAGCCCACGGAAAGCGAGTCGCTCGAAGAATTGGATCTGTTCATCGCGGCCATGCGGTCGATTGCGAAGGAAGTTGAAGAGACTCCGGAGTTGGTGAAAACCGCGCCGCACTCGACGCGGGTTTCGCGGCTGGACGAGGTGCAGGCGGCAAGGAAGCCCATCCTCCGCTGGAAGCCGGCGGAATAACGCAGAAAAGAATTGACTCAATCTGTGCGCGAGGGGCCGGAGTAACGGACGCTTATGCGCGCGCGTCGCTGCTCCTCTTGCGAAAGACTACGCTCAACTCACGCCGCCAGTGTTCGCTGACCGCGATCAGCTCCCACTCAACCTGTGGCGAGAAGTAGCGAAGCAAAGGCTCATTGGCGGGATGAATCCGCAAGGCCGGAGCAATCAGCAGCAGTTTCGGAGCCGCAGGCGACACTTCCGCGCCGCCAAAGTACCCTTGCCGCTCGAAGGCCGTGAGCGGCCGTCCGCCCGCTGCCGGCTGCCGATCGTCGTTCAACGCGCGAACTCGAATCCAGTAGTCGAGCGCCTGCAGCGGGAGATGCAGATCTTCGTTTGCCTTGAGCTCGATGACCGCGAGCCGCCCATTGCGATCCAGGGTCAGCAGGTCGAGCATTCCGCGATCGCCGCTTGAAAGCGCGGGCACCTGCGTATACATCAGGTCGCCGCGCATTTCAGGCAGCAGTTCGGCGATTCCGCTCTTCAAACGAGACTCAAGCCAATGCTCCGGCTGCATGCGAAAAAGCGGGTCGGTGTGCGCGCCATCTGGATGACGGCTGTGAAAGAGCCGCGCGCACAGCTCCCGGCACAGGTCTTCATTCTCTTGGGTCAGCGGAGTCTCATTGATGCCCGCGCCAAACGTCACCTCATTCTCGCGGGCAAAGGAGTGGGGCGCCACACCGTGGCGCACGCGCGCAAATTCCAGCCCGTGCAGCAGCAAGCCCACTTCGGTGGCTGAGCTGGCCCGCACCTCGACCCGCTCCCGGGCCGCAGGGGGGACCAGTGCCAGCAAGCGGTCGATTCCGGCCTGGCAACGTTCAGTCGCGGCCACCGATGAAAACGCATGAACCAGCCGCGACTCGAGATTACCGGTATCGCGAAAATCCACCGGCGTCAGCTCTTCGCTGCGTTCGTCGAGAGTGAACAATTGAAAATCGGCGGCGGCGTGATTCAGCCAGGCCATGCGTTCCGCGGTTGTCCGCCATGCGCCGCCAGGCACAATCACCTTGAGCCCGCCGAAGTGTCTTCGCGCGTCGCCATGCTGACGGCAATGATCGAGCCACAGAATTCCCAGCGTCAGGATTCCGTCGATCGTAGCGGCGGACTCAGCTTCGCTTACGCCGATGACCGCATCCGCGGCTGTGCCGCGCAGCAGCCGCCCGCGCACATAGGCGGGGCCGAAGCTGTGTTCGAGATCCATTGCCGTGCGCAAACCATCTACCTTTGCGTCGAGGAATCTCCGCGTCAGCACTCGCTGCAATAACTTTTGATAATTGCGGCGGTTGGCGTCGCGCGCCGTGGGCGTGCGGCGGTCGCTGGTGGGCACAAGCTCCAGCGACTTCGGCTTATCGGCGCCCATGCGGCGAGTTATCAGGCGCAGGCACTGCGCGCGTTCCTGAACCTCAACAACCGTACGCACCAGGTTGCGCTCTTCGCTCCAGAGTTGCAGCAGGCACCGGCCATGCTGCTCGCTCACCGCAAAATGGGCAATGCGCATATCGAAGACAACGCGGCCATCCTCCAGCAGCGCCGCTGCCGGATGGTCCGCCAGATAGTTCTCGATGGATAGCGCTAACCGGCCGGCCGATGTGGCAGCGTCTTCCTGGGCCACGTGCTGCCTACCAGCCCTTGCGCGCGCGCAAACCGGTGATGTGCGCGGTGTGGTGGGCGCAATGCCACGCGTAGATCGCCAGCGCCCGTTCAAGGTTCTGGCGGCCATTCTCAGGGTGGTTGTAACCCTTCAGGAAATCCTCTTCAGTCATGGATTCCAGCAGCGCCACCCAGCGCTGGTGAAGCGCGTCAATAAACTTGAGAGAGCTATCGATGGGCAATTTGCTGTCCGCCAGTTCAGCCCAGGCCTTCTCGTCATAGGGCTTGATCGTGGGCCAGTCCTCAGTTAGCGCCAGCTTGAAGCGGATGAAGGCGTTGGCATGGCTGTCGGCCAGGTGATGCACTACCTGCCGCACGGTCCAGCCGCCCTCGCGGTAGGGGTTATCGAGATGGGCTTCGCTCAGCCCGCTCACGGATGCGCGCAATTGTTCCGGAAGTAGTCGCAGAGCCTGAATTTGCGCGGGGCGCAGGACGCCCGGGTCGCCGGTCGGCGCTTGGAAGCGGCCAATTGGATAGCGAAGATCGTCTAGTTCTGTCATGGAAAAAACATTAGCACGGCTGCCGGTCCGATGCATGAAACGCCGGGAAGCAAAGGCCGCACCCTGGAACCCCCGGCACTTTGTGGCCCGTCCGTTGAACACTCTAGGACTTGCGTTGGGGATGAATTGTAGTGGGATGGTTCGCTGGCTCGTGCTTTGTATATGGGTGCGGCGCATTCTTGTGTAATGGTTTGGGCGGACGATGGTGCTTGGCGCCGGCGAACGCCGGACCGGCAAACACCATCAACAACAGCGCAACGCCGAGCAACTTCTTCATGCGACAAATCTAGCACGCAGAATGCGCTGACGGCATAGGCCAAATTACCCCGTACCAAGACAGAAAACCGCCGCCGCAACCTTGCACGGTTGCAGGATCGATGCGGAGGTCGGCTTCAGGCGGGCTGATGGTGATGATGGTGGTGACGATGATGATGGTGCGTCGCGGCAGCGAACACCGGACTGGCTAACACCATCAGAAACAGGGAAGCAGCGATGATCTTCATCATTCGACAAATTTAACATGAAAAACGGCGTCGTTGACTGGAACCAATCCTCTGCGCATCAAAAAAGAAAACACCCCAGGGCCGCCACATGAGAGTTTAAGTTACTGAAAACACAAGATGCCCAACAAAGATGAAATGGTCAAAAAGGCGAGGTTCGAGACCTGAGCGTTAGGGCGAACCAAATGCCTGATGGATTCGTTAAAGCGAGGGTAGCCTGGGCAGCCTGTAACGATGAAGAGCCCCCTCCCGAGAGCGACCCGAGAGGGAGCCACGCGTGATTGCTTTCGACTATTTAACGGTCACAGTAACCGATTGTGTCGAACGCCCAAATTGGTTGGTTGAGTTAAGGGTGTAGGTGGTCGTTTTGGCCGGGGTGACCGTCTGGGTGCCTCCACGCACCGGACCGACGAGGTCGATAAAGTCGTAAGAGTCGCCGCTGACGGTCCAGGTTAGAGTGACTGCTGTGCCGGCCGCGACGCTGGTTTGCGAGGCGGTGAAACTGCTGATTGCGGGCACGGCCCCGGTGGGAGCAGTGACTGAGTCGTACTCGGTCCCCATCTGAACTACATCGAAGGCCGATGCATCGACGTTCCCAAGGTTGTGCAGGTCGCTATCGTTCCAGCGCGCATCGGGAGTTCCCTGGAAATACATGTTGCTGCCGTTATCGGCCACAATCAAGCCGTACTGCTGCATGGCCTTGAGGATCACCTGATTCGATGCGCTGTAACTGGATATGTTGAAGCTTGCCTTGAGCCTGAGCCGCATTCCCATGATGTTGCTGGTGCTGGAACTGTTTCCCGCTGCGTGGGTTGCAGGAGCCACAAAGTAACCGCTATTCAAGTCGTTCTTGGTGTTATTCACGGTCACTCGAATAGCATGATTGATGGCTCCCGCTGCCACTTCGTCGTATCGCACCAGCCCTGGAAAGACGGCCAGGCCCGCCGCGTCCGACGAAGTCCATCCATAAGGCCGGCGCTCGTTCGTTGTCAGGTCCCAGATAGCGCCGTTCGAGGCAGACCAGGTGCCGTTGCAGAGTTCAGTCGACCAGGTTTCATAAAGCCAGCACTTCGTTTTGTCGAGAACAAGAACGTGATTGTCGCCATTGGTGGAGCAGTTTGCCGGGGCGCCCTCAATTGGCGCAGTGAGCGGGATTGGATAAAGGGTGATGTCACTCTCATCGGGATAGCCGTTCATGGTTACAGTTACTCCCGGCGTGGCATTGGAGTCCACGACTACATAGGGAATTCCATCGCCACCATCGGCAGGTGTATCGAAATCCGGATGCAGGTTACTTCCCGTAAGCGCGCTGATAATGGTTGCCGAGGTCGGATCGACTGCGGCCGAGGCAATGTTAGTATTCCACGCACTTGAAGATGAGAATGGGACATAGCCGTTCAGACTGGCTAAGTTGCCCGTACTGAGGTTCCCGCACGCAACTCCGGCTGACACCGCACTAATAGTAATACTCAAGCTGGCCTTCGCCGTCTGCATTGTAGGCTGGGTCGAATCTGTCACAGTTACCGATACAGAGGCGGCGCCAACCGCAGTCGTCGTACCTGAAATCGCGCCCGTCGAGCTGTTGATCGATAACCCGCTGGGCAAGCCGCTTGCGCTATATAGGTAAGGCGCGGTTCCTCCGGATGCCGTTACCGAGCCGGTATAGGCCACGCCGACGGTACCACCCGGAAGAGACGTTGTCGTGATGGATAGTGTGGTTGGCACGACAGAGGCTGCAATCGTGATCGGCAGACTGGATGTCGCCTTCTGGGCTGTAGGTGTGGTGGAGTCTGTCACTGTTATCGCCACCGATGCTGTCCCCACGGAGCTTTGCGCCGGAGTGCCCGTGATTGCGCCCGTCGAACTGTTGATCGATAAGCCGCTGGGTAAGCCGCTTGCGCTGTATTTATAAGGCGTGATTCCACCAGCTGCCGTTACCGCACTGGTATAGGCGACGCCGACCTTACCGCTCGGCAGAGACGTTGTCGTTATGGAAAGTGGCTTTGCCGCGACAGCGGCTTTGATTGTGATTTGCAGATTAGATATTGCCGATTTCGGTGTCGGTTTGGTGGAGTCTTTCACGGTGATCGTCACCGACGCTGTCCCGACAGTGCTCTGCGCCGGTGTGCCAGAGATTGCGCCCGTCGCGCTGTTGATCGATAGCGCGCTGGGCAAGCCGCTTGCGAGATAAGTGTAGGGTGTGGCGCCGCCGGTTGCTGCTATCTGGCTGCTATATGCTTTGCCGACCGTCCCACCAGGAAGTGAAGTTGTCGTGATTGCAAGTTGCCGGTTGTTGTGCCGTTGGCCGTAGGATTTAGGCGCTGCGGCGATAATTGCAAACAAGAATATTGCGAACAGAGTTACACGCTTCATGTTGTCTCCAGTTACTTTCAGATAACGCGACAGATTGGGTTCAATTGGCACTTGGGCACAGGTTTCCCGAGCTACTTTGGAGGGGCGACCGAGGCGAGGTAGATATGTCACTAGTTAGCTGCTAAAGCGGGTCAAATACATAGGAGTTAAAGACTCCCGCCGAAGCAGCGCTAGTCGCCAAGAGAGCGGCATTGCCTGCGAATTAAAGTGATCTGCTATCGGTTTTAGTCAGCAATTTACGAGCCAAACACTTAGTTAGCAGCAAAGATAAGTGCGACCGATTAGAATGATCGGTTTATAGCGAAGCTATCGTTGAAAGAGGAGGTAGGTAGTTTCCAAGCCGCTCAATCTTCTATGTAGTTCTTACACCTAATCGCGCTTTTTACCTTGCAGGTCTTGGATATCAGTGCGGAAAAGATAGGCAGAATTTCGGCAAGAGCACTCAAGCATTGCGAACGGAGCGCGCATTCTTGCTCGAGCCCGTCAGGACAACAAATCCACTCGTGCGGGGAAGGTAGCAAGAAGCTCGCATCAAGACGGAGGCAAGCAGCGCGCCAGCTTTCACGGATGCCCGCGGGAGCGTAAACTGAAGACACCATGACGATACCGGCTGCTTCCCCTAACCCCAGCCAAAAGCGCTACTTTTTTGAGAAGTTCGGCATCACCGAGCGGCTGCTTGAACGCTGCCTGGGCGAAGCCCTTTCTGCCGGCGGCGATTATGCCGACCTTTACTTTGAGTCGGTCACAGCGACGGCGCTGGGCGTAGACGAACAGATTGTGAAATCGGCCAGCCAGGGAACTAGCGCTGGTTGCGGCATCCGTGTACTTTCCGGCGAGCGCACAGGCTACGCCTACACCGACAATTTGAGCCCGGAACGCCTGCTGCACGCCGCCAAAACGGCGGCTCTGATCGCTTCCGGACCGGCCAAGCAGCAGATGGTGGGGTTTACCGAGACACCTGGCGCCGATCTTTATCCGGTTCCGCTGGGTGGGTACGACGTGGATTTGGCTGCACGGCTGGAGCTGATTCTTCGCGCCGACTGGGCTGCACGCGCCTTTGACAACCGCATCGTGCAGGTGAGGGCGAGCTACTCGGAGGAACTGCGGCGGATACTCATTGCCGCTTCCGACGGCGCATTCGCCAGCGACACTCAGCCGCTTTGCCGGCTCAACGTATTCGTGATCGCCAAAGAGGAGGCCATCACCACCAAGGGCTCTGCGGGCGGCGGCGGCCGGGCGGGGCTGGACCAGTTTGTCGGATCAAAAAGCCCTGAAGGCTTGGCGCGCGAGGCGGCGCGGGGAGCGATCTTGCAGCTCGGCGCCGTGCCTGCTCCGGCCGGCGAGATGGAAGTGGTTCTCGGTCCTGGCTGGCCGGGGATTCTGCTTCATGAGGCAGTGGGCCACGGCCTCGAAGCCGACTTCAATCGCAAGAAGACCTCTGCGTTTACTGGGCTTATTGGCCAATCGGTGGCCAGCTCCAAAGTCACCGTGGTGGATAACGGAACCATGGTTGGACGGCGCGGCTCGCTCAACGTCGACGACGAGGGATCGCCCACCCAGGAGACGGTTTTGATCGAAGGCGGCATCCTGAAGGGTTATCTCTCCGACAAGCTTTCCGCTCGGCTGATGGGCTGCGCCAATACCGGATCGGGCCGGCGAGAGAGCTACCAGTCGATCCCCATGCCGCGCATGACCAACACCTACATGCTGGCCGGCGACGACGCGCCCGAGGACATACTGCGTTCGGTCAAGCGGGGGCTTTACGCGGTCAACTTCGGCGGTGGGCAGGTGGATATCACCAACGGGAAATTCGTTTTCTCGGCGTCGGAAGCTTATTTGATTGAAGACGGCAAGGTCACCTCCCCGGTTCGCGATGCCACTCTGATCGGCAACGGCCCGGAGGCGCTCAAATACGTGTCGATGGTGGGGCACGATCTAAAGCTGGATGAGGGGATTGGGACTTGCGGCAAAGATGGACAGTCCGTTCCCGTTGGCGTAGGCATGCCTACGATCAAACTGGACAAGATGACGGTCGGCGGGACGGGACACTAGAAGGAGGCATAACCGTTGTGATCGACTTTGTTGCCTTTGCGCTCCAGCAAAACAAGCCGACTCTTACTGACAGTCTTGCGTACAACCTTCTTAAAGATTTCTCCCTTCCTCTGCTGGCAATCATTTGGGCGGTTTACACATACCATCGACAAACAAACAGAAAGCTATCCATTCGCCAAGTCGGGCATCAATACTCAGATAGAATCGAGTCGGCTCCAGGCGCTCGAACCTCTTACTCTGTGGAAGTCGCAATCACGAATGACTCAGCACAGGCGGCGATTGTGGTCGCGTATTACGATATCGAGTTGCCGTGGAACGAACCAAATCTTGACCCGCTAATGGATACTAGAAGCACGGACCCCCCAATGGAGTTCTACACGATCCACAGCATTAATATGCAGGTCTCCCGCGAGGAAGTGCTCAATCATAGGCGCTTTCAGAATGGGAAGTTAATGCCTGGAGATACGTTCCGTGGTTACTTTCTCGCAAAGGGAGACAATCCAATTCCAGATGATCTCAAAAGAGACAGCAATCAGCGTCGGATTGAGGCTAGGTTTGTTATACAAGATACAAAGGGAAGAGAGTATAGATCGCCGATCTATCTGCACTTCTGAGAAACGACTATGCTGGGTGCCCCAGGTCCGGATTCTCGGACCTGGGATGCCTCCGGGTTAGTCGAGAAACAAGATTTGTTGCGCATGCTGGCCGAAGAGAACTATATGACAATTCCGTTTGAAGAGATCAAGGCCAGGTTGCTGGCCGACCATGAAGTTCAACGCGAATACGATGCTCTCGCTCCCGAGTTCGAAGCCTTGGCGGAATCACTCACCGCCAGGCAGGCTCTAGGGAAAAAGCAGCCCTCTTCACGCCGCGTCCTCAAGACTGACCCTAACTTTGCGCCCGAGCGCCGAGGCGATATTGACGAGCGCATCAAGAGAGAATCGTGCAATCCGCCCGCGCAGCAGGTCGTTGATGCGTGGTTGAGTGACGCCGCAGCGCTTTGCCGCTTCCTTCTGCGTCCAGCCCTTCTTCTTGATGATTGCCTCGATCTCGTCCATCAGATCCGAGCGCACAGTCAGGTTCGCCGCCTCTTCAGGCGTGTCGGCAACCGCATCCCAGACATTGGCGAATTCCCGCATTTCCAGTTTGCTCATAACCCACCTCGCATCAAAAGCTTGAATCGCAGTTTGGCGATTTCTTTATCCCGTTTGGAAGTTACCCGCGTCTTTTTCTGAAATGCGTGCAGGACATAAACCGCATCGGAGAACCTTGCCACATACATCACCCGGAAAGTTCCGGACTCATCCCAGATGCGAATCTCCTCCACGCCTTTGCCTACATCGAACATGGTCTTAAAATCATCTGGCGAATCGCCCCTTTGTACTTTCAAAAGCTGGCGACCGGCGTTCTGACGCGCATCTTTCGGAAAGTCGCACAAGGCCCTGTGCGAGTCGCCGAGGAAGCGCAGAACTTTCATAGTTCCAGTATATCCGATTGGATATACATTGCAAGCCCTGCCTCCATGCTGAACAGCAAGCAGTTTTGTTACTGTTGACCCATGCCCCAAGCTTTTGTTCCATCGGTTGAAACTGCTCTCGACCTTGAATCCTTGACCGCGGACGTGGTGGCGCTGGCCATGAAGGCTGGAGCCAGCGATGCCGAGGCTGTGGTGCGCGAAGGCGATGAGTTCAGCGTAAATGTGCGCATGGGAGAGGTGGAAACCCTCAAGGAATCCGGTTCGCGGGGGTTGGGACTGCGCGTGTTTCGCGGCAAGCGGTCGGCTTCGGCGTCTACGAGCGATTTGACGGCGGACGGGATTCGCCAGCTTGTGGACGGGGCGATGGCGCTGGCTAAAGTCACAGAGGAAGACCCATTTACCGGACTGCCGGAGACAGCCGAATTCGGCTCACTGAGCGGCGATCTGCATCTCTATTACGACGACGTTTACTCACTCGAAGGGCCGGAGCGCATCGAGTGGGCGCGGCGGGCCGAGGCCGCGGCGTTGGGTGCCGACAAGCGGATTACCAACTCGGACGGTGGAAGCTTTGACGCGGCGACCGGGCGCATGGTGCTGGCCAACTCGCGCGGGTTTGTCGGCGGCTACCGAACCAGTTACGTGGGCGTTTCAGCGGCGCCGCTAGCGAAAGACGTGAACGGCCAGATGCAGCGCGACGGTTGGTGGAGCAGCGCGCGATGTTTCGCGCATCTCGAATCTCCTGAATCGGTTGGGCAGGAGGCGGCACGGCGGACACTGCGCAGATTGGGAGCGCGGCGCGTGCCTACGCAGCGGGTGCCCATCGTTTTTGCGCCGGAGGTGGCGCGCTCGCTGATCGGGAGCGTATTTGAAGCCGCCTCGGGCGACGCGATCTGGCGTGGGGCATCGTTTCTGGCCGGACGCCTGGGCAGCAAGATTGCCGCGGCCAACCTGACCATTGTGGACGACAACACGATGATGCTGCCGACGGGCGCAGGCGGGTACGGAACCTCTCCCTTCGATGGCGAAGGCCTGCCTTCGCAGCGGACCGTGGTTGTGGAAGAAGGCGTGCTGCGAAGTTACCTGCTGAATAGCTACACTGCGCGGAAGCTGGGGATGAGGTCCACTCACAACGCCTCGCGGGGCCTCGCAGGCACACCGGGGATCGGCTGCGGCAATCTCTACCTTGAGCCGGGAACACTGTCGGCGGACGCGATTATCCGAGACATAGCGGCCGGGCTTTACGTGACCAGCCTGATGGGTTTCGGCACCAACATCGTGACCGGCGACTACTCGCGTGGCGCTACCGGTCTGTGGATCGAGAACGGCAAGTTGACGCACGCCGTGGAAGAGGTGACGATTGCCGGCAACCTGGCGGAGATGCTGATGAACGTGACATCCATTGGCAACGATCTCGAGTTCCGCGGCTCGGTTGCCTCGCCTACGCTGCGCATCGACGGAATGACGGTGGCAGGGGCGTGAGAAGAGCAGCTTCTAGCCTCTAGCTTCTAGCTGGTTGCCGCTCGCAGTTCGCTGTTTGCGTTTCTATTGTGTATCCAGGGTCAAACGTCGGGGATCAAACGTCGGATGGGGGCGGAGATATTGCATGAATTCTCTCGGCTTCAAGAGGGAGTTTTGGGGAAATGAAAGTTTTTCCTCGAAAATCAACCCATACATCAGTACGTTTCGAGAAGAATGAATGGATGTATCAGTTCGTTTGGGAACGAATATCCCCATAAATGGAAAATTGAAGCGAATATGGGGAGGTAGAGGGGGTCGTTCTCGGTAAGTTTGCGGGGAAAGCAGGGTTAGCGGAGTTAGCGCGGGGTTAGCACAGCAGCCACGCTACGCGTGTTTTAGCAAGTTAGCCGGGCTGTGCCCGTGGTAGCAAGTTGGCGGCGGACTGCGTGGATTAGCGGATCCGGTCAGGTTGGTAGAGTCGACGGGGTGCCGGAGTTAGCGGCGACCTGCCTATATTAACGGAGCTTGGGCGGTATGGACGGAATGGACCAGGGCGGACTGATGCATCTACCCGCGGGTGGGATGAATGAGATCGCCTTCGACCCGGCGGACGCCAAGACGGCGCTGCGGCAATTGCCGCACAAGCAGGCGGTGTTTTCGCTTTATGGCGCAGAGGCGCACACGGAGCCCTACATTGGCCGAACGCCCAATCTGAAAGCACGGCTGGAACGGCTGCTGCAACCCTCCGCGAAACATCCGCGGCGGCTGCAACTCGCCGGGCGAGTGCGGCGGATTGTCTGGCGGCTTACGGGGTCGGAGTTCGAATCGCTTTTACTTCAGTTTGAACTTCTCCAAAACCAATACGGGGCGAAGTCCTTGGAGCGGATGCATCTGAGGGCGCCGGCTTTTGTCCGGTATCTGGGGAGCAATCCCTATCCCCGCATCGTGGTGACCAACCGGCCCAGCCAGCGCGAGGCCGAGTGGGCCTATGGGCCGTTTGCGTCGCGGGCTGCAGCCGAACGCTATGTCGACGAGGCGTTGAAGCTCTTCCTGCTGCGGCGGTGCACGGACGATCTCGATCCGAATCCCAGCCACCCTGGATGCGTGTATTCGGAGATGAAGATGTGTTTGGCGCCCTGCTACCAGGGCTGCACAGGCGAGCGGTATGGCGAGGAGGCCGCGGCGGTGGAAAGCTTTCTGGCCACGCGCGGCGAGAGCCGGCTGGTGGTTCTGCGCACGGAGCGGGATCAGGCGTCGGCGAATCTTGAGTTTGAATCGGCGGCGGCGATGCACGCACAGGTGCAACGAGTTGAAACGGTGCGGGCGCTGGCGAGCGAGCTGGTGCGGCCGCTTAGCCAGTTGCGGGCGGTGGTGCTGCAAGTCTCGGCGAATCCGGATGAGGTGGCCGTTTTTCTGTTTGAGAATGGGCGGTTGCGGGGGCCGGCTGCTTTCTCGACTCTTGGGATGAGAATTCAGAACGAGCAATCGGGATCGACTTCGCTGTTTGCCCAGCCGATGGCGATTGAGGCGGTGGTGGAAGAGGCGGCAGTGCAGGGATCAGGGGTCAGGACGGACGACGCGGAGAAATCTGAGCTGGGACCAGTGACAGTAGCCGGGACTGGAATTGCCGGTCCCGCAAAGATGGCGCGGGGGATGCTGGAGGCTCGAATGGAGGCGGCGCTGGCTTCGCTGGCCGCGCCTTCCGGTCCGGCTTCGGCGACTGTTAGGCAGGCTCATTTGGCGCTGTTGAAGCGGTGGTATTACAGGCCAGAGGCGCGGCGGACGGGGGAGATTTTCTTTCCGGATGCGGAGGGGCGATGGCCGATCAAAGCTATCCTGCGTGGGGTGGGGCGGGTTTTTGTTAGCCAATTCAAACAGCCCGCCTCGGTATCCTAGTGCCTCGGACCACGTGATTTCGCAGGTTGAGTTCATGCGATCCCAGGTGCCAGAATCAGGACCTCCGCCCCACGGACAAAGACCCATCCGTGGGGACCCCGGACCTGGGGAACCCGCAGTTGGCCCAACAACAAGCGGTCAAAGACCCGGCTTTCTCCCGCAAATCGCAGACCGGCGCCTGTCCCCGCTGATACACTGACGGTGCAAGGAATTAGGCCAAAATCCTGCACTCCAAGAGTCCTATGGTTGAGCTGCTTCCATCGATTTTGTCGGCCGATTTTGCCCACCTGGCGGATGAAATTGCCGCTGCCGAGCGCGGCGGCGGCACGGTGATCCACGTGGATGTGATGGATGGGCATTTTGTACCGAACATCACGTTGGGGCCTCCGGTTGTGAAGAGCCTGCGCAAGGTGACCAGCTTGCCTCTGGATTGCCACCTGATGATCGAGAACCCCAATGAATATATAGCCGATTTTGGGGCGGCGGGCGCCAACTGGCTGAGCGTCCACTACGAGGCTTGCACTCACCTGCACCGGTCGCTGGAACTGATTGCCCACCACGGCATGAAACCGGGCGTGGTGCTGAATCCTGCGACGCGGGTCGATCTGCTTATCGATATATTGCCGATGGTCCACCACGTACTGATCATGAGCGTGAATCCGGGGTTTGGCGGGCAGGAGTTTATCCCCTTTTCGCTGGATAAGATCCGGCGTCTGGCAGAGTTGCGCCGGGAGCTGGGCCTGGCATTTAGAATCGAAGTGGACGGCGGCGTGGCTCACGAGACGGTGGCCCAGGTCGTCCAAGCAGGAGCGGAGCTGCTGGTGGCAGGCAATGCCGTCTTTGGCGCAGGACACCCGGAGCAGGATGCGCGCGCGTTGCTGGCAGCGGCCCGCGCGGCCGTTGGCGAGCGTTAAAACGGGAAGAGTAAGATTTTTAAAAAATGAGCTTTCAATTGGTGGATGGCCCGTGGACGGGTTGCCACCACAATGAGGTGGTATGAAGCGGTTCTCCAGGAAGTTTGCAGTTCTGGCCCTCGTGGTTCTGGTCTTCGCCGGAGTTTCGGCGCAAGCCAAGGAAAAGGCCCCCAAGCACAAGAAAAAAGTGGACCTGAGCGCCAACCCGCTAGGCAATGTCGCGTCGAAGCAGCCTGACAAGGAACTCTACGACAAGGCGATGGTGGCTTTGAAGAAGGGCCGCTTCGATGTGGCCAGGCTCGATCTGCAGACTTTGCTGAATACCTATCCCGACTCGGAATACCGGATGCGCGCCAAGCTTTCAGTGGGCGACACCTGGTTCAAGGAAGGCGGCACGGCGGCTCTGACCCAGGCCGAGGCCGAGTACAACGACTTCATTACCTTCTTTCCCGATGCTCCGGAAGCTGCCGAGGCAAAGATGAAAGTGGGCGATATCTACTACCAGCAGATGGAAAAGCCCGACCGCGACTACACCAACGTGCAGGAAGCGGAGAAAGCGTACCGGGACATGATCAACATGTTTCCGGACTCAGCGCTGATTCCCCGCGCCAAGCAGAAGCTGCGCGATGTGCAGGAGGTTCTGGCCGAGCGCGAGACCCAGATCGGACTCTACTATGAGAGCCGCGAAGACTATAACGCCTCGGTTGCACGGCTCAAGACAGTAGTGGACACCTACCCGCTTTATTCCAAGAGCGATCTGGCCCTGCTGGCCATTGGCGACGCCTATGAGGGCGAAGCCCAGAAAGTTCGGCTCGCGCCGAAGCTCCCGGGCGCAGTCCGTGAACGGCTGGTCACGGTCTACCAGGACCGGGCTGCGGCTGCATACGAGCGAGTGATCACGCGTTATCCCATGGCTCCCCACGTTGAAGACGCCCGCGACCGGCTGGTGGTGATGAACCGTCCGGTTCCTGAGCCTACCCAGGCGGCGATTGCCGAGAGCGACGCCGAGGAGCGCAGCCGACAGGCCCTGCATTTTACGGACAAGACTCTCGGCTTGATCAAGCGCGGACCGACGGTGGTTGAGGCAGTGCACGTGGGCGAACCCAGCCTGAACGACCCCAAACGCACCTACGCTCCGGATGTGACCAAGGAAAGTTTGGCGATGTTCAGCAATGCCGTCAATGACGGGAAGCCTGTTGCCCCAGTTGCCCCAGCTACCCCTACCGGCGTGAACGAGCCACCGCGCACCGACCAGCCATCGAGCGCGCCGCTGCAGATGGAGGCCCCGGCGGGCGGCACCGGCGTGGGCGCCGAGATTGTGAGCGCACCTTCAGGGACAGCCGCGGCTGACCCGAACGCACTTGTCAAGGGGGTTGGGCCAACCAGCACCGCTCTGCCCGCCGCTGAAAAGCCGGCCGAAGCTCCGCTGCAGGTAAACGAGATCAAGCCGGGCACGGCGACTACGCAGCCCACCGAGGCAGCCGGCGCCAAGCACAAGAAGCCGAAGACGGACCTGAGCGAAGATTCTTCGAGCAAGAAGAAGAAAAAGAAGGGTTTGGCGAAGATTAACCCGTTCTGAGGAGTTGACTAGATTGGGAAAGGGCCGCATCGGTAGCCGGTGCGGCCCTTTCTCTTTGGCGGGGGACTTTGACGTTTCCTCGCTCAAATCTCCATCGGCCCCCAATCTGCTAAAGTCAAGGGTGGTCCCCTTGTTCGAAACCCACTTTTTGCAGAAGGGTCAAACTGATGGGGGGCACGCCTGAAAACCCCCATGCCTCACGACCTGCCCAAAGCCTACGACCCCGCCGCCATTGAAGACCGCTGGGCCGAATACTGGGTGCGCGAGAAGCTCTTTGCGCAGCCCACGCCGACCTCGCCTGTTTCTGGCGAAGAAAAATCCCGCCAGGACGGCCAGTCCCCTTTTACCATTCTTCTGCCTCCGCCCAACGTGACGGGCCGCCTGCATATGGGGCACATGCTCAACCAGACGGAGATGGATATTCTTACCCGCTGGCGGCGCATGACGGGCCGGCGCGCGCTTTGGCTGCCCGGCACAGACCACGCAGGCATTGCGACGCAGATGATGGTGGAGCGGCAATTGACCGCCGAGGGCACGAGCCGCCAGAAGCTTGGCCGCGAGGCTTTCGTGGAGCGCGTGTGGGAGTGGAAACGCCACTACGGCGGAGCGATTCTGGACCAGATGAAGCGGCTGGGCGCATCGGTCGACTGGCAGCGCGAATACTTCACGATGGACGAACGGCTCTCGGTTGCGGTGCGTGAGGCATTTGTCCGGCTTTATGAGCAGGGGCTTATCTATCGAGGCGCTTACATCGTGAACTGGTGCCCTCGGTGCCAGACGGCTATCAGCGACCTCGAAGTGGTTTACGACGAGCACAAGGGACACCTGTGGGAGATTCGGTATCCGGTTGTCGATGCAAATGGTAAAGATACCGGAGAATTTCTGACAGTCGCGACGACTCGGCCGGAGACGATGCTTGGCGATGTGGCCGTGGCTATTCATCCTGAGGACGAGCGCTATTTGCATCTGCACCGGAAGAAGCTGCGGCTGCCGCTGATGAATCGCGAGATTCCGGTGATTCTGGACGAGTGGGTGAGCCGCGACTTCGGCACTGGGGCTGTAAAAGTGACGCCGGCGCACGACCCTAATGACTTTGCTATCGGCGAGCGGCACCATCTGCCCTCCATCAACGTGATGGACGATACGGCGCACATCAACGCCGAAGGCGGACCCTACGCGGGGCTCGATCGCTATGTTGCGCGCAAGCGGATTGTTGCCGACCTCGAAGAACAGGGACTGCTCGGGGCGGTGAAGGACTACACCAACAATGTGGGCCACTGCGACCGCTGCAAGACGGTTGTGGAGCCGCGGCTTTCGACACAGTGGTTCGTCAAGATTCAACCGCTGGCCGAGAAGGCGATTGCCGCGGTCAAGCCGGGACCTGACGGCAAAAAGGCGATTCGCTTTGCGCCCGAGCAATACGAGAAGACCTATCTCAACTGGATGGAGAACATCCACGACTGGTGCATCTCGCGGCAACTTTGGTGGGGACACCGTATCCCTGCTTGGCATTGCGGGGTTTGCCACAAGATTACCGTGGCGCGTGAAGATCCGACCAGATGCGCACACTGCGGTTCCGCGCAGATTACGCAGGAGACCGACGTGCTCGACACGTGGTTCTCGTCGGGGCTGCTGCCGGTATCGGTTTTCGGATGGCCGAATATTACCGCGGAAAACCGCGCAGATTTCGATGCGTTCTACCCAACGAGCCTGCTGGTCACCGGGTTCGACATTCTCTTTTTCTGGGTCGCGCGCATGATCATGCTCGGCTGCTGGTTTGCGGGCGATGTCCCAATGCCTGACGGCAGTCCGCGATCGCTTGCGGATTCGGTTCCTTTCAAAGATGTCTATATTCACGCGCTGGTGCGCGACGCCAACCGCGAGAAGATGTCGAAAACCAAGGGGAACGTGGTCGATCCGATCGAGATTGTGAAGCAGTTTGGGACCGATGCGGTGAGGTTCACGCTGGCTTCGATGGCTTCGCCGGGTACCGACATTGCTTTCAACGTGGCTCGCACCGAAGGCTACCGCGCCTTCGCCAACAAGATTTGGAATGCGGCGCGGTTCCTGTTTATGAATGTGGACCGGGCGGCGGAGATCGGCATCGTTGTTGATCACACATCGTTGGGTGGGCTGCCGACTGCAAGTCCCGATGCGCCGCTCGAGGAGCGCTGGATTGTCGCCGAGTTGCACTCGACGGCGGCGAAGGTGAATCAGTCGCTTGAGAATTACCGGTACGACGATGCAGCCAATATCATTTACCAGTTCTTCTGGGGCAGCTTCTGTGACTGGTATCTGGAGATCGTCAAGCTGCGGCTGGATTTTACGGAGACGGCGGACAAGGCG